>ENA-UPSB01004127-UPSB01004127.1-bioreactor-metagenome-genome-assembly--contig:-NODE-4127-length-10147-cov-34.501486_pt1 | contig 10147 bp, 6 predicted proteins | sample MGYA00238182_ERZ773286 | MGnify/ENA primary metagenome ERZ773286 (study PRJEB29026, sample SAMN07631240) | bioreactor metagenome | isolation source: Switchgrass digestor | place: USA: Dartmouth... | reverse complement strand
GATACCCTTCCATAAAAACAATCAATCCTTCATAATCCTTTTATCATGCGGATTACGAAGGATTTTATCTTTTCCCTTATTCCTTTCCCCTTACCCCTTCTCTTCCTATTTCGGAACAACTTTATTTACTATTTTTCCTTCCATTTTTCCCATTCCATTCCATGAATCCATCCATTTTTCGGAACATCTTTATTTTCATCCATTTTTGCCCATCCATCAACCATGCGGGTTTGCGGGAATGAAATTGGAATGAGTTTATTTTATATTCACATCATTCCACTCTGTTCCATTGATCAATTAAGCAAGTTTACAAAAGGGGAACGGGAATGAGTTTATTTTTCTAAGCCATCACCAACACAACTGCCGTACGTATCGCAGTTACCAAATTGGCACTTATCCCTTCAATCCCTATCTTGGCAAATATGGATGTCAGCGCAGCAAATACCGCCGACAAGAATGCAAATATAAAGTTCATAAGTAAAGTACATATCCATTCATCCTCAGCCACTTCCTACTCTCATAACAGCTTGGCAGAACAGACGCTACAAGATTCCAAAAATCCTTTGAATGGTTCATGACCTTTAAGTGGCACAGTTCGTGTACAATAACGTAATCAATAATCTCCATAGGAGCCATAATCACTCTCCAGTTTAAATTAATATTTCCTTTTGTACTGCAGCTTCCCCATCTGGTTTTCTGATCTTTAATGGCCACTTTGCAGGGTGTCACATTAAGTTGCACAGAATACTTTTCCATTCGCTCTTTAACCATTTCAACAAAACGCTGTTTGTACCACTTGATTAATGCTTCTTTTACGATCCGTTTCCTATCCTCCTCTGATAGCCCCTGAGATATGCATACTATAATAATATCATCCTTTATAAATACTTCAGGCTGGTCCAAATTTTTTTCCACTATTTCAAGAGTATGTTCTTTGCCAAGATAAAGGAATTTTTCTCCACGGACAAACTGCCTGACTACTACATTTGAATTCCTTTTCATCACTTCATTGACTTTTTTTATAATCCAATCTGCTTTCTTCTGCACTACCTCACAAATTTGCCTTTCACTCATATAAAAAGGAGCATGTACTCTTACCTCGCCGTTCCTGTCAACAATGATTCCCACTGTTTTCCGTCTGGTTTGAACCATCGTATAGGCAACTTTATGCTTCTCAAACTCTACAAAATATTCTTTATGTTCCATATCCTCACTCACTTGCTTTAAAGTTATAAACAGGCTTTATGATATCAACGATTTCAACGGTATCCTGAATATCACTAATAATTTCGTCCATAGGCTTATAAGCCAATGCACATTCATCCAGTGTGGACCTGTTGACGGTAGTGGTAATTCAAATAAGGCTTCTGTTCCTTTAATATCAGCAAATACATTTCCTTCACATACGACTCGGGGCATACAACCTTTTTTCCGATTGCTATGCCCCGATTATATAATTCTATTATTGAAATGTCAACAGAAACATTTCTACTATTGCGTAACTGTATCCGATTTAAAAACCATGGCATTGGCCCTGTATTTTCCGGGTGAAACACCAACACATTTTGAAAAGATTCTAAAAAAGCTCCTTGCATTGGTATAACCGACCATCTTGGCCACATCGTCTATTACACAATCCGTTGAATCTAAAATTTCTTTTGCCTTATCTATCCTTACTTTTGTAATGTATTCTAAAAGGCCCATTTGAGTATATTTTTTAAACATTACTGAAAGATACGGAAGTGTTATATTGAATTTTTCGGCTATAATACTGGCCGTCAAGTTATAATCCATATAATTTTCATTAATGTATTTTTTTACGTCCTCCACCACAAAAGCCATTCGCGAAATATTATCATTCCTATTCTTTTCGCAAAACCTTTTTAAAATATTTTCTATTTTTTCTTTTATAGCTGCAAGAGTAACATCCGTACTATTTATGTCATTCAATATATCAGCAAAATAAATATCCTCATCCAAATCCATACCTGTTTCATTAACCGCTTTCATGATTGTTGCAAAAAACTCGTATAAAATACATTTAGCCAGGCTAACCGATTTCACCGGATTATTAAAATTCTTGTCAAAAATTTCATTGATGACGCTTTCACAACCTGCATAATCACCGGTTTTAAGAAAATAGATTAACTGCTCTTGTTTCATCCGGGGAAAATAATAGGCAGATAATCCGGTTTGCGCTATATCCTTATATTCTACAATTTCTTTAAGACCAAAAAGACGGTATTCCATACATTCCATTGTTTCATTATAACAAAGAGGCAATTCATCGATTGTTCGATGAAGTTGAGAAACACCTGCCATAAAGTCTATGTTAAAATTCTCTAATACAAACTGTTGCAACCTTTCTAAGATCTTTATAAGCTCATCATATGATTCTTCACTTTTAACATTCAAAATACAACCAAGCAGCCCATCAATATCGCAATAGTACGCTACATGGTCCTTGTTTAACATATCCCTTAATATGTTAGAAATTACCAACTTAGCCAAATTATATGTTTCTTCCATGTCATCGTTTTTATTATCAAAAAACATATAGGGATTGGTTTCTATGTAAAATAGAACAATCAAAAAGTTATCGTATTCAAAAGAAGAAAGTCCAAGATGATTTAATATTTCTTTTCTTTTTTCAAAGGGATAGCTATCATTTAAGATTTTTGCTAATAAAGCATCTCTGATAATCCCATGCTCCGTTTTTATTAATTTATTAAATTCCTGATTTTCACCTATAATATTTGTAATCTTTTGATTAATATATTCAAATTCGTTGCTCTCCCAATCCGTATTTGCATCATCACCAAGTATGTTCATAATATTCTTAACTTGTTTGTAATTCTTTTTTGTCAAAATCCATGCTAAAAATATAACAACACTTAAACCTATTAAATTACATATTATGAGAGAAAGTCTCGCATAATTGATGTTTCTACGAAAAACACTTCTTTCAACGATACAAACATATTTCCAATTGTTTGACTCTGAAGGAATAACAACCATTATATTTGTTCCAAATTCGGAAATTCCATCACAGATTCCATTGTTGTGGATAATTTCATTTATGCTTGTTAAATCATCATTTTTTCTGGACATAAAAATATTATTATCTCCGTCTAAAATATAAAACTTTTTTAATAAGTCATTATTGGAATGTTCTCTTATAATAGTAGAATAGTTAATTTGAATGGCTATCGTAGCATAAGGTCTAAAACGTTCCACCCCATAAATAGAATACAAATATAATATATTTCCTTGACCGGACTTTTCTCCTTTTGCTGAAAAATCCACAAAACTTCCTGTATGATTCTTACGCATTAAATGAAGCCATTCATTTTTATTCATATTCTTATCCTTAAAATAGACATCGTAAAAAAAATCAGCATTGTTATTGGAATTCATACCGATAATATAATCAGTTTCGTGAAAATAAATATATATATCCTCAAAGTTAAAGTCCAAATTTTTATAATTCATAAGCTGCTCTCTGATTTCAACCGTCTTATATACTATGTTTTGATCAAACATTTTTGTTTCCAGAGCTATTTCACGTATATCACTGTTATTAGAAAGTTCGATAGCCGTATTGGAAACAAAAGCTTTAACATTATCAATACTTTGCTTGTAATTTTCCAATATTTCTACAACATATCTGCTGTTTTGCTCAAACATGTTTTCTTCGATCTTCATATATGCATAAAGATTTATTGATATTGTTAATAGTAATACAAGCATATATGAAAGAAACCATGAAAACACTACACTTTTGTTTTCCAGAAACCCCAATGCGAAACTCCCTCTCTATAAATAGGTTATTTGCAATTATGAGTTTATCTTCTAACATAGAGGTAAAGCACATTCACAGCACATTAACACAAATGCTCCGGTTCCATGGTTATCATTTTCAACTTTCGGCCGTGCAACATATCCTTTATAATCCATAACATTTGTTCCTACGCTTATATCCGGTATGACGATACTACCATCCTCATTCAGTCTTATAATATTTATGATTCCTTCATAACCTTTCTGGGCAACCTGTGCATAGGACTTATCGATATATTCCATACGTACGGCTTTATGAAAAGAATAGGTAAACAGCGACGAGCAGGATGTCTCACACCAATTATCTTCCCTATCCCCTTTATCAATTACCTGATACCACAATCCTTTCTCCGCATCCTGATATTTAGCCAATGCTTTTAATAAGTCAGCAAGGATGTTAATTAATTCATTCCTTTTAGGATGGTCCATGGGAAAATTATCTAGCATATCACATAATGCAGCAGAAAACCACCCCATTGCTCTTCCCCAGAATTCCGGAGAACGTCCTGTTTGAGGATCCGCCCACTTCTGAACTTTGGAAGCATCCCAAGCATGATAATACAAACCGGTTTTTTCATCACGGATATGGTCATGCATTAGTTTTGTTTGATGATACATCTCGTCAAATAATTCATAAACATTATACTCTTTTGCATAGCTTGTCAAAAGAATGCCTGCCATAAACAGTCCGTCCAGCCACATCTGATTTTCTGTTTCAAATTTATGATAGAACCCTCCATAGGCATTTCTTTTCCATGTTTTCACTTTTGAAACAGTTGAATCAAGAGCAATCTTATATTTCTCTTCCCCTGTTTCTTTATATAACCTTATTAATAATACCGCCGGCATCAAATCATCAAGTAAATCCTTTTGACAGATTATCGTTCCGTCGGGAAGTATCATTGAATCCATCCATTCCTTAATATAGGCTACATATCGTTGGTTTTTACAAAGCATATATGCTCTTTCAAGCCCCAGCAAAAAAACACCTTGGATATAATTAAATCTTCCCGGCGGCCCCGGAAGATCCTTTGCATCATAAGTACTAATTATAGTATCGCACATTCTACACGCAAATTCAAGTGGTGTAATGTTATTTTTCGTCATATCACATTCCCCCTCAGTTTATTTTCTAAATTATTTTGCTTAAAAATTAATTACTAATAAAAGTATTCAGTTACTCAGGTGCAACCCATTCTGAAATAGGAGTCACGTCAACATCCTCTTCATTTGCGGAAAGCTTTACGGTTAAATCCATTTGCCCGCTTCCCTCCAAACGTATTGCCACTTTTCTATAGCCTGTGTTCGGATTCTGCCCTTCTCCCTTTGGTGAACTAGGCAAGGGAACAGCATCCATAATGGAAAGGGACGAAACAGGTGCATTGGTTTCAAAAGCAAGCATAATCGATTTTCCGTTTTTGGTAAGTAACACACTTTTTTCACCGGTAACAACCGCTTCTGCCGTTGTATGCATGAACCAGTACACTTCCGATTGTTTCTTAAGCTGTATTTCATCACGAATCGTCAAAGTTGTATAGTTGCCACCAATATAAAAACCTCTTAAGTAACTATGCACATCAGTATACATTTCACTCATGTCATATACACAAAAAGCACCGCCGTTACTTTCTTCCCATTTTATCATCGGAGCATAAGTGTGCGCCTTTTGATTTAGAGTAAGTGTATTATTAATGGTTACCGTATTATGCCCTTCCGTTCTATATCGATATTTTTCACTGTTCGTTAAAGACGAATTATAGTCCTCAGCCGGAAGTGCGCATGCCCAACGCTCTCCTAGCAAATCAAAAACAAAATCGCCATTGTCATTTTGTGAATGATAAGCTGTTACCGGACCTGCATGTGAAGCAAAAAACAAACCGTTAAAATCCAAGTAGTTTTGATGAACTGCAAAGGACTCCAAACCTCTTGCTACAGATACACGAGGAAGCTTTGTTATATCATTTACATTAACATCCGGCCGATATAATAGCGCATCAAAAATATCCGGTTTTACCGAAGCCATTCCATTTAAAGCCCTGGTCAAAGTCATTTTTCTTGCCGCTAAAAGCTCCGGCTGATTAAAATATGTTCCGTAAAACATCATGGGATACCCTGCAAATTCGCTTTCCTCTGCTGCATCATGATAATTATAAGAAGCAATAGGTGAACGCAATGTCTGCATAAATATACCGGTGCGGGAAACGCCGGGAAACTTTGTCAAATTGAAATCCGTGCCAAAGATTTTTTCTAAAGACATCACTGAATACGCCAAAAAACCTGCTGCTATTTTCCAATAGTTTGAACTTTCAATCCAAGCACCGTCCGGACTGAAATTTTTTAACCCGTATTCCATGCTTCTTAAAGAATGCCATAAAAGATCCGTACATAATATAGGTTCATTTTCCATAAATGCAAGTGCCGCTAACATGGTTCCATGGTTTACCCAAATATTATAATTGCTTATCCACTTATTATATAAACCTACAACATTTATATTACCGTCAGGTCCTCCTCTTGCCGGCGTCCTTCCGTAAAACCCGTTATTCATAACGGTTATTCCCAAACGTATTGCATTATCTGCTATAATCCTCCTCTGTTCCTCCGTAAAACCATGATACATCCAGTCATAGCCTATTGCCATACCGGCCATAAATGAACCCGCATCAATAGGGTGCCCTGGATTTATATCTGGAAACGTTGAAAGAACACTTAAATTTTCCCATGCTGCATCTACATATTTTTTATTACCGGTTATCTGGTAGGCAAAGCCCAATCTTATCATTCTGGTTCTGAGTCTTTCAGCTACATCGGTAAGTCTTAAATTATCTTGAAAACGATAGCTTATTGGACTGGATTTAACCGCTTCATCAGCCTGGCTTATTAAGTTATCAACGATATTTCTTAAATCACCGTCCGTTTCACTTTCTTGCTTGATTTTTTCAAAATCTTCACGGGTTGCCAAAATTCTTGGATGCATCGCTCCGCTATCTGTAATTTGATTAAAACTTTCCAACAAATATTCTCGTGAAGGACGTTCAAATAAAAGAAAATCATTCAGATTTTGTATAAAGCTTAATTGATCGATATAACCAATATTATGTTTCCTTCTATGATATGCAACCTCATTTGTCAAATCAAGATTTATATGATGATCTGAGACTAAAATCATTCCGTTAGTATCATCAAATACAAACTTTCCCAAAGCCTTTTCCGCTATTTCCTTAACAGGCACAAATACGGTATTTTCATGATTTTTCGTTCCTTTTGCAAGAAATATCATGTTTCCGTTGAACTTCATTAAATTTTGTTCAAATTCCGCTTCAATTCCAAAGGTAGTATTCCAATCCTCTTTAGAAATATAAAGCTCGTCATTAAAATAAAGCGGTGTTTTCGTCATGCGCCTTTTTTCTCCATTTGAATAGATACTTTCTCCATACAAATGAAAACCTATTTTATCAGCAAGATAATCCCTTAGGTTGTCATCGGAAGGAAACATGGAGGTTTTTACTTCCATGCCTTCAAAAGGTTTTGACAAGCCTGTTACTTCCATGTTTCTTATCCGAACTTCACCGGCACCTTCCCCATGTCTATAAATAACTCGAACCAAATCAAGAGAATTGAACTGATTAGTAAAAGCAACATTTTTTGCTTTCCGTTCGCCATTCACATAAATATCCATTTTATGGGTTAAAAGATTTATATAAACTGTTAAGTTAAACCATTTACCATTGGAAGCAACATTTGATATAACGTTTCCTCCCAATAGAGTAAGGCTTCCATCCGTATTAATTGCCGTTGTAACAATATTTATCTGGCCTGCTGCTGACTGTGTATCACGAAGTAGAAAACAATGGACATTTGCCTCTCCTGTAAAATCACATGAAACATCCGCAGCAATTTTAAAATATTGATACACCTTATTGCTTAAATAGGTATCAAATACTTTTGTAGTAATATCAAAATAACAGTCATCCGTTGTCGTTTTTTTCAAAATGATTTTATCGCCTTTATTTACATTGTAGTGGTCAAATTTTTCACATATAATTTCATTGGTCTTAGGATAGAATTTGGTATTTGGATAACCTGTATATCGATGCGTTATATAGTTGCTGTTAAAAAAACTGAAGTCACCGATTTCATTGTAAAGCTGATTGATTTCTTCATTAGAATACGGTTCAAGGGTAATGGTTTTACACAAAGGCCTACCGTTTTCCAGCGAATCAAATGCCATTATTTTTACAATAGTACCTTGAGATTTCTTGGTATATAGTTTCGTTACAATGATTCCGTCTGTATAATCATTGTTCCCGCAGCTTACATTGATAAGCATATTATTCTCATATTGCGCAATAATTAAAACAGGTAAATTGGGTGACCGGTAGTCACCCACAGAACAATATGCCGTAATTTCTCCAATGCCAAACTTCCCATTGGTAACAGCACCGTCAAAAGTATAGTATACGTCAACCGCATTGGTATAATCCGTTACAATATTATCTGACAATACCGGTAAATCAAATTGTCCCAAAATAAGTTCAAAAAGAATGATCACAACAATTAAACTCCTTATTTTATTTCTCACTTAAAATACCTCTCCCTATGACATATTAGTAAACCGCATAAATCATATATTAACGAAATTCAAACTCGTGACAGGCAGCAGGTATATCACCGGAAGTAATAGGATTGCCGTCTATATCACATACGCCGGTAATTTCAATTTTTACGGCATCTGCCAAAACATTATCAAGAACATCTACCACATAACCGTCAAGATCAACGTTCTCATAGTAATAAGTTTGGCTTTTATCCACAGCAAGTGACCACTCACCATTGAATCTGGTATAAATCTTATACTGATATGTATAATTCCAAGGGTTTCTAAAGTATGACTTTATCTCTGAAACCGACTTCGGTTCTTCAAAGTAAGCAATCCAATATGAACCAATAGGCGCACTCCAATAGGTATCCTCTACATCCCATGTATATATGCTCGTTACCCCGTCTTTAGCCGCATTGACATTTAGTGAGCCTGCACTTGCTTCTACGGAGACAATATTAATGAGCTCTTTCTGAGGCTGTGATATACCATAAATATTCATTAATGCAGACTTGGCATAAGCTTTCCCCATCTTTCTTTGTGATCTTGAATCAAAATGCGACTTATCTCCTATATCGCTGTTTCCCGCCGATGATATCAAATAACAATGCTCAACATATTTGGGCAATTCTTTTAAATAATTACGAATAAAATTCATTCTTTTATCTCTTTTTTCTTCTGAATCACCAAATCCTGCTATTTCACCAACTATAATGGGAAGATCAGGGCATTCTAAATCATTCCTCAGATCGGTTACAAATTTAATGAACTTTTCAATGTAATCCGTAGAATTAACGTTTGCACATCCTTGATGCCAGATAATTCCTTTTAAAGTGCCGCTTTCTTTAGCAATTTTCGCTCTCCTTACAGCTTCTTCATATAAATTAAAGTCCTCAGAACCTGCATATCCTTTTTGCCATTGCTCAATGGACGTGTCTCCTCTTGCATTACACACAATACCAATTTCTCTGCCTGTATCGGATAAAGCTTCTGCCAATGTTTTTGCAAAATATACGGCAGGACCCAGTCCTTGATACTTTTTCTCATCCTTTACCGACGAATAACGATTAAAACCAAGCCATTTATTGTTGACAAATTGAGCCTGCGCTACTTCCCACTCATCATCGGCATTGAATAAATAAGCTCCCGGAATCGGATATATGTCTTGCTCCTCCACTTTTCCCCGTCCAGCCATATTGGATTGCCCAAGTGCCAAAAAGATATCAAAGTTCTCTTTTGACACCGTAGGGTTTCCATAACCTTCAGGGTACGGTTCCAATACAATACAATCTTTACGAGGTTTTAAATTTTGATCCCATAACATTATTTTAATCATGGTTCCGGTAGATCGTATTACATCCAATTTCGTCATAATTAAATCGCTGCTGGCATTTGTACTGCTTTGACAAGCAAGATTCATGAGTCTTCCTTCCTCATCATACTGCGCAATGATTAAGCGAAATTGATCCGAAAGTCTATACTTTTTGTAAGAGCATTGGGCAGTAATTTCTCCTACATCAAACTTTCCTTCGGTTACAAAACCATTATTCATATAAAATATATCACTTAGCATCGATTCTTCTTCACCGAAAGTATAGACTTGCGTATTTCCACTGATATGTTTTGCTTCCAAAACCATACCTTTTTTTATTGGGTATATAACTTTAAGTGTGGAAAATAAAAAGAGAGATGTTAAAAATCATCTCT
>ENA-UPSB01004126-UPSB01004126.1-bioreactor-metagenome-genome-assembly--contig:-NODE-4126-length-10149-cov-5.578661_pt1 | contig 10149 bp, 9 predicted proteins | sample MGYA00238182_ERZ773286 | MGnify/ENA primary metagenome ERZ773286 (study PRJEB29026, sample SAMN07631240) | bioreactor metagenome | isolation source: Switchgrass digestor | place: USA: Dartmouth... | reverse complement strand
TTCGGTTTCTACCCCACATGTTGGAGTGTCCACCGAAACGGGTCAAGCTCACACCGCTCACAGCCCACCACCCACTGCCATTCTCACCGCCCACGACTCACAGCCCACTGCCTTCTCACCGCTCACCGCCCACCGCTCAGTAAGGAGGTTCCCCCGTGGCCATCTACGCAATCGGCGACCCCCACCTCAGCCTGGCCGTCAACAAGCCCATGGATGTCTTCGGCCCCCGCTGGGCCGATCACGCCGCGCGCTTCCTCCAGAACTGGGAGGCCACGGTGGGATCCGACGACTACGTCCTGGTCCCGGGCGACATCTCCTGGGGGATGACCCTCGCCGAGGCGCTGCCGGACCTGCAGGAGATCGACCGGCTGCCCGGGCGCAAGCTCCTCATCCCCGGCAACCACGACTACTGGTGGCAGTCGCTGAAGAAGCTCCGGGAACTGCCCCTCAGCACCATATCCTTCATCCAGAATGACGCCGTGGTGCTGCCGGAGGGTTCAGTGCCCGGGGTGGACAGGCGGGTGGCCGTCTGCGGCACCCGGGGATGGATCACCCCCGGCGACCGGACGTGGGGCGAAGACCCCGCCCACAACGACAAGATCTACCGGCGCGAGGTGGGCCGGCTGCGGCTGTCGCTGGAGGCCGGGCGCAAGGCCGGGGCAGATGCGTTCATCGTCATGCTTCACTACCCGCCGGTGGCCGATGACCACGAGCCGACGGAGTTCACCCGCCTGCTGGAGGAGTGGGGCGGCGTCCTGCTCTGCGTCTACGGCCACCTCCACGGGCCGAACGCCGCGCACCGCGCGTACCAGGGGCTGCAGGGCACGGTGCAGTACCGCCTGGTGGCCTGCGACGCGGTCGGCTTCACCCCGGTCAACCTTTTTCCGCAGGGCGGGGACGTGGCCGCCGGAGACGGTCTGTGCTAATATAAGGACACAAGAGGCTCCGTGAAGCGAGGATGGCCATGGCAACACCCAGCATGGAAGATTATGTGGAGAAGATCTACGAGCTGATCCAGTCGAAAGGCTACGCCCGGGTCAGCGACATCGCCATCGTGCTGAACCTTCAGCCGTCTTCGGTCACGAAGATGGTCCAGAAGCTGGCCGAGGCGGGCTACATCCATTATGAGCGCTACCGCGGGCTGGTCCTCACGCCTGCGGGCCGCCGGCTGGGTGAGCAGATGAAAGAGCGGCACGCCATGCTGACGGAGTTTCTCCGCACCATCGGCGTGCCGGAAGAGGAGATCGAGGTGGACGTGGAGGGCATCGAGCACCACGTCAGCCCCTCGACCGTGCGCTGTATTCAGGATCTGACGTCCTTCCTGCACGAGAACGAGCACGTCCGAGAGGCCCTGGCCGCCCACCGGCGGCGCCGGCAGGCGCAGGAAGAGGCCGAGTAGGAACGGCAGCTACGCCGAGAGCTCCGGCTCGCGGCGCTGCTGGGTGCGCACCCGCACGAACGCCCAGCACCAGCCTGCGGCGACCAGCAGCAGCAACGTGGTGGTGGGGAAGACCCATCGGATTCCCACCCGGTCGCCCATCACGCCCCCGAGGAGCGGCCCCAGCATGGCGCCCACGTTGAACGCCGACTGGTTGAGCCCGAACGCCTTGCCGCGCTGCTCCCGCGGGACCGATGCCGCGATGAGGGAGGACAGGCCGGGCGTGACCGCCGCCAGGGCGAGGCCAGCAGTCAGCCGGAAGAAGCCCATGCCCAGCCCGCCCTGCACGAGGGCCTGCGGCAGCGTGAACAGCGCACCGCCCAGCAGGCCCAGGGTGACCGTGGTCGCATACCCCCACCGCTCCCCCAGCCTGGCCCACGACGGAGCCGCCAGCACGAAGGCGATGCCGGGGACCGAGTAGATGACGCCGGCCATCCAGTTGGGGCTGTCGGGCCCCAGAAGCTGCCGGATGTAGGGGATGAGGACCGGCTCCATCGCCGCCTGGGAGGTCATCATCAGGACGGTCGTGGCGAGCACCGTGAGCAGCGGGCCGGCCTGCAGCACCTGCCGCATGTCGCCGAGCAGGCGCACCGGCTGCTGCGCCGGCCGCTGGAACTGTTCCCGCACCGCAACCAGCACCAGCAGCGTGGCCGCGAAGACGGCGACGCCGCTCAGTGCCATGCTGTTGCGGAGTCCGATCAGGTCGGCCAGGAAACCGCCCAGCATCGGCCCGAGGATCGCCCCGGCCTGGTTGCCGGTGGCCACCAGGGAGAGGGCCTGCCCCATATGGCGCTCCGGGGTCGTCGTGGCCACCAACGCCGTTGCGGTGGGGATGAACCCGGTCAGGGCGCCGATCATGACCCGGACTCCCAGCAGTTCATAGGGGTTGCGCACCATGGCCATCACCGCGTAGGACAGGCCCAGGAAGATGCCTGCGCGGATCATCATCGCCTTGCGGCCCCAGCGGTCGCCCAGGGCGCCCCAGATGGGGGCGCAGACCGCCGAGAAGCCGGAGTTGACCGCTCCGAGCAACCCCGCCCATACGGTGACGCCCACGCGGACACCCAGGTCATCGCTCAGGAAGACCGGCATGAATGGCATGACCATGGTCCAGCTGGCCGAGGCGATGAAAACCGCCAGCCAGAGCACCATCACGTTTCTCTGCCATGACTCCATGTTCGTAGGCGCCTTCTTTCTATCCATAGTGAACGCAGGCTGATGAATTGACTATAGACCCGAATCTCCGGAAAGTCTACGGGCAACGCGTAGAAGTCCACGGTACCCGGAAGGGAACTGCCCCCAACAAGTCGAATATAGAAACGTCTTAATATTGGAAGAGGAGAGAGCCACCTTGGCCAACAAGCTTTCGCAGAGCGAAATCGACGCGCTGGTGGCCAGCCTGCTGGCCGCGGACAACGTCGGGAAGGACGCTGCCGGCGCAAACGAAGCCGAGCGGTCGCCTGAAGCCGGCGCAACCGCAGCGCCCGAGGCCCAGCCCGCGCAGGCCGGCGCGGACGACCTGGAGTCGCTCACGGATCTGGGACCGGTCACCCAGTCGGAGCTGGACGCCGCGGTCGCCGCCTCGCGCGCCGCGAAGCGGGCGGGACAGCAGCCGGTGCAGCACGCCCCGGGAACGATCGCCATCACCCCCTCCACCGAGTCGGTGGTCGGCGCTGCCACGAGTGCCGCCGCCCAGGCCGTACCGGCACCCCCGGCGTCCGCCCCGGACGCCGCAGCGGTCGCAGCCGCTACCATGGCGGGATCCGCCGCGCAGGCCGCCCGTGCAAGCGCCCCCGGACAGGTCCTGGCGAAGATCCCGCCCGCGCTGCGCGGTGTGCTGCTGGATATTGAGCTCACGCTGAGCGTCGAGTTGGGCAAGACCCGGCTGCCGCTGGGCGACATCCTGTCCATGGGGCCGGGTTCGGTCATCACGCTGGACCGCCTGGCCAGCGAACCCTTGGACGTGAAGGTGAACGGCCTCCCCGCCATGAAGGCGGAGGTCATCGCCATCGGCGAGAAGTACGGCATACGAATCGTGGAGTCTCAGCTGCCGGGCCACGCGGCCGCATCATAGACAACAAGACCGTCATCCTTCGGGCGGCGCCGTCATAGGCGCCGCCCGAGCTTGCTTTTCGGTATGACCCGTTAGCCGGCTGGACCCTCAAACGGCCAGGCTCTGGCTGCCGGCGAACTGGCTGTAGTACAGGTCCGCGTAGTGGCCGCCGGCGGCGAGCAGTTCCCGGTGCGTTCCCTGCTCCACGATCCGGCCGTGGTCCATGACGAGGATCAGGTCGGCGTCCCGAATGGTCGACAGCCGGTGGGCGATCACGAAGCTCGTCCGGCCCTTCATCAGGGACTGCATCGCCTGCTGGATCTGCAACTCCGTCCGGGTGTCGACCGATGAAGTCGCCTCGTCCAGGATCAGCATCGCCGGGTCGGCCAGGAACGCCCGGGCGATCGTGAGCAGCTGTCTCTGGCCCTGGGAGAGGTTCGAGGCTTCCTCGTTCAGCACCGTGTCGTAGCCGTCGGGCAGGGCCCGGATGAACCCGTCCGCGTGCGCCATGCGCGCCGCCTGCACGATCTCCTCCTCCGTGGCCCCCTCCCGGCCGTAGGCGATGTTCTCGCGGATCGTACCGTAGAAGAGCCACGTGTCCTGCAGCACCATCCCGAAGAGGCCGCGCAGATCGCCGCGCCGCATCCGGCGGGTGTCCACGCCGTCCACGGTGATCCGGCCGCCGTGCAGCTCATAGAAGCGCATGAGCAGGTTGACCAGCGTGGTCTTGCCGGCGCCGGTGGGACCGACGATGGCGATCACCTGGCCCGGCCGGGCCGTGAGGTTCAGCCCCTCGATCAGCGGCTCCTCGGGCTTGTACCGGAAGCGGACGTCCTCGAAGCGGACCTCGCCCCTCGGCTGGTCCAGGCGTACCAGATCGGCGGGATCGGGGACGACCTCCTGCTCGTCCAGCAGCTCGAAGACCCGCTCGGCCGCGGCGATGGTGGACTGGATGATGTTCGCGATGTTGGCCGTCTGCGTGATCGGCTGGCTGAACTGCCGGGCGTACTGGATGAACGCCTGAATGTCGCCGATCTCCACGGCCCGGCGGGTGACGAAGACGCCGCCGACCACCGCGACGATCACGTAGCCGATGTTGTTGACCAGGCCCATCAGCGGCATGATGACGCCGGAGACGAACTGGGCCTTCCAGCCGGCCTCGTAGAGCCGGTGGTTGATGCGGTCGAACTCGGCCACGACCTCGGCCTCCCGTCCGAAGGCCTTCACCACCTGATGCCCGGTGAACGTCTCCTCCACGTGCCCGTTGAGCTCGCCCAGCGCGTTCTGCTGCGCCTTAAAGTAGGTCTGGGAGCGCCGGGCCACCCCGACGGTGACGATGGCCGAGAGCGGCAGCGAGACCAGCGTAACCAGCGTGAGCACGGGGCTGATGCTGAGCATCATCACCACCACGCCCACCAGCGTGACGATGGCGGTGATGAGCTGGGTCAGGCTCTGCTGGAGCGTGGCCGCGATCGTGTCGACGTCGTTGGTCACCCGGCTCAGGATCTCGCCGTGCGTCTGCCCGTCGTAGAAGCTGAGGGGCAGGCGGGCGAGTTTCTCATTGACCTGGTTGCGCAGGTCGTAGACCGTGCGCTGGGCGATTCCGGCCATGACGTACTGCTGCACCACGCCGAAGGCGGCGCTGATCAGATAGAGCAGGCCCAGCAGGACGAGGATGCGGGCGATGCGGCCGAAGTCGACCCCCGCGCCCGGGATGCCGGCGGCCCTCGCCATCAGCCCCTCGAACAGGGCGGTGGTCGCCTTGCCCATGATCCGGGGGCTGACGATGCCGAAGATCGTGCTCAGGGCGGCCAGCAGGAAGACGACGCCCAGCTGCCAGAGCCGGGGCCGCAGGTAACGGAGCAGCCGCCGCAGGGTGCCCCGGAAGTCCCGGGGCTTCTCGCCCGCCCGCGCCATCGGCGGGCCCATGCCGGGGCCGTGACCGGGGCTTCGCCGGGCGCTCATGCCAACTCCTCCTCGGAAAGCTGCGAGGCCACGATCTCCCGGTAGACCTCACAGCTCTGCAGTAGTTCGCGGTGGGTGCCGATGCCGGCCACCCGCCCCTGGTCCAGCACGATGATCCGATCCGCGTCCATGACCGTGCTCACCCGCTGGGCGACGATGAAGACGGTGGAGCGGGCGATCTCCGGCTTCAGGGCGGCGCGCAGGCGCGCGTCGGTGCGGAAGTCCAGGGCGGAGAAATTGTCGTCGAAGATGTAGATCGCCGGCCGGCGGACCAGGGCCCGGGCGATGGTCAGCCGCTGCTTCTGGCCGCCGGAGACGTTGGTGCCGCCCTGGGCGATCTCGGTGTTGTACCCTTCCTTCATCTCGGCGATGAAGCCATCCGCCTGGGCGATGGCGGCAGCCCGGGCCACCTCGTCGTCGGAAGCGTCCGCCTTGCCGAAACGGATGTTGTCCGCCACCGTGCCGGTGAAGAGCATCGCCCGCTGGGGCACGTACCCGATGCCGGCACGGAGGTCGGCCAGGCGCCACTCCCGCACGTCGACGCCGTCCACCAGCACCGCGCCCTCCTCCACGTCGTAGAAGCGGGGGATCAGGTTGACCAGGGTGGTCTTGCCGGCGCCGGTCCCGCCGATGATGGCGGTCACCTCGCCGGGGCGGGCGGTGAACGAGACCGACTCCAATGCCGGCCGCTCGGCGCCGGGGTACCGGAAGGTCACGTTGCGGAACTCCACCTGGCCGCGCACCTGCGCGGGTGAGCGGGGCGCCGCGGGGTCCTTGATGGCCGGGTCGACGTCCAGCACCTCGTTGATGCGCACGGCCGAGGCCGAGGCGCGGGGCAGCATGATGAACATCATCGACAGCATCATCGTGGAGAACATGATGTGCATCACGTACTGGATGAAGGCCATCAGGTCGCCGACCTCCATGTGGCCGGTGTCGATGCGGATGCCGCCAAACCAGACCACGGCGATGGCCGTGAGGTTCATGATGAGCGTCAGCGTCGGCATGAGCCCGCCCAGGAGCCGGTTGACCCGGATGGCCGTGTCGGTGAGATCGCGGTTGGCGTCGACGAACCGCTGCTTCTCATACTCGACGCGGTTGAACGCCCGGATGACCCGGATGCCGGTCAGCCCCTCGCGGACGACCCGGTTCAGCTTGTCGATCTTCCGCTGCATGGCGTGGAAGAGCGGGACGGCCTTCACCGCCACGGCACCGATCGTCGCGCCGAGCACGGGCAGCGCGACGACGATGACCAGCGACAGCGTGGGGTCCTTCGACAGCGCCATGATCACGCTGCCGATGCCCATCATGGGCGCGAAGAGCATCATGCGCAGGGCGACGATCACAACGTTCTGCACCTGCATGATGTCGTTGGTGGTGCGGGTGATGAGCGTGGCGGTGCCGATGCGGTCGAATTCGTGCAGGGAGAACCCCTGCACCCGGCGGAACACCGCCTGGCGCAGGTCCCGGCCGAGGCCCATCGCGACCCGGCTGGAGCAGTAGCTCCCCAGCACGGCCACGACCGCCCCGCCCAGGGCGACCAGAAGCATCAGGCCGCCGACCCGCAGGATGTACCCGATGTCTCCGGTGACGACGCCCACGTCGACGATGTCCGACATCAGGGTCGGCAAATACAGCTCGGAGACGGCCTGCAGGAAGACCAGGATAAAGGTGACCGCCACCAGGGCATCGTACGGCTTCAGGAAGCGCAGCAGTTTGACCACGTCAGACCTTCTCTCTTTGGCGGCTTGCCGAGTGTCGTTCCAGTGTCTGCAGTAGGATGCGCAGTCCCTGCTCCACGGCGGCCAGATGCTCCTCCGGCACGTCGGAGAGCACGGACTGCCAGGCGGCGCACAGGTTCCGGTCGGTCCGGTCCAGCGCCGACTCGGCCGCCGGCGTGACGTACAGCCGGATCAGCCGCTGGTCGGCCGGGTCGGATTCCTTGCGGACGTACCCCCGGCACGCCAGGTGGTCGACGGTGCGGGAAACGTGGCTCTTCACCATGGCGACCCGCCGGGAGAGTTCCGACACGGTGATGCCCGGCTCCCGGACGATCTCCCGGAGCATAAAAAAGACAGGGGGCGGCATGGCCGACTCCCGGAAGGCGTCATCCAGCAGGCTGCGCATCTCCCGGTTCACCTGACGCCACAGTTCGCTGATCTGGGTGCGCACAGGTGGCAATGGCCTCACCTCGTTCGCCAGAGAACGTTCTGTACAGAACCACATCATACGACGGGCGCAGCCGGATTGCAAGCGCGAAAAGCGGCCACCTCTCAGGCGGCCGCGCTCAAGCGGATGTGGAAGCAGGGCCCGGCGTTCCTCAAACGCCCTGCTCACCGCCGGACCGGGCCGCGCTCCGGAGCTGCCCGGGTCTGGCCGGCGCTACATGTGGATGAAAATGGGTGGACATTAAGGATAGCGGAATCGTAAGCGATGTTCTTTTTGTGTATTGATATTGCAGCTACAATTGCAGAACCATATCATACGCGGCAGGAGGCGATGCAATATGTTCCAGAAGAGGTGGTCCTATCGGAAGGTCACCGTCGCAGTAGCCGCCGCCCTGCTGGCATTCGGAACGCTCATGAGCATAGGACTGGTTCAGGCGCAGGTGGCATTTGCAGGCCGGCCGTGCGTCGTGATGCCGGACGGTACTTGCAAGCCCGCAGAGACTGGTGGGATTGAACTTCCCCCGATCGATGGCGCACCGGGGCTGGATGCAGAGTACGCCCGGCAGATTTCGCTGGACATGCCCATTGGAACCAGCGGCACACCGGAGCACCCGATTGTCGTTGTGGATCGCAAGCAGGTCCACTTCGACGTGCTGCCGTGGATCAACCCGGAGACCAACCGCACCCTGGTGCCGGTCCGGTTCGTCTCCGAGGCGCTGGGGGCTGAGGTGACGTGGACAGAGGACCGGCCCGACGAGGTGCTGATCGAGCGTCCAGGTCTCAGGGTTTTCTTCAGGATCGGGGATGACAAGGCAGACGCAAACGGCGAAACCGTCTACATGGATCAGCCCTCGGTCCTGGTGAACGACCGTACGCTGGTTCCTCTGCGTTTCGTTGCGGAGGCGTTCGGTTGTACGGTCGACTGGGTGGGGGCTGACGGTCCTAATGACCCGAGGGCCCACCCCTGGACCGGCGGCAAGTACCAGATCTGGATTTGGGCGCCCTGGCTTTATTGGGGAGGCTGGGGTCTCGGAGACCGCTGGGAGATGGGCAACTGGAACCTGCACTAGACTGCACACAAGCAACGGCACAACCGGAAGACACTCGCCCTGCTGAGAGCGGCCACCTCTCGGGTGGCCGCTCTTCCCTTACGACTCAGGGGGCGCAAGCCGGGCGCCGCAGTGCGGGCAGACCCGCGGCCGGAACTCGACACCCAGACCTTTCTGGCAGGCCGGGCAGCGCCAGTCCCGCCAGATGAAGAGGAGAGCACCGATGAGGACCACCAGCAGGGTGATCATCCCGTACCGGTCGCCGAAGATCTGGCCGACCGCAGATGCGCCCACGACCATCAGCAGGGCGGCCGACACCAGGGTTGCAATGAACCGTCGCCGCCTTCGTTCAACCAATTGCCACATCTCTTCCGGGGTCACACGGTAGGCCTCCTCCAAAGAAACTCCACCTTCAAACACTATAACCCATTAAACTTTGCGAATTCAATCGGGTCCGGTGAGGAGGTTTCCGTACCGGCCGATGGCGGACGGGTCCCTGGTTGCTTTGAAATACCTTAACATCTTGTATGCAGAACATTTTGGTGAAGGGCATTTTCCTGTTTCCATCCAATTATGGCCATCAAACCTTATAAGGTTGGGGGATTCTGAAACATGCGTTGGACGATTGGCAGCAAGATTGCGGCAGGCTTCTCAGCGGTCATCATCTTGATGCTTGTCGCCTTCGGCCTCAGCTTTCGCGCCCTCTTCCTGCAGCAGGAACGGCTCGAGCTCCTCGCCGAGCACGTCTCGGCCCCCCACGGCGGCGCAGAGGTTGCGGGCAGCGCGGCCGATGACCTGGTGCGCTCGACCAACCAGGAGATCCGGCGCGTGCAGGTCGTGGCCGGCTCACTCTTTGCCCTGAGCCTCCTCCTGGCCGCGGGGGTCGCCGTTTACCGGACGCGCGCCATCGCCCGCCCCCTGGCGCAAGTGGCGGAAGTGGCCGACAGGGTCGCAGGCGGCGACCTCACGGTGCCCGAGCTTGCGGTGACGTCGCGTGACGACATCGGACATCTGGGCCAGTCGGTGAACGTGATGCTGCGCGGCCTGCGCACGCTCATCGCCGAGACCGCGGAGTCCGTGCAACAGGCCGGCAAGTGGGCGGACGAACTGCGGAGCACCGCCGCGGCCATGGCCGCATCGTCCCATGAGGTGGCCGACGCTGTGAGCCAGATCGCACAGGGCACGAGCACCCAGTCCGCCGCCGCGGCCGACAGCCTGCAGCAGGTGCGTGAACTGCAACAGGCCATCGCGCAGATTGCGGCCGGGGCCCAGCAGCAGGCTAGCCAGGCTGAAACGGTCGCCGCTGACGGCGAGCGGATGATGGCCGAGCTGACCGCCGTGGCCGAGAAGTCGGCGGCCATGCGCCAGATCGCCGAGCAGACCCTCTCCACCGCACACTCGGGCAAGCGGGTGGTGGACGAGTCGGTGGAGGCCATGAAGGCCATCCGGGGCAGCGTGGAGCGCTCGGCCGCGCTG
>ENA-UPSB01004124-UPSB01004124.1-bioreactor-metagenome-genome-assembly--contig:-NODE-4124-length-10152-cov-3.224621_pt1 | contig 10152 bp, 9 predicted proteins | sample MGYA00238182_ERZ773286 | MGnify/ENA primary metagenome ERZ773286 (study PRJEB29026, sample SAMN07631240) | bioreactor metagenome | isolation source: Switchgrass digestor | place: USA: Dartmouth... | reverse complement strand
GACTGGAGTTCAGACGTGTGCTCTTCCGATCTATCCTGTCCGGTCAAAAGCCCATAATAGGCAAAATATCTGCTGCTCTTGATCAAATTGCTGCGCTTTAAAGTTTCTCCTATTTCCTTTAAATTGGAACCAGGGGTGATCTCAACTGTAACTACCTGAGCATCAGAAGGGGTTGTGCAGACAGGTCCTCCTAGCCAGTTCAGGTATTGCCAGCAACTGATACAGATCATCACAACCAATAGGGTAATCAAAATCCCAAAACGCAGGGGATAAACAGCAGGTTTAAAAAATGAAAGCAGGTTTTCTCTAATCTCTACGGATGGCATAGCTAGTTTCCCTCTCCTATTTCCTTCATTATAACAACCTTAACAAAGAGTGACAACCTTCGACATAATGAGAACGAAAAGATGCTGGCCAGCCACAGGAAAACAAGATATCAAGCTTTTGTTTCTGGTATAATATAGTAAATGATTTCGAGGGGTGAGGGGTTTGGACCAGGGAAGAGCAGAACTAAACAGGGGGAAGCATGGCCCAAACACGGAAAAAGCGCTGCAGGTACTGAAAAAGAAAGATAATCAACTGAAAGTCTTTGATCTGGCTTTTCCCTACAAAGACAGCATAATCTCTTTGATCGGTATTACAGACCGGAACCCTGAACGAAATTTAGGGGACTATCAGAATATGGGATATTTTCTGCTCAATGAAAAAAAACAAAAAGCAGTAGTTATCGACCCCGGTCTGAGAGAAGCGGGTTGGATCAGGGAACTGCTGGGAATCCAGAAGTGTGATGTTATTTTTTCACACTTTCACCTGGACCACTGGATCGGTTATGAGGCTTTTTCCAATGGGCATATTTTTGCCTCCTCATTATGTAAAACCGTCCTTACCAAAATGGTAGGAGCGGAGAGAACAGGAAAAAGCATTTTTGTAGAGGGCCGTCTCAACGATTATCACCGGCGCCCCCTGCCTTTAAGAGCGGTCAATGACGCAGAACGCCTTCTCCCTTTTCGGGAAAGCATTAACACAGTTTCCGAACTCCATCCCTATATTAACTCTGACTTTGGCTTGGAATTCTTTGAACTGCCTTATGGGCAAACTGAAGGAACCCTTTACGGCCTGCTGAACGCTGATGGGCTGAAAATCCTTTTTGCCAGCGACCTCTTTGTGATGGTCAATAACAGAATCATGGTTGAACCTCATTATTCCTTTAAACCTGACATCATGGTGATCAGCGACATTATTATCATGCTGCGCGCAATTCTGGGAAAAAGCTTGCCCATCCAGGCTGATGAGATAACCAGCAATTATATGAAACAGATCGCCTGCCCAGATCTGCTGGCTATGGGGCATGGTGTTTTTGAATTTTCCAAATACCGCTCAGAGCTGGAGCACCTGCTCCAAGAACTGGAGGAGTTGCTCCGCATCAACAAAGAACACATTATTTAATCAAAGTCTCTCAAAAAAAACAGAACCGGTGACAAAGAGCTTTTCACCGGTTCATGTGCGATTCTTCGAGCAAGTTTAACCCTATACTCCCAGATGTCTTGGTTTTCTCCCTGTGTATTTCCTCTTCTCGGAACAAGTTCAACCCCAGTTCTATAGCAGGGGCAAGGATACACTATCAAACTGTTTAAATTGTCCTGCTAATCAGACTTAGCCTGACGTTCACTGACCAGACGGACCATTGATTTCTCCATTATCTCCATTATCTCCATTATTATCCCCGTTATCACCATTGCCGCCATTATGCTCTCCAGTACCACCATCACCGCTTCCACCTTGTTGGTCAGTCTGCTCAGTTGTCTCTTGATCATTTCCTTTAGGTGGCTCCGGTTTAGGCGCTGGTTTGGTGCCAACTCTTACAACCCGGTTTATCGGCCGGTAATAGTCATTGGATAGCAGCTGTCTGGTGCCATTGATGATCCTGAAGGCAGTAACCCTGTATCCCTTTGCCCCGCTGTTCTCCACTACTGTCTTGCCCTCCGGCAGACTGGAGTCCTTTTTGGTGATCACCTTAGGTGGGATGACACTAGTAATAGATGTCTCCAACCGAACATTCTTTTTCTGCTGGGTGTTGCCAAAGATCTTCATGGTCAAAACACCCCTGCCAACATGAGTCTTGATACAGATATAGGAATCCATATTATTGCGAAATTTCAGGTCCTGATAACCGTATGATACAGTGGCATCTCGACCTAGGGGCGCATAGGCGATAGCCAGGGAGTGATTGCTCCTCTCCACGATCTCAAGACCAGCAAGGAGAACAGCATTATAAAGGGTTGTAGATACCTGGCAGACACCGCCACCAAGTCCAGGCACAAACTCATTGGCCTCAATGACCATGGCCTCACGGTAACCCCTTTTCGCAGTACGGGGACCTACAGTGCTATTAAAGGAAAACACTTCCCCAGGTTTGACCAGACAATTGTCCAATGCTTTTGATGCCAGAGCGATATTATGAGACCTGTTAATATTGCTGGCATCAAAACTGGTGCTGTATGAGGCAAGCAGCCCATTGATGCCCCATGACTGAACATCTTCTGTTGTGATCTCAGGTTCTTCCTCTCGGAACTGCAGTTCAACAGAAGCTGCAAATGGCTTATTAAAAGACAATAAATCCACAAAACTTGACTCCAGATCAGCAGTCATTCCGGGTTTTCCCGGTATAATAGTGATCTGGTCCCGATCATTGATGACCAGACGGGCGTTCTGCGGTTGATCACCAATACTCTTGGTCAAAGGCTCTAACACTTTTTCCGCTGTGTTGTAGTCAACTTTGACTTCTTGATAGGACAGTTCTATTTTATTAAAATAAGCCGTCCAGAATTGGTTAATCCGCTTGAACAACGACCCGGACCTGCCCACAAGGTAACATTTGTCAACAGCCTTTTGGGCATCCATGGAAAAACCAAGCTCAGCCCTGGTGGTCTCCAGCTTGTTTTCACCCGCTATAATCTCTACTGGAGCAGATAAAAACTCTTGCTGGACAAGATCGATCTTTTTGCGAGCCTCTTCTTTTGTCAGGCCGCCGACATCGATCCCATCTACCCGCACACCAGGCAAGATCTTGTCTTGGTAAGCCAGAGGAAGAATAAACAGACAACTGACTACAACCACCAGCAGAAGTGCAGCAATCCCTATCACCAGCAGTGCTGTTTTCTTCTTTTGCACAAGCCTTCTCCTCCCCCTATTCCTGCTTACCTAATAATACGCAGGAAAACCCCCGATGTTACATAGATTTCACGTCTCTTCATCATCCAAATTCATTTCCCGGTAAATATCAACTACACGTTCCCATTCCTCATCATCTTCTATTTCAGATAAGTACTCCTCTCCATCCTCATCTCTGGTTAATTTAAAAATAATCTGCTCATCCTCATCAACAGGCTGCAGGATCACATATTCCTCATTATCCACTTCAAATCTATCGATAAAGATAAATTCATGCTCCTGCCCTTCTTCATCTTCGAGTATTACTTGGTAATCTTCTTCCCAGTCAATGGTCATAAAGCGAACACCTCCAGATTATTACCTTTAATTGCCTGCACTTATCTTCATTATTCCCTCTCTCAGCAAAGATACACCCCTTCCCTTACCCTTGCGCACCCCCTTGTTTGTTGCGCCAAGCAAGATAGTTCTCCAGGATCAAGCAGGCTGCTACCTTGTCAATGACCTGTTTTCGCCGGCGCCTCTTCACATCTCCCTCCAGCAGAGTTCGTTCAGCTACTATTGTCGTTAAACGCTCATCCCAGTAAGTAACAGGTATGCCTGTCATCTCATGAAGCCTCTCTCCAAAAGCAACATAAGATGAAGCCTCCTCACTGGGCCTGCCGTCCAGGTGTTTTGGATACCCGATCACTACCTCTTGGACACCATATTCCTTAATAAGAGCACAAACAGCAGAGAGATCCTCTTTAATACTTTTGCGTTCAATTGTGGTCACCGCATGGGCTGTAATCCCCAATTCATCACTTACAGCCACACCGATCCGTTTGGAACCCATATCTATTCCTAGTATCCTCATAAAACACTCCTAATAAACCTTGATATAAAAAAAGGGACATGCGGCAGCACAGTACCCGCATAGCAGGCACTCCTCTTCACGCAGATGAGCCTTTCCGTCATCCCCCACAAACAGGGCATCCTGTGGGCACTGTTCTGCGCATTTCCCGCATCCTTCACACCAGGGGTCGATATGCAACCGTTTTTTCTCTCTACCCAATAATTTTTCTAGTTGCTCAGGAACCGGCAGCCCTTGAGCTGCCAGAACATTGATATCCACTTCCCAGCGGGTTTTCATCCCAATAGCCACGGCTGCAGCAAAAGGGCGACTGAACGCATACTCAAGGGCTTCTCTGGCTTGATGCAGGAGATTGCCTCCTCCCAGTGCCTTCATCAGATAGATGCCCTTACCTGCAGCAGCCGCTTCCACCAAGACCCGCTCCATCTCTTGGCGGGTTCCATCCTGAATCCCCAGCCCTTTGATGTTCAAAAGGGGATGGATCACATCGATCTCAGGCAGCTCCAGAGCTCCCTGCACACCTGCGATCCGGTGGGTTGAGATCCCTACTGCTCTTACCAGCCCCTTTTCCTTGGCTTCCAACAGATAATCCAGAGCAGCTCTGTGCCCCCTAATGGTAAGTGCGGATTCCTGCTCATGGAGCAAAAAAATATCGATATAATCCCTGTCCAGCTCTCGCCTTGCTCTTTCCAGGCTCTGTTCCATTTCTTTCGCTGTCACAGCATAAGACTTTGTGGTGATAATCAGTTCTTTACCTGGAAAAGATCGCAGCAACTCCCTGAGATAAGAGTAGCATTCATAGATTTCAGCGGTGTCAAAAAAATTAACCCCTTGCTCCACGGCATATTTGAGAACAGCTACACCTTCAGCAAGAGGCAGATTTGCCTGCAGGGGGCCTATAGTCAATAAACCGAAACAAAGGCGTGACACTCTGATACCTGTTCTGCCCAAACACCTGTATTCCATTTATCTATTCTTCTCCAAATAACTGGTTATCAGTTCTTCCAATAGTTCATCTCGCTCATATTTCCGGATCAGGTTGCGGGCATTGCGGTGATTGGTGATGTAAGCCGGGTCTCCGGAAAGAAGGTAGCCTACCAACTGGCTGATCGGATTATAACCCTTCTCTTTGAGAGCATTATAGACGATCAACAAAGTTTCCTGAGGGGAAGCCCCTTCTTCACCGCGAAACTTATACGCCATTGTTTTATCCAGTTCATCTGAAGCCATCCTGTAGTCACCCCTGGTCTTGATAGGCATAGTTCTATAATTCTATTTTAATTAAAGCGATCCTGCCCGCAAGGAAATTTTTTCTATCTTATGACTGCAGCAGCTCACGCACTATCTCTAAGCCTTTTTTCAAAGCCGCATCCAGTTGGGCTGGATTCTTTCCCCCAGCCTGAGCCATTTCCGGTTTGCCGCCGCCACCACCATCAACTATACGAGCAATATCCCGCAGCAGATTCCCTGCATGGAGTCCACGGTTTTTAACCAGATCCTTGCTCACAAAACACACAAGACCAACTTTGTTACCCAACGGGCTCCCCAGGATAGTCACACCTGAACCAAGGCGATCCTTTAACAGATCTCCCAGAGAACGGAGAGCATCCATATCAGGCACATTTACCTTGACAGATAAGAGATTGACTCCGTTAACACTGACAGTTTGAGCCAACAAAGAATCAACCTGGCTGACCAACACTTTATTACGCAGTTGTTCAATCTCTTTATCCTGCTGATCAAGCTGCTGGAGCAACTGCTGCAACCGGGAAATAACCCCATCAGGATCCGATTTCAGCAACTCTGCTGCTCTTTGTAATGTCCTGGTCTTATCCTGCCAGTAATGAAGCAGTTGCTCCCCAGTCAGAGCCTCAATACGCCGCACCCCTGTGCCGATACCGCTTTCTGATACAATATGGAACAATCCCAATTCACTAGTCCGGCGCACATGGGTTCCACCACACAGCTCTTTGCTGAACTCCCCAATAGCCACTACCCTTACAACATCACCATATTTCTCACCGAAAAGTGCAATGGCATCCTGAACCCGAGGGTCATTGTGATCAGCTTCAAAAACATTGACGAGGACATTATTGATGATTTGTTCATTGACCAATTCCTCTACACGGTTCAGTTCTTCCTCTGTAAGGGGAGCAAAATGGGAAAAGTCAAAACGCAGCCGCTCTGGTGTAACCAGTGATCCCATCTGCTGTACATGGTCCCCCAGGACCTTGCGCAGTGCACTGTGCAACAAATGTGTTGCAGTATGGTTACGGGCTGCTGCCAACCGTTTCTTTTCATTTACCTCTGCCAGCACAAAATCCCCTTTGTGCACAGTTCCTCGGCTGACAGTGCCGTAATGGACAAATACCCCATCACCAGCGCTTTTTGTATCATTAACTGTGATCTCACCATCAGGCCCGATCAGAAGTCCCTGATCACCTACCTGACCGCCGCTTTCAGCATAAAAGGGCGTTTGGTCAAGAATAACCTGCACCTCTTCCCCCTCAGAGACCTCCTCTTTTTCGGTTCCCCCTGCCAAGAGGACAAGTATCTGAGAGCGGGTGGATAATGTGTTATATCCTTGAAAATAAGTTTTACTGCACTGATATGTTGTGCAGACACTGAAGCTGTCTGAGGGCATAGTTTCCATCCAGGCGGCTCTTGCTCTGGCGCGCTGCTTTTCCATAGAATCCCTGAAGCCATCCAGATCCACATTCATGCCTCGTTCCGCAAGAATCTCCTGGGTCAGTTCCAGAGGAAAACCATAGGTGTCATAGAGCCTGAAGGCAACATTGCCGGGTAGGCTCTTTTCGCCGGTCTTTTCGAACTTGGCCAAATAATCCTCCAGGATCTGCAGGCCCTGTTCCAGGGTTTCACCAAAGCGCTTTTCTTCCTGGGTAACGATTTTCTCAATATATTCGGCGCGGTCTTTCAGTTCCAGATAGGGATCCTGATAAAGCTCAACGGTCTTAGCAGTCAGCTTATGTAAAAACAGGTCATCGATCCCCAGCAGCTTACCATAGCGCAAGGCACGGCGCAGAATTCGCCGCAAGACATAACCGCGCCCTTCATTAGAGGGGATCACTCCATCTGCAATCAGGAACGCCACCGCTCTGGAATGGTCAGCGATCACTTTGAGGGCCACATCGCTCTCAGGGCTGGCCCCATAGCTGACACCCGAAACCTTAACAGCCTCCTGTACCAGAGGGAAAAGCAGATCTGTTTCAAAATTATTGGGGACATTCTGTATCACAGAAGCGATTCTTTCCAGCCCCATCCCTGTATCGATATTTTTGCGCGGCAATTTGCTGAGACTGCCGTCTTCCTCACGGTTAAACTCTGTGAAAACCAGGTTCCAGACTTCCAAATACCTGCCGCAGTCACATTCCACTCCACAATCGGGAGAACCACACCCGCGCTCAGGGCCCAGATCTACAATTATTTCCGAACAGGGACCGCAGGGCCCCACAGAGCCTGCCTCCCAAAAGTTGCTTTCCTTCCCTAAAGGAACGATCTTTTCCCTCGGCACACCGATGTCTTTGTGCCAGATCTCTGCAGCCTCATGATCTTCATGATAAACGGTGATCCAGAGATCAGAAGGGGATAGGCCCAGTTCTTTGGTCAGAAACTCCCAGGCCCAGGCTATTGCCTCCTTTTTAAAATAGTCCCCAATGGAGAAATTGCCCAGCATCTCAAAAAAAGTATGGTGGCGGGCTGTTCTTCCCACCTGTTCTAAGTCCGGTGTGCGTAGGCACTTCTGACAAGTAGCAAGCCTTGGGTGTGGTGGCACAGCTTTTCCCTGAAAATAAGGCTTAAAAGGCACCATACCTGCCACGGTTAAGAGCAAACTGGGATCATCCTTGGGAATAAGAGAGGCGCTTGGTAAGACTAAATGGTCGTGTAAACTGAAATAATCAAGAAATTTTCTTCGTAATTCCGCTCCAGTAAGCAATATTCAACACTCCCAGGATTTTCTCATATCAAAGGTCATTATAGTATACATTTTCTTTTAATGTCAATAAAATTGGTGTTATGGCAGCCAGAGGCAAGGCTGCTAGACTATCTTTTCCCAGATAAAACCGATGATAACTCTTAAGAGGCCTGCTGCAGGCACAGCAAAGATCAGCCCTAAGGGGCCTGCTAGATAGCCACCGACCAGGAGAACAAAAACCGTAGCCAGAGGATGTAATCCAACCCGTTCACCTAATAAACGGGGGGTAAGTACACTCCCTTCTATCTGCTGCACCAATAAAAAAATACCCAGCATCAACAAACCCTTCCAGGTACTGATGGAAAGGGCAAAACCAACCACTGGAATTGCTGCCAGTATAGGGCCGAAAACCGGAATTAGGTCAGCAATAGCGGTAAAGATCCCAATGAGGATGGCAAAAGGTATTTTGAGTAGAGCAGCACCTATCCCTGTGAGGAAGCCCACTATTAAAGATATCAGCAGGTGCCCCCGCAGAAACTGGCTGAAGATCAGGTCACCTTCCCGCAGCAAAAAAACCAGATCACTGCGCAAATTAGGGGGCAGAAAAGATAAAAACTTTTTCTTCAAGTGGTCGAAATCCCTGATGATATAATAGGCCAAAAAGAGAGCAAGGACAAAACTGGGCAAAAGGTATATGCCCTCAATAAGCATCTGAGCGAAACTGCGCATCCCCTCAAAAACAGAGCTGCGGAGATCACCGATGGTTTCCTTAAGGATTTGATATGCTTCAGGGGGCAGATAGGTGCGTGTCAGCAGCTTGTCAAAAAAACTCTGCAACCTTGCCCATGTTTCAAGATAAACAGGGATGATTCTGGCAAAGGATTTTAGTTCCTGATACAAGGCCGGCACAAAAAATCCAAAAAAAATGCCGGCGATGATCAATCCTGCGGCATAAACAGTTAAAATGGATTTTGTTCTGCTTACCCCCCTGTTTTCCAAACTGCGGACAAGGGGATAAATTATGTAGGCCATGATAACGGCTAAACCGAAAGGTACAAATACAGATCGGACATAATAGAAAAACAGCCCTCCAAATAGCCCCACGAAGCAGAGAATAAGGATGCTCAGGGTTCGTCGCTGCATATAATTCCTCCAAGAGTTAGCGGCGCATCATCTCCAGCATGCCTATGGAAATACCCCGCAGCACTCGCCTAGCGCTTTCCCCCATCTCCTGGGCTTTTCTCTCATCACTTTGGCGAGATGATATAAATGCCCCCAAAACCGCCCCAAGCAATCCTCCGGTCACCAAACCACTGAGATAACTTCGCTTCGCCAATATCCTCACCCCTTACTGTAAATCTTAGTGAAGCAATTGCACAACTCCAAACACAGCTCTATTTAAGCTCATCTGCATTGATCGCCATCAGATTTCCATCCTCACAGATCTCATAGACCTCTCCATCTCCCCGCGTGCTGAACTCCACGTAGCAGGACCAGCAGTAATACTGGTCTGAGCCTACCTTACCGGTTTGTTTACTATTGCATATCGGACACTGCACCCTGATCACCTCTGTTTGCGCCGGTAGAACCAGCAATGATTGCTTCCTTTCCCCATGTGGTTACCATGTCCGGGGACATAACCATTCTGCCGGTCAGCAGATCGCCAACCAGGCCTGTTGACAATTCATAACCTAACAGCTTTCCATCATTGGCATCGAATATAACATCATTCAGGGTCCCTAGATTCTCCCCCTCCTGGGTCAAAACCAGTTCACCCTCTTTTTGGTTGAGACTGGCGGCATCTAGATGTTCTCTCTCTTCCTCCAAAACCTCCGCACTTGACACAGTTACTGCATCTTTACCGATGCTGTTGATCTTGTCAAAGGAAAGGTGGTACTTGTGATTTAAACCGCCCTTTTCCTCCACCACCAGGCAGATTATCTTCTTTTCAGGATGACTCCACAAAAGATCAGTCACCACTCCTATCTCTTTTCCTGTGTCAAGGCTCACTACCGGTAGTCCAATAATCTCCCGAGCCTTATACAACTGACACCCCTTCTCCATTTAAGAACTTATGGTGTTTTAATATTATTACCGGTATGGCAAAAAAAAATGCACCCTCAAAGGGTGCAAGGTTTTAGAGCGAGCCTTTTATTATGCCCCCTCCCAGCACAAGGTCATCCTCATAAAACACCAC
>ENA-UPSB01004112-UPSB01004112.1-bioreactor-metagenome-genome-assembly--contig:-NODE-4112-length-10175-cov-7.406917_pt1 | contig 10175 bp, 7 predicted proteins | sample MGYA00238182_ERZ773286 | MGnify/ENA primary metagenome ERZ773286 (study PRJEB29026, sample SAMN07631240) | bioreactor metagenome | isolation source: Switchgrass digestor | place: USA: Dartmouth... | reverse complement strand
AGGTTAGGTACATAAGGTCCTGTTGTTCCACCATAGACTGGAGGCCCTGCATAGCTGATTAACGGGTTAAAGAGTTCTACTTGCAAAAAGTTTGATTTAATCAAATAGATGGCCACAAGAGCTAAAAGTGCTCCGACTACTACACCGCTTCCTTTTGAGGAACCGGCTTTGCCTAGGAAAATGACGGCGGCGACTAAAACAACCAGTTCTAACCAGAATCCTACTGCTCCCTCACCGGCCACAAGCCACATTATTGCTTCATATTCGCTGCCTGCTCCAGGATAGAGGCCCATTAGCACTTCTGCTACGACGATAATAAGTTCCAAACAAAGCAGCGCGGCTGTGATTTTAGCCATTTTCCCGACGAGATTCATAGGCATTCTAATATAGCCGCTCTTATTAAGAAGTACAGCTAAAATCATTTGAACCGTTAAGGCAGCAACTAAAGCCGAAAAAAGGAAGGAAATAGGTTGGACCGGGTTATTCCACATCGGGCGAGCCACTTGGAAGGAAAAGACGAAAGAGGTTACTACCACGAGGATACCGGCAATGAAAGAAATGACAGCTATAGGCTTAACGGAACTTTCTTCTTTCTTTCCTTCCTGGACTTGAATTAGCTGGCGAGTGAATATAACGGAAAGAACCATATAACACGCCAGTATCAGGAAATCCCAAAACATAGGGGAAGTAAAGTTACCGCTGGTAATAAAGAGCCATACTCGTTCGGGATTTCCAATATCCACGATGATGAAAAGCGATGCAGCCACAATACTGGCTATGGCTCCTAAATAGGCGGCAATTCGGGTATAGGGTTTAAATTCATCTAAATTAAAGAGATAAGGTACAGAGGCAAAAAGGAGACTACCTGCAGCTACTCCGGTAGAAATCATGAAGCCTACGATATAGAGCCCCCACATATTGGTGGTTCCCAGGTTAGTTATTTGGAGTCCCTTTGTGAGCTGGAGCCCCCAACAAAAGACTCCTACCAGAACTAAAACAGCAAAGATTATATTCCAAGGAGTAATAAGACTGTTTTCCTTTCTGTTTTGGACCGAAACATTCGTTTGAACAGCCAATCTCTCCACCCCCTTATGTTAAATAATAAATTGAAGGCTTAGTACCTTTTTCTTCAAGTAAGTGAAAATAGCTGCGGCCTTTAATAGCCTTGCTTACATCACTATTGGGGTCGTCAATATCTCCAAAAAACCGGGCCCGGTTAGGACAGGTGTCGATGCAAGCCGGTTTTAGATCTTGAGCCAAGCGGTGACTGCAGAAAGTACATTTTTCAACTACATTGTACTGATGAGGTTCAACCGCCGCATCGCCCATCGCCACCTCAATGGCATATTCAGGCTCCTTCCAGTTGAACTGGCGAACTCCGGAATAGGGACAAGCCACCATACAATACCGGCAACCTATGCATTTATCATAATTTTGGATGACTATTCCATCTTCTTTCCGTTTGTATGTTGCACCTACAGGGCATGCCTTAACACAGGCAGGATTTTCACAGTGTTGGCAATTTATTGGCAAAAATTCCATCCGTAAATTTGGGAATTTTCCCTCCGGCGTATCCATAGATTCGCCACCGACGGTCATAACTCTATTCCACCAGATTCCGTTCGGGAGATTGTTTTCCACTTTACATGCCACTGAGCAGGCGTGACATCCTGTACAGCGGTCCAGGTCTATGGCCATTGCATAACGCATCACATTCTACCTCCTTATATTTTTCTTACGTCAACCAAGCAGTCAAAGTAAGCAAAGTTCACAGCCATCGGATCTGATTCGGCATTGGTCAGTTCTTGGAAGCAGCCCTCAATAAACTGTTCTCTTTGCCATCCTTTGGGAATACTAAGGACTCCCGGAGCAATAGCGTCATTAACCTGGGCTTTGAGTACAACTCTCCCACGGTCATTAAATACTTCTACAATATCTCCCGTTTTAATACCTCGGGCCTCCGCATCTTGTCGGCTGATTTTCGCTAATGGTTCCGGATCCAGTTCCTTAAGCATCGGAACATTAAACCATTGAGTATGAGTACGGTATCTGGCGTGTTCCTGAATAAATACCAACGGATACTTGGCATAAAGAGGATTTTCCGGCCAAGCTTCACCGGGGGGCTTGAAATAAGGCAGTCTTTCTTTTTCAATAATGCCGGTTAGATTCTGGCCATAGTTCACCCTGGGCTGTGGGTTCTCACAATATAGTTGAGCTCTTCCGGTAGGTGTATAGAAGAAACCTTCACCGCGGATAAAGGGTTTTTCCTTTGTACCTGTTCCCCGAAGAACCTTTTCTTCCATCAACCTTTCAAAAGTGATGCCCATTTGCCTTAACTCGTCGGAATCAAGCAATACTTTTATCCAAGCTATATCGTCCATATCTTCTGGGAAGTATTCACCTAATCCCATTTTACGGGCGATCAGAGCAATGATCTCCGCGTCAGGTTTGCTTTCATATAGTGGTTCGATGGCTTTTTCCTGCATATAGATATAGGGATTATTATAAGCTGTCCGCAGGTCGTTGACTTCAAACCAGAAAGCTGCCGGCAACACAATATCCGCATAGCGGGCTGTATCCGTTAACTCCGTATCCACTACCACGATAAATTCCAAATTCGGCAAGACATCAGTAAACCAGCTATTCTGTTGAGCAAAATTACTCATAGAGTTGGAACAGACGGTGTACATAGCTTTGATGGGATAAGGTTTCCCTCCGATAGCCTGATCCCGTACAGCTTTATAAAACTCTGTATGGGGAAGGGAATTTCCGTCAGCAAACTTGCCGTTGGTAACGTACATTCCGACATAGTTAAGAGGGATATTTTGGACAAATAAGCCCACAAAACCGGCACCTTTAACCCCGATATTGCCAGTTAAGGAAGCCATGATGAAAGCTGCCTGAGCCCAGAGGTGGCCGTTTTGGTAGTGGTCTATGCCATAGTTGGTATAGATCATGGTAGGTCCGTTTACGTAAGTCTTGATCAGTTCTTGAATCTTTTCCACAGGTATCTTGGTATACTGGCTGGCTTTGTCCAAGGTGTATTCCTGAACATGATTCTTTAGCAGGGTAAAGACAGTCTGTACTTCTACTCCCTGAATGGTAAAGGTGCCTTCGATTTCCACATCTTGAGGACCTTCTTTAAGTAGAGCCGGAGCATTGAGAACTTTATCCCAGACATAATAATCATCTTCTTCCTCAGGCAAATCCGGATTAAAGTCCCTTTTCCGCAGAATCTTGCCATTATCTTTGCGGACTAAGAACGGGGCAGTGGTCCTGTTTTTGACAAATTCCGTATTAATCAAATTTTGGTTGATGATTTCTCGAATCATAGCTAAGACAAGCATCAAATCGGAACCGGGAACTATCGGGATGTATTCATCGGATTCATTGGCTGTTGCCGAAAAGATAGGATCGATGGTAATGATTTTAGTTCCATTTTTCTGTGCATTCTTGGCGATGCGCCAATTTTGAGGTTGAGAATAGACCGGGTTGGAACCCCAAACAATAAGATTTTTAGCATCCATCATTGTCCTAGGTTCATTTCCCCACAGCCAAATGCTGCCACCAACTACCCGATCCGCTCCATATCCTATGGCTTGGTCATAGCAAACATTTAGTTTGGTACAACCAATGGAATTGATCAGTCTGTTAAAAATACCCAAACAACCGTGGACTAAGCCGTAATTTCCGGAAGCAACATCGAAAACCAAAGATTGAGGGCCATATTTTTCCTGGATGGCCTTGAATTTATCCGCAATCTCCGTAATAGCCTCATCCCAGGAAATCCGCTCCCATTTGTCTTCCCCGCGTTCACCTACCCGGCGTAGAGGATATTTGATGCGGGTGGGGCTATAGGTGCGCTGGACTAGGGATAAACCCTTTAAGCAGTTTCCGGTATACTCTTCGTCCGGCCAAGGTGCCGGAGTAGTCTTTACCACTTTACCGTCTCGCACATGAGCATAAAGACGACAGCTCTGGAAACAGTTGGAGCGGCAGGCACTGGAAACCAGCTTTTCTTCACTGGAAGTGGCTTGGGCCTCTCCGCCTGTGGCTAAGGCCTTCATCCCTGGGCCTAGAGGATTGGCGGCTATGGCGCCCGTAGCAACTGCAGCAATTGCCGAAGCTTTCAAAAAGCTCCGACGGGACAAACCATTTGTTAAAGTCCCTTTCTCTTTTTCTTTTTCCAATTCGTTTACCTCCTCTTTGATTAGAGTAGTAAACTGTTTTTGGTTTTCCAGTAAGCGAGCTACAGCGGCATTGAGTTTTTTATCCCGTAAAACTTGGACTAATGCCGGGAACAGCTCCTCATCAGCATTCTCTTTTACTACGACCCCACTGGCTCCAGCCGTAATTAATTCGTATTGGTAGGAAGAGTTGTTTGTGGAAACTAGTACAAGAATTGAGGTGCCCGGAGATTGCTCCTTGATTTGGGCAATGGTATGGCGAAAAAACTGAGAATAGGAAAAGATATCTACAATAATCAAGTCCACTTGTTCCTGGGCTAGTTTCCGATATAAATCCTCGATATTTTCCGCTAAATCACAATTAACTTCAGCAGAAGCAAAAATCCTCTCGATAGTCTGACTCAACCACTGATGAGGAATTGCCACTATAACTTTTAAATTTTCTCCATTCATCATATTTAAGTTTTTCAAACCAAAAACAGCTCCTTTGTGCAATATTGCACATCGTATTTTTATTGTAAGAGATTCTCTTTTTTTTCTCTGTCGGGAATTTAACTTAATTATTAATTTTCTTTAATACGTGAAAAAACGGACAATCTGTCCGTAGAATCCCCCACTTCTTACAGCAATTTATGTTTAATGGCATAATCTACAAGCTCGGAACGATGTTCCAACTTTAGTTTGACGGCTATTCGCTCCCGGTAGGTTTCAATAGTTCGGGGGGACAAAAAGAGTTTTTCACCTATTTCACGACTGGTAAAACCTCTGGCAATTAACTTCAAAACTTGTTTTTCCCGCTCAGATAAGACATCCGGGAGAGTTTCTTTTGAGTCGTCATTTTGAATATATTGATTCGCCATTACCTGAACCCCATCGGAACTTAGAAAAACCTCTCCCTTCATCACTACCCGGATAGCTTTCAGCAAATCCCGATCAGCGGCAGATTTGTGTATATAACCACGACCGCCGGCATTGAGGAATTTCAAAAGATAGACTTCTTCAGCATGCATGGTCACGGCAATAATTTTAGTATCGGGCAGAGCCTTCACAATGTTGACCGTAGCTTCGATACCGTCAAAATCGGGCAAGCTTATATCCATTAATACTACATCAGGTTTTTCTCTGCATACTTTTTCGATGGCCTCAGAGGCATTTGCCGCCTCCCCTACCACTTCAATGTCCTTTTGTCCTTTTAATAACATAGTCAGCGCATTGCGTAATAAGGTATGGTCATCTACTAAAAAAACGCGAATCCTTTCCTTCACCATAGGTACTCTCCTTTGACATTACGTTCATCTACTCGCGGATCGGAAGACTAATATTTATTTCCGTTCCTTGACCCAGATGGCTGTTTATTTTAAACTCGCCTTTGATAAGCTTTACTCTTTCTTCCATCCCCAATAAACCAAGACCTTTTTTGAGATCCACTTGGGTCATACCTTTGCCGTTATCTTTGATTTGCAGTTTTAACTCCTTAGCGTTGAATTCAAGGGTAATCTGCACTTGACTGGCCTCGGCATGGCGTAAAACATTTGTTAAGCTTTCCTGAACAACACGATAAACTACGGTCTCAATTTCACTGGGTAAAGGTTCTTTAACCCGGGGTGCTCTAAGTTCCACTTTAATTCCTGAGTAGCGACAGTAATCGTCGATATACCACTGCAGCGCAGCGATAAGTCCCAAATTTTCCAAAACTGCCGGACGTAAATTTATGGCTAAACGCCGTACTTCCTCAATAGTCTGTTGCGTAAGATAGCGAAGACCTCCGATACGGTCATGAATAACTTCTATATCCTGCTCATGCTGCAACATCTTTAGTTGCAAAAGAATAGAAGTCATAGCCTGACCCAGTTCATCATGCAGTTCCCGGGAAAGGTACTTTTTACTGTTTTCCAGTTCATCTATAGCTTGTTTGCAGATTTTTTCCAGGGTAGCTTCCCGCTCTTTCAAACGCTCAATTTCTTTTTCCAGCTCCAGGTTACGGGCTAATACTTCCTTTAGCTTTTGTTCATCCATGCAAATTACACTCCATGTACTATTCGGACATTTTCCTTCTACAATTTTAACTTATTATTATTGTTTGCTGTTCAAATTATCTAACAAAAATACGGTAATTTCTGTAGGGATTTTCCCGGACAAATATCTATAAGTATTCCCTACAGCATTTTAAGATTATTTGTTATAAAATAAGGTAAGAAAAAGGTCTTGGAATTTATTAATAAACCTTTATGTGAAAGATATATCAAACCCCATGGCAGTTTTGCCCAATATTGTTAAACCGGTTGTCAACAGAAATTGAAGTTAAAAAGGAGATAAGATGAACAATATGCTAAAAGAAACATTGTCCGAAGAAATTTTGCATGTACTTGCCATCTCAGATTTTTACCAGCTGCTTGCTATTTCCTTGCGCCTTCCCGATCATGATTTGGCCCAGGGAATGCTGGATGGAAGCTATGGGCAAGATGCCGTAAGTATTCTACAGGAACTTTACTGTGATCAGGAAAAAATAGCTGAAGTGAAAAAACTATTCGCCAAGCTTTCTTTAAATGGTAAGCTTTCCTCAAATAATAAGCTTACCTTAAGTAAAGATAAATTAACACCATTTCTAATTGAAATGCGAAGGGAATATACCAGACTTTTTGATGATCCTAAAAACCCTGCTCTTAGCATTTATGAAACTGTCTTTTTGCATAATCCGGAAGAAGAAAAAGACGGGGTTATGCTCTTTCTGAGTCCTGCCGCTCTCGATGCCGAGCGCTGTTATAAAGAGGCAGGTGTCAGCCTTGCTAAACAATCAGCGGAACCGGCTGATCATATGGCTACGGAGTTGGAATTTATGATGTATCTCTATGCTAAAAAAGGACAGGCCTTGCAAAAAGGAGATGTGGAAGCCATAGATTTGATCAATAAACAGATCAAGGAATTCCAACAGTTTCATCTTAAGAAATGGGCATTGGACTTTTTTAAGAAGCTGCAAGCGGAAACCAAACTCCTTCCCTACCAAGGGATAGCCCAAATAGGCAATATTGGTTTAGAAAAGGTTTTGGAAAAGGAGTGAGCAACGATGCTCTTCAAGAACGGCAATTACCTCCAAATCGACGCAAGCCGCTGCTTAAATCAGTTGCATCAAGGAGTGGAATGCCGGCATTGTGTTAATCACTGCCCTGGGGAGGCCTTGGTTTTAAGCAAACACGACATTTATCTTATCCAGGATAAATGTTTAGGATGTGGGTTGTGTTTCTCCGATTGCCCGACTCAGGTTTTTACTTCCAAACAATGGGATGAAACAACTATCGTAGCAACACTGAAGGAGCAAAAAGCCAGGGAAACTCAGTTTTTCTGCGGCCGTCACTCCACCCCTTATCTCGCCAAAGAGGAAAGAGATAAGGCAGCCATTCAGATTCCCACCTGCCTAAGCAGTGTTTCTAAAGGGGCTTGGTATGAAATTGGACTCCTGACGGAAGTGGAATTACGTCTGGACGAATGTGAAGAATGCCCGATGAAAGGCTCACTGGCAAGACTATGTTTAGCCGTGAACACAGCCCTGGAATGGTTAAATGCTTCCGGCCACCCTGCGGAATTCTCCTATATTGAGATCGCCGAAAAAGCCAAAAGAAAGAAAAAGCTCCAAGCAGCTTCCTGTGGCTTAAAGATAACCTCCAGGCGGGATCTTTTCTTATCCCTCTTGGGACGGGGAAATGATTCCAACACTCCCGACGGCTCGGAAAGACGTATTAGCATCCTTGAACTGAGAAAAAAGCATAAATTAAATGTTTTACCCGACTGGCAAAAGCGTTTTGCCGAAAGTTACCAAAATCACTTTCAACAAGGTGGTTCCCCTGCCTATTGGCCTTCGATAAAGGTGAAAACAGACTGTGTCAATTGCGGCATGTGTGCCAGGTACTGTCCTACCCAAGCACTGCAAATAAAAGTGGAAGGTAACGAGTGTACTCACTCCTTTGTCAGCGGATATTGTTTGGACTGCCGGATCTGTATGTTAGCCTGTCCTACCCAAAGTATTATTCGCGAGAGACAGGTTGATCAGGAGCCTTTTGAAGTGAAAGACATTTACAAAGTTCCGGTCACTGAGTGCAAACGCTGTGCAACCCATACTCTTGTTAATGAAGGAAATCTCTGCTACTGGTGCGCAAAAGAGCCTAATCAACAGGATTTACTCTCGGATATACGTCAAAAACTCTTCGGATAGCAAATAAAGCGCAGCCGAAAAGGCTTCTTAAGTTTATAAAGTTTTTGGAAGGAACATCTCTTTTTAATATCCGGATAATGACTTGAAGTATGGATATTAATCAGTCTAACACATGAAATAAAACATTAACTGAGAGTTACAGCTAAAGAAATAAACTGAAAGTCATAGTTAAAGAAATAGTGATAGAAATAAAAAAGAATAAGAATAGAGACAGAGATAAAATTGAAATTGTAATATAAATTATGAAAAATCAACAGAAAACAGCTGAACAATGGAAAGTCAATATCAAAGGCAAAACCTTTCTTATAATACTGACTTTTGTCACCCTTCTGCTGGCATCGATCTACCAGCATTTCAGCAACAGAGAAAATATATTAAGTTTATTACAGCAAGGAGAACCTGCAACTGCTGAGTTCAAAGAGATTAGCGGTGCCTACAGGACCTATGAACTTTGGGATGAGCAGGGAAATTTTTTAAGTTATGGAATTATCGCCAGCGCCTCCGGCTATGGAGGCCCTATTACTATGTTGACCTTTGTTGATCAACAGGGATTGATTTCCAATGCTCTTTTACTGGAGCACTCTGAAACTCCCCTTTATCTGAAAAAGGTCTTAGCTGCAGGCTATCCTGACAATTTTCGAGGAAAAACAGTTACCGAACCTCTGGAAAATCAGCAGGGTATAGATGCTGTCAGCGGTGCCACCCGGACTGTAGAAGGAATCATCTTAGCCACGGAAAAAGGAATGTACCAAATTGGCAAAAATCAATTAGGATTGCCTGTACCGGCCTTGCAAACTTTTTATTTTCAGTGGCGGGACGGTTTAGTGATTCTCTTATTGGTTAGCGCGATCTGCGCCGCTGCTTTTAACAGGAAAAAACTAAGACCTTGGATTCTGGTAATTGCCGTATTTATCCTTGGCTTTATGGAAAATAATTCTCTGACCATAGGCAACTATATGAGCATTCTGGCTTTAAAGATGCCAACTTTTTTCGAGCGTCCCATATGGTATGTAATGGTAGTGGGGATATTATTTGTAACGCTATTTTGGGGGAGAAATATTTACTGTTCCTGGCTCTGTCCCTTCGGCGCAGTTCAAGAAGGAATCTATAAAGCTCTGAATTTAGCAGATTACAAACCTAACCCGAAACTAATCATGCCTTCCCGGAAAAGCCGCTGGTTATTTCTCTGGCTGGCGGCCCTGTTGGCTCTGGTATTTAACAATCCGGGAATTGCCGGCTTTGAGCCTTTTCACGTCTTTTTCGACGGTGATGGGAACACCTCCCAATGGCTTATGATGGGGTTTATTCTGCTCTTTGCAATTTTCCTCTTGCGATTTTGGTGCCGCCTTTTCTGCCCTGTGGGGACATTCCTGGACTTTACAGCTTTATGTAAAAGAAAGATTAAAAGATTCTTGACCAAAAAGAGTGAAGCCGACAAAAAAACAACAGCCACAGCCTGTCAAGAAAATTGCTTTTCCTGCTCGGGAGAAAAAACTGAGGAAATGCAGTTCACAAATGGCGATAAAGCTGTAGCAGTCGGTATTTTTATAGTCTGGGTATTGATTCTTGGGGCCTTAGTCCAGAACCTGGAGCTGTTTTAATTGGCTTTTAAGTTAGAAATCCTAAAGGCAACCAGTTGGATGTGCCATTGTAACACAGTCACTTATGATACGGCTCTCCTTTGTTAATTTTGCAAGCTCGATAGATTTGCTCCAACAGCATAACTCTTATAAGCTGGTGCGGAAAGGTCAGCTTGGAAAAAGACCAGCGAAAATCGGCCC
>ENA-UPSB01004108-UPSB01004108.1-bioreactor-metagenome-genome-assembly--contig:-NODE-4108-length-10193-cov-4.006806_pt1 | contig 10193 bp, 12 predicted proteins | sample MGYA00238182_ERZ773286 | MGnify/ENA primary metagenome ERZ773286 (study PRJEB29026, sample SAMN07631240) | bioreactor metagenome | isolation source: Switchgrass digestor | place: USA: Dartmouth... | reverse complement strand
CAGCGACGTAAACTCCTCAGAAGGAGCGGTCAGGATTTATTCCACCTAAAGTGGAGACCTGACCTTGGGTCCGAAGACCGGTCGCTGGCTTCTGCGTATATTATGACCACCGCCCAAAGATTCTATGCAAAAAATAACTTGTTTTTGGGTGGAAATATAAAAGGCCCGGGTGGGTCCGGACCTGGGAAGCGGTATAAAAGCGTAGAAAACCCGCAGATTCCCGAATCAAATCGATATACCAGAATCGAAATTGAAGCTCTGGGAAGAGCCGGGACATCTGCGGGTCATCTGGAGACCGGCGGTAAGAGCGTCCAGGAATTACTCCGCAAGGGAAACCTGGACTTTGGGTCCGAAGACCACCGCCGGCCTCTATCGGTATTATGACCAGGGGATTACAAGTGTATACAACCTGCAATGCATAATTTTTTGGTTGGAAAACAATAAATTTGCAAGTAACCGATTTGAGGGTTGGCGGGAAGGGAACCGGTGTGCGTCGGAAGACCCATAGCCAGATTGCGAACCCGCCGAAACTAACTGAGATTTTGTACGAGCTCGATTCTGGGTTCAGAGTTGGGCTTTTAATTTTTTCGCCCCTTTTCTCGACCGGGAGGTTGAAAACGGGGCCAGACGAATAACTTCCTGTTATTTCTGTTTATCGCCAAATTTTTATCGATAAACGATAAAAATTTATTGATTAATAAGTAATGACCGGCTACAATGTTTATAAGCTTAACAGTTGGGAGGCCGTGGTATGTACAAACCCAGTTTTGTTCATTATCTCACCAAGCTGTTGGTAGACATAATGTTCTACGGTGGGATCGTCTGCTGTATACTGGTGCCGTTTTTGGTCAAGTGGGGCAGCCAATACTTTGGCTACGAGGAGAGCGTCAGAATTCCATTCACTGTTGTCCTGTTTTGCTCGGGCATTGCGGCGGTTTACATCATGTACAATCTCAAGACGATGTTCAAAACCCTTTTGGGGGGCAACCCGTTTGTCTGGGAGAATGTCAGCAGTTTTCGGAAATTGGCTGTTGCCAGCTTTGTAATTGCCATACTTTTCCTGGTCAAGTGTTTCTTCTGGTTTACGCTGGCCACGGCGTTAATCGTTATTGTATTCGTTATTGCCGGCCTCTTCTGCCTGACCCTGAAAGATGTTTTCAAACAGGCCGTTTACTACAAAGAAGAAAACGATTATACCGTGTGAGGAAGTGAGACAGAGATGCCGATAAAGGTAAATCTCGATGTGATGATGGCCAAACGAAAAATCGGCCTCATGGAGCTGGCGGAAAAAATTAACATATCCCCCGCCAACCTCTCAATACTTAAAAACAACAAGGCCAGGGCCATTCGCTTCTCAACCCTGGAGGCAATATGTAAAGCGTTGGACTGTCAGCCCGCCGATATCCTGGAATACGAGGAGGAAGAAAATGGAAAAGACCATGCGGAATAAACTCCTGTTATATGCGCTAATCTCTGCCGTTGGCTTGGTATTGCTTGTAATGACCGACCATGCCGGGATCAGCGTCCCGTTGTTCTTCGTTCTGCAGTTTGCCTGCTGGTACTGGTTGGCCCCTGAAAAAAAGGCGTTATGGCTTTTTGTTCCGATATTTATTATTTCCCTGAACTCATTCATCAGCGCCAGCCCCATCTGGCAGGGATCCAATGTATTGGTCATCATCGCTCTCTACAGCGTTATGGTGCTGGTGATGATTGACAGATTCCCGATCAAGGAGGACTCGCTCCGGTTTATCTTTGAGACCATCGTCAATGTCTTCAAACCCATACAATATGCGCTGCTCCCCTTTAAATGGTGGAGTGAGGTTGATGAGGACAAAACCAGAATGGTTAAGCGGGTTTTAAAGGGTATTGCGGTTACCGTTCCCTGCCTGTTTATCCTGATAGTTATGCTGTCGTCGGCAGACCTGGTTTTCTTAAAGGGAACCGCAACCTTTATTAATAATCTAGGGAATTTATTGGATTCGGAAATGGTTTTTAAAGCCATCTTTGGAGCAATAGGCGGCCTGTATCTGTTTGGTTTCATGTACATCGCCTGCACTCCTCCGCAGCAAGAAGAGCAGCAACCGGCAGCTACAGCCTCCAGTGCCGATCTGGCAATTTTGAATGCCCTGCTGATCTCCATCCTGACGGTGTACACCCTGTTTGTATTCATCCAGTTCCGGTACCTTTTTGCCGGAGCCGAGCTCCCCTATGGATTGAGCTACGCGGAATACGCCCGCAGAGGGTTTTTTGAACTGTTGTTCTTGAGCGGGTTTAACATCATGCTTATCCTGATCTCCGTACGTCTGACCAGATTAAGAGAAGGTTTGGGGCCGAAGATCGCCGGGTACCTGTGCCACTATCTCTGTGTGGTTACCATAATACTGCTGACCTCTTCCTTCTACCGTTTATGGCTGTACAGCGCGGATTTCGGTTTGACCAGATTACGGCTGCTTGTGTTTGGGTTCCTGATTTTTGAAGCCGTAGGCCTGCTCATTACCTTCTTATATATCCAAAAACCGAAGTTTAACATCGTCGCAGTGTATCTTTCCATCGGACTGCTTTACTACCTCATACTGAACATTGTGCCCATTGACAACCTGATTGCGAAAAACCAGGTAGACAGGTATTTTGCTGACAGGAAACAGGGCATCGAATACATCATGACCCTGTCGCCGGATGCAGCCCCGCAGATTTCCCGTTTGCTTGACAGCGGAAAAGTGGATGACCAAACAAGACAGATGGCCCGTACGTATTTTTCCGACCTCAATGCCAGATACTCGGTTGGAGAACGGGGCTGGCAGGGATACAACCTGTCAATTGAGCGGGCAGCCCGGATACGGTATTAATTAATACTGAGTTCACCCATGCGGGATCACGGTTTTCAGCGGACCCTGGCACCGCGGCTTCATTCTGCAGCCGCGGACCTCATGCGGACCGACCGGCTGTTCCCGAATCAACAAAGCCGGTGCCGTCAAGGCTGAGGAAAGTCAGCGGTATTTGCTGACTTTCTCATCAATGGTTACCCCGCCCGCCCGGTAATCGATCTTGACCACGGATATGACCCGGCTCGCACCCTCGGCCAGGCAGATCTCCTGGGCTTTCTCCACTATGGCCAGAAGTTGAGAGAGTTCCCCCTCCATGGTGGTTTCCATGGGACCTACCTCATACCTGACCCCCGAGTCGCGGATTAGGTCTATAACCCTGTCAACCACCGCATACAATCGGTCTTCAGGGACATTGGGGATAACCTGGAGACTGAGATTGCATTTCATTAAGCTATCGCTCCCTCATTAAAGTAAAAACCGTTCCCAAAGGATAACCCTTAGACACGAAACCGTTTCGCGGTGGGCACATCCTGGGCCGTATATAAATCAGGTTAAGGGTCAGAGCTTTGCTTCCGTTCTTTGCAGATTTTTCAGCTTTCCGTTGCCCGGGTTTTATTGTATTGTTGCGGTGAAGGGATTAAATGTGTTTGCCATCCGGCCAATATGTTACATTATTCCATGTTTGTGACGCAAGTAGGATCCAATTTGCTGATTTTACTATAAATTGGGACAACACTTTACATACATTTAACACCGCTGATTGACATGATTAGTTATAATAAAGTAATAGTTACTTGGCGTTACCGGGAATTGTTGTTTGCAATTGTGATTGGCCTGATTAGTGCGCTCAAATTGCAGGGATCCGTGGCCGGATTCTGTTTCATATTTAATGACCGGTATCAGACTTGACGAAGGGAGAGGAGTAAATGGGAGAACTTGTCTTGTCCGCCCACCCAGAATCACGGGAATTGGTTAAAGCCATTGAAGCGGCCAGCAGGACCAAGACCAGCCTCTGTTACCAGTGCGGAAAGTGCTCGGCAGGCTGCCCAGTCGTTTTTGCCATGGATTACACACCGCGGCAGATAATCCGCCTGTTGCAGTTGGGCTTGATTGAGACAGCCCTGCAGGCGAAAAGCATATGGATCTGTGCGACCTGTGATACCTGCAGCACCCGGTGTCCACGGGGGGTGGATATAGCCTCCATAATGGATGCTCTGCGCCGGGAGGCCTTGAAGCAGGGTAAAGTGGTGAAAGAAGTAGCGGCTTTTAATCAGGCTTTTCTTAACTCGGTGAAGCGCTATGGTCGGAATCACGAGGCCTCATTGGTTCTCGAATACAACGCCCGCATCATGAAACCCTTCAAGAATGCTGAACAGGGACCGATGATGATGTCCAAAGGGAAGCTTAAGATCTTCCCCGAGTTCATCAAGGGCAGGGGCGAAGTCAACCGCATCTTCGAAAAAGTCAAGGCAATGGGAGGTGATCACGAGTGAGATTGGCATATTACCCCGGATGCTCCCTGGACGCGACCGCCATTGAGTATGGGATGTCAACCCAGAAGATGGCCAAGCTTCTCGACATTGATCTCTGGGAGATTCCTGACTGGAGCTGCTGCGGGGCCAGCTCTGCTCACCAGACCGACCACCTCCTGGCGATATCCCTGCCGGCGAGGAACCTGGCAATAGCTGAAAGAGAGGGCCTTGATGTTCTGGCTCCTTGCGCCGCCTGCTACAACCGCATGCGGGCTACGGAATATGAGGTAAGGGCCAGCGCCAAAACCCGCAGTCAGGTGGAGGAAGCCCTGGGTATGCCCTATCAGGCCGCCCACAGCACCATATCCGTCCTGGAACTCCTGGATGCCCGCTATGGGCTGGATAACCTGGCGGCCAGGGTCACCAACCCGTTGAAGGGCATGACGCCGGCCTGCTACTACGGTTGCCTTTTGGTGCGTCCGGTTGCGGTCACGGGCTTTGATGATCCGGAGAACCCCCAGAGTATGGATCGGATTATGAAGACACTGGGTGCTTCTCCGGTGGATTGGGCTTTTAAAACTGAATGCTGTGGAGCGGGCCTGGGAGTAACCCAGACCGACATCTGTCTGGAAATGACCTACCAGATACTGAGGAACGCCAAGGAGGCGGGAGCGGACAGCATTGTTACCGCCTGCCCGGTGTGTCACCTTAACCTGGACATGCGGCAGAAGGCTATCGAGAAGAAGTACCAAACCCAGTTCAACCTGCCGGTGTACTATGTGACGGAACTGGTGGCCATAGCCTGTGGTGCTGAACCGCCGGCGGTAGGTGCCAACCGCCACTTTGTCGAGGCGGTTTCCATCTTCCAACAGCTTCCGGCCAAAGCCAAGGCCATGGAGGAAGCAGCGGCTCAGGCCGCCAAGGCGGGTAAGGGTGCGGCCAAGGCGAAGGCGGCCAAACCTGCGGGCGAGAGTGAAGAACCCGCAGCAGATGAGGATGCCGGCTTAGCCCTGGCCAGGAAGCTTTACGATGACGAGAGCAAGGCTGCTCAATTGGCGGAAATCCTCAAGCAGGAACCGGCCCGAGCCGAAAAGCTGGCGGAGATGCTGGAACAGGATAAAAGCAAGGCTCTTAAAGTGGCCGATGCCTTGTTGGCCAAGAAGGCCAAAGAGAAATCTGCGGGAGAGGAGGGGAATAAAGCGTGAAACGAGTAGGAGTATTTGTTTGTGAATGCGGCACCAACATCGGGTCAGTGGTGGATGCAGCCAAAGTGGCTGAGACAGCTATGAACATGCCCGGGGTAGCATTCGCTACCAGCTATAAATACATGTGTTCCGATCCGGGGCAGGACCTGATAAAGAAGGCCGCCGAGGAACACAATCTGGAACAGGTGGTTGTTGCTTCCTGTTCGCCGCGTATGCATGAGAATACTTTCCGCAAAGCCATGTCCGCAGCCGGATTGAACCCCTACCAGTTTGAGATGGTCAATATCCGCGAACATGTTTCCTGGGTTCACAGCGACAAGGACGAGGCAACGCAAAAGGCTATTGACCTGGTGCGGATGGCGGTGGCCAAGGTTGTGCGCAACAGGCCGCTGCAGGTTTCTTATATACCGATAACCAAGAAAGCCCTGGTAATCGGGGGCGGGATTGCCGGTATGCAGGCAGCGCTTGACATAGCGGAAACCGGACACCAGGTAATTCTGGTGGAGAGGGAACCTACCATTGGGGGGAAGATGGCACAACTGGACAAGACCTTCCCCACGATGGACTGCTCGGCCTGAATTAGCACCCCCAAGATGGTTGCTGTGGCACAGCATCCTAATATTAAACTCTATAGCTACTCGGAAGTGGTTGGACTCTCCGGATACATCGGCAACTTTACCGTGACGATCAAGGAGAAGGCCAAATACGTTGATTACGATAAGTGTACCGGTTGCGGACTCTGTGAAACCAAATGTCCGAGCAGGGTAAAAAGCGAATTTGACCTGGGGCTGGGAGAACGTCATGCGATCTACAAGGCCTTCCCCCAGGCGGTACCCAATAAACCGGTAATCGATGCCAAGAACTGCCGTAAACTGCAGACCGGAAAGTGCGGAATCTGTGAAAAGCTCTGTCCGGTAAAAGCCATTAATTTCGAAGACCAGGACAGGTTTGTTACCGAGGAGGTAGGGGCCATTGTTATGGCCACCGGCTATGACCTGTTTGAATGGGAAAAGGCTTACGGAGAGTACGGTTACGGCAAGTATCCCGACGTTATAAGCGGGCTTCATTTTGAACGGCTGGTCAACGCCTCCGGGCCTACCGGAGGCAAGATTAAACGTCCATCCGACGGGAAGATACCGCAGGCAGTAGCCTTTATCAAGTGTGTCGGCTCCCGTGACGACACCAAGGGCAAGAGCTACTGTTCACGCGCCTGCTGCATGTATACCGCCAAGCACGCCATGCAGGTGGTGGAGAAGATTCCCGGCGGCGAAGCCTATGTATTCTATATGGACGTACGTACGGCGGGGAAAGGGTACGAGGAGTTCTACCAGCGTTCGGTCGAACAGGGCGCCCAGTACATCAGGGGCCGGGTCAGCAAGATCTACCCGCGGGGCGACCGGCTGGTGGTAAAAAGCGAGGACACCCTAATCGGCAAACCGATTGAGGTGGAAGTGGATATGGTGGTCCTGGCCACCGCGATGGTTCCGGCAGCCGGTGCGGAGGAGATAGCGAAACTCGTAGGTTTCTCCACCGACAAGGATGGGTTCTTCCAGGAGGCTCACCCCAAACTGCAACCGGTTGAAACCTTTACCGGCGGGGTTTTCCTGGCGGGTGCCTGCCAGGGTCCCAAGGATATCCCGGACACCGTGGCTCAGGCCAGTGCCGCGGCGGTCAAGGTAGTGGCTTTGTTGTCCAAGGACCAACTGGCTACCGAGCCCATGATTGCTTATGTGGATGAAACCAAGTGCACCGGATGCGAATTCTGTGTACCGATTTGTCCTTATCAGGCTATAAGCATGAAACCGATCAAGACGAGAGTTCACGGTGAGACGGTGGAACGCCAGGTGGCAGAGGTTAACAAGGGATTGTGTCAGGGCTGCGGCGCCTGTGTAGCCGCCTGTCGCCCCTGTGCTCTGAACCTGAACGGTTTTACCAATGATCAAATAGTAGCGGAGGTGGATGCACTGTGTCTGTAGAGACAAGTAAAGGCTGGGAGCCCAAAATTGTGGCCTTTGCCTGCAACTGGTGTTCCTACGCCGGGGGCGATCTGGCTGGGCTTAACCGGCTGCAGTATCCCTCCAATGTAAGGATTATCAGAGTGCCTTGTTCAGGGAGAATAGACCCCCAGTTTATCCTGCGGGCTTTTGCGATGGGAGCCGACGGTGTTCTGGTCTCGGGGTGACACCCCGGTGACTGCCACTATGGTAGTGGCAATTATTTCGCCCGCCGGCGGCACACATTGATGAAGAGTTTCCTGCAGTACCTGGGGATTGAGCCCGAGCGCTACCAGTTGGCCTGGATTTCAGGATCCGAGGGTCAGAAGTTCGCTGACATCATGACCCATGTGGTAGCCGAGGTAAAAAAGGTTGGTCCCAACAGAAAGCTGAGGGAAGAGCATGAGTGATTATACAGCCAAAGCCAGAGAAATAGCGAAGAAACTCTTACAGGACGGGACCGTGGCCATGGTCCTGGGGTGGGAGAAAGGCGATGAGCCTTTTGTCAGCGCTCCTGCCGTGATAAGAGACGCCGCCGATGTGGATCGGCTGGTGGTTGATGAGTACTGCATTCATGACCTGGCGACACTGCTGCCGGATTACCGCGACCGCAGCGAAAAGATCGCCATCTTCGCCAAGGGCTGCGATTCTCGCGGTATCGTCAGGCTGATTCAAGACCGGGTGATGCCCAGGGATCGTCTCTATATCATCGGAATCAACTGCCCCGGCATGAAGGACCCCAACGAGTTCATCCGGGCGGCCTCGGGTTTGAGCAAGGCCAAGCCGGCTGACAAAGCGGTCAAGTGCCTGTACTGTCAGTATCCCAACCCGGTGCTCTATGATGAGGTGATCGGGGAAATCCAGCAGCCCGGGGAAGATAAGCGCTTTGCAGAAGTTGACAAGATCGAAAGCATGTCGGCTGATGAGCGTTACGAATTCTTTATCAAGGAGTTCAGCAGGTGTATCAGGTGTTATGCCTGTCGTAACGCTTGTGTGGCCTGCAACTGCCGAACCTGCATTTTCGATGAAACCAAACCCCAGTGGGTGGGCAGATCCACGGATCCGGTCAACAATATTTTGTATCAGATTGTGCGGTCCATGCATGTGGCCGGACGATGTGTTGAATGTGGTGAGTGCGAACGGGCATGCCCGGTAGGCATACCCCTGATGCTCTTTAACCGCAAACTGATCAAGGACGTAGACAAATTCTTCGGTCCCTATCAAGCCGGGATAAGCCTGGAGGATGATGCAGTTCCTCCGCTCAGCCGCTACCGGGTTGATGATCCCGACGAGTTTATGTAGGGGGTGAGGCTATGAAAGTACTACCAGCAGACAAGATCAGAGAGGCCTTGAATATCCTGGCTGGGGAGGCCGAGGTTTACGCCCCCTTGGTGCGAGGGGATGTCAGCGGTTATATCAAGTGGACTGATGGTCCCGGTGATGAGTTGGCCCTGGATATCCTTAACACCTATATGCCACCCAAGCATATCGTAATGCCGCAGACCGAGAATATGTACAAATTCATTGCTACGGGCAAAGACGCTCAGGTGACCGAGATCGTCACGGCGGAAGGTCCCAGGATCATCTTTGGAATCAGGGGCTGTGATCTTCAGGCCTTGCATGCACTGGACCTGGCGTTTTTGACCAGAGGATATGAAGATGAATTCTACAAGGCCCGCCGTCAGGACCTGGCGGTTATTGCCCGGGCTTGCTATCAACCGGGCCCGGCTTGCTTCTGCGAGTCCATGGGTGTTGACCGTCTGAATCCGGAGGCTGATGTAGTGATCCATGTCCTGGGGGAACAGGGTCTGGCCTGGGAGCCGAAGACCCCCAAGGGTAAGGATATCACCGCCAAACTGCAGGGAATCCTGGTTGATAAGGAAGTTGCGCTGCCTCAGGCGGCCGACATGAAGGTTAAGGTTGATATAACCGGACTCAGCGAAAAGCTGGCCGGGATGTTCGAACACCCGGTTTGGGATGAACTCTCTTCCCGGTGTATGAACTGCGGGGTCTGTACCTATGTGTGCCCCACCTGCTACTGTTTCGACATTCAGGTTCACAACCGGGGAGAAGCGGGCAACCGTTTCCGCTGCTGGGATTCCTGTATGTACAAAGAATATACGCAGATGGCCGGCGGACATAACCCGAGAGAATTCAAGAAAGAGAGATTCCGCCAGCGCTTCCTGCATAAATTGCAGTACTTCAATGAACGCTACGGTGCCAATCTCTGCATCGGATGTGGGCGTTGCATAATTATGTGTCCCAACGAAGTTAACATCCTGGAGATCATAAACAAGCTAAAGGAGGTGCAGGTGGATGCCTGATCTCGACCGTCATACTAACCCCCTGGTCCCAACCATGGTAAAGGTGGTAAAAATCATCGAGGAAACTCCTGATGTAAAGACCTTTTATGTAACCACGGACGAAGGCATTCCCTTTAAGGTTATGCCGGGACAACTGGCCATGGTTTCGCAGCTTCCGGTAGGCGAGGGCATGTTTTCCGTCTCCTGGCAGGCGGAGGATCACCTGCAGTTTGCCATCAAGAGGGTGGGGCTCCTGACCGAAGCTCTGCACGAAATTGAACCGGGTCAGACCCTGGGAATCAGAGGTCCTTATGGCAACGGCTTCCCGGTTGATGAGTGCAAGGGCAAAGACATGCTGTTTATCGGCGGCGGCATCGGCCTGGCACCTTTGCGT
>ENA-UPSB01004107-UPSB01004107.1-bioreactor-metagenome-genome-assembly--contig:-NODE-4107-length-10193-cov-5.928980_pt1 | contig 10193 bp, 5 predicted proteins | sample MGYA00238182_ERZ773286 | MGnify/ENA primary metagenome ERZ773286 (study PRJEB29026, sample SAMN07631240) | bioreactor metagenome | isolation source: Switchgrass digestor | place: USA: Dartmouth... | reverse complement strand
AAAAAAGCTGGACAAGTCCCTTCAATTTGACGGAGCTGAAATATGGATAGATGAGTTCTCCGGGTTTACACCACAGGAGTTCAGTGTTATTGAAAAGCTCCTGCAGAAGGTCAGACGCATAAATGTAAGCCTTTGCGTGGACTGCATCGATGACTGTGATAATGCGGACAGTACAAATGTGTTTTCACCGGTGTTAAATACTGTCACAAGACTTAAAAAAATAGCAACCGGCGTGGGCGCAAATATTGAGCCTCCTGTAAGGGTACCTCTTGATGCGTCCCAGCCCGTGAGGTTTGGTGAAAGCGGGGAATTAAAGCATCTTGAACGATATTTCTTCTCATTTCCATATAGCAAATATAATGAAGAGACAAAAGATATAAAGGTTTTTGCTGCTGCGAATATTTATTCAGAAGTGGAGAACGCAGCCCGGGATATCATCAGCCTGTGCAGGGACAGGGGCATGAGGTACAGGGACATAGCCGTTGTCAGCAGAAATCTGGATGAGTATGAAAGCTTTATCAGTGCAATATTTACAGATTACGGAATACCATTTTTTATAGACAAAAAGAGAGATATAGTTAAACACCCTCTGGTAATGCTTATACTGTCAGTGTTTGAAATATTTTCTTCAAACTGGTCCTATGCGGCTGTTTTCAGGTACCTGAAAACAGCCCTTACAAATGTAGAACGAAAAAGTGTGGATATTCTGGAGAACTATGCGCTTGCTAACGGTATCAGAGGCAGTGCCTGGACAAACAATGAACGGTGGGATTTTTCCGACAAGTTGGAGAAGAGCGGAGAGGAATTGACAGATTATGAAAAGGAGGTACTTATTAAAGTCAAGGAAGCAAGAGACCTTTTCGTAGAACCACTGGTTAATTTCCGTCTGCAGACAAGAGGAAGAAGAAAAGCCCGTGAGATGTGTTCTGCACTGTTTGAGTTTCTGTGTAGTACAGGAGTATCGGAAAAAATTGACAAAATGGTGGAGTCATTTAAACAGTCGGGGGAACTGGCCCTTGCAAATGAATACAGCCAGGTCTGGAATATCGTAATGGAGGTGCTGGATCAGACTGTTGAAGTTTTAGGCAATGAGCCAATAACTCTTGATAAGCTGGGTAAAGTTCTCTCCATTGGTTTTGCCGAGTACAACACAGGACTCATTCCACCTGCTCTTGACCAGGTACTGGTGGGAAGCGTGGAACGTTCAAAAAGCCATAATATGAGCGCATTATATATTCTAGGGGTGAATGATGGTGTGTTCCCCGCTGCTGCAGAAGATGAGGGAATACTGTCAGACATGGACAGAGGCAGATTGCTGGCGCATGGTGTTGAGCTTGCACAGGATACGAGAACCAGAGCTTTTGAAGAACAATATCTTATATATACTACCCTCACAACCCCTGAAAAATATCTCAGGCTGAGCTACTCTATTGCAGACCGGGAAGGAAGGACAATGCGCCCTTCAGTAATAATACCCAGGCTGAAGAAGATATTTCCAAAGTTGAATGAAAGCAGCAATATTGTATCTGAAAATTCAACGGAAGCAGTTATTTCCCTTATATCATCACCCGGCCCGACAATGAATGAATTGATTTCCGCTGTAAGACAGAATGCGGAGGGCAGGGAAACAAGTCCTGTGTGGAAGGATGTATGCAGGTGGTATATTTCAAACGATGAATGGAAAAACAGGTGCATAAAAGCGGTGTCAGGCATTGCGTACTCCAACAATACGGAATATATAAACCGCAAAAAAGCTGCGCAGCTTTATGGAAAAAATATATATACATCGGTGTCAAGACTTGAAAAATTTGCTTCCTGCCCTTTTGCTTACTTTGTCCAGTATGGGCTAAAAGCAAAAGAAAGAAAGATATTCAGGCTTACTCCGCCTGACATTGGAACTTTCATGCATACAGTGATAGACAGATTTTCAAAAAGAATTGAGGATACAGATACTAATTGGAGGTCTCTTGAAAGGGATAAGTGTAGTGAACTGATATCTGAAATTGTTGATGAGATGCTGGCTGAAATGCCTGGGTCTATTTTGAACAGTTCCGGGAGGTATAAAAGCTTAACCGTCAGGCTGAAACGTATACTTGAAAGGGCGGTATGGCTGATTGCAGAGCATATAAAGAGGGGCGATTTTGAGCCGCAGGATTATGAAGCCGTTTTTGGGAATGGCGGGAAATTTCCTCCTATTTCAATAGAACTGCCTTCGGGAGAAAAGCTTAGCCTTACAGGGAGAATTGACAGGATAGATGCCATGAAAACTGAAGAAGGTACATATTTAAGGATAATAGATTATAAATCAGGCAATAAGGCTTTTAAACTCTCGGATGCGTATTACGGTCTTGAAATACAGTTACTTGCGTACCTTGATGCGGCTCTCGACAGTTCACAAACTGATAGCCTTTTGCCAGGAGGTGTATTCTATTTCAAGCTGGATGACCCTCTCATAAGGTTTGATGGAAATTCAGATAAGGAAGCGATAGAAAAGGCTATTATGAAAGAACTTAAAATGAAGGGATTGCTCCTGGCTGACGTAAAACTGGTTAAGGCTATGGACAAGCAAATTGACGGCGATTCTCTGATTATACCTGCAAGGATAAACAAGGGAGATGTGCTGGGAAGGTCTTCCGCAGCCACCCTCGAGCAGTTTGAAATGCTGAGGAGGCATGTAAGAAGACTACTTGTGAAAATTGGAACTGAAATAGTCAGAGGCAATGTTTCGGTAAGGCCCTACAGGAGAAAAAAGGATACTGCCTGCAAATACTGCAGCTATATGCCGGTATGCCAGTTTGACCCTTCATCAGGGTTAAACAGCTACAGATTTTTAAGAGATATAGATGATGAGAATATTTGGGATATTCTCAGTGATAACGATACAAAAACAGCTGATTGGGAATAAGAGTTAAAGGGTGGTTAATTTGAGTGAAAGCAGATGGACAAATGAACAGCTTGATGCTATTACCGAAAATGGATGCAATATACTTGTAGCGGCAGCGGCAGGCGCGGGAAAAACTGCGGTTCTTGTAGAGAGGATAATAAGGAAGATTACGGATACAGAGAATCCCATTGATATCGACAAATTGCTCATTGTTACATTTACCAATGCTGCTGCTGCGGAGATGAGGGAGAGAATAGGAGATGCTATAACAAAAGCTCTTGATGCCGATCCTAAATCAAAACAGCTTCAAAGGCAGCTTACTCTGCTAAATAAAGCCAGCATTACGACTATGCATTCCTTTTGCCTAGAGGTTATTAGAAGCAACTTTCACATGGTAGATTTGGATCCGGATTTCAGGATTGCCGATCAGACAGAAGCTACACTTATGAAGATGGAGGCTCTTGAAGAGCTCTTTGAGGACATGTATACAGAAGAAAATACTGATGAAAATTTTCTGAATCTTGTGGAATGTTATGGAGGCGGTAGGGGCGATCAGGCCCTTATGGATATGGTGCTTCATATATATGAGTTTGTGCAGAGTTATCCGTGGCCTCAAAAATGGCTTCAGAAACATGTTGAAGATTTTTACATACCGTCAGGTTCTCATATTGCTGAAAGTAAATGGGCAAAGGTGCTTATGGATAATATCAGAATAGAGATCTCAGACCTTTCCAAACTTCTTAAAAGGGCAGCCAGGATTGCTTCACAATCCACAGGACTTGACCCATACGTAGCTGCTTTAAACAGTGATATTGCAGTGATAGAAGCCATTGAAGCCTTGTGTTCTGATGAATGCACGGAAGAAAATTGGGACGGGTTGTATAGAGCTTTTTCAGAAATAGAGTTCCAGAGGCTTCCGCGCTGCGGTAAAGATGTGGATAAGATGCGGCAGGAGCAGGTTAAGGGTATTAGGGAGGAAGCTAAAAGGAGAATAAAAAAGATTCAGCAGAATATTTTTTCCATAGACCCGCAACAAGCTGAAAGGGAAATCAGGAATTTATATCCTTTGATGAAGAGTCTTGCAGGCCTTGTCATGAATTTTACTTTGAGATATGCTGCAAAGAAGAGGGAAAGGTCACTACTTGACTTTAACGACCTTGAACACTATTGCCTGAAGATTCTTACGAAGGTTGACGAGAATGGTGCAGTAATTCCATCTGATGCAGCTGCCCTGTTAAGGGAGAGGTATGAGGAAATATTGGTGGATGAGTATCAGGACAGCAATCTTGTTCAGGAAGTTATTATTAATTCCATATCAAGAAAAGAGCCTGAGGCACAGAATGTGTTCATGGTAGGAGATGTGAAGCAGAGTATATACAGGTTCCGCCAGGCAAGGCCGGAACTCTTCCTTGAAAAGTATAATACATACCCTGAAAAGAGAGGAGATGCCAGCCGTAAAATTCTTCTTTATAAAAATTTCAGGAGCAGAGAAGAAATAATTAATGGCGTAAACTTTATTTTCAAACAGATTATGTCCCAGGGGGCCGGTGAACTGGATTATGACGACAATGAGGCTCTCAAGCCGGGAGCAATATATAAACCTCTTGACGGAGAAGACGGACAGGCCGGGGGACCTGTGGAATTCCATCTCATCGACGCTTCAGATGATATTACTGATTATGATACTGCAGATAACAGTGCTACGGATAACGGCGCAAGGGATAATGATGTTAAAGATAATTTTGCAGATGGTGTGAAAGTAAACAATGATTTCGACGGTGAAGATACTGAACCTCTTGATGATATACAGGTTGAAGCGCGTATTGTAATAAACAGAATAAAAGAGCTTGTGGAGCCTTCGGAGAAAGGTGGCCATTACAAGATTTATGACAAAAGTATGCAATGCTATAGGAATGTACAATATAAAGATATTGTAATACTATTAAGGACCACACAGAATTGGGCTGAGATTTTTGTTGAGGAACTGACAAACCAGGGAATACCGGTATATGCGGATACTGCAGCAGGTTTTTTTAAAACAGTAGAAGTCCAGGTAATGCTTTCCCTGCTTCAAGTGATAGACAATCCTCTTCAGGATATTCCCCTGCTTTCGGTATTGCGTTCTCCAATTGCTGATTTTACGCCGGATGAACTTGTTGACATTAGACTTGTGGATCAGAATGTGCCTTTTTTTGAAGCAATGACCAGGCTGGCATCTGAAGGGGACGGCAGCACGGCAAAAAAGGTGCGGGATTTTCTTGAGTCTCTTGAAAGATGGAGGGATAAATCCTTGTATATGTCTACAGATGAACTCATCTGGTTCCTTTATTCGGAAACAGGTTACTACAGCTACGTAGGAGCTATGCCTGGGGGCGCGCAAAGGCAGGCAAACCTGAGATCGCTGTTTGAAAAAGCTAGGCAATATGAAAATACCAGTTACAGAGGTCTTTTCAATTTTATAAACTTTATTGACAGGCTCAAAGAAAGCAAAGGGGACATGGGAAGTGCAAAAACAGTAGGAGAAAATGAGAACGTCGTCAGGATAATGAGCATACACAAGAGTAAAGGCCTTGAGTTCCCGATAGTATTTGTAAGTGGGTGTGGGAAAAAGTTCAATACCCAGGATATAAATGCGAGTATCCTCATCCATCAGGATCTGGGATTTGGTCCTGATTATGTTGACTGTGAAAGAAGAGTAGTACATGCGACAATAGCAAAGGAAGCGTTAAGGTGCAAATTGCGTCAGGAGACGATATCTGAAGAGCTGAGAATACTATATGTGGCGTTTACCAGGGCCAGGGAGAAGCTTATTATAACAGGGCTTACAAAAGATGCCAGGAAGGCTGCAACCAGATGGTGTGACTGCGGGGATACGGAAAGCATCAAGCTTTCTGAATATGAGATTTTGAAGGGAACATGCTACCTGGACTGGATTGGCCCTGCTCTCGCAAGACATAAAGACTGTGAAGAAATCAGAAAGCTGGCAGGGATAGGTGCCGGAGAATTTCAACTGCTGGATGACGGTTCAAGCTGGAGTGTTAAGCTATGGAATAAGAATGATATTACTGCTTACAGATTAGAAGAAAAGAGAACCGAAGTTAATATTCTGGAGCAAATTAAAAACCTGGATACAGAAAAATTTGACACTGAATACTATGAAGATGTATTGTCAAGGCTCAGCTGGAAGTATCAACACCAGTATTTATCCAGAATTCCTACAAAGGTATCGGTTACGGAGTTGAAGAGGTATGCAGCAATGGAAATGTCGGAAGAACTTTCGATACCTCATTTTAATGCACCTGTTCTTGTCAGAAAACCACAGTTTCTTGAAGGTGATGTAAGGATAAGTGCAGCTGAAAAAGGAACCCTTTTACACTTTGTTATGCAGCACCTGGAGCTTGACAGTATACGCAGAGCTTTAGATATTTGTAATGATGATATTTGTGATGATATTTACAATAGTAATATTTATAATGGTGATACAAGAAATGGTGACATCAGCAATGAGTTAGATATAAGCATGGTACCGGAATATAAGCACAGAAATGACACAGAGCATATGTACAGGAATGGCATTTACAAGAATGATATTGTTAAAAATGAGATTGACGCCCAGCTTGATAGGATGATTGAGGAAGAATTTCTCACAAAGCAGCAGGCAATGGAGGTAGACACCAGAAAAATAGCAGCATTTTTCTGCTCACCAATTGGGCTCAGAATGCTGAAAGCCAGGAAGATAAATAGGGAAAAACCCTTTTATCTTGAATTAAGCTGTGATGAGATTTCAGGTTTTGCCTATGCTCCTGATGTTTCCGCACAGTGCGGTGGAAACAGAAAAATGATTGACAATGAAACTGTCCTGATACAGGGTGTAATAGACTGCTATTTTGAAGAAAAGGACAGGATAGTGCTCCTTGACTATAAGACTGACTATATTCCTTCCGCCGGCAAAGACGTTATTGAAGGAATCATAAAAGATAGATATCATATGCAGATGGAGTATTATGCCAAGGCCCTTGAAAAGATACTCGGCAGGAAAGTAGAGGAAAAGTATATATATTTATTCTGGAACGGACAGCTTGTGCAGTTCTAGGAGAAAGGGACATACCTTAACACAAAAGGAATCCCTCCTGTTCAGAAAGGTGTGTCAGCTAGCTTAAGAAAGGGGACATACCTTAACGCAAAAGGAATACTTCCTGTTCAGAAAGGTGTGTCCCCTTTCCTTAATAATGCACCCTTATAAACCAAAACCTTATACTGCTGTCACTCCAGCCGAGATCCCATGGAACCCTGTAGCGGTCGGTATTGTGGCAGTTTACTAATGTGTAGCCTTTAGAATCTGCACCTGTCACAACGGAAATGTGTTTTACCTTTCCTTTCTTTTCATAGGCGATAATGTCACCGGGAAGCAGTTTGTATGAAGACTTAAAAACCTTATTGTATGTCCCGTAGGAAATGAGGGATGCCCTGCCGCTGTAAAGCATGAAATCTTTAAATGTTTGGGCGTTTACCCATGCTTTGCTCCCTTCTTTATCATAATTCCAGACACTTGTCTTCCTGAATTTAGCTCCTTCGAATAGAATCTGAGAAGCGAAATTTGTACAGTCGCCTCCCATGGGATTATAATTCAAATACTTTTTGTTATATGAAAAACCGTATTTTTCTTCTCCTGCTGCACCGCAGTATCTGTCTGCATATTCTATAGCCTGCAGTCTCCTCTTGTTTAGGTTAGAAAAATCTCTCGGGGAATTGTTAAGAATATACTCTTTGAACTCGCCGGCTTTTATGTTATCGGCTTCCATAGAATCGGCAAAGGGATCCGTATACCATTCCCTTGTTATAAGCCATTTGTCTTCAACAGGCATCACATCCATAGAATGGTAGGTGCCTATTCTCATGATATTTACTTCCCCGGGGCTGTTTTCGTAGACATATCTGTATTCATTACTTGCGAGAAAATTTATTGAAAAACCCTGACCTTTTTTCTTTGCACTTCGGACTACCACTTTGGTATTAAATTCAGTAATATTTATACCTTGTTTATCAGCCCACCTGTGCAGATATTTAAGCTTTTTTTGCTGATGCTCAAATGCCCACAAACCATATTTTGTATTGGTGTTGTAAAAGGATTTTATTTTTTCAGTATCGCCATCTAATATAGCGGCGTTGCGGCTTTCGATAATTTCTTGCACCAGTTGCCCGCACCAATCATTTTCAACAGATGCAGTTATAGTTGAAGAGGGAGCTAAAAGTAAAGTAACCAGAACAATAGACAATGCTATTATTAAGACAGCTATTAATATGGTTTTTTTAAATAAAACAAATATATACATGAAACTACCTCTAACCTAAGAAATCCTACACTATTAATCAAGATAAATGGGCATAGGAAATGCCCCGGTGAGTTAAGGTCTGGTTTACCATCTCTTAAACTCGGAATTACTGCTTTCTAATTACTGGTTCAGCAGGTTAATTGCTTTATTTTAATCATATGATAGTGGATTATAAAGAATACTTAAAATTTTAGAGTGTCAAAAATATAATTGCTAAAAAAATGCATCTGCAAACATCAGATATCTGATATTTGCGGATGCACTTTATGGATTTCTTAATATGGGTATTTCAGTCCGCCTGTGCCATTTTTCTCCTCTTATACTTGCTTTCAGTTTTTATAACAGCACCCGCCGGTTTTGTAATGGGCGGGCCGCATCTTTTCTTTGAAGGTAAAGGGGAGTAGTCAAATACAGTTTTGTTCATTTCCGGGTCCTTGTTCCAAATAGCTATAACACCCATGCCCGCAAGAAATAGTCTTTATCTGTCTTATCCTGAGTGTCCATATATGTCTCCTCCTTTATTTTAGCAATCAGGCAACCCCTTCTTAAAAAACTGGCTGAAGTTCCTTACTGCACGTGATAACTCTTCATGTTCCAGTTCAGATATCTTTATTTTATTCTTACTGTCGAAGGATATTATTGATATTATTGCTAAAACTTCATTTTTATTATTAACAACGGGAGCACATATCCTGAACCTAATATTTGCAAGTTTATCCCGCTGAAACTCATTCAACTTAAAAAATTCCTTCGGACTCTTAATGCCTTCTTCATACACAAAGGTTTTCTATGATGGCATAAGCCCGCAAGTCCCTTTATTTCCGGTTTAACTTCGAAACCCAGACCATTTGTAATGCCGGGTTCAGACAAGCAATCCATTTTCTTTATTAAAATATCTTTAAAATTTACTCTATTGTCATACAGCATTTTAATATCCTTTTGGTATTTTTGATATTCCTTTTTTTAGGCCAAATATCCGGATATTCATTCCGGTATTTTCTTCGCGAGGTTTTGCTTCAAGAGATTCGATAAATATGCTTATATATATTGTATAAGAAAATGCCTCTGGCCGGTCGCAGTTTTTCTGTCAAATTCAGAAATTACAAACTGCATGTCAATCAAAATAAGAGATATAAGTATTCCTGTTAAATAAAAAATATTTAAAAAAGCAGGAGTGATGTCAAAAAATGCAGGTACAACTCTTTGGATAAAACTCAGACCTATGTGAGACTTACCCAAAAATGTAAGAAGTGAAGGTAATACTGACCACAATATTATCCTTAAAATTATTCTTTACTTTTTTTCATGGCACTCACTTTTTACTTTAGAAAAAATGAGCAGTAGAAAAGAATGGACAGTAGAAATAAGCTGTAGGAAAAATTACACTCGTACAAATCAATGAATATGGTATAATGATATTGCTTTAAACGGTATTTTCCGTACGTTCGAAGGAGTGGTGGAATTGCGTATATTACATACATCAGACTGGCATCTTGGAAAAATGTTAGAAAATATAAACAGGTTGGATGAGCAGAGGCAATTTATAGATCAGCTGTGTGATCTGGCTGAAAGTGAAAAAATAGATGTTGTCCTTGTAGCGGGAGATATTTTTGATACATATAATCCGTCATCAGCAGCGGAGGAATTATTTTACGAGGCAATTGACAGACTTAGCAGCAGAGGTTCAAGAGCAGTGGTAGTGATTGCCGGAAACCACGACAATCCTGATAGACTATGCGCAGCCAGCCCTCTTGCAAACAAAAACGGAATAATATTGCTTGGCTATCCCGCAAGCGATCCGGGAGTTTGGAAAAGTGAAAGCGGTGGTGTTGCTGTAGTCCGGTCAGGCCCGGGATGGCTTGAATTGAATGTCGCAGGCTGTGAACACAATGCAGTGATTATCACGCTTCCATACCCTTCTGAAGCAAGACTTGATCAGGTACTTGCCAATGACCCGGATGAGAAAAAAATTCAAA
>ENA-UPSB01004106-UPSB01004106.1-bioreactor-metagenome-genome-assembly--contig:-NODE-4106-length-10202-cov-5.454913_pt1 | contig 10202 bp, 8 predicted proteins | sample MGYA00238182_ERZ773286 | MGnify/ENA primary metagenome ERZ773286 (study PRJEB29026, sample SAMN07631240) | bioreactor metagenome | isolation source: Switchgrass digestor | place: USA: Dartmouth... | reverse complement strand
AGGGCACTGCATGTGTTAGGCCTGCTAAACATCCAGTATGTGTTTCACAATGATGTCCTTTATGTTATCGAGGTAAATCCCCGTTCCAGCAGAACGGTACCTTTTATAAGCAAAGTAACCGGAATACCCATGGTAGGCATGGCAACCAGGATAATGATGGGGAAAAAGCTGAGGGACTTCGGCTACGGAACCGGTTTGTACAGGGAATCCGACTATGTGGCTGTAAAGGTTCCTGTGTTTTCTTTTGAAAAACTTCACGATGTGGATATAAGCCTGGGTCCGGAAATGAAGTCCACCGGCGAAGTACTCGGTATAGGAAGGAGTTTCCATGAGGCTTTGTACAAAGGGATAATCGCATCAGGTATGAAACTTCCCAAAAAAGCAGACAACATTCTGATGACGGTCAGGGATACCGACAAGCTGGAACTAATACCCATAGCCGAAGGCTTTGAAAAGCTGGGCTTTAAGCTCTGGGCAACCGGTAAAACGGCAAAGACCCTCAATGCCCACGGTGTTGCAACAAACGCTGTAAGGAAGATCGACGAAGGCGGGTTCAATATACTGGATCTCATACAGTCGGGCAGCGTCAGCCTGGTGATAAATACTCCCACAAAAGGCAGGAAGCCCAACAGGGATGGTTTTAAAATCCGGCGCAAAGCCGTGGAAATGTCAATACCGTGCCTGACTTCCCTTGACACTGCCAAGGCGGTATTGGAATGCCTGAAACTTGGCAGGGGTGAGAAAAATTTTGATGTGATCAACCTTAAAGATTTAAAATGAAGAAATCCAGTCAACCATGCAGTAAGGAATGAATTCAGCTTGTAATGGATGCGGAACTTAACAATTTTCCATCTCAAACAGCTGAATAAAACCAAAAAATAGGTTCATTTTAAAAAAGGAGTTTGAAATGGCAAAGGTACTTAAGGAAAAAATAGTATCCATGGAGGAGATCGGACCGGGAATTTTCAAAATGACCGTCCGGTCCGAATATGTCTGTGAAAAGGCCAGGCCGGGACAGTTCGTAAACGTGAAGTGCGGTGATGGTTTAACCCCGCTTCTTCGGCGTCCCATAAGCATATGCGACGTGGACAGGAAAAAAGGGACTTTTGACTTGGTATTTCAGGTAAGGGGAACGGGGACCGAATGCCTGAGCAGGAAAAAACCCGGCAGTGTAATTGACATAATTGCTCCCCTGGGAAAAGGCTTTGATATCTCCGGCAAGTATAAAAGAATCGGTGTGATTGGGGGAGGAATAGGTATATTCCCTCTGCTTTTTCTCTTGAAGGAAAGAAAAGCCATTGCCTTTAAAGAGAATGAAGCCATGAAAAGCACAGTGTTTCTCGGCTTTAAAAACGCGGACAGCATTGTTCTGTACGAAGAATTTGACGATGCGGCCGATGCACTGTACATTTCCACCGATGATGGCAGCAGGGGTTATCACGGCCTTATCACCGACCTTTTGGAAAGGGAACTGGAGCGAACGGGTTTCGACATAATCTACACCTGCGGCCCCAGGCCCATGATTAATAAGGTAGTCAAAATGGCCTTGTCCAGAAAAATACCTTGTCAGGTATCCTTAGAGGAAAGAATGGGGTGCGGAGTGGGAGCATGCCTTGTATGTGCATGCAAGACAAGGCTGGGCGATGAATGGGAATACAGCCACATCTGCAGGGACGGTCCGGTGTTCTGGGGCGATGAACTTATATTGGAATAGATTATGCTTTGGTATAGGAGGCATATATGGCCGATTTAAGCGTGAGTATCTGCGGAATAACCTTTAAAAACCCTGTAATTGCAGCTTCCGGCACATTCGGTTTTGGCCGGGAATATTCTGAATTTGTGGATTTGAACAGGATTGGAGGAGTATCTGTAAAGGGGCTTACCCTTGAACCCAGAAAGGGGAATGCTCCCCCCAGAATAGCTGAAACCCCTGCAGGCATTTTAAACAGTGTGGGTCTGCAAAATCCCGGTGTACATGCTTTTATAAAGAATGAAATTCCTTTTTTAAGGCAGTTTGACACAAAGATCATAGCCAATATAGCCGGAAACACCATTGAAGACTACTGTGCAATGGCTGAAATCCTGGGGGATCAGGATATAGATGCGATAGAACTGAATGTTTCATGTCCGAATGTGAAAGCCGGATGTGTGGCTTTTGGCAGCACACCTCATGGCATTTCCGAGGTTACCGGTGCGGTAAAAAAATACTGCCGGCATCCGTTGATTGTCAAGCTTACACCCAATGTCACCGATATCCGGGAGATCGCAAAGGCTGCAGAAGCGTCCGGGGCAGATGCAATTTCCCTGATAAACACCATTCTTGGTATGGCCATAGATATACATACAAGGCGTCCGATCCTTGCAAACAATACGGGCGGACTTTCAGGACCGGCTGTCAGACCTATAGCTGTCAGAATGGTTTATGAAGTGGCAAAATCAGTAAAAGTGCCGGTGATAGGCATGGGAGGAATTGCTTCCGGAGATGATGCCATAGAGTTTATTTTGGCCGGTGCCAGGGCCGTGATGGTGGGTACCGCAAATCTTGTAAATCCTATGGCATGCCTGGACGTGATTGAGGGAATAGAAAAGTACATGGATACTTATAATTTCAAGAGGATTGATGATATAATCGGGAAAGTGGAGTTATACTAGAATAAACCAGTTTGAATTAAGCCAACTGAAACGGATGATTGCCGGATACTTCCATATTTGTTAAATCCACTTGAATCAAATGAATTTGGGCAGTGATATAAATTAAAATTGGATGGCAACATAGAATGCACAGTTTTATGAAATACCGGGAAAAGGAGTAGTGATATGAAAACAAGGCTTATATTTGTTCGCCATGCAGAAGCGGAAGGAAATCTGTACAGGATATTTCATGGGTGGACTGACGGCAGCATAACCGAAAGGGGGCACCTGCAGGCAAAGCTGGTAGCTGAAAGGTTAAAGGATACACCGATTGACGTAATATATTCCAGCAGTCTTAAGAGGACCCTGCAGACTGCCCAATATATAGCAGATGTTAAGAACTTACCCATAATCAGAACCGACAGGCTGAAGGAGATCAACGGAGGAGACTGGGAAGGAAGAAGATGGGATGAATTGCCTGAAATTTATCCCCATGAGAATGAAACCTGGGAGAACCAACCCCATCTGCATCGAATGCCGAACGGTGAGTCCATGGTGGAATTTCAGAAAAGAATAATCAATGAAGTGGAGAGGATAATCAAAGACAATAAGGGCAAAAACATATGTATTGTAACCCATGGGACTGCAATACGTTCCATAATGTGTTATTTTCAAGGCTGTGATCTTATTGAGATGGTAAATACACCATGGTACGACAATACTGCAGTGACCGTGATCGACTATGAGGACGGAAAGTATGAAGTTGTCCTGGCCGGAGATACTTCTCATCTGGATAAGGAAGCCAGCACTCTTCAAAACCAGGAATGGTGGCAGGAACATATGGAAAAGCTCGGAGACAAGGGGTAAAAGCCCAGGAATCTCAGATCCGGAATTAAGATGAACATTATTATATCCTTTGAGGAATAGGTGGTTTTATGTCAGGACGCAGTGAGAAGCTCATATCATGGCTTTTTGAAACCAGGGCCGTAAGAGTATGTCCAGAGGGCAGGCCTTTTTGGTACACATCAGGAACCATAGGACCTTATTATATAAACACTCATTTTCTTTATGGCAGCGAGGAAAAAGCCAATGAACTTTTAGGGCTTATTGACAGTGAAAAGCATGATAAGCCGGTTTGTATCCAGAAGGTTATGAAAGCGGTAAAGGGTAATTACAGGAAAGACATTATCTATAAAGGCATGATCGATGAAATGTGCCTTTTTGTAAAAAGCCATGTAAATCTTGACAAGGTTGATTATATTTCAGGAGGAGAAAGGCGCGACTGGTTCTTTTCGATTCTGGTCGCGGATCTTTTGAAGAAACCCCATTTGTCAATATTCAAGGACTTAACATGCGTGATGTCATCCGGTGATGAGACAGGACCGGCTGACAGACTGACCGGTAAAAAAGTTCTTCACATTGCCGATTTGATAACTGAAGCATCAAGCTATGAACGGGCCTGGATACCTGCGATGGAAAGCAGGGGAGCGGAGATGAAATGGAGTTTTGTGGTGGTTGACAGAAAGCAGGGTGGTGGAGAACTGCTTGCAGAAAAGGGTGTTGAATCCCATGCCATGGTAAGTATAGATCGAAGCCTGTTTGAAAAGGCAGTGGCACTGGGACTGATGAGCATGGAACAGTTTAGGATGATAGATGATTATATAAGAAATCCCAAAGAGTCGATGAGAAATTTCCTGTATGAACACCCCGATTTCCTCAGGGATGCGCTGTACTCGAAGGATAAGACAAGGGAGCGGGCTGAGCTGCTGCTTTGCAAAAATCCTTACGATCTTGATGAAGAGTTCCTCAACAAATTTAAACAGAACAAATGTTCATGAAGATATTGCACATAGAATTTTGTTGGTATATAATGGATGATAAGTTGACGGACATCTTTATGAAAAGCTTTTCAAAAGAAGTCCCTAATCAGGGATTTCAGCGCATGAGTGAAGAAATTCTGCTTCCTGCAGGGTAGTATGTTTTGGTGCTAACAGTTGCCATGAAAGGATGAATTCGTAGAAACAGCACAATTGCAAAATGATCCGGTGTTTTTTGACCAGGTGGAAGCATCATATGATTTCATGTGAGGGTGTGTTGTATGCCGAATAAGCTGAAATACTGGGTATGGCTCAACAGCCTTCCCGGAATAGGAGCAAGAAAAGGTGGACAGCTAATAGAATACTTCGGTGAACCGGAAATAATCTGGCATTTGGACAGGGGAGAACTGAGCAAGGCACCGTTTGTTACACCTTTAATGATGAACCAGTTGCTGGACATAAACCTCCGGCAGGAAGTTGACAGAATCATGGAAAGGATTCAGAAAAACGGCATATCAGTTATAACTGTAAAGGATTATTCATACCCATGCTATCTGAAAAACATTCATGATCCTCCGATAGTCCTGTATGCCAAAGGTTCATTGAGCAATGCCGATAAATGCATTGCCATAGTAGGCTCAAGAAGAGCTACATCTTACGGCCTCAATACCGCTGAAAAACTATCTGAAAGTCTGGCACAATGCGGAATCACTGTTGTTAGTGGCATGGCTCGGGGTATTGATTCCTATGCACACAGAGGGGCTTTGAAAGGCAGGGGGAAGACGGTGGCAGTTATGGGCTGCGGACTGGATAAACCATATCCTCCGGAAAACAGGGATTTGATGCTGAGAATAACAGAAAACGGAGCAGCCATATCGGAATATCCCCCGGGAACACCCCCGCTGCAGGCAAACTTCCCGGCAAGGAACAGGATAATCAGCGGCATGTGCTTAGGAGTAGTTGTCATAGAAGCAGGTGAGAGGAGCGGGTCACTGATAACGGCTGATTTTGCCCTGGAGCAGGGGAGGGATGTTTTTGCCGTACCGGGAAATGTAAACAGCTACAACAGCAGGGGTACCAACAAGCTTATCAAAGAGGGGGCAAAAGTGGTTACCTGCGTCCAGGATATACTGGAAGAGATAAATGAAGGCTGGTATGTTGCTTCAGACGGCATGCCCGGAGATGGAACCGGGAAGAAAACAAAACCCCGACAGTTGGATTCGGAGGAAAGATTGATATTTGACTGCCTGGAGGCAGAACCTCTTCATATTGATGTGCTGGCGCAAAAAAGCGGACTTAGAATAAATACCTTGAACTCGCTGTTGGTGATGATGGAACTTAAAGGGATAGTGCAGCAACTACCCGGGAAAATATACAAACTGATCGAACAATGATTATTATAGGTTAAAAAGTTGAGCATAATATATGGATGTTCCTCTATATATAGAATAGAATATATAGAAAGAACTTGAATACTGTTACAAGCTTATGAATGAAGGCTTCCAGGGAGCCTGATTTGGAATATGGATACATAATGCGTAAACCTGTATTTATTTTTTACTGGATTTTGCATGCGATTGTTGTTAATATAAGAAATAAAGTGAACTGATAAAACTTGTATTTGATATGGAGGAATTTGATGGCAGATTATCTGGTAATAGTCGAGTCACCGGCAAAGGCGAAAACAATCGGCAGGTTTTTGGGGAAAGATTTTAAGATAGAAGCATCGGTAGGACATGTCAGGGATTTGCCCAAGAGTCAGTTGGGTGTTGATATAGAAAACAATTTTGAGCCCAAGTATATAACCATAAGGGGCAAGGGAGACATTATAAACAAACTCAAAAAGGAAGCAAAGAATGCCAAAAAGGTATATCTTGCCTCGGACCCTGACCGCGAAGGAGAAGCGATATCATGGCATCTTTCAAAGTTGCTCAATATAGATGAAAAGGAAAAGTGCAGGATTACATTCAATGAAATAACAAAAAACGCTGTCAAAAATGCAATTAAATCTCCCAGAGCCATCGACATGAACCTTGTTGATGCCCAGCAGGCCAGAAGAGTACTGGACAGGGTGGTGGGTTACAAAATCAGTCCTCTGCTCTGGCGCAAGATCAAAAAAGGCTTAAGCGCAGGAAGAGTACAATCTGTGGCCACAAGGCTTGTGTGCGATCGGGAGGAAGAGATTGAGAATTTCGTCCCGGAAGAGTATTGGACTATCATGGCCAAGCTGCTTCAGCTGTCAACAAAGGCTGGATTTGAAGCGAAGTTTTATGGCATGTCCAAGGACAAGTTGGAACTTAAGAATGAAGAGCAGGTAGTCAATATTCTGGAGGAACTTAAAACAAGCAAATTTATCGTTCAAAAGATAAAAAGTGCAGAAAAGAAAAAATCACCTGCACCTCCTTTTACCACCAGCACCCTGCAGCAGGAAGCATCAAGAAAGCTTGGATTCACCACTAAGAAGACCATGATGCTTGCCCAGCAGTTGTACGAAGGTGTGGAAATCAAAGGGACCGGAGCGGTAGGTTTGGTTACCTATATACGTACCGATTCCACCAGAATATCCGCAGAAGCTTTGCAGGAGGCAAGAAAATATATAAAAGAGAATTATGGGGATTCGTATTTACCTGAAGATTCAAGAATATTTAAAAACAAATCAGCAGCACAGGATGCTCATGAAGCAATCCGGCCGACATATATGTCAATGCCGCCGGATGAAATCAAGGAATCTTTGTCCAGGGATCAATACAAGCTTTACAAGCTCATATGGGACAGATTCATCGCGAGCCAGATGGCATCGGCTGTATATGATACAGTATCTGTGGATATAACTGCGGGCAAGTACCTGTTTAAAGCAAATGGATCCAAGGTGAAGTTTCCTGGTTTTATGGTCCTGTACACAGAAGGCAGGGATGATGAAACTGAAGATGATGAGATGAATATACCGGAATTAAAAGAGGGAGAAGAAGTTTCTTTGAAGAAACTGGAGCATAAACAGCACTTTACCCAGCCACCGCCAAGATACACCGAAGCAACCCTGGTAAAAGCCCTGGAAGAAAAAGGGATAGGCAGACCAAGCACCTATGCTCCCACCATAACGACAATTCTTGCCAGGGGCTATGTGGAAAAGGACAAAAAAGTATTGGTGCCAACTGAACTGGGGAAAATAGTAACCGACATTATGAAAAAATACTTTGCAGAAATAGTGGATGTTCAGTTCACAGCCCAACTGGAAGACCAGCTGGACAGGGTTGAGACCGGGGAGATAAAATGGGTAGATGTGATGAAAAACTTTTATCCTTCTTTCGAAGAAATCCTAAAGGAAGCTGAAAACCAAATAGGTGAGGTAAACATCCCCGATGAGATTACTGATATTGTATGCGAAAAATGTGGCAGGAATATGGTAATAAAGAGCGGGAGATACGGCAGGTTTTTGGCTTGCCCAGGCTTTCCCGAATGCAGAAATACCCGCCCCATACTGGAAGAGGCCGGTGTGAACTGCCCCAAATGTGGCGGCAGGGTATTGATTAAGAAGACAAGAAAGGGCAGAAAATATTTGGGTTGTGAAAACAATCCTACATGTGATTTCATGACATGGGATATGCCTGCCAATAAAAACTGCCCCGAGTGCGGAAACTTTCTCCTGAAAAAGCATTCAGGGAAAACGGTTACCATGAAATGCAGCAATGAAAAGTGCAGCTATGAGACAAAGGCATAGATGTCAGGCGTTAAAACAAAAATAGGGTAAAGCCAAGATGTAAAGGGGCAGACATGTAAGTCTGCCTCAAGCTTTATAACGGGCGGGCAGGTTTTGATGCTTCAAAGCAGATATATAGGCAAGGTATATACAGATACAGGATATATAAGCAGATACATTTAAGCAAAATATATAAACAGACATATTCAAGCAGGTATATTCTCGCAGACTTATTTGAGTAGATATAAACGGAGCGGTCTGTGGATATGCGGATATCAACAATTAAAGGATGGATGATATGGATACAAGAGTAAACGTAATAGGAGCAGGCCTGGCAGGATGTGAAGCTGCCTGGCAGCTTGCCAAAAGAGGAGTAAGGGTAAACCTTTATGAAATGAAACCAAAAGCTTTCTCCCCGGCACATCACCTGGAGACTTTTGCCGAACTGGTATGCAGCAATTCACTGCGTTCAGACCAGTTGGAAAATGCAGTGGGATTGCTGAAAGAGGAGATGAGAAGGCTTGATTCCATAATAATGAGGTGTGCAGATGCCACAAGAATACCAGCCGGGGGAGCACTGGCCGTGGACAGGGAAAAGTTTTCCAACATGGTAACCGAGTTGATCAAGGAAAATGAATATATAGAGGTGATCAACAAGGAAGTGGAAGATATTCCGGAAGAGGGCATAACAATAATAGCTTCCGGTCCCTTGACTTCCGACAGCCTGTCCAGAAATCTGAAAAGACTTATTGGAGAAGAGTATCTGCATTTCTTTGATGCTGCAGCACCTATAGTTACCTATGAATCCATTGATATGACAAAAGCGTTCAGGGCATCTAGATACAACAGGGGAACTGATGACTATATTAACTGTCCCATGAATAAAGATCAGTATGAATCTTTCTGGCATGAGTTGGTAAATGCTGAAATGGCTCCTGTCAAGGATTTTGAAGATGATAACGTTTTTGAAGGGTGCATGCCGGTAGAATCAATGGCCAAGAGGGGAAAAGACACCTTGCTGTTCGGGCCGCTGAAACCTGTCGGGATAATAGATCCATCGACAGGAAAAGAGCCTTACGCTGTGGTTCAGCTAAGACAGGATAACAGGGAAGGTACTCTGTACAATATTGTAGGGTTTCAAACTCATTTGAAATGGCCTGAGCAAAAGAGGGTTTTTGGCATGATACCGGGCCTGGAAAAGGCAGAGTTTGTAAGATATGGTGTGATGCACAGAAATACATTTATTAATTCACCAAAGCTTTTAAGACCTACTTATGCCATGAGGTCTAACGGCAGGATCTTTTTTGCCGGTCAGATAACAGGCGTTGAGGGTTATGTGGAATCTGCATCCTCCGGTCTGGTGGCAGGAATAAATGCAGCCATGCTATATTTGGGAAGGAAAGAAGTGATTTTTCCTGCTGCCACAGCCATAGGAGCTTTGAGCAGATATATATCGGATTCCGCTATTAAGGACTTTCAGCCCATGAATATAAATTTCGGATTAATTGAAAGCCTTAACATAAAGATAAGGGATAAAAGGGAGAAAAACCGCAAGATTTCTGAAAGGGCACTGAGCATTATTAATGAATATACAGATGTATAAATAATTATGCAAAAGAAAGCAGTTGAATCTTTTAAATGTCCTGGACATTCAAAAGGACGAGAACTATTTAAAGCCTATTATTATATAGGTCTTATTTCCTATTTGCTAAATTATGGGATAAACATAAAGGCTTTAGAAAGCTTTATTTGTCAATATTTCTGGAACTACATCTTATGATAAAAACATAATTCGACAACATTACTGTTTTATCATTATTGTGTAAAGTTATTCTTGTCTTATCAGACAAAATATGCTAATATCATAGCTGTATAATGTAACATTAATTTCCATAAATCAAGGTAAATAGAATTATAATTAGCATGCAAAATGCGTTCTATTGCTGGTACGGAAATAGTTACAATACAACAATACATTGGAACTGTTTTGCGTTTATACATAAGCAAAAGACCAGCTAATTAAAGTCAAGAGTTTATAATAAAAATTTTGAGAAATT
>ENA-UPSB01004104-UPSB01004104.1-bioreactor-metagenome-genome-assembly--contig:-NODE-4104-length-10208-cov-5.355658_pt1 | contig 10208 bp, 9 predicted proteins | sample MGYA00238182_ERZ773286 | MGnify/ENA primary metagenome ERZ773286 (study PRJEB29026, sample SAMN07631240) | bioreactor metagenome | isolation source: Switchgrass digestor | place: USA: Dartmouth... | reverse complement strand
TCAGCAGCAGGACTAATATGCTTAACAGACCAAAATATGATCCGGCTCTGACTCAAGGGAATATAACGGTAGGAACAGTGAGTGTGGAAATAGATCTGACCGACATCGTCAACTCCTGGGCCAAAGGCCAATTAATCAATAAAGGTATAATCTTACCAAAAGGACAACAATTTTTGGGTTTTTCCCGTTTTGGTTCTGCCTACACTAAGGATCCTACTTTGAAACCGGTTCTAAGAGTTCTTTGCAAGGAACGTCCTCTGCCGTTTCTGGATTTACAATGCAGTTATAAAATCGTGCCTCCAATAACTAAGAAGACCTATTGATATTCCACATATGAACCGGCAGTCCGTGCCCTTTTCCAAGCGCCAGCATCACGCCGCCGGAATCCCTTCCTGCGATTGTCAATGCCGTTTTCATTTTATTTTCCTCGTTTTTTCCAGAAAGGCCTGAACATCGTCCAGTCTTATTAAATATATATCGCAAATCCTTTTAATCTCATCCATATCGTCTATGGCGTAATCATCATAGACCCCAACTGTCCTGAAACCGGCGCCTTTAGCCGTCTTTAGCGCATACAGCGCATCCTCGAAAACCCATGTTTGCCGAGGGACGGTTCCCATATGTTCCGCTGCGGCAAGATAGATATCCGGCTTTATTTTGCCCACGCTATTTCCGTAGAGGTAAATATTCTGTCAAAGTAACCGATCACCTCGTGCCTAATCAACGCTTTTTCAAAGACTTCTCTGTCGCAGGATGTGGCCGCCACTATTTTAATGCCTGCCTGCCGCAATCCTTCTAAAAACCGGTCCACACCCTCTTTCAGCCGGACATGATGAGCGTAAAAATCTTTAATTAGGTCGTTAATGCCTTGGATAATGGCTTCCTCGGCCATATCCAAACAATACCTTTCTTTTAAATATTCGGCTCCCTCCGACATGCTCATACAATACATGTCTTTGCCAAGCTCGGGTTCCGCTTTTAAGCCTAAATTGTGCAGAAATATTATTCCGGCCTTTTCCCAGGCAGACATGGAGTCCAGTATGACTCCGTCCAAATCAAAAATTGCTCCTTTTATCATTCCATCACCTGTTTTAACTATTATCTAGGCTTGGACAGGTTCAAAGAGTCAGGTTTTACTAATTAGCCTTTTCCGATAAGCCGACGGAGAAAGGCCTGTCTTTTTTTTAAATATCCGAGCGGAATGGCCGTTATACTCCATATTGCAAGCGGTGAAAGCCTGAGTTATTGACAGATTGGTATCCTGAAGTTTTTCCTTCAATTTATTAATTTTGAAATTAATATAGTACTCATACGGCGTTACACCGGTATGTTTTTTAAAAAGCTTGGTAAAATGGGCTTTGCTAAGACAGGCGGCTTTGGCCGCTTTGTCCAAATCAAATTTGTCCTGCCAATTATTTTCTATATATTCTTTTGCCTTTTCAATTTCACTTTTGCCTTTATAAACTCTTCTGTTGATCAGCAAGGCCACGACATATTGCACCCGTTGCTTATCATCAAGAATGGGAAAAACCGTGATGTCCTGATATACGGCCTCCACATCAAGGTCTGTTATGCCGTAACGTTCCACAATGTCTTCCAAAGGAACTTTAACATCAGGGAAAAAGACTGTCTCCCCTTGAAAAGCCCGCTTCAATATTTGAATAGCCCCTGAGGCGATAATATAGGGATCTGCAAAGACATTGTATTTTCCGACAATCATGTTGGGGTCGGAAACATGGTATTCGTCAAGCAATGCTTTATTTACCAGCACCGAGGTTCCATCCGGAGCGTAAACCTGAATCGGATAAGGGAAAAACTCAATTACTTTAGCCAGCAGTTCTTCCCGGCCAAAGAGCTCTTGAAAGGATTTTATGATATCGTTTTGCTTGTCTTCCATGCCATTTCCCAATTTTTATCACCTCATTGGCTCTCCCGTCTTGCCAAAAGAAAAGAAGGGAATTTTGCATTCCCCGACTATTATTTAATCTTATAATTAATTATTTAAGCTTATGATATTGTTGTCAACTAAAATGGCTTAAAACTCCTCGCCGTTTATATTCCCTGAAAACTCTCCGTTTTTAACGGTAAACCAATGGGTAGCGCCGTCTATAAAGGTTTCCGGGTCAGGGGCGCTTCCAAAGATGGAAGCCGGTTCGGAAGCCACGTTGTCATACCTAGCCCGCGAGCCGTCGTTGCCGCTAAATATTACCTTATAATTGCACAAGCCCATGGCAGGTGTAAAGTTTTCCTGCTTGACAATAGCCTCCAAATAATATTGGGCAGCATACCCTCCGTCGATGGCCACATATTCGAAGAGAAGATCAAGAGCGCCGTCTTTGTAAGCTTCCAAGCGCAGCGAATCGCTTTTTTCATCAAACTTGATTTTCAGTTCCAGCTTGTCGCCTTTGGCATTGGTACCCGTAAGCAGATAGCCTGTGGCTTCATCATATGTCAATTGAGCATCATTCACCCAGCCTTGCTGCAGCATTTGATTTTCCGTGGCGATATCAAATTTGCCGGCGGTCTCTACTGACAGACCTAGGAAATTCAAAGGCAAGACATAATCAAAAATATTGGCATCAAACACAGAAACCGTGGGCAAACCGGGCCCGACAATCTCATGTTCATGATCGATAACATAATCATCGAATCTGGTCCTTGCATCTGAAAAAGCTCCAAAGCTTTGGTTTACCGTCGTTTTATCGCCATCATTTTCAACGGGAGCTTTGGGCTGTTCCGTTTGCTCCTGCTGACTAGGTTGTTCGCTCTGAGTAATCTCTTCCTGTCCGGCCGTTTCACCGTTTTGCGGACTGCTTGCGGGCGTATCGCTCTTGCCGCCGCAGGCGGCTATTGATAATGTCAATAACAATATAAGCCCAAATATGAATAGTTTTTTCATTAAGCAAACCTCCATCTTAGCCAAAGTTTATATCTACCGTTCGAACGAAAGGTTCATATCAATTAGATCCCCGCTCATCTATTATCCATTATCGTCACATTATCCGGCAGCTTGAATTCATCATCGGAAACAGGCCCAATCTTCAAGTTTTTATATTCCAATACGACCTTGTCCCCATCCTCGTAATATCCTTCTATGCGCAAGGGTATACCGTACTCTTCCGAGACCCACATCTTTGTTTCAACTAACTCATCCGCGTTGCTGCAAGTCATTACTTTACATTTATGGCCGTCAATGGTCTCGGTACCGACTATCTTAACAGAATCAAGCTCCAGATCGTCGTAATAATTGTTGGGTCTCTCGTACCAACCAACCATTTCGGGTTCAATTGTTTCCAAAAAAGCCATATTCTCTTGAGGGATATAAGTATAAATCTCACCGGTTGCAATGTCGTAGATGTTAATTACGGTCTGTCCTTCCATTGTAATTTCATTTTTAGTCTTACTCCCTTTAATCCAGACCTTACCCTCAGCCCTATCGTTAAGATCTTCGATAACATACTCAAATGACATGGAGTCGATCTTCTGACTTTTAGCTAAAATGGCCGCCACTTCATTATTCGGGGAACTCTCCGGGGGACTTACCGGGGCTGAAGCCTCAACTTGAGCCGATTGGTTTGGTTCGTCGGCAGGCGTTACTTCCTGAGCTGCGGGTTCGCTTTTAGCACCGCAACCGGGCAACAAGAATGCCAACAGAACTGCTGTCAGCAGACATGTTAGTCCATACATTTGATGTTTTTTCTCCTTAGAAACACCTCTTTAAACACCTCTTTCCAAAATGTTGTGCGTATTGTTTTTTCTATTTCGAGAAAAGATTTAATTCTTTTCTTGAAAACAAGTACATAAAGATCACAGTCCAATAGATCATGTCATTTGCTCACCGGTTTTCTGCTTAAGCACTCATTTTCTCCGTTGTACAAGCCAGCATTTTATATTTGTTGTTTTACAGGTCGAGCAATTGCCTTATCTGCTGTTTTACAGTTTTACTGATCACGGCCTCACCGCCGAAGATGACTACTTCCGTCGGCTTTTTAGACTTTAAGTAATCAGCGGTCTGGGCGGGAATTGTGCCGTCCGTCAGGATAACCGGCGCTTTGTGTTTTGCTGCATATACACTGCCGGCCAACGAATCCGGATAATCTTTGCCAGTGGCCAGACACAAAGTTTCGCTCCCCAAATTGAAATACTCAGCAACAGCCAGGGAAGTGGCATAACGGTCGGCACCGCCGATTCTGATTATATTTTCCGCAGTCAATCCGGTGATCTTGGCGGCCTGGTCCACTACATTCGAACTGATGGCTCCTTCCAGACCGATAATATAGATTTTATCCGGCTTAATTTGAGCGAGCTCCTGACTTACGGCTGCGCTTAAGCCGTCTTTTTGAGCCAGAAGGATCGGTAACTGTTGCTGAGCGGCGATACTGCTGACCGCCAAAGTGTCAGGATAATTTTCGCCACTGACCAGGATCACTGGCGTTCCGGTCTTAACTTCTAATTGTTCCGCGATTTGAACGGAAGTTTCATAACGGTTCTTACCGTTAATCCGGTAAATCTTGGAACCTGTAGAGGCGCGTACTTGATTGGCAAAGCTTTGGCTTATAACGCCGGTTCCTCCAAGGATATAGACAGTTCCCTCCGGCTTAAGATTGTCCTCCAGGTAACTTATGACCATGGCCTGATCTTTTTCCGAGCTGCCTACCAGCAGCAGAGGTGCATCCAGCTTATAAGCCAAGACGCTTCCGGCCAAAGCGTCCGGGTAGTTATATGCTGTGGCTAAAACAGCATGATTTATTTTATCCGGGTAAGCAGCCCGGGCAATTCTTAACCCTGTCTCCACCCGATCCATTCCAGCCAAACGCGTTACAGGGTCATATACTACGGCGAAACAGTTAAAATGGCTGGTAGTGAAAATAACTGTCCCGCTAAGCGGATCATATTTTCCGTCCAGGGAGTCTATTCTGCCGTTGTCGTCAATATACCAAACGGTAATATGCTCCGGTCGGGCTAACTCCTCAGGTGTCGGTGTATAAGGGATAGCTACGGTTACAGAAGTTTTGGGATTGTGCCAAGCAATCTGCTTGCCGTCAATGGACAAGGTAAGTTGAATGAGCGGTCTATTGCCTACGGCAGATCTTAAATCCTTGGGCAGAGTGCTCTTATTTCCCTGACCGATGACGATCCGGGCTGTATTACCGTCGGCTCCTGCGACCCCGGTCAGCATATTGGACGGCACTGTGATACTGCCTAAGTTAGTATTGAGAGTCAGTGTGCCCTGAACATCGGCTGTTGATAAACATGGAACAGGTATGCCGGTTGAGTAGGTACCAACACCAGGTACAGCTGGGATGATGACAATAGTCTCGCCTTGGGTAAAATTCTGGGAGCCCACATCTATGGAGGCTGTCCCATCGTCCTCATTAACCTTAACCGGAAGGGTTGTATCAGTGCTGTTCTCTTTTCTTACATCGGCTTTATAGATCGGGGTTGACGGAGTACTGCTTCCGCCACCGCCACCGGCACCACTGCCGGCATTGTAGGTCCATTTGGCGTACAGATCCACATTGGAGGTGATAACAGTGTCACTTGTATATTGGGTTCCGGAACCGTAATGCCCTGTAAACCAGCCTCCGAAACTATAGCCGCTTCTCGTCGGATTTCCGGGCCATTTAGCTCCGAGGGATGAGCCGCCGGTCACGGTCTCGCTGGCATAAAGGATGCCGTCGCTGTAGAAGTTAACGGTATAGATAGTATGGGCAGGCGCTGTCGGCGTAGCTGTCACGCTTGCCTCCGCGCCGGTGCCTGCACCGTTGAAGGCCCGCACCTTAAAGGTGTATTCTATATCGTTGGTTAAGCCTGTGAAAGTGTAGGAGGTATTTAGCCCCACATCCGTCCAGGTGAAACCATTGTCTTTAGACACCTGATATTTTGTGATGGAACTGCCACCGTCGCTGGCCGGAGCAGTCCAACTTAAAGTCACCTGACTGTCGCCGGGCGTAGCAGTGAAGTTCCGCGGTGCAGAGGGTACCGCCGGCACCGCAGTATCTTTTACCCAAACGGTGGCCGTTACGTTATTGTAGGTATGATAGCCGTTTTTTGTGGTTGGAAGTGTCTTATCGTCAATCTCTTTCACGATTGAACCGACTCTAATGTATCTGTTTGCTGTTATCACACCGTTAACGGTAATTTGTCCTCCCGGATCAGCCCAAGCTCCAATACACTTGGTAGCGATTATATCTCCTGTAATTTCTGCCGTAGCATTAGAAGCATATACGCCCCTATTGTGATTGTTGTTTGTTCCTGTTGCCGTAATATTGCCGAAAACTTTTATACTGCTTGATCGTCCACTTACACTAATACCATTAATCCCCGATACATCACCGTGGATTTCCACCAGATTGCTGTCATAATAATATGAACTGCTCAATATCCCCCAATGATCAGGGTGGGAAGAGGTTGAGGTTACGTTTCCATAAACCTTTATCTCAGAATTATTGGACGCTGTGATACCTTCATGATTGCTGCTCTCCACATCCCCGTAAACGGTCACATAGGCCCGGTAACTGCTTGACCCAATAGTCGAGATCCCTTTTCCGATACCGCTTTTCACTATACCGGGGGATGCCGGCGTGCCAACCGTTACAGAGCCGCCTTCATTAATATAAACCCCATTAATCACATCCACTGCCGAACTGCCCATTACCACAGCGCTGTCCACATACACTGTGTTCCCGGGTTTATCCAATAAAACAGCATGGGAATTGACGGAAGTAACCGGTCCCCTCACGGTAATGGTACAGTCACTGTCTGCATAAATACCATTGGTATTTCCCGAAACGGATCCGTCTAAAATTTCGACGGTGGACTCGTTGGCCTCAACTCCTGCAGCATTACTGCTTTCTATGGCTACGGTGACAGTTTCATCCGCTTTGAACTTTGAGTTATCGACAGTCAGACCGGAAGCCTTGGAACGGATAATCAATTCACCGCCACCTGTAAATAATATCTCCCCATTGTTTTTCAGATTGATGCCTAGACCCTCAGAATTGTGAATATCGAGGGTATAGCCGTTTAAATCAAAGGTAATCTTTTTACCGTCATTTCCAATTGCGGCAGAACTGCTACTGTTTTTTGGATAATAGATTGTTTGCAGCAGCTTGATAGTTTCTCCGCTTTGAACAGCCGCCAGCGCGTCATCCAGCGTCGCGTACTCTGTTGATCCAATCTTACAGACGTTCCCACTTGCAGCCACCACAGTCAGCGTAAGGCCGGTGTCAGTATAGGTCGGCTCAAAGGTGATTTCCGGTAAGTTGCTCACGATTGAGGAAAACGTACCTGTCCTTGATCTGTAGCTCATAATTTCAAAAGTATCGTCTGGTTGAGGATCATAACCATTTATGAAATCAATTTCCAAGACACCGCCCAATTCCGCCTCATCGCCGACAACAAGCCGACAGTACTCGCCGGACTCATTCCCCCAGACTTTCAGGGCCAGAGAGCCAGTGCTTCCTTGCTTGTAATCAGCGTTGAAGCTGATAGACGAAACATCATCCCAGATGGTTACCTTGCCGTTATTGGTAAAATCCCCGCCGATGGAATAATCTCCTTCCTCAAAAGACAAATAAGAGCCAGCGCCCACGCTTATGCTTCCGGTGCCCTCCATGCCTCCTGTAAGATAGAATTCTCCTGCATTTAGTATTATCGATCCGTTATTTATCGTAGGGCGGGCCAAAGCTTTTTGGTCATTACCCCCTATAACTAACTGCTTGCCTGATTCTACGGTGAAGGCACCATTTCCCTCTATGACTCCCTTGGTCCACTGCAGTGCATCAGAGGTGGATCCCGTTATTGTGATATCCCCATCCCCGTATAATCTTCCGCTTCTCAAGTAGGAAATGCCTGTAAGGGAAAGATGTCCGCCTGAGGCCACCTCCATTTCGCCGAAGCAATCCAATGTTACGCTCGTATCAGCAGTAATCACTGCCGTTTTGGACTCAGGGATAACAGCGGTATCCCCGGTACCGGGTACTTGTGCCGGATCCCAGTTGCCGGTATTATGCCATGACCCGTCACCGGCTGACCCGGTCCATGTTATGGTGCTTGCCGCAAACACAGCGGACGGCCACAGCATAAACACCATTAAAATGCATAGTGCTATGGAAATGACTTTTTTCATTTTCCTAGCCTCCCTTTCTTTTATTTTCCTTGTCTGTTCACGGCATAAACACGATTACGCCGTGGGTAATCCTGACATCATCGGACGGAATAGGAAAGATAACAGCTTTCGAGAAACGGTTAGCCTGGAGTTCGCTTACTTCAATTCCTGAAAACATGGCAAAAGGGTTCTTTAAGTCCTCAAAAAAGGAGGTTTCACCGTCAAAAACTCTGGTGATTCCTGTTGCCAACTGCACATTGTCTATTTTGTACGGAAGAATGCGGACATCTTTTTGTTCAGCCGATACCTGCGTTTTGGTTTCGGCTTCAAAAGCTTTATTAACCAAGGTCAGCGAATACTCCGGGGTGAATATGGCAATAGGATAAGGGAATAAATCTATAACTTGAGAGAACAACCCTTCATTGGCTACAAGCCTCTGAAATCTTTTAATCATTTGACCTTGGGTCTCTGTCCTTTCTTCTAACATCTTTTGCACATTCAGCAGTTCCTCAAGCAGTTTTTCCTTTGTTTTATCGGTCATATGTAAACGCTCCTTTTCAACCAAACTATCCAGGCGAGTAATAACTTTATTAACTGTTATTCATATTTTATTAGCCTTTCGATTTGGAAAATAGGTTCGATATTGTTATGATTAGTAAGAAAAATATTATTTGCAAAAATAAGCCTGACTCCCGAATTCAATCGAAAGCCAGGCTTATTTTTATCGATTACAATAATTATTGCTATCTATTAAGTTGTCATCGACTGGATTAGAAATTATTAATTGTTTGTGTGCATTTTTCGGTATACGGACGGCGAAACTCCAACCTTCTTTTTGAACAGTTTTGCGGAATGGCCGTTATACTCCATGTTGCAAGCGGCAAAAGCTTGCGAAATGGAGAGATTCGAATCCAACAGTTTCTCCTTCAGTTTGCTTATCTTGTAATTGATATAATACTCATAGGGAGTTACTCCCGTATGTTTTTTAAACAGCTTGGTGAAATGAGCTTTGCTGAGGCAGACCGCCTTGGCAACTTCGTCTCCATTAAACGGTTCCAGCCAATGGGTTTCTATGTATTGTTTGCCCAGTCCGATTTCTTCTTTTCCGCGGTAAATTTTTTTAAAAATAAAAACCGCAGCAAAGTATTCCATTTTACCTTCAGCATTGTACAGCGGAAAACATGTAATATCCGCATTTATAGTTTGGATATCCCTGTCTACCACATTAAAATACTTGATCAAATCCTTATACGGAGCATTAAAATCGGCAATATATACAGTTTTGCCTGTTAAGACCTCTTTGACTTGCTCCGTAAAACCAAGCTCGCGTACGACCGGATCCTCAAAAACGTTATATTTGCCCACATGAGATTCGACGCTTCTGATTCCTATCATCTCCAACGCCGCTTTATTAATCATCCGCGCTGTTCCATCCAGGGAGAAAATCTGGATCGGATAAGGAAAAAACTCAACTACTTTGGCAAAAATCTCTTCTCTTTTCAACAGCGCTTGAAATGACTCAATAACGCTGTTTTGCCTATTCTGCCTGTTTTCCATGCTATCTCCCATTTTCCTCACCAACTGCCTATACAGCTAAGCCTTTCAATAACCGCAACAAATTATGTCGTTGCAACATTTGACAACAGAATCGCTGTTAAAGATAAAAAATAACACCAATCATGTTAAAATTATTATGTATGTTATATTCGCGAAGTAGCTATAGCTTACCTGCCAAGAGGAGGAATTTTTATGTCGCTGAAATTAAAGAAAAGTGCAGAAAAAGTTCAGACTGTTCTTAATGAAATGGGGTTTGAACTCAATGTAATAGAATTGCCGGATTCCACCCGCACAGCCCAAGAAGCTGCGAATGCCATAGGTTGTACGGTGGGCCAGATAGCAAAATCATTAATATTTAAAGGCAAAACATCGCAAAAACCTATATTAATCATTGCAAGCGGAACAAATAGGGTTAATGAAAAAGCCATAAAAAAATACATTGGTGAAGAACTGGGGAAGGCAGACGCAGACTTTGTCTTGGAGCATACAGGTTTTGTAATTGGCGGCGTCCCGCCTGTGGGGCATAAAACTCCGATAGCCA
>ENA-UPSB01004097-UPSB01004097.1-bioreactor-metagenome-genome-assembly--contig:-NODE-4097-length-10237-cov-5.362011_pt1 | contig 10237 bp, 1 predicted proteins | sample MGYA00238182_ERZ773286 | MGnify/ENA primary metagenome ERZ773286 (study PRJEB29026, sample SAMN07631240) | bioreactor metagenome | isolation source: Switchgrass digestor | place: USA: Dartmouth... | reverse complement strand
GCTGCGCTCAGGGTCAAGCGAAGCGAGGAAATCCAGGGTGTTGCCCGTGGTCGTGGCCCAGATATGTTCGGCCAGGCGAGCGGGATCCATACCGCCGGTGTTCAACAGGCGATCCATGCGCACGCGCAGGAAGGAATCGATCATGGCGTATGGATGGCGCACCAGGTGAATGTAACGGGGCGAATCAAACAGGGCCTCGGCGCGCTCCAGCACTTCCATCTCCATTCCGTATGCAGGAGACTTGTCCACCAGGATGCGGGGATAGGCCCATTCCTGCAGCAGGCGGTAAACCCCCTGTACCGGCAGGTCCTGCTCCACCCATTCGGCGATCAGCGCTCCCGCCTGATCGGCGTCCAGATCTTTCAGGGCCATGACGGCCCGCAGCAGCCCTTCTTCCAGGTAACTGCCGGCGAGCTTCTGGGTGCGCTCCTTCATGGTGTTGAAGGGCAGCAGGTGCAGCTCGGGCGGGCTGAACAGGTCGGGATGACCGGCCAGCATCACCCGTAGCAGGGTGGACCCGGCGCGCGGGCTGGAGAGCAGGAAGATGATTCCCGGATTGCGCTGCTGCGGAGTGACGAAGGCTTTCTCTGCTTCTGCAGAACTGAACGAGATCTGGATCTCGCCGGCATCAGCATCCGCAGCGGCTGGCTCGACCGGCTGGTGCACCCGCATTACCTCTCCCAGCAGGTATTCGCCCAGCGCCTGGATAGAGGGCTGTTCGAAGATTTCTCGCGGGAACAGGGTGAGCTGCAGATCACGGTCCAGGATGCGGATGAGCTCCATGATCATGATCGAGTCGAAACCGAGCGCCATCAAACTGCTGTCATCCGGGATCTCGCCGGGCTCCATTCGCAGGACCTGGCCGGCGCGCTGTTTTAACAGCCCCAGCAGCATTTCCAGGCGCTGTTCAGGGGCGGCCTGCAGCAGCAGCTCTACACGCGCCTGCGCCGCTTCCGGCTCGGTTTCGCCTGGAGCGATCTCACCAGCCAGTTCTTTCAGGAAAGGATCGTCTGCCGGGAAATTCGCTTTCAGTTCAGCGGGTTCTGCCGGAATCACGGCAATCCGGGTGATGTCCTGGTAAAGCAGCCGCCCCAGCATTTTCAGTCCCTGACGTGGTGGGATCTGAGCCAGGCCGGAGCGCCGGCGGCCAGCCTTTTCAGTACGGGCGGCCATCCCCACCTCTGCCCAGGCACCCCAGTTGATACACTGCGCTGCCAGCCCCAGAGCCCGGCGGTAGTGGGCCAGAGCATCCATAAAGGCGTTGGCCGCTGTGTAGTTCGCCTGTCCCGGTGAACCGGTCAGCGCCGCGCTGGTTGAATAGAGTACAAAGAAATCCAGGGGGGTGTCACGCAGCGCCTGATGCAGCAGCCAGGCCCCCACGACTTTGGGGCGCAGCACGACCTGCAGTGCATGTGTTTCCATCAGCACCAGCGAGCTGTCCTGTATCAACCCGGCGGCATGGATAACCCCGAGAATTGGTGGACGGCCTTCTGCTTTGTAGGTCTGGAAAAAGGCGTTGACCTGCGCCTCGTCAGCTACATCGACTGCCGCGGTGAGCACTTCCGCTCCGCAGGATTCGATGTGCTGCAGAGCCGTAATCGCCGCCGCATAGCGCGGGTTGTTTGCGGCCTCCTGCCAGTCCGTACGCGGCGGCAGCGGTGTGCGGCCCAGCAGCACCAGGTGACGCGCCCCCTGCTCCGCCATCCACTGTGCGGCCTGCAGGCCCAGTCCTCCCAGCCCGCCTGTAATCAGGTAAGCGGCATCCGGCTGAAAGGCCGGGAATTCCACGGTTCGCAGGTGCTCTCCGGCGGGCAGCAGCCGGGCAGCATAGCGGAGGCCGCCTCGCAGGGCGATTTGTTTTTCGGCGTCCGGATGCAGAATCTGGCGCGCCAGCGCCTGCAGCGCTTCACCAGAGCCAGCGGGATCCAGATCGATCAGACCTCCCCACAGGTTGGGAAGCTCCAGGGCTGCGGTGCGTCCCAGTCCCCACAGCGCAGACTGTTCCAGGGATACGGTCTCTTCAGGAGAGAGTGGCTGGGCGCCGCGCGTGACCACCCAGATGCGCGGCGGGACGGGCTGGCTCTTCCAGCCTGCGGCTGTGTTGCTCAGGGCCTGTACCAGGCTCAGCAGACCACCAGTCACCCAGGTCTGCGACTCTTCAAGGGCCTGAGCTGTGAGGTCCGTTATGGGGGGCGCATCCAGCCCCCACAGGTAAACGATCCCCTGTAAGGTTTTCTTCTCATCCTGCTGCCAGCTAACCAGCATCTCTTCCAATTCGGCGCGCTGGAGGGGATCGACAGTTTTTTCACCGTTGTGCGAGAAAGGCGACGGCTGCCGGCGGTAAACAAGCTGGACGCTTTGTCCCAGGCCGGTGAGCAGCGCCGCCAGATCTCTGCCCACACCCTGCTGGTCGGCCAGAATCAGCCAGCTCCCGGAAGCGGGAGCCTCTTCCAGCTGTTCATCCCTGGGCTGCTCCAGCCAGGAATACGAGTACAGCCATTTCGAAAGATCCGCCTCCTTCTCCAGCGGTTCTTCTGCTTCAACCGCCTGCAGCTGCATGCCCTGCAGGCGGGCGATCAGGCTGCCGCCGGCGTCATACAGCCGCAGTTCGCCTTGGACGCTGCCACCCTCCACACCACTGATCACGGCATGGCACCAGGCCGGCGCACTGCGCTGGTAGATGGTCACCTGGTCAATCTGCTTGAGTAAATGAGTCTGAGAAATATCGCTGTCGACCAGGAGCTGCAGGGCGACATCCAGCCAGACCGGGTGAAGGTCATAGACCGGCGGGTCGGGCAGGGGATTCAGGCGCGCCAGTGCTTCTCCACTGCCCAGCCAGAGCTGCTGCAGAGGCTGGAGGCGCCCCGCGATCTGCAGCCCGCGGCGGGCGCGGACCTCGTACCAGTCCTCGAGGCAGGTTTCCGTCAGGCGGCGCTGTACTTCTTCGGGAGAGAACGCATCCTCATGGACATCTGGCCGCGCCTTTGAGACCCTGGCAGAGCACAGCAGACGCCAGCTTTCCTGCGCTGAACCAGCCGGGTTTGCCTGGGCAAAGATCTGCAGGGCGGCGCGCCGGGGTCCCTGCGGAGACAGGATCACCTGCAGGGCCTGGCCGTTTTCTTCGAGCGCCAGCCGACCGGTGATAGTTAGATCCTGCAGCATCAGGGGGTCTGTGGATTGGAAGAAATCGCGGGCCGCGGCCAGGCCGGCCTCCACGCAGGCGCTTTCGGGCAGCGTGGGCCGTTCGAACAACCGCCGGCTGCTCAGATAGGAGGGCGTGTATGTTCCGATCCGGCTTTCGTAAATAATGTCTTTCAGCGCGACTGGCAGGCGGCGTTCCAGGAAGGGGTGGACAGGCGCATCCGCTCTACTCAGCCGGATTCCCTGCGGAGAACCGGCGCCGGAGGGCTGGAACCAGTAGCGCTGGCGCTGGAATGGGTAGGTGGGCACCCGCACACGCTGGCGCACGTAGTCCCGGTCAAAACCGGCCCAGTCGATGTCCACACCCTGCAGGTATAACTGGCCCAGGCTGTGCAGCATCTGATCCCAGTCGGAATGCCGGGGGCTGAGCGAAGGCAGCCAGAGCGCTTCGCCGGTCGGCAGGATTTGCTGCGCCATGGCGATCAGGGTCGGTTTCGGCCCGAGTTCAAGGAAAACTCTACAGCCTATTTGCTGCAGGCTGAGGATGGACGGGTGAAACTGTACGGGCTGGCGGATATGCGCCGCCCAGTACGCCGGGTCGCTCAGCTCGTCGCCCTGAACAACTTTCCCGCTGCGGTTGGAGATCAGCCGGATTTTGGGCCTGGAGAAAGTAACACTGGCGGCAGCCTCTTTAAACGGCTGCAGCACCGGGTCCATGAGCGGCGAGTGGAAGGCATGCGAAACGTTCAGCGGGTGACTTTTCACCCCTTCGCGTGCCAGCGCATCACAGATGGCTTTGACTGCCGCGCCTTCACCGGAGATGACAAAATTCTCCGGGCCATTAACCGCAGCAATATCCACCTGCCCGGTGTAGGACTGCAGCGCTGCTTCCAGGCGGTCCCGGGCAGTAAATACTGCCGCCATCGCCCCGCCCGGCGGCAGAGAACCCATCAGCCGGCCGCGTTCGACCACCAGCCGGACAGCATCCTCCAGGCTGAACACGCCGGCTATGCAGGCGGCGGTGTACTCGCCAATGCTGTGACCCATCACCGCTGCGGGTTTGATCCCCCAGGACATCCACAGCTGTGCCAGGGCATACCCCAGGGCAAACAGGGCCGGCTGGGTGTAGCGCGTGTCGTCAATAAGGGTTTCTTCCCCTTCGGCAGGGTAAAGGAGCGATAACAGCGAACGCCCCAGGTGGGGCTGCATCAGTTCATCACAGCGGTCGAGAGCAGCGCGGAAGGTGGGTTGTGTTTCGTAAAGCTCGCGGCCCATCCCGGCATACTGTGCACCCTGCCCGGTAAACAGGAAGGCGATTTTTGGTTTCTCAGCCGGCACCAGGCTCCCACCCGCTTCTGTCTTCTGCAGCTCCTCCAGTTTGCTTTTCAGATCCTCTCTGGTACCGGCGACCAGATATGCCCGGTGGGAAAAGTGTGAACGCCCTGTGTTCGCACTGAAGGCGATATCGGCCAGGGCTGCTTCCGGGTTCTCGTCGAGATAGCGCCTGTAGCGCTCAACCAGCTCGCTTAAGGCGGCGGCGTTTTTGGCCGAAAGTGCCAGCAGGTGAGCGGGGCGTTCCACCTCGCTGGCAGGAGGCGGCTGGGGTTCCGGCGCGGCTTCAATGATGATGTGGGCGTTGGTGCCGCTCAGGCCAAATGAGCTGAGACCCGCAATCCGGCGCCCTTCGATCTCCGGCCAGGGCATTTTTTCAGTCGGGATCCGAATGGGGCTGTTCTCCCAGTCGAAGTGTGGGGTGGGCGTGCGCAGGTGCAGGTGCGGCGGAATCTGCTTATGCTGCAGAGCGAGCACCGTTTTGATCAGGCCGGCGATGCCGGCGGCGGCTTCCAGATGCCCGATATTCGTTTTTACCGAGCCGACGAACAGCGGACGGCTGCGCGGGCGGTCTTTGCACAGGGCGCTGTGCAGGGCACGCAGTTCGATGGGATCGCCCAGCGATGTGCCGGTGCCGTGGGCTTCGATATAGCCGACCAGGTGGGGATCAAGTCCTCCTGCATCCTGCAGGGCGGCTTCGATCACCGCCTTCTGGGCCTGCCCGTTGGGGACGGTGAGCCCGCTGCTGCGGCCGTCGTGGTTGACAGCCGAGCCGCGAATTAAGGCCAGCACCATATCGCCGTCTGCCAGAGCGTCGGAGAGGCGCTTCAGCACCACCACGCCGCAGCCTTCACCGCGTACGTAGCCATCCGCATCTTTATCAAAGGTTTTACAGCGATTATTGGGGGACAGCGCCCCGGCTTTCGACAATTGGATGGTGCCCGCCGGCGTCAGGATCAGGCCCACACCGGCAGCCAGAGCCATATCGCTTTTTCTCAGGCGCAGATCCTGACAGGCATAATGCAGGGCGACCAGCGAAGAAGAGCAGGCCGTGTCCACCACCATGGTGGGGCCGTTCAGCCCCAGCAGGTAAGCGATCCGCCCTGCAGCAACGCTGAACAGATTGCCGGTGCCCATGTACGTGTCGACCTGCTCCAGCCCACCAGTCAGGAACTGCAGCGTTCCGTAGTCGTTTGTGCTGATCCCCACGTACACACCGGTGCGGCTGCCGGTCAGGCGGTCAGGCGCCAGCCCGGCATTTTCCAGCGCTTCCCAGCTCGTCTCCAGCAGGAAGCGCTGCTGGGGGTCCATACTGGCCGTTTCGCGCGGCGACAGCCCGAAGAAGGCCGCATCGAAGCGGTCAACCGGGTCCAAAAAGCCTCCCCAGCGGGTGTACATCTTCCCAGGCGCTTCCGGGTCGGGATCATAATAGCTGTCTACATCCCAGCGGTCGGCCGGAATTTCCGTAATCCCACTCTCACCCCGAATGAGCATCTGCCAGAACAGGTCCGGGTTATCTGCGCCGCCTGAAAAGCGGCAGCTCATCCCGATGATGGCAATGGGTTCGGTTTTGGCCTGCTCCAGAGCATCCAGTTTGCTTTTTAATTCTCGCAGTGCGATCAGGGAGCGCTTGAGGGGGGTCAGATTTTCGGACATTCCAGTACTACCGCCCTTCATTTGATGTTTGTCACGTAGATAAGGAATAAAAAATGAAAGCAGAGGCCAGGGTAGGCGGGCCTACCCTGGCACTAGCTGTCGTCCGCCGTAAAGCGGGTTCACGATCCTGAAGCGATCAGAAGGGATAGTTGGAAACACACCCGGTGAGATCGTTGACGTAGTTCGGGTTCATGAACAGGAATTCGGTCGCGCCGGTGATGGGATCAATGCGGTACAGGTTGGAGTAATCCACACCGGCGACGTGATGGATGTCGGCCCCGTAGAGCATACCGTTACAGAAGGCCAGCCCTGACCAGATGTCCACCTCGTGCCCGGAGAGCATGTCCGCCGCGATCAGAGTGACCTGGCGGGTAATCACGTCGAGCGTATACAGGTGCTGGTTGGTGGCCACATACAGCGTCCCATCGGGTGCGAACGCCATATCTCCAGTGCCGCGGAATTCGCCGCTCGCCATACCGCTGGTCGCTCCCAGCAGGGTGATGTCGCCGGTGACCTTATCGATCAGGTACAGGCGGTCGCGATCGTCCATCATGAACAGGGTGCCGTTTGGATGGAAAGCCATGCGGGAGAAGTTAACCTTTGGCGAGGGGTTGTAGACGCGTACCAGGGTGTGCGTTCCAGTCACCGGATCCCAATATCCAAAGCGGGTAGCGCTGCGCTGCCATTCGAAGTAGTACATGTACCCGCTCTGCGGATCAACATCAATCGCCAGGGATCCGAATGCCAGTTCTCCCACCAGGCTGGAGGTCTGCTGGGTCAGGTTGATGGCGTAGATTTCGTTCAGGTTGTAGGCATTAGCGCCGAAAACGATCAGATCTCCCGGCGTGCTGACCGGAGTTACAGTGATGGTGACGGTCACCGGCGGGCTGGCCAGTTCCCCGTCCCAGGCGCGATAGGTGAAGCTGTCTATTCCAGAGAAGCCGGGATTGGGCGTGTAGGTAAACCCACCATCTGCCTGGAAGGAGAGGTCGCCGCTGGCAGGCGGGGTAACCAGCACTGCTACCAGGTCATCGCCATCAGGATCGCTGTCATTGTCCAGAACACCGGGCGCTGCGACGACCAGAGGAACACCGGCGCTGGTGCTGTAGGCGTCCGCTGCTGCCACTGGAGGCTGGTTAGGAGGCGCAATGGGATTCACGGTGATGGTGACCGTGGCAGTATTGCTGGAAAGCTCTCCATCGAAGGCCTGGTAGGTGAAACTGTCGACGCCGCTGAAGCCGGGGTTGGGGGTGTAGGTGAAGGCTCCGCTGGTGGAAAGGTTGAGCTGTCCGTTTGCCGGTCCGGAAATCAGAACAGCGCTCAATCCGTCATTATCGGGATCCGAGTCATTGCCCAGCACGCCCGGAGCGCTGACGTTGAGGGGAGTGTCGGCATCGGTCTGATAGGCGTCGTTCACAGCCTGCGGCGGCTGGTTGACCGGTGCAGGGGGAGCAACCGTAATGGTGACCGTAGCAGTGTTGCTGGAAAGCTCTCCGTCGAAAGCCTGGTAGGTGAAGCTGTCGATGCCGCTGAAACCCGGGTTGGGGGTGTAGGTGAAGGCTCCGCTGGCGGAGAGGTTGAGCTGGCCGTTCGCTGGTCCGGAAACCAGCACTGCGGTCAGTCCATCATTATCAGGATCCGAGTCATTGCCCAGTACGCCCGGAGTGCTGACGTTCAGAGGTACACCCGCGTCGGTCTGATAGGCGTCGTTCACAGCCTGCGGCGGCTGGTTCGTGGGCTGCGGAGGGTTGACGGTGATGGTGACCGTGGCAGTGTTGCTGGAAAGCTCTCCATCGAAAGCCTGGTAGGTAAAGCTGTCGACGCCGCTGAAGCCCGGGTTGGGTGTGTAGGTGAAGGCGCCGTTGGCGGAGAGGTTGAGCTGCCCGTTTGCCGGTCCGGAAACCAGCACTGCGGTCAATCCGTCGTTATCAGGATCGGAATCGTTACCCAGCACGCCGGGAGCATTGACCTGCAGCGGAACGCCTGCGGTGGTGCTGTAGGCATCGTTCACAGCCTGCGGCGGCTGGTTGACCGGTGCAGGGGGAGCAACCGTAATGGTGACCGTGGCCAGCTGGCTGCCCAGTTCGCCGTCAGAAGCATAATACGTGAAGCTGTCGACGCCGCTAAAGCCCGGGTTGGGTGTGTAGGTAAAGGCTCCGTTAGCCTGGAAGGAAAGATCACCGTTGGCCGGAGGGGTGGCCAGCACTGCGGTCAATCCGTCGTTATCAGGATCCGAATCGTTGCCCAGCACGCCGGGAGCATTGACCTGCAGCGGAACGCCTGCGGTGGTGTTATAAGCATCGTTCACAGCCTGCGGCGGCAGGTTGGCGGGCGGGGTGCTGGTCGCCGCACAGCTCGTCAGGTCGTTGAGGATCGCGGCGCTGGCGAAGAGGAACTCTGTCTGCCCGGTCTGCGGGTTGATGCGGTAGATGTTTGACCCCCCGACGCTCTCCTCCAGACTGGAACCGTAGAGCATACCGTTGCAGTAAGCCAGGCCGCTCCACACCACAACACCTGACCCGCCAATCATCCCGCTGTAGAGCAGCGTCGCGCTGCGGGAGGGGATATTCACGCTGTAAAGGCTCTGGTAGGTGGCCACATAGAGCGTGCCATCGGGAGCAAACGCCATGTCTCCGGTTGCACCCAGGGTTCCATTTTCCAGGCCGTTGATCTTACCCAGCAGGGTCAGGGCGCCGGTCTGCGGGTTGATCGTGTACAGACGGTCGTTGTTGTCCATGAGATACAGCGTACCGTCAGGATGGAAGGCCATGCGCTTGGCGTAAATCTTGGGAGATGGGATATAGACGGTGATTTCCGTGCTGGTTCCGGTCGCCGGGTCCCAGTAGGCAAACTCGTCAGCGGTCTTTTGCCACTCGTAGTAATATACCACGCCAGTGACGGGATCCTGTTCGATAGCCTGCGTGCCGAAGAGGAGGTTCCCAACCACCCGAGAGCTGTTCTGGGTCAGGTTGATTTCTACAATCGTGTTGATATCGTATCCATTGGCCCCATATATGATGAGATCGCCCGCCTGGGCGGATGCCTTGCTGACCGGCAGCGCCAGTATGGACAGGGTCAGGCTGATACAGAGCAGCAGATGCAGGGCTCTGACGAACTGCTGCCCTCTGCGGTGAGTATTATGCATCATCGTTTTCCTCCACTTCGATGCTGTGATGAATCGACCGCATTTCCTTGACTTAATCAAAGTCAGCTTCGATCCTGCTTATTTCCGGTTATTCAGATCCGTTTAGCGCAGCCCTGCAAGCTGCAGAATTTCCAGATCACTTAAAGGTTCAATATCGTATCCAAAAGCCTGGTTAAAGGGCTCAACCAGGATGGCGTTGGCCAGCAGGCCAGAAATTACGGTGCCCATATGACCGGAGCGGTCTCTGAGCTGCAGATAGCGCGGGTCGTTGCCTTTTTCAACAATATTGATTAGTTCACCTCCTACATTCAGGTAACGATCGCCCTCCATGCGCTGGAGCGTTTTTTCCACAAAGACATTCATGTCCACCACAACAATGCCGCGTTCCTCGGCCATCAACCGCACGCGCTCATTGGTCTCCTGTATGGCCCGGGAGACACGTTCGCGCCCGGCCTCATTTGGAAAGCGCTGCATTGCCTCCAGAGACTGCCCGCGGTCGAGGAAGTTGACCAGCACCATCTGCACGTCCCCGGCTTCCAGGACTGTATCTACGGCCAGGGTCAGGTTTTCGATAATGCGATCAATTTTGCGCTGTACGGCGCGGTCATCCAGGGTGCCGTCATAGATTTCGGCATAGGTGCCGCGTTCCAGGTGGAAGTCTGCACCGCCGATATAGACAATGACGTGCGATACTTCACCGTTGGCGACCTGTTCAGCCAGGCCGGTATGCTGGCCCTGCTTGATGAAGCTGCCGGTGGATGCGCCGCTGCGCGCCCAGTTGTACTTATAGCCGCTGCGGCGCGGTTCTCCCCACTCGCCCCAGGGTCCAAAATTCAGGTTGCGCGCCCGGGCGAGCTGCTCCACCCAGTTGAGGGTGTACTGTCTGAAGTTGCCGCCCCGGCTGTCATCTGCCTGATACTCGTCGGAATTACTGTCGCCCATGATCCCGATGCCAATAATCGG
>ENA-UPSB01004096-UPSB01004096.1-bioreactor-metagenome-genome-assembly--contig:-NODE-4096-length-10238-cov-60.734459_pt1 | contig 10238 bp, 10 predicted proteins | sample MGYA00238182_ERZ773286 | MGnify/ENA primary metagenome ERZ773286 (study PRJEB29026, sample SAMN07631240) | bioreactor metagenome | isolation source: Switchgrass digestor | place: USA: Dartmouth... | reverse complement strand
AATACCGAATCATCCAACAAATTAGCCAGCATGATAGCGCAAGTTGAGCTGTAGTGGATAGGCTGTAAACGTTCCATGTTGAGCGAAGGAGGGTTTGGGTTATGACCGTTACAAAAGATCGTGAGTGGACATTCGACACGATTGCCGAAACGTATGAGAGAATGCGCCCTGGATATCCAGACGAATTGTACGCTGATATCTTTAAGATGATAACAATTGATGAATCCTGCAATGCTGTAGAGATTGGGATCGGAGGTGGCCAGGCGACATTACCCATTTTGGAAACCGGATGTAAGGTAACAGCAGTGGAGTACGGGAAGAATTTCACGGAGCTATGCAAGCAAAAATTTAAGGGTTACCCGAACTTTTCGATAGTGAATATGAAATTTGAGGACTATGAATGCGAAAAAGGTACGTGTGATTTGATATACTCTGCATCAGCTTTTCATTGGATTCCCGAAGAAATCGGGTATCCAAAGGTGTTTGATATGCTTAAAAGTGGAGGAGTATTTGCTCGATTTGCCAACCATCCGTACAAAGATAAAAGGCGAGAAGACCTAAGTCGTGAATTAGAAAAGCTGTATGCAATTTATATGCCTGAAGTTTCGGGGCGTAGAGAATATACTGAGGAAGATGCAAAGAATCTTGCAGACATTGCGAGTAAATACGGGTTCATTGATATTAGCTATAAACTATATTACCGTACGCGCTCATTTTCAGCTGAAGAATATTTGCAACTTCTTAGTACCTATTCAGATCATGCCGTACTTGCCGAAAGCGTAAGAAGAGAATTTTTTTCAAAAATCAAGGATGTAATTAACGATTATGGTGGGCAAATAACGATTTATGATACCATAGATTTGCAGCTCGCAAGAAAACCTTGAATGTAAAAACCGGAATACATATTTTATGGAAGGAAGTAATATAGTGGTTTCTCAATCTCTAAAGGAAAGGATTATAAACGAACTTGGTATCTCCGATTGTAATATCGATGAAATTCGTGGCGGAATTTCTAAGCAGGTATATAAAATCAGCACGCAGGGTAACAGATATATTCTTTATATATGGCGTCATCCGTATGATAATAAATTGACTGAAAACAAAACTAAGGGAATAGAGTATTTATTCCCGGACGGTTTTACATATTTCATGCATAACACCAAATTGTTAACCGATATAGGGATTCGAGTGCCTTATGTTCTTTGCGCTGAACATCATGATGATGGGGATTTCGACTACGCGGTTGTTGAATGCTTTAAAGGTCAAAGTTTACACGATTATATCAGAAACGGTGGAAATATAGGGTATGTAGCAGATAAAATTATAGCGGTTATCAACAGGATGGCGGCCAATAAGCGGGATTTTTATGGATCGCCTTTGCAAAATAAACCTAATGATATTTCTGCAGCGCAGCTGGTATTTAACGTTTACGCGGAAGAACTAAATATAGCATAAAAACTTGACAGTGAGGTCTCCGCCTTACAGTCAGATATACTCAATCTGATGCAGCAAAAAATGAGTGAAATTGATGAGGTAAAAACGCAGGAATTCAGCTTGATTCATGGAGAGCTCACGCCACCTCACGTCTTTTTACTTGAGAACGGTGAAATCGGGCTTATTGATATAGAGGGTGCCAAATACTTTGACATTGAATATGAGTGGGCTATTATTAACTTAATTTATGGGAATAAAATACCTTTACCGAAGTCTATAAATAACGAAAAGTTAAAGTTTTATAAGCTATATTTGAAAGTTGGTGATTTTTCGGTAGCTACCGATTATCTTATGAATGTAGACGGTAACGATAAATGGTTCAGAGATTTGCGTGAAAGTAATATGAATGATTTGAAAAATATGATATCCGGTTCGAGTCCGTAACCGAGTTTTTACCATGAATAACTGTTAGCTAAACAGCGGGAGCGGGCTCCAACTATAATGCCGGAAGCTCAGAACCAATCCAAGTGCATTTGGATTGGTTTTTTAATGCTTTGTTGTAAAATCAAAAGCAACGCTTACTCTTAAAAGGATGCTTTATCTGATTTTGCAATTTTAGCGATTTTTTACGCTTAGTCTTTCGAAAAGCAATATTGCAATGTCAATTGCTCGTGCTTATAATACCGTTTTATGAAGGATTAAGTTAAAAGCAAAAGAAGAAGGTCTAAGGATTTATGAACATAAAGGATTTACTGTTAGGGAAACCTTTACCTAACGATGCAATTAAGCAGGAGAAGCTGTCTAGGCTATGGGGTTTACCGATTATGGCCAGCGACGCCGTTTCATCGGTAGCGTATGCCATCGAGGAAATCCTCCTGGTACTGGTTCCATCATTAGGGCTATTGTCTTTTAGCAGGTTACCGTATATTGTATTGGGTATTTTAACATTAATGGTAATCTTGGTCATCTCCTATTCAAAGATTATCGATCACTATCCCAATGGTGGGGGGTCTTATGCGGTTGCCAAGGAAAACCTTGGTGAAGTGGCTTCTTTATTTGCTTCTTCAGCATTGATAATCGATTATATCTTGACGGTTGCGGTAAGCATATCCTCATCAACAGCCGCGCTTGTTTCGGCATTTCCATTCCTGGGAGATTATAAGGTTCCGATATCGTTATTATGCGTTGCATTCATTACATTAATCAACTTAAGAGGGGTAAGAGAGGCTTCTAAAGTTTTTGGGTTGCCAACCTATATGTTTATTTTTTCTATGATGATACTCATCATTACAGGCTTTATTAAGCTGGCAACGGGAAGGTTAAGCCCCGTTTCTTATGATGCCCCGATCTTATCTGCAGAAACTGTTCAAGGTGTTGGTTTGTTTTTGATTTTGAGGGCATTTTCGTCTGGGTGTTCTGCCATGTCGGGCATTGAAGCTGTGAGCAATGCGGTTCAAAGCTTTATGGAGCCTTCCACACGTAATGCCAAGCATGTACTATATATGCTGGGCGCCATCATCATATTCATTTTTGGCGGGACCTCTTTGCTGACGGTGAAGCTTCAGGTAGTTCCCGTCCACGGGCGTACGGTATTGTCACAGCTATCCGAGGCGGTATTTGGCCATTCCATAATGTACTATATATTGCAGGCATTCACGTCGTTGATTCTGATACTTGCGGCCAACACGGCATACAACGGATTGCCGCAGTTACTATATGTGCTTGCCCATGATGGCTATGTTCCCAGACAGTTTTCCCATAGGGGAACGAGATTGAGCTTTTCAAACGGCATTATGTTCATATTTATAGTTGCTTCTTTGCTGATTATTGGGTTTAATAGCGATACCCACAGATTGATACCTCTATATTCTGTAGGCGTGTTTGTTTCGTTTACAATAGCTCAATACGGTATGTTTAGGAAATGGCACAAGACAAGGGAAGAAAACTGGCAATATAAATGCTGGATTAACGGATTTGGCATGATTGTAACTACCGTAGTATCCATCATTGTATTTATATCTAAGTTTAAAGAAGGAGCCTGGATACTGGCAATTATAATGCCGATCCTCATGCTAATCATGCATTTAATAAATAATCATTATGCATACGTCTCAAGGCAACTAAAGCTTGATAATTTCAACCCCTATTACAATAAAAACGAAGTAAGATCGACGCAATGCATCATACTGGTCAATGAGATCAATAAGCCATTTTTGAAAGCGATCAATTATGCAACTTCGATTTCAAAAAATATTATGGCCCTGCATGTTTGCAGACATCCGGAACATGCTGCAGCTTTGCGTAGAAAGTGGGAAGAGCTCGGGATACCTTTTGAATTGAAGATCATAGAAACTCCTTATCGCGATATTACTGGCCCTACGGATAAGTACCTATGGGAAAGGGAAAAGCAGTTAATGCCCGGTGAAAATATCTCAGTAATATTTATCAACTTTGTTTCCGATCATTGGTACGATCATATTTTGCATAATCCGACCGCTTTTTTGTTTACTCGGGCCCTAATGAAACATAAGAATGTGTCTTGCATTCAGGTGCCGTTCCACTATACCTATAAATGATCTGCGGCAAGTATGGAAGGTAAAAGCGTCGATTTTTGTTGGATTGGTCCCTATTTTAACGTCTAGACTGTATTTCAACTTTATGATACAATGGTCTTTGTTTGAATAAGCAGCATTGGAGGTTATATATGACGCAACAGGGACCAACAAGCGTTTTTAGCAAATTCCGGAATACGTTTATAGGGGACCGGGAATTTTATACTACCGTATTTGTGATGGTGCTGCCACTTATCGTGCAGAATGCCATTTCAAATTTCGTTAACCTTCTGGATAACCTAATGATAGGACAGTTAGGGACAGCCCAGATGTCTGGCATTGCCATAGCCAACCAGCTTATGTTTGTATTTAACCTGACTATTTTTGGCGGCCTTTCGGGTGCGGGCATATTTGGTGCACAGTATTTCGGTGCACGGGATCATGAGGGTTTGCGTTACACGGTGCGGTTCAAGCTGTGGACCATTGCCGTCACTTTGGCAGCTGCAGTTGCTATATTTCTGACCTGTGGAGATAGGCTGATTTCCCTGTATCTGACCGGTAAAGGGGATGCTGTCGAGAGAGAGGCCATGCTCCAATACGGTATGAGTTACCTTCGTATAATGCTGTGGGGACTGTTACCTTTTTGCCTATCCCAGGTATACGGCGGAACGCTACGCGAAATCGGTGAGACCCTGCTTCCGATGAAGGCTAGCTTGGCAGGAATATTTACCAATCTTTGCCTGAATTACATATTGATATACGGAAAGCTTGGATTTCCGGCTTTAGGGGTTGATGGCGCGGCCATAGCAACGGTCATCTCACGCTTTGTGGAGTTGATCATTATTGTTGTATACGTCCATAGATATCCAGACAGGTTTCCTTTTATTCAAGGTCTGTATCAATCGGTAAGGATTCCGAAAGGCCTTGCTTTTAACATAATCAAAAAGGGGATGCCGCTTCTGTTGAATGAGCTATTTTGGTCATTGAGCGTGACCACGTCAATGCAGCTATTCTCAACCCGCGGATTAAATGTGGTTGCGGCTCTCAACATAGCGAGCACCATATCGAATTTGTTCAACGTAGTCCTCTTTTCCATGGGCTCCGCGGTTGCTGTTATGGTTGGGCAGGCTCTCGGAGCCAACGATATTCCGCGTGCAAAGCAAACCGCATGGAGGCTTATGTTTTTCAACGTCTGTACCTGCATTGTAGCAGGTGGCATCCTTGCTGCCCTGTCGCCGTTTATTCCGCACATATACAACACTACCGATTACGTGCGTTTGCTGGCTACCCGTTTCATGCAGACGAGTGCCATATATATGGGATTCAATGCGGTGAGTAGCTGCGCATATTTTACCATACGATCGGGCGGCAAAACGTTCGTAACCTTCCTTTTTGACAGCGTTTATGCATGGATAATCTATGTTCCATTTACCTATATACTCACGCATTTTACGTCTTTGGATATTCTGGTGCTTTATCCGCTTTGCGGCTTGACCGACGTCGTAAAATGCATAATCGGGATAATCTTCGTTAAAAGCGGGTATTGGGCACAGAACATAGTTTCTGATACCGTTTACAATGAATGTATAGAATCCTATGCTGATGCTCTGTAGATCGCAGCACCGGCAGTTTTGTTAAACCGCTCCGTTATTTCAGGGCATACTTCCAGGGTGGTTTTCGGACATCCGGGACCAATGATGTCCCGGGTGTCTTTTTATTATAATTCATCAAAGCGATGCAATAAAGATAACAGATTCATAAATTTTAGTTTCTTTTGAGTAAATTAGCATGTAATAGCTATTGCTTTACAGTTTGGTTGTGTTATAATAATCGTTATTGAGTGTAAAATAGGTGACAAACCTATATCTGCCTTTGTTGGAGCTCTATGACTTCATGAGGGAAGATTGATGGCGCCATTTATAATATGAACGAATAGGATAGAAGTAAAGTAGAGGTTAAAGCAATCAATATAAGATAAGGGAAGAGAATGCTGCTATGTTTTCAAAAAACCATGATATGGATATGTGTAACGGACCGCTGTTTAGCAAGATATTGATTTTCGCATTGCCGATCATGGCAATGAACATATTACAGCTACTGTTTAATGCTGCAGATATAATAGTTGTCGGGCGTTTTTCGGGCAGAGCAGCTCTAGCTGCGGTAGGTGCTACCGGAGCTCTTATAAACCTTATAGTCAACGTATTCATGGGGTTATCGGTAGGCACAGTTGTAGTCGTAGCGCAGGACTATGGAGCCGGGCGAATTTCAAGTCTAAGCGATTCAGTTCATACATCCATAACTATCAGCATAATCAGCGGGCTTGTTGTGATGGTAATAGGACTGGTCTTTTGCAAACCAATGCTGGTTCTAATGGGCACGCCGGAGGATATAGTGGATCTTTCGGTACTGTATATGAGGATATACTTCCTAGGCGTACCCGCCATGATGGTATATAACTTCGGGGCGGCCATCCTGCGAGCTATAGGAGACAGCCGACGACCGATGTACTACCTGGTAATTTCGGGAATTGTTAACGTTGTGCTCAATATGTTCTTTGTAATCGTGCTGCATATGACCGTCGATGGGGTAGCGTGGGCTACGTCCATATCCCAGTACCTTTCCATGATGCTTGTCATGATCTGCCTACTTCGTAGCAATGGCGGTATACGTTTTATTCCACGCCAGATGCGCATTGACGGGCAGAAGCTGAAGGAAATCGTGAGGATTGGTTTACCTGCGGGCCTGCAGGGCATGTTGTTCTCCATTTCCAATGTACTGATCCAGTCGGCAGTCAATTCCTTCGGTTCCGCTCTGGTAGCAGCTAACTCTGCTTCGGGTAATTTAGAAGGGCTTGTTGGCACCACGATGAATGCCTATTATAATGCGGCCATTACCTTTAGCGGACAGAACATGGGCGCCAAGAAGTATGACCGAATCGATACAATTGCAAAGATATGCACGGTACTGGTCTTTGCCACATGGATTCTCCTGAGCGGAGCGGTATTGCTTTTCGGTAGGTCTTTGCTTAGTATTTACACATCCGATTCCGAGGTCATAGAGCTTGGCATGTTGCGTTTGCAAGTCTTGATGATCGCATATTTTACCTGCGGCATTATGAACGTATTTCCGGGTTTGACCCGGGGCATGGGTTATTCCGTATCGCCCATGATTTGCACGCTGATAGGAGCCTGCCTCATGCGAATCGTTTGGCTAAAAACGGTATTTGCCTGGTATCCCACAGTAGTTATGCTTTTTGCCTGTTATCCGGTTACCTGGGGACTGGCAGGGCTCGGCCAGGTAGCCATCTTCTTTTATGCACGGCATCGAATCCGCAAGAGCACGGTACCTGCAACTGAACGGGGTACGCATACGCTGGTCGGCAAAGGAGCTGTCACCCATAAAGGCTAAATGAAGGCATGAGAACGTTGAACCATTGTAACAAGAGTATTATTCCCAAATTAAAAAGTCAGCTATCATCAAACAATATTGCAGGGCTTTTAACCGGGGAGGACGAATATGGATAAAATCAGTTATAAAAGCACACTTTATGCATGCTACCTGGGCTATATAACCCAGGCTCTTATCATAAATCTCCCTCCACTGCTTTTTGTGGTTTTTCAAGAAAAATTTGGACTATCCTACACCATGCTCGGAAGCCTGGTCTTGATTGGTTTTGTAACGCAACTGATAGTTGATGCTCTTGCCATTAAATTCGTCGACAAAGTAGGCCAGCGCATATCCATAGTGGCAGCCCATGGCTTTGCTGCTGTTGGTATGGTTGCGTTAGCTTTTTTGCCCAGGGTGCTACCATCGCACAATATAGGCCTCATTATATCATGCCTATTGTTTTCGATAGGCGGAGGCCTTATCGAAGTGCTTGTCAGCCCTATTGTGGATAGTCTGCCGAGCGATGCCAAGGCTTCTTCGATGAGCCTGTTGCACTCGTTTTATAGCTGGGGACAGGTTCTGGTAATTATTATCTCCACTGTGGCGTTACGCTTTACGGGCCGGGATTTATGGTTTCTCCTTCCGCTCGTGTGGTCGTTGCTGCCATTATTTAACCTTTTTAACTTTACGAGAGTGCCGCTTATGCCCCCTATAGAAGAAAGCAAACGAACACCACTAAAAACGCTGTTTGGGTCCAAAATCTTCTTATTGGCCTTGCTTTTAATGGTTTGCGCCGGAGCCAGCGAACAGGCCATGGCTCAATGGGCTTCACTTTTCGTCGAAAAGGGGCTGGGCATCTCAAAAACGCTCGGAGACCTATTGGGCCCCTGTATGTTCGCCGTAATGATGGGTATTGGGCGTACCTGGTACGGGGTAAGAGGCCAAAAAATTAATATGCAAAATGCATTATTGGTTTGTTCCGGTCTATGCATAGCATCGTTTGTCATTACAGCATTTGCGCCGGTATCGGCAATATCGCTGCTGGGCTGTGCTTTGTGCGGGCTGAGCGTGAGCTTGATGTGGCCGGGAATGTTAAGCGTAACCGCGGCAGTTTATCCGTCAGGTGGAGTTGCCATGTTTGCAATTTTGGCGCTTGGAGGAGATTTGGGATGTTCCATAGGGCCGCAGTTTACCGGGATTGTTGCGGACAAGAGCAGTTTGAACTGGGGACTTTTAGCAGCAATAGTCTTTCCTGCGATCATGTTAATAGGATTAGTTCTCCTAAAGGTAGGAAAATCCAGCTTTACCTTACCGGCGCTTTCTACTCAGGGATCTATTGAACCCGAGGATGAATGATAAAAGATTACATAAATACGTTTATAGTTTAGGTAATTTCCACTTCCAGAAGAATGTGAAAAGGTATGGTTTGGGGGCGAAGTGAAACGGAGGTGATATTATGAAAGTTGCGATTGCGTACTATTCCCGACATCATGGGAATACGAAAAAGCTTTTAGATGCCATCAAGCAGTTGTCGGATATGAAACTGGAGATAGAGCTAATTGATGTGGTGGAATGTAAAGAGGCAGGTTTATCCGGGTACGATATAATAGGTTTTGCATCCGGTATATATTATGCCAAATTCAGCAAGGCGGTTGTGGAGTTTGCCAAGAATAACTTGCCAAACGGAAAGAAAGTATTTCTCATATATACCTATGGTGTTAAAGGAGACTATACAAGAGAAATAAAGAGGGTCATTGGGGATAAGTCCTGCCAGTTGCTAGGAACATACGGATGCAGAGGCTTTGATACCTTTGGCCCTTTTAAGTTAGTAGGAGGAATTGCAAAAGGACACCCTGATGAGAGCGATATAAAAGGTGCAGTAGAGTTTTTCAGGGAGATTATTCAAAGATGAGCAATGAATTAGCATTTCACAAAAAACCTCCGGCTTCTAAGGATACCGGAGGACGAGATTGCATAAAGATGATCCTGGCATCATTCAAAAGCGATAACGGCTTTTTTATTCTTAATCCTTAGAAGAAGCGTTTCTATAATGCGGAAGTAATGGTTCAAATTTTTGGTTTCAAGGTAGGATGTAATCATATCCTGTCCAATTACCAAATCCATATTTTGCGGTTCAGCGCATACAAGCACAGCTTGATTATCCTTTAACACCGGCGTACTGAAAATATTGCCGCTAAGAAGCCTGCTTATTCTCTCATATTCGGTTGTTCCCGTGCCAGGCTGGATTCTTTGCAGTTGGACGAAGAGGTAGGGACTGACAACTAGAGCTTTTCTTCCTACAATCCCGTTTTCTATGAATTTGGCTAATCCTGTCGATACGTCTTTAAAGGGGTTTTCTCCCTGGCTCCAATCCGATATGGGAAGTCTTATGATTCCATCCTCGGTTAGCAGGCCTTTATATCCCAGTTCAGCATTGCCCAAAAAGATCAATTCATCTTCTTTTAAAGCGCATAGGGTAGCTGCCTGCATGGCTGAGGACAAGTCGACGGGCAATCCCATCTGCTCGCTGAATTCCAGATCTCTCCACAGAAGTACAAAGTCCTGGCTGATCAACGGAATATGCTTATACGTTCTTCCCTTAATAACCGAAATACTTCCTTCGGTCTCATCCAATTCGGATATATTGTCCACGTTGATGCTTTGAATGCCCGCTCCCACGGGGCCATAAATGCTTATAAATCTTCTGCCTGTAAGGATTTTCTTTGCTGTTGATACAACAGCATCGTCAATTTTTTCCCAAAGCTCAGCAGGAATTGGAGAACCCTCTCTCGACAAATAATCCATATTTTTCCCTCCCTAATATTTCTTTATTTTTCTCTTGTTTTCTCACTCATCCGTAGATTT
>ENA-UPSB01004093-UPSB01004093.1-bioreactor-metagenome-genome-assembly--contig:-NODE-4093-length-10243-cov-4.272674_pt1 | contig 10243 bp, 10 predicted proteins | sample MGYA00238182_ERZ773286 | MGnify/ENA primary metagenome ERZ773286 (study PRJEB29026, sample SAMN07631240) | bioreactor metagenome | isolation source: Switchgrass digestor | place: USA: Dartmouth... | reverse complement strand
GGATCGAACCGCCCGGGTGCTCACCGACGTGCTGGGCTTTCAGCTTGAGCGCGAGGTCAGCGAACCCGGAGATCCGGCACGGACGATTACTGTCTTCACCACAGCCGGAGGCGGGCCGGGCACCGAGGTGCACGTAGAAGCCAGCCCAGACCTGCCGATCAGCCGGCTGGGCCACGGCGGGGTGCACCACGTCGCCTTCCGCACCCCCGACGCGGGCGAGCAGCTGGAGTGGCGGGACCGTATCGCCGCGTCCGGCCTGCGGGTGACCGACGTGATCGACCGCTTCTACTTCAAATCGATCTACTTCCGCATCCCCGGCGGAATGCTGTTTGAGATCGCCACCGACGGGCCGGGCTTCGCTGCCGATGAAGACCCGGAGCGCCTGGGTGAAAAGCTCGCCCTGCCCCCCTTCCTGGAGCCCCACCGCGACACCATCGAGGCCGGGCTGCGGCCGCTGTGACCCTGCCCGGCCGCCGGGCCAGCATTGCAGTTTGATAACAATCCCGGTAACCGGTTGACCGGTGCAGCAGCCGGTGTTATAAACCTAACCAATGATTACGAGCCTCATCCATAAGCGTCATGCGACCATAACCAGCCTCTTCGCGAAGGTTCGGTCGTGTTGCGCTTGAGTTGAGCAAACATTTCTTGCAGCAAGGGCCTTCCGAAGAGGAAGGCCTTTTTTATTGCCTGTTTCAGGAGGTGGAACTAAGAAGACTATCGGCCATCACCGGAGAGAGGCTCGCGGCAGTATCTTTTGAGCCGGGATACTGTGGCGCTCTCCGAAACCAGGCTCCCTGTCGCTAACCGTATTCGGTGACCGCCGCAGTCTCCTGGACTGCTCCTTGATGATTCAACTTAAAAGAGCAAAGTGGACATTATGAACCGTTATAGTAACCTGATCCTGTTTCTGGCACTGGCTGCCCTGATGCTTACCGCCTGCACCCCGACCGCTGGCGCTGCCTCTCCCGCCCGGACCGAGCCTGCATCGACCTCGGATGCCTGCCTTGGAAGCGCGGAGGACGCCCTGGTGGACCTGGACTGCCGTGAAATGCACATCGCAGTCGAGAACGTATACCTGCCCTTCAACTACGTCTCGCTGGAGACCGGCGAGCCGGGCGGCTGGGACTACGACGTCTGGCGGGAAATCTGCACCCGCCTGCACTGCACGCCTGTCTTCGTGGAGACCTCCTGGGACAGCCTGATCCAGTCGGTGGCCTCGGGTGAGAACAATGCCGGCGCGGACGGTATCACCATCACCCCGGCACGGGCCGAGCAGGTGGACTTCTCCGACGGCTACATCCAGCTGGTGCAGCGGCTGCTGGTCCGAATAGATGAAGACCGCTTCGACAGCATCGAGGCCTTCGCCGCGGATGAGAGCTTGCTGCTGGGCACGCAGGTGAGCACGTCCAACTACGAAACCGCCATCCAGTACCTGCCCGAAGAGCGCATCAAAGCCTTCGACACCATGCCCTTCGCCGTCCAGGCGCTGGTCGCCGGGGACGTGGACGCGGTCCTGATTGACGAAGTGGTGGGCATGGGCTACCGCGGCGCCAACGCCGATCAGATCGAGTTCATCGGTCCGGCCATCAAGAGCGACGAACTGGGCTTCATCTTCACCCCTGGCAGCGATCTGGTCGACCCGGTCAACCAGGCCCTCGCCTCCATGCGCGAGGACGGCACGCTGGACGAGTTCAACGCCTACTACTTCGGCCCGGATTTCACCCTGACCGAAGCGGACATCCAGACGGGCGAGTAAGATGACGACCCGGACAGAACTTGCACCGTTTCGAGCCGCCCTTCCGGCCCGCCTGATCCGGCCCATCACCGGCGCCCGGTGGAAGGCCTTCCCCTGGTGGATCGCGGCTCTCGGGCTGGTCGCGGCCGGCACTGCGTACCTGGTCCTCTCCAATCCCGCTTACTACGAAGCCTTCCAGTTCATCCGCGCCGGGCTGGGAGTCACCCTGACCATCGCGCTGAGCGCCTACGCGGTCGCGCTGGTGCTGGGGCTGCTGGCCGGGCTGGGGCGCATCTCCGAAAACCCGCTGGCCCGCAACGCCGCCACCTTCTACGTGGAGGTCATCCGGGGGGTCCCCATGCTGGTGTTGATCTTCTTCATCGCGCTGGTGGCGCTGCCCGCTCTGATCGACGGGCTGCATTCCCTGGGGCTGTGGCTCACGGCTCAGGGCCTGTCCGGTCCGGGCCAGATGCTGGGACGACTCGACTCGCGTTCAGTCTCCATGAACGTGCGAGCGGTGGCTGCCCTGTCGATCACCTACGGCGCGTTCCTGGCGGAAATCTTCCGCGGGGGCATCCAGTCAGTGGATCGGGGTCAGATGGAAGCCGCCCGCTCGCAGGGCATGACCCGCGCTCAGGCGATGCGATACATCATCCTGCCGCAGGCGTTTCGGGTGATGCTGCCGGCGCTGGGCAACGACTTCATCTCCATGCTCAAAGACTCCTCGCTGGTCTCCGTGCTGGCGGTGAGGGATATCACCCAGGTGGCGAAGCTGTACGCCGGGCATTCGTTCCGCTACACCGAGGCCTATACCATCCTGGCGGTGCTGTACCTGAGCATGACCATGCTGCTCTCGGCGCTGGTCAGGCTGCTGGAAAGAAAGGCGGGAAGCCATGCCAGCCGCTGATGCGATGATCGAGGTACGCGATCTGGTCAAGGAGTTCAACGGCCTGCGCGCGCTGGACGGGGTTAGCCTGACCGTGCCGCGCGGCAAGGTGGTGGTCATCATCGGGCCGAGCGGCTCGGGCAAGTCCACCCTGCTGCGCTGCATGAACCTGCTGGAAAGGCCGGACGAGGGCGAGATCCGGGTGGACGGCGAGCGCCTGACCGGCGACGAGCGGGATCTCAACCGCATCCGCGCCGATATCGGCATGGTGTTCCAGCATTTCAACCTGTACCCGCACCTGACCGTGCTGGAGAACCTGACCCTGGCCCAGCAGGTGGTGCGCGGGCGCGGCCGGCAGGAAGCGGAATCAATCGCCATGGCGCAGCTGGAACGGGTGGGCATTGCCGAAAAGGCGGGCAGCCACCCCCGCCAGCTCTCCGGCGGGCAGCAGCAGCGTGTGGCCATCGCCCGCACCCTGGCGATGAACCCCAAGATCATGCTCTTTGACGAGCCGACCAGCGCGCTCGACCCGGAAATGATCAAAGAAGTGCTCGAAGTGATGCTGCAGCTGGCCCGGGACGGGATCACCATGGTGGTGGTCACGCATGAGATGGGCTTTGCGCAGGCCGCCGCGGACGAAGTCGTCTTTATGGACGCCGGACGGATCGTCGAGCAGGGAACGCCGGAGGGGGTCTTCAAGAATCCGGCGAGCGACCGCACGTGGTCGTTCCTCTCGCAGATCCTGTATCATCCCACCGCGGCGGCAGTGACGGGCTAGGAGGAGGACCGTCACCTTAGCGGTAGGCATTACTGGTTGAAAGACAGGGGTAAATAATACCGGTTGGAATTACAGGTATGGCACAGCAGGCAGCGGGCGGTCTCGAGACCGCCCGCTGCCGCGTTCATCCCCCGGATCAATCGATAAACTCGGTCAGCTTTTCCACCCGCACCAGCCGGGCCTCGACCACCGCCCGCTCGGAATAGGCGCGGCGGATCGGGTTCCAGTTGGTGCAGGTCACCAGCAGCAGCTTGCGCCCATCCGGCACGTACAGCTCGGCCACATTCTCCGGATCAACATGGCGCTTCCCTTCCACCCGGTAGATGTACAGCCGGTCGCCCTCGCGGTAGTGGATTTCCGCGCCTTCCCGCAGGTAGGGCAGCTCGTAGAACGGACCCGGGTCTCCGCTCCCCGGCAGGGTGACGTGCCCGATCAGCACCATGGCCAGGTCATCCCCCGGCCCGGTCCCGGTGGTCTCCAGCCAGCCGACCTCCATGACCATGTTGGAGATGTCCCACTGGCCGTCCTGCACCGGGATGGGCATGACCGCCTGGTGTAATCCCAGCCGCGGGATGGCCAGGTCACCCTTCAGGGCCTGCACGGGGGCCCGCTCAGCGGCTGCCGCCTCCGCCTGAAGCGGCTCCTCCGTGGGGTCCGGCGGCAGGGCGGCCATCTCCGGCGGGGCCGGGCGGTCACCGGGTATTGGCCGCGCCGTGGGGCTTGGCGAGCCGCGGGTGGCGCCGATCTCCTCCCGCACTGGCATGGCCGGTTCCTCCGCCGGGAGCAGCACGCCCGGGGTCAGCAGGAAGCGCAGGCCGAAGGCGACCGCAGCCAGGGTGGCCAGGGCCAGCAGCCCGGTCAGCAGCCAGAGCAGGAGTATCCGCCGGGCCAAGCCGTTACCCCGCCCGCTTCCACCACTGGATCAGCCGCCACCAGGTGAAGGCCAGCAGCGCCAGCGTGCCGGTCAGCGCGGCCGCGATGCGGGCGATATCGCCCGGTCCCGGCCCGCCGCCCGTGGTGGGAATGGACCCGGGCGTGGGGACCGCTGTGGGCGTGTCCCCCTCGTCCGGCTGAGGACTTGGACTGGGGCTTGCCCCCACGTCTGGCAGCGGCGTCACCGCCGTGGGCGATGGCTCAGGCGAAACATCGGTCGCCTGCCCGGGCGTTTCAGTCACCGCCGGCAGAGTTTCGGTGGCGGTCGGCTGCGGCAGGGTGGCGGTCAGCGCCGGCGCGGTGGGCGACGGGGTGGCCGGAGGCTCGTCCGGCAGGCTGGTCGTGGCGGTCACGCCCGGGGTGGGCGTCTCGCCCGGCTGGCTGGGTACATCCTGCGGGCACAGCTGGACGATGATGCCCACGCTGTCCTCGGCGAACAGGGTCAGCTCGCCAGCCTCCGGAACGGTGAAGCCGCCGTAAACCACCATGCCCTGATCGATCAGGTACAGCTCCTCGCCGTTCAGGAAGAACCGGTTGCGGCGGGAGTCAATGTTGTCCTCGATCTGGACGAAGTTGACCTGACAGCCAGCTGGAACCTGGCCGTAACTGCGGCCTTCGTCGTGCAGCCTGATGCTCTCTCCGGGCAGGTAGTCGGTGGTCCAGACCCGCTCGCGCGCCGCTGCCTCGTATGTTGGCCCTTCCACCTGCGCAAAGAAGAATACGCCATTTTCGTAAGTCTTCACCACGAAGAAGCGGCCTTCTTCGACGGTAAAGGATCCCGGCCCCTCCCCCAGGAACTCGATCACGGGCAGCGGGCCTTCCACCACCTGGGCGGAGACGTTCGCCCCTGACAGCCCCAGGCTGACCGCAGCGGCCAGCAAAATCACCATCCGGATTAACCTGTATTTCGTCATGATCTGGTCCCTTTCCATCCCCTCTATGGCTGCGGCGCTGGTTCCAGTGAAACGACGATCTCTTATTGACTGTCGTTATCAATATACTCAAAATAGCGGCGATTACAACTCGGGAATCACCCCCGCTTTCAAAAAAACAAAACCGGCCGGCATGAACAGCCGGCCGGCGGGCCTACCGGTAATGATTACCAGTTCATCAGCGCATGGCCGCGGCGGTCCGCTCCAGCTTCTGGAAAATCTCGTCGGTCAGCTCGAAGTGCAGCACCTGGGCCACGACCGCGCTCCAGCCGTAGACAAAATACACCCAGCCGTCTTCGACGGTCAGATTGCGCTCTTCCTTCTGGGCCAGCGCCTGGTGGAGGAAATCCAGCTCGCCGCGGTAATTGAACTCCCAGGCCACACCGTTCTCGGGGAACTTGCCCTCCCAGGTAACCGGCGAGCCGGGCGTGTCCTTGCCCATGCCGGTGGCGTTGATCACCACGCTGTAAGGCTTCATCTGCGCCATGATGGAGTCGTTCACCACCGGGTCCGAGTTCTGGATGTACTCGAACTTGATGTCGGTTCCCACCGATTCGATTACCTCGCGGGCGTGATCCAGCCGGCCCTGCGAACGGTTGACAAACACGAAGCGCTCCGGCCGGTCAGCTTTTTCCTGCTTGCGGATCAGGTGCAGCGCCGTCGCCAGGCCCGAGCCGCCTGCGCCGAAGCACAGCACTTCCCCGCCCGTGCGGCCGAAATAATCCTTGCCGATGATCGCATCCATGCTCAGGCCCGAGGTGATGGGGTCAAAGGCGTGCCCTTCCAGCCGGCCGTCGCGCTTGGAGATGCTGGACACCTCGCCGGTGATCTGCGCGTTGGGGTCCAGATAGTCGAACAGGTCGCGCGCGGCGGTGACCAGGTCAATCTTGTGCGTGGTCACCAGCGCGCCCAGCGAGAGCGGGTCTTCCTTTATCTGGGTGACAACCCGGCGGTAGTTTTCCGGCTCGTCATGGATCTTCAGGTCCACACCTTCCAGCACCACCTCCGGACGGCCGAGCACCTCCATCCATTTCGGGAATATCTTGCGAATGGAGGATTTCCCCGTGGTCACACCGATGAAATAGAACGTCGGCTGGGTTTTGGTAACGATCGGCTGTGTCATCCTTCCTCCTTTATTTTGCTTGCGGCGCGCGGGCGGCCTCGACGATGCGCACAAACTCACGCGCCGGCTCCGAGATTTCGTCAAAGCGTCCTTCTTTCGCCAGTTTGGGCGGGCACAGCTCGCTGCCGGCGCCCACCGCCACCACACCGGCGGCGAACCAGTCGGCAATATTGCCCGCATTCACCCCGCCGGTGGGCATCATGCGAATGTAGCGGAACGGCCCCTTGAGCGCCTTGATGTACGACGGCCCGGTCATTGAGCCGGGGAAGATCTTCACCACGTCCGAGCCCAGCTGGTGGGCCTGCAGCACCTCGGTCGGGGTCAGCGCCCCGGCCATGACCGGCAGGCCGGTGGCCACCATGGCGCGCACCAGCTCCGGATCGCAGACCGGGCTGACCAGGAACTGAGCGCCGGCCGCCTTCGCCGATGCAGCCTGTTCCGGCCTGATCAGCGTGCCCATCCCCAGCAAAATCCGGTCGCCGAATTTCTCTGCCAGTTCAGCCACCACCGCCTCGGCGTTCGGGGTGGAATAGGTAATCTCAATACCATACACACCGCCAGCCGCCAGCGCCTCCACCATGCGCACGGTCAGCTCGGGGGAGGGTCCACGCAGCACCGCCAGCAGGCCCAGTGATTCAATACGATCCAGTACAGCCTGTTTATCCATTCAGCACTCCTTTGGGATGGTCCAGTTACACCACGCGAAATTTCGGGTCCTCACCGCGCAGCACCGCCAGACAGTCGCGTACCGCCATCCAGCCCATGTTGTTGGTGGCCGAATCGGCGTGCGCTCCGGTGTGCGGGGTGACCAGCACCTGCGGCAAGGTCAGCAGCGAATTGGCCGGGTCCGGCGGCTGCTGGCTGAAGGCGTCCAGCGCTGCCCCGGCCAGATGCCCGGACTGAAGCGCTCGCAGCAGCGCGTCTTCGTCGATCAGCTCGCCGCGGGCGGTGTTGATCAGATAAGCGCCCGGCTTCATGCGAGCCAGGAAGCCGTCATTCACCATGCCGCGCGTCTCGGCCGTGGCCGGCAGGTGCAGCGAAAGGATGTCCGCCTGCGCCAGCACCTCCTCCAGGGGCAGCAGCTGCACCCCGTGGCTGCGGGCAAAGTCTTCGTCAGGGCGCGGATCGTAGGCAAGGATGCGGCAGTCGAACCCGGCCAGCCGGCGGGCCACCTGCCTGCCGATTGAACCCAGCCCCAGCAGACCGACCGTCCGGCCTTCCAGGGACTTGCCGCTCAGACGCGGCCACTCGCCCCGCCGGGTAGCGTTCACCGCCTGAGGGATGGAGCGCAGCAGCGAGAGCATCAGACCGATGGCCAGCTCGGCCACGGAGACCGAGTTGGCCCCGGGCGTGTTGGTCACGATAATACCTCGAGCCTTCGCCGCGTCCAGGTCCACGTTGTCTACGCCCACACCGTAGCGGCTGATCACCTTGAGCCGGCTGGCCGCGGCCAGGGCGTGGGCGTTGATTTCGTCCAGCCCGGCGATGTATCCATCCACACCGGGCAGCAGCTCGCACAGCTGCTCCGCGCTCAGCGGTTTGCCGGTGGTGTTGTAGATAACCTCCCCCACCTGCTCCTCCAGAAAGGTGCGCAGGGTGGGATCATTCTTGCCGTAGGATGTGGCCGTGACCAGCACCCGGCAGGTTTTCAAATTCACGCCGCCTCCTTCTGCGCCGGCTGCCAGCGGGGATTGTCCACCACCGCCACGCGGCCGTCCTTTTCCACCACAAGCTTGCGGAATCCCTACTGCTCGATGGTGCCGTAGTCATGCCCGGCGTTACCGGGGTAAATGAAGAAAGTCACCAGGTCCTCCTGGCGGCCGGTGCACACCGAGCGGTGCGCCCAGCGCGGGGGAACGTAGAGCACCTTACCCGGCGAAAGCATCTCCACATGGGCGTCGCCCTCGGGCGTCTCCATCACCATGCAGCCCTCGCCCTTGAGCACGTAATACACCTCGGCGGTGTCCAGTACGGTGTGAAAGTGACCCTTGGTCATGTAGAACTCGTCCCCCACCTTGCCCGGATGCACCACGGAGATGCCCATCAGCATCTCCCCCTCTACTTCGGGGCGGTGGATTTCATACACTTCGTACAGCAGCGGGTCACCGGCGGCGACCATCTCTTCATAAGCCTTCTGGTCCAGGAACTGGCCGCGCATGGCGCTCAGCCGGCGCTGGATGTGGTTGTCCACCCGGGAGGGAACCAGGTCCGGGAAGGGCAGCGTGAAGGTAAAAGGTTGATCCATCATGTTCTCCTTGTAATGCGTGGGTCACGGATCGATCAGGGACGATCTCCGGACGGGTCCCACTCGAGCGGGCGCCAGCGGTCACGCTGCCGGACCAGCTCGATCTCAAACCTGGCCCGGTCGCCGCGGTGATAGGCGCGGAAGTACTCCAGCGGCGTGCCGTCCTCCAGGAATGACAGGCTTTCCAGCAGGATAACCGGATCGCCGGTGTGAATGCCCAGGTGACGGGCATCCTCTTCACTGGCCGCGGCTGCCTCGATGGAGCGGTGCGCCCGGACGATGAACAGCCGGCACTCGTTCTCCAGATACTGGTACAGCGAGCGCTCGGACAGATCCACCTTCTCCAGCCCCGGGCAGAGGCTCTCGGGGAGGAAGCTGGTGACCACCGCGATGGGCTCGTCCTCCACCAGGCGCAGGCGGCGGACCTCCACCAGCGTAGCGCCGGCCGGTACCTGCAGCTGTGAGGCCAGGAAGGCATCCGCCCGGGTCAGGCGCTGCGAGAGCACCCTGGTTCCCGGCTTGCGGCCCTGCTCGAGCATGTCCTGGTGGAAGCCGGTCAGCTTTTGGGCCAGCCGTTCGGTGACCTTGGGGCCGGAGACGAAGGTCCCCCGCCCCTTGCGGCGGATGATGTAGCCGCCCAGTTCCAGCTCGAGCAGCGCCTGGCGAACGACGGTTCGGCTGACGCCGAATTCGCGGCACAGCTCGACCTCACCCGGGATGCGCTCGCCAACCTGCCACAAACCGGCCAGGATGCGGCCTTTGAGCAGCTCTCGCAGCTGAACGTAGTAAGGCACGTAGCTGGAAAAATCGATGACTTCCGGGGATGGTTCCATGGGGGTTCTCATCCTGTAATTACAGGATTAACTCTTATTGTAGCAGGCCCGCCGCGCTTGTCAACTGGTTTTCCGAGGGTTATACTCATTTCACTTCCCACTTTTTTTCAGGAGAATCGCCATGGGCATCCCGGCTGAAGCATCGATCCGTTCCCACCTGCAGTTTCTGGCCGGGACCACCGGCCCCCGCCCGACCGGCTCGCCGGCCTACCGGCAGGCTGCTGAGTACATCCGCCGCACCTTTTCTGACGCCGGGCTGCAGATCCAGGACATCCGCTTCCCCTGCATCGACTGGCGGCACAGGGCCACCCGGCTGGAAATCGGTTCATCCGCCTTCACCGCCGCCGCCAATCCCTTCTCGCCGGCCTGTGACGTTCCGGGCACACTGCTGCCGCTGTGCACCCCGGCCGAGCTGGAAGCTGCCGAGATTGGCGGAAAAATCCTGCTCTTCTACGGCGATCTGTCCAACGAGCCGCTCATCCCGCTCAACTGCGAGGTGTACAACACCGAGCGCGACCAGCGCATCAACCGCCTGCTGGTGGAGCGCAAACCGGCCGCCGTGCTGAGCGCCAACCTGAACTGGCCCGCCGCCGACGCCCGCATCGAAGACGCGGACATGCCCATCCCCTCGGCCACGGTGGACGCTGAGACCGCCCTGGCGCTGCTGGACCACGCCGGCGAAGAAGCCCATCTGGTCATCCTGGCCGAGCGCCTTCCTTCTGAAGCGATCACGCTGGTCGGCTCCCGCCCCGGCCCGGACCGGCGCAAGCTGGTGCTG
>ENA-UPSB01004085-UPSB01004085.1-bioreactor-metagenome-genome-assembly--contig:-NODE-4085-length-10256-cov-4.994510_pt1 | contig 10256 bp, 13 predicted proteins | sample MGYA00238182_ERZ773286 | MGnify/ENA primary metagenome ERZ773286 (study PRJEB29026, sample SAMN07631240) | bioreactor metagenome | isolation source: Switchgrass digestor | place: USA: Dartmouth... | reverse complement strand
TCTTTAATGCTATTTGAAGGTCTTTTGGTTCTCCCGGTCGATGGCCTCGAATTCCTGCCGGTTTATCAGCCCCTTTTCCAGAAGCTGTTTTAACAAATGCCTGCTGAGTAAATACTGAATGTTCGTTTTCTCTGAGGCTTCCATCAGCCACTCTCCTTCCGCTATAAAATCGTAGCACATAAAAAGAGAGGCTATAAAAAATACCTCTCCGTTATTAAGAACAATGCTTTGTTAGAGTATCGTATTTACTTGTGTATAATAAAAAGATGAATTATTTATAATTCAATAACTTTCACATCATAGATATAATACTTCGTATAATGAATATAGCGCAATCTATTGCTTTTTGTATTGCTGATGGTGAAGATTTCCTTTCACCATGTACATCTGATAATTCTCTTCTGAAAGCACCCAGTACGTAAGCAGCCTGACTAATAGATTTTTTATGGTTTTCCCAAATGCGTTTTACTTCATCATGATCAATTCCATTGTTAACTAATTCTTTTTTGTAACCTGTTTCGAACACATTAAAAGCCTTACTTACCCTAGTTTGATATGAGTCTTCTTTATGATTACCGATACCTTTTCTGTTGTAGACTTCTTCAGTTAGACTATCTACAATACTACATATAGATGTCATGGCACCGGATAAGTCACCGTCACGAAACCTTTTAAGGCACTTATTTATACCATCTTGTACATAATGTGGAAAGTTAACTTTCTCATCATGTATCTGTATTTCTAACGGATATGGTTCTTTACCTCTTAACCCCCATCCAATCCGTTTAAGAACTTGTTCAACCTTTTCATTACAAGAATAATTTCTAGCCAAAATTTCTTTAATACAATTACTTACAAATTTGTTTTGTTCATCAATTGACAAATTTAAAAATAAACTATCAATCCCATCCATTAATTGTCCTTTGCTCGCTCCTCCCGAAAATTTCTGTTGAAGATGAGCTAATTTATGTATCGGTAAGCCAGAAGCTCCCATAATGTCTTTAATTTCCGCGAATGAAAAGCTGTCTCTTATAATACCTCTAAGTGAAGCCCATACATTAGGTAATTGCACAATCCCCCCTCCTCTAGAAAGATATTGTACTATAAATTTACATTATTTTCTATCCTCCACACTCTATATTAGCAAAATATTATGTATTAGGTTTTCTCTTTTTAATAAAACCAATAAAACCGAAAACAAAAAACGGCTTACTTCTTCCACACCAACGAATACCTCCAGAATAAATGCCGGTATATTTCCGCACCGGGTATTATCTTGTCCGCAGTATTCCTTATATCCTTTATGCTCATATAGCTGTCATGTCTCGCATGCTCCTGCCATACTTTTCTTTCCTCTTCATTGACTCTTAAACAGCTGTTTTTAGCCAGCATAAAAAGAAGGTTGAGAGGCGCCGCAGCAGCTGAAAGAATATATTCGGCCAGGCTTTCCTGGCGGTATAAATCCAGTACAAGTAGCACGCCTCCCGGCTTCAGGGCAGCCTTTGCCTTTATAAGGAATTCCTCCATGGGCAGATGGTGAACGGTTGCTATCGACGCAATACAGTCGTATTGCTCCTCACCAAGTTCATATTCCATGAAGTCGCCCTTGACATCGTTTACATTTTTTATGCCTTTTGCCTTTTCCAAAGCCCTGGAAAGCATTTTGTCAGACAGGTCAATCCCTATAACTTTGCCGCTTCTTTCCGCAAGCAATCTGGTAAACTCGCCAGTACCACAGCCTACGTCGATGGCGCTGTCGATTTTTTCAGGCAGATGCTTCAGCAGATATCTATTGATAATGGTTGTTATGCTCCCATCTGTCTGTCTCAACCCCGGCAATCCTGTCAAAATCCCCGGATATTATTTCAGCATCCTTCATTTCCATCACCTGTAATTTTTATACCATTATATCACTAATTGCAATATAACGTCAGTCTGTTTGGAAGACAGGAAAGCCGGAGTTTAAGTCCCAATACTGTTCCTTTCTCAGAAGTCTTCTGAATTGGTTGGGTTATTGAAAATCCCAAAAGCAGTAAGAGCCGCAAAAACCAAAGTTGTCAGCTCCTTAAAGCTGTCCTCCGTCAAACCTATTGGCGCTAAAAGCCCATAGGTCTTAAGTATGAATAACACCAGAGCCGCAAGCGCCGACCATGCCACCGGGCTTCTCCATCTTGACTGCTGCATAGTCAGATTCCTCCCTTCAAAATATACGCCGCTACCCTTTGAATCAGGATGGCGGCGTATTCACCTGCTACTGTTTTTCCTTTTACTGCGTTCTGCCTCCAGTACTCCGGCGATTGGATGAGGCCGAATTCCTGAAGCAGTTTTAACTCACTGTCCAAATATGGACTGGCTTCCATGTAAGGTATACCGAAGTATTTCAGTATCCCTTTTGCCAGGGCTGTACCAATTTCTGCAATGTGAGACATAATCCACTGCGAATCGTCAGGGTTGTCATGAAAGGCTACCTCGACAAGCGCTGCAGGCGCATCTGTCTTTGCCATTTCATACATGTGCTTGCCAGGACCGTAAAAGTTATATCCTTCCTTGACGTCTCTGTCTCCAGCAGGAGTCAAAGGCGACAATTCCTCGTAAACCGCCCTTGCCAATCTTTCGCCGCTGCCTCCTAACCTGTGGCAGAACACCTCACAGCCCCGGCCTCCGCCGGCATTGCTGTGAATGGCGAAATGAACATCCGGTTTCCTTGCATTGCTGTCGGCAACCACCTGTGAAAGCGTCCATTCCGGCTTGTTCCTGTAAACTGTTATTCCATGCCTCTCCAGCACCTGCTGAGTGACGTCCGCCACCTCATTCATCCTCTTTTCCTCCGTCCCATACTCCCCACAGCCTATGTTGCTTTCCTGGGTGGATGGGCTTAAATATACTGTTTTCATCTTTTACTTCACTCCTATCCCTTTTAAGCCTGCTATAAGCAGCGCCGTCACAACCGCCGTTATAATCCCTGTAAGAATGGTCTGGTAAAGCTGCCCCGGCCTGCTCTCAAACCTCTCGATTCTTGCAGCCAGCTGCTCAAAGGTGCGCTGGTTTGAAGCGGACAGGTTGTATATGCTCTGCTTTATCTCCGCCAGGATCTCGAACAGCATGTCCAGCCTTTCCTTGGTGGCGTCGCCAAACCGTTCAAGCACAGTTATCCTCCCTTCAAGGGCCTTGTACTGCGCTTCCAGTTCCCCCACCCTCCTGTCGCAGCTTTTTACATACACACAATCTTTACAGTCGTCTCCACTCACTCTTTATCCCTCCGCTTCGCTAAAGCCAGTACAACTGGTGTGTAAAGGTGTAAGTTACCTTCATGGTGTTCTGGCCTGTTTTTGTAATTGGCGACGCCAGCGCGTTCATAATAAGCGGCCGCTTTCCCAGATGGTATTCGTACACGGTCTGGTCCTGCACTCTTGTTAAGGTGTACGGTTTCTTGCCTGGTATGAATACCAGTCCGTCATAAATGTTCAAATGGTCTATATATGTCCTTGGAAGCGGGTTCAAATCGGCGTCAAAGGTGTTGGTCACCGTCTTGTCCGGCGATGAAGCATTATTGGTGACAATAAATATATTCAGGTCCTTGTTGTACATAACCCTTGATATACGCGCTGCAAACCCGGCATCTCCTCCTGCCTTGCTGAAAAGGAGCTGACCCGTCATATCAAAGGCTGCCAGCTGCTCCTGGCTTCCATTCAGTCCATCGATGCAGGAGGTGTAAAGCCTGTCACCAACCTTGAACAAATCCTTCAAGGTAGTATAAGCGTTTACAGTGATGTTTAAGGTGAAGGAGGACAGAACGTTGAAGCTGTCGTCCATCTTGTATACCGTTTTGTTGGAGGCAAGCAGGTACCAGTTTGCCCCGTCATGAAATATGCCGACAAGGTCATAGGATGTGGTAACCCCGCTCAAGGTAATGGCCTGTGCCGAGGTGCCCTTGTTATCATAGTCGAGGTAATAGACCTTTCCACGGTAGCTGCTTCCGGAAATCACATAATACAAAAAGCCGCCCTTGTACCAGGCAGCCCTGTGGTTCGTCGTGCTTCCTATCTGGGTAAAGTTCCAGCTTTTGTGCTGCAGAAACGCCTGGCTTATCTCCGGCGACCAGAACAGCGTGTTCATCGTGCCGTTGCCCGCGCTGGTCGGCCAGTCGAACACAAGCTTCACAACACCGGAATATACAGAGTCAAAAAGACTGTTTGATGAATTGTATCCGGATTCGGTGAGGTTTATGGTACCCCTTTTCGTATCGCTTCCCGAATAGGTGGAATCCTTGGTGGCATAGGCCAGTATGTTTCCTTTGCCTGTTATGATTCCGGTGTCTTCGGAGCCTTCGTAATCAGTCAAGTAGATTACGCCAAAGGGATTATACAGCTGCACCGGAGTACCGTATTTGTTAAGGCAGGCATATACCGCTTGTTCAAGGAAGACGTCCCTGTAGAAGTCGGTCAGGAGGTTCTCCGACACCGCCTCCGTCTTAAGCTTACCTGAAGGTGAAAAAATTTGTATTTCAGCCCTGCCCAGCACATCGTTCACCGGCTTCCACTTCTCCATCCGGGTTACAGTTCCTGTTTCATGGTCCTTCACATAATTGTTTACCGAAAGGTATTTTTCGCCTTTAACCAGCTCATACGGCCGGCACTTTAGATTTAGCATCGCTTTCACCTCGTATCGTTGCTCTTACCTCGAAAATAAAACGCGTGGATTTTGACTCCTCATAAAAAATTAGCTTCAGCCCAGCAGTATGCTAACCTGAGTACCCACCTCCGGCGTAAAGCCCATCTGTTCCCCATGCGCTTTTCCCAGAGGCAAATCCGATTGAATGTTATAGGACAATGCCACAGCCGGAACGTTTTCTCTTGTGAGCTTTAGCGTAACAAACGCCTCCGGGAGCCTTGTCGAGGTGTCTGCCAGGCCAACTGCCCGTATATATCCGTCATGGCAGGAGGCTTCGATATTGAACGTCCCGCCCTCGCAGGACAATAACAGCCTTACCGTCACAGTCCCTGCCTGTACGGCGGTTATGACCGTTGTTGCAGACACCGTATTATAACCCGCCTTCAACGCCTGCTTATAGGTCCTTTGAGTCTTCCCGCCGCATTCAAGAACAGCAGTCAACAGCGCATTGTCCGCTGTGGCATTGCCTGTCAGTGTGAACCCGACATGAATATGGGCGCTCCTGCTTGTGCTTGCAGTAATTTTCATGCCTTCCACCTGAGTTCCGGAGATGGACAGCGCTTCCTTGTTCACATAGGTCTGCACGCCTTCGCGGGTATCCGCGCCCTGGCTGCCGCCCTTTACGAGACCCTGGAAAAAGTCAATCCAGTCCGCTTTCCTTTTGGAGGTCCTGTCAAAATGCTTTTTAACTGCGTTTATGGAGTATTTGAGCACGCCGTTCCCAACATCCGAGATGCCCATCTCCTCAATGAGATAGCTTCCTGATGCTCCAAGGGAGGGCAGATTCACCTCAAGCCTCTGGCCGGCATCGAAGCCCGGCGTAAAGGTGGAAAAGGACAAGGCTGCGGGCACGTGCTGTCCATACCTGTTAAGCAGGTCATTGGCAAGGTTCTCAGCGTCTTCAGTTGTCTGGACTGTGGTGTTCTCAAGCACATCCCCGTATACGCCGGTTCCGCCCTCGATTGCAATCCTGGATGCGATTTCATCGCTGTTTTCCACCACCGCGACAATATCCCCGCTTTTTACAAACTGCTTGTTGCGGTAGCCTTCAAGGGAATCTTCTACCTCCACCTCGCCAAAATCGGTAAAGCTGCCGTTTTCAAGGATGGAATACGGAGCGTTCCGGATCTCATCCTCCCTTAAAAAATACAACAGCTTCTGTTCATCGATATACCATTTGAAGCCGCACGCCTCCGCAAGATCGTCCAGTATGTCCCTCACCGACCTGCAGTAAGCGTTATAGTTGTGGAGGACTATGCCATCCTCGATAACCCCCTCACGAATCCCCTCCTGGTACAGAACGGTCTCAAGCATATGCCGGACGGCCGCACCGGCGGTTATATTATCCGGGTTGTACTGGATGGTCCTTCTTTTCGGGATATGGTTGTACCCCTGGCAGAAGATGCGGATAAGGCAGTACAGCGTCCCTTTGGAATTGAGGCGCTGTATTCTCCTTTCCTTGATAACGCCTCCGAAGATGACCTGTCCATCACTTGAAACAACCACCTCCGCCCCTATCGGAGGGTTGTACGAGGCATAGGGTATTGCCAGGGAAAAGCCGCACTCGTTTCTGCCTTCGGCCCGCCTTTTTATGTTCAGGGTTTTTGCCTTCAGTATGGAGGTTTTATCCTCACCGGAAATGCTCAATGCCAGGGCCATCAGGCATACACCCCCAGAAGCTTGAGCTTGCGTACAAGTAGTTCCGCAATATGCTCCACGTCGTCTTCATCGCGGATATAGTTGCCGGTGATGTTGATTGTAAGGCTCGGGCTTGACGTACCAGGATTAACTGCAGGTGTGAATTGCGGATCCTTAAAGCTCACGGCCGGCACTTGAATATCCGGCGACAGCGCCATGCTTAAGGCGCCCTTTAGCTCAGGAATGCCTTTGAGCAGGCCATCCTTCATCATGGAAACAAGGTTCGGCATCCACTTGTCGGCATAAGCGCCCGGGCCTTCCTCCGCTGGCGAATGGAAGCCGAGGAAGCCTGCGATTTTATCCGCAACACTTTGAACTGCCTTGCCCACATTGCCGATCCCTGACTTGATGCCATCGGCAAAGCCCGACACCAGATTTGCCCCCCAGCTCCATGCATTGCTGACTACATTACTTATGGCAGAGGCTACATTTGAAAATGCCTCTGTGACCGTTTCCACAAGGCTTGATGCAAAACCGGTCACGCCGGACAGCAGGTTTGAGAACCAGCCAAGCACTCCATTCACTATGTCCGGTACGATGGAGCCGCCCATCAGCGCATGCCAGAGCCCTTTAAAGAAGGATACAATACCCTCTACAAATCCCTTCACGAAATTGATTATGGTCATAAACAGGTTTTTGAGCAGCTCCCAGGTCGAATAAGCGATGTTTTTCATAAAATCCCAGGCGGCAGACCAGTCTCCCCTTAAAAAAGCAATCACCAGGCCAATGATATTTACAATAATGTCGACTGCATTAATTACCGCCTGTATAAAGGGGCCAAGCGCTTGAATGATGCCGTTCCATACACCAACCCATATGCCGTAAAGGGCCGCAACAACAGCGCCCAAAGCTTCAAACACAGGCTGAAGCAGCTGCCACAGTTGGTTGAAAACATCGCCAAGAGAGCTTATGAGTTGCTTTATTGCCTCCCATATTGGAGCAATATATGAGGCAAACACATTAAAGGAATTCACAAGCTGGGAAAACACCGTCCGGACAACCGTCCATATTCCGTTGAAGACTGCAGAAACTGCAGCCAGTATTCCGGATCCATAGGTGTTCCACCAGTTGGATATGGCGCTTACCGCATCCCCCACCATAGCGGCTATACTGCTCCATACCCGCTGCACAAAGCTCCTGAACTCCTCGTTCTTGTTGTACAGGACAACAAAAATGGCAACAAGCCCTGCTATGGCTGCAATAACCAAGCCTACCGGCGATACGAGAAAGCTCAGAACTCCGGCAAGTGCGCTGATGCCGGAGGCAACTGAACCTGCCATCATCATTAACGGCCCGATAGCCGCCACACAGGCTATCACTGCCATGATGGTCTTCTGTATGGAAGGATCAAGTCCCGTAAACCTATTGGTCAGCTCCGTCAGGAAATCCGCCGCCTTCTTGAGATACGGCAAAAAGGCTTTTGATGCGGTAATGGCCAAAGTCTCAAGGCTACCCTTGAGCTGCTCGATGGAGCCCTTCAGATTGTTCATCCTCTCGGCTGCCACCTCTGCAGCGGTAACCTTGCCCATCTCCGCCTGCATCTTGTTGATGCCCTCGGCGCCTTCCTTGAACAGGATGTTTGCCGCCCGGATCGCGTCGCTGCCGAACATGGTCTCCATGGCCTGCAAACGCTGAGCATCAGTGAGGCCCTTGAGCTTCTCTCTTAAGAGCCCTGCTATTTCCGCCATGCTTTTGATATGTCCCTGGGCATCAAAGAAGGCGCTTGTACCCTCCTTGGTCAGCAGCCCCAATTCCTTAAAAAGCCTGGCCTGCTTGTCGGTAGAAGGCTGCAGGTTCATGAGCATTGTCTTAATCGAAGTTCCTGCGTCACTGCCTTTAAGGCCGTTTTGCGCAAAAACGGCAAGCGCGGTGGAGGTATCCTTAAAGGACATTCCAACCGAGCTTGCTACCGCCGCACATGCAGCAAGGCTGTATTTCATCTCCTGCACCGAGGTCGCCGAGGCGTTTGCCGCACCGGCAAGTATATCCGCTGCCTGTGATACTGAAATCCCATCAGCCTTGAAGGAGTTCAGGGCTGTAGAGGCAATCTCCGCCGCATCGGCAAGCTCAAGCTCTCCAGCCGCTGCGAGCGACAGCGCTCCCTGTAAGCCTCCACCCATAATATCCTTGACGCTGACTCCGGCTTTGATAAGCTCCTCAATACCCTTTGCAGCTTCTTGGGCCGAATATTTGGTTTCCGCACCCATTTTGAGGGCTAAAGCTTCCAGCTGCTGCATTTCCCCGGCGGTCGCGCCGGATACCGCCTTGATGCCGCTCATGCCCTCTTCAAAGTCGGCTCCGGCTTTAAGCATGGCAACACCCATACCGGCAATGGGAAGCGTGAGGGCGGCAGAAACCGTCTTACCGACACCTGTCAGCTTTTTGCCTACGTCGGCCATGGTGTCCTGTGCTTCCTTAAGACTCTTCTGTAATTGTGAAATGTCTGCGGCAATCCGGACCACTACATTGCGGATAACTGCCAAGCCCCACACCTCCTCATAGAAAATTCAAAGGACTCACGCCCTGTCCCAAGGGCCTTTGAGTCCTTTCAGCCTTGCAATATTGATCAATTCCTCTCTGCCTGGTTTGACTTTTTCAGGCTTCCTTCTGTGTCTCGGCTTCAGCACTGTTTCCAGCCTGGGCAGCTTCTTCTGCCTTGCAAAGGCTTCAATGTGCCAGGCCGCATACAAAAGCTCCTGAAGCCTCTTTGCTTCCTTGTCCGCATAGCCCTCCACCATGAGGTTGAACTCATGCGGCGTCAGTTCCCAGAACTCCCAGGGTTTTAAGTCAAGAGGGCCGACGGCCAGGCTTAAGAGCCTGTCCCAGTCCCAGTCTTCTCCGCCTTTGCCGCCGCCCTCTTTGCGTTTTTTGTCCCGAAGGCCTCTGTCATGGCCTCGCCCAGCTTCTCAGCCACGGTGTTGATATCCGAAAACTCGTCAATCAGTTCTCCCACCTTCTCCGGTGACAGGTTTTTATCCTCGTGGAACAGACCGGCATAAATTATGGTTCTCATGTCCTTGATGCTGATGTTCTCAAGGTCAAGCTTGCTGATGGGCCTGCCAATCATCTCCTCGATTTTTACAAGCGCGTTCATGCCGTACCTCAAGTTCCTCGGCCTGTCCAGTTCAATTGTAACGCTCTGCCTCATAAAAGTCCTCCTTTCAAAGCAAAAACGCCCGGTTTTCCGGACGCTTCATCATTCACTTCCTGATACTAATCTGTTCTCTTCTGTGCCAACAGGTAAACCTCATCATCTGCCCTTGCAGATACTACAATAACCTTCATGACATCCTTTTCCTTGATAAGCTTGTATACCACCCTCAAACCAAGCCTTTTCAGCTTGATTTTAAGGTACCCCGCCAGTCTTGTGCTGTTCCTGTTTCCCAGAGGCTTGCCATATCCCCCTTCGTTCTGCGGCAAGGGGTTGCTTGAAACCTTATTTATGGCTTTGAGTACCTGCAACCGCTGGCTATGGTCAAGACGCTTCAAGTCTTCAACCGCTTCCTTCAAATATTCCACCTGCCACATAAGCTACTCCAGTTCCACATCTGTGCTATCCAAATCCGCTTTATTTATGCCAAGCTCAGATAAAACTTTTTCCTGGGTGATAAAGTCCTCCGGTTTTGCATTTTCCATACGCCTTTCGGCTTCCAGCAGCAAACGGTACTCCTCAATGGTTTCAAGCATTTGTTCGTACATCTCAGGCTTTAAAAGCACGCACGCCGGCGTGTTGTTTTTGAGCACAATCTTAAAGCCTGCTTCCTTGACTTCTTCAAAAATTTTATTTGCCTCCCCCTTATTGAACCGGGAAATTGGCACAAGAGAATTCAAAACGCTGCTTACGGTGATTTTTTCAGGCATATTATCATACCCTCTCTTTTTTTAAA
>ENA-UPSB01004084-UPSB01004084.1-bioreactor-metagenome-genome-assembly--contig:-NODE-4084-length-10259-cov-4.308016_pt1 | contig 10259 bp, 7 predicted proteins | sample MGYA00238182_ERZ773286 | MGnify/ENA primary metagenome ERZ773286 (study PRJEB29026, sample SAMN07631240) | bioreactor metagenome | isolation source: Switchgrass digestor | place: USA: Dartmouth... | reverse complement strand
AGATACAAATACATCGGGGAGCTTTAACGCCCGCAGAGCTTTTTCAATCTGGACCGCCCGCGTAGTAGCAAAAATGAGATACACAAAGCTGAGCGAAATGCCACAGGTGAGGGAAACTCTCAGCGCAGTTTTAATTCCGGACAAGGTGAAGTAGAAGGTTTTGCTAAGATATATGAGAGGGGTTCCGGATGAGAAGAGGTTTATAGCCGCAGGCAGGGAAAGAATAAAAAGTACAGGAGGAAGATAGCACCATACCCTCCGCAGAAAATCGCTAAGTTTGAGCTTAGACATTACAGCAAAAAGTAGCCCAATTGCTGCTATTAGGATTTTGACGAATATGCTAAAAACTGCGGAAGCAAATACGATATAAAATAGCAATACCAGGATTTTCACCCGTGGATCGATAATTTGGAGCAATCCGTCATATTTCTCGTATTTTTCAGCTAAAAATTCGTTCTGAAACACCTTAGTTATCTCAGACAGCGCACGCCTCAAAAAATGAGGGCGGCATTCAATGTAATCACTGTAATTTTCCGATTGAGCAAGCCATATCGGCAAGTTTTTATTGACTCTATTCAACTTTTATCCGCCTTTTTTATGTGCATAATGATTTTTGATGTGACGAGTATGACTGTGAATATAAGCGCAGTGCCGATGAGAGCGGAAATAGAATAAACCAGTTTTTCAGGCGCACCTTCAAAAGAATAATCGGGCAGAAGTCCATGCCAGAGGTCTGATAATTTCGCCATGCCTTGCGGAATAAAACCTAAATCCGCCTTCAGCTCGTCCAGACCCCATTCGCCCCACGCTGTGCCTGACGCAAAAAGCCCAAGCGGGGTTAGTAATACTAAAACAGCGAAGGCAGCGATTATTTTCCTCCGAGAAGATTTATTCTCATTTATATTATGTTCAATGCCGGCACTTATATTTTTGCAGAGCATGTCGGGAGCATACTTCGAAACCAGAGCGAGGGCAGTCGCCGTAATTACCGCCTCGAGCGGGCCGGCAAATAGCGTATGTGTAAACATCATGGCAGGGATAGAAACAGACAGTGGGTAGGGGCAGTAAAGGGGAGCGCCGCTCGCAGTCTTAAAGATAAGGGGCTGTATACCGAACTCAACGGCTGCAGCAAAAGCCGCCGCGTTAATCCCGATATAGCTTCCGATGAAAGCCCCTGCCGCCGACCGCTTTGAAAAGGAGGTATTTTTGCCCGCAATCAGGCGATATACCGCGTATCCCGTGAACGGCATGATTACCGCAATATTAATGCAGTTTAAGCCGTATGATAAAATGCCGCCGTCACCAAAGACCAGAGCTTGGATAAGAAGCGCAATTGAAATTGACACGCAGGCAGGCCAAGGCCCTAAAGCAATGGCAGCAAAGACAGCGCCCACTGCGTGAGCGGAAGAGCCGCCAACGACCGGAATATTGAACATCATAATTACAAAAGAGAAAGCAGCGTATAAAGCCAGCAGCGGTATCTGCCGCCTTCCAACCAATTTTTTTGTTTTATTTAATGCAGCGCCCCAAACAGGAACCATAGCCGCAAGTGCAGGTACAGAAACGGCGGGGCTGATATAACCGTCAGGAATATGCATGAATTAACACCTCATACCATACATAATAAAGCCCATGGAGGGCAGTTCCCTTCATGGGCCGATTATTCTCAATTATAATGCAATCAAACATTGAAACCTTCATGGTTTCGTTTTACTGATTCTATCATATTTAAAATGAGACGTCAATATGGTATTATAGTTATAAGAAAGGCTTTTATAAGTTAATATAAAGAAAATTGCGTAAAATTAATTATTTTTCCTTGACATAAGCAGTTTTGGCTGATATAATATGAAAGCGCTTTGAACGAAAAGCTTGAATGAGAGCCATTAGCTCAGGTGGCAGAGCACTAGACTTTTAATCTAGGTGTCCGGGGTTCGAATCCCCGATGGCTCACCAATTTCCTGAATCAGCTTTTGTTCCAAAAGTTAAGTAGCGATATTTTGGGTTCAGAGCTTAGTAATAATTTCCTTGACATAAGCGTTTTTGCCTGATATAATAGAAAAGCGCGCTTAACGAAAAACAAAATAAGAGCCATTAGCTCAGGTGGCAGAGCACTAGACTTTTAATCTAGGTGTCCGGGGTTCGAATCCCCGATGGCTCACCAGAAAAAGACCCCGCGAATCTAAAATTCACGAGGTTTTTTTGTACGCTATTTTGCAAAACGCTGAAACTATAAATAAGTTAGTGAAGTAAAATCAGGCAGAACCTTGCAATTTTCAGTGTAGATATTAATATGTTCAAAAACAGCCCCAAGCCCAAACGGCTTGGGGCTGTTTTATTTTCGGTATATCACAGCCTACTTACAATTATACTTAAAATTGCTAAAGGGCTTGACATTACTCCATACTCTTTAGTGAAGTTACCATGTCTACTTGTTTGATGCGTCTATACATTATGACATTTACAAAGAATGCAAAGGCCGCTGTTAGCGCCGCCGAATAAACGAAACTATACCAATTTATTTGTCGGCCAAACATGACCAGATCAATCTCACAGGAGATGGTTACATATCTCTCCATAACAACGCCGAGCAGCAGACCGAAGGCAATGCCGATGATTGTCAGAATAATATTTTCGCGGTAGATATAAGCCGCAAGTTCATTATCGTAAAAGCCAAGTACCTTAATCGCAGCAAGCTCCCGGCGCCTTTCATCTATATTAATGCTTGTAAGAGAGAAAAGTACGACGAAAGCAAGCACAGCTGCGGATATTATAAGAATTATAACCACAGAATGTACTGCTTTTATCATTTTTTGAAAATTGGTTTTGTTTTCAGTAGTAAAGTAGACAGAGGAAACGCCATCCTGTTTAATTATAGTTTGTGAAAGGCTGTCCTCACTGGCCTTTGATTTATCAGAGATTGTAGCCAGAATCTGATTGATTTCAGGCTTTTTGCCGTAAAGCTTGTTATATAAAGCCGGTGATATATATACATAGTGAAATAGATAGTTTTCTGCGATACCGGATATTTTGACTTTCTTTTCAATTCCGTCTGAATTCCTGAGCGTTATCTTATCGCCGGCTTTAAGTTTTAAAAGCGTGGATAGCTTCTCTGTAATTATTACCGAATTATCGTCAAGTTTAAGAGATTTGTGCCCAACACGTTCACGCAGATGAATAAAATTGTCTAAATCGCTTCCGTCTTGCGGAATGACGATATATGCGGACTGTGTTTTGCCAGCGTTTGAGGCGTCAACAGCTTGTTGCAGGACACAAATACTGCCCGTCACATTTTTATCTGTATCCAGAATATTTTGAATTTTGCTTAATTCTTCGCTGGATATGTTTTCTTTGAGGTCAATTTCCATGTCGTAAGTCCTGATTTGGTCATACTGCCATGAAACAATCGCAGTAATTGCATCCTGAAGACCAAACCCGGTAAGAACCAGAGCGGTACATCCTGCAACGCCTATAACCGTCATAAAGAAGCGCTTTTTGTAGCGGAATAAATTGCGCGCGGTGACCTTTTTAATGAAACTGAGCCTTTTCCATAACGGCGTAATTCTTTCTAAGAGTATTTTTCTCCCGGGACGAGGCGCCTTTTGCCGCATAAGAGAAGCGGGAGTCTCGCGGAGTGAATCAATACATACAAGGTATGCGGGAAAAGCGGCGCAGAAAACAGCCGCGCAGGTGGATAAAACGGCATAAGTTATGTTGAAGTCGGCCTGAATCGGAGGTAGAGTATATAGGATACGGTACGCGTCGAAAATGACATTGGGGAAAAGCTGGAATCCGACAGCACAGCCAAGCAAGCTGCCAATAAGTGATGCGGAAATGGCATAGAACAAATATTTTGAGGCGATTGAGCCGTTTGAAAATCCCAAAGCCTTCAGCGTGCCAATATAACCACGGTCGTCTTCGACAAGTCTTGTCATACAGGTAAGGCTGACAAGTGCCGCCACGAGGAAGAAGATGAGGGGGAAGACAAGGCTTATAGCTTCTATTCTGTCGGCATCCTGTTTGAAATTCGAAAATCCCTCATTCATGTTGTGGTCGAGGATATACCATACTGGCTTTTCAAGTTTTAAGAGTTGCACCTTGCTGTCAGCAATCTTTTTTTGTGCCTCATCAATCTTTTTTTCAGCATCGACTTTTTGCTTTTCGAAATCTGCTTTGCTCTTTTCAAGCTGAGCCTTAGCATTATCGAGCTTTTTCTGCTCTGCGTTGATTTTGTCAATACTCTCCTGCTTCTTCTTTTCAAGTTCCTGCCTTGATGCAGCAAGCTTTGCCCCGGTTTCATCAAGAGTTTTTTTAGCTGAAGCGAGCTGCTCTCTGCCGCTGTCAATAGTAGCCTTTAGTGCGTTTAGTTCAGCTTCATTTTTCGCTATTGCTGCTGCCAAAGCACTGATTTCTGGGCTTCCGGCCGGATAAATGCTTTTGAGAGCGGCAAGCTTTTCTTTTGCCTCATTGAGCTTTTTTAAGCCTTCGTTGTATTGTATAGACGCCTGTTCAAGCTGTGCAGCCTTATCGGCGTATTCCTTTTTGCCTGCCTCATATTCCGCCTGCGCAGCAGACAACTGCTTTTCGGCTGCGGCTGTCTGCTTTTCAAATTCATTCTTTTTGCTGTTAAGTAATTTCTGTCCGTCAGAAATTTTTTTTGCGGAATCATCAATCTTTTTCTGCCCGTCGGACAGTTGTTGTTTTGAATCAGCAACCTTCTTTTCGGCGTCTGCTATTTTATCTTCTGCTTCTTTTTTGATTTCCCTAAAGCGGATATCTTTGCGTTTTTCCGATATCTTTGAAAGGGTGTCTTTCAATGGCTTGAGAACCTTGTTATCATAATTGTCGGAAAAAATGGGGTAATGTTTTGGGTTGTCTGCGACGACATAGATATCTGTATAAACTGAAAGCGAAAATGCGTCGCTTGGAATAAAGAAATAGGCGTCAGTAGTGCCGTTGCCTATAGAGCTTGTGCCGCGTCCATAGGAAATATAAAGCGGATTTTCCGCAATACCTACGATAGTAAAAGTATCAAATTTGAGAATATCGTTGATATCCTTGCTGCTGCCAGAATTAAATGTTACCTTGTCGCCAATTTTACAGTTGATGAATTTCATGAATTTAGTATCCGCGAGACACTCGTGTTGATTTTGCGGCATTCTGCCTTCTGTTACTTTCGGCCTGTTTATATAAGAATTATTGCTTGCGGATTGATTTAGATTGAGTGATTCGAGTTTGACATTATAATTCTGATTATTATACCGAACAGCTGCATCTGCAGAATATCCCGGCATAACGCCTTTTAATCCGCTGACACTTTTTATGGCGCTTACATCATCATCGTTAAATCCAACAGTTGATATCAGGCGTATATCCATAAAGTTTAGATTTTTAAAATAGTTTTCGGCGGTAGTGCGCATGTCCGGAGCTGTTGCGCGAAGCCCAGAAAAGAATGCGACACCGAGGGCGGTGATGGCTACAATCGAAATATACCTGTTGAGAGTTTTCAGTATTTTGCGCCTGCTGTCTTTTAAAGAGGCTTTAGAAAAGCAGTTTCGCATCACCATTCAATCCTTTCGACAGGTGTCGGGTTCGGATTTACAATAATATCAGAGACTTTGCCGCTTTTTAATTTTATAACGCGGTCTGCCATTGGAGTAATTGCCTGATTGTGCGTGATGACAATAACGGTCATTCCTTTGCTGCGGCAGGTCTTTTGCAAAAGCGATAGTATGAGTTTTCCGGTAGTATAGTCGAGCGCACCTGTCGGTTCGTCACAAAGAAGGAGCTTAGGATTCTTCGCAAGGGCGCGGGCAATAGAAACGCGCTGCTGTTCACCGCCGGAAAGCTGAGACGGGAAGTTGTTCTGTCTGTCTTTAAGCCCAACCTCAGCTAACACTTGGGCAGCGTCAAGCGGATTCTTGCATATCTGATTTGCAAGCTCGACATTTTCAAGAGCCGTAAGAGTATTTATCAAATTGTAAAACTGAAATACGAAACCTATATCATATCGCCGATAGGCCGTCAGCCTTTTTGAGTTATAAGTACTTATTTCTTCATTGTTTACAATAACCCTTCCGCTGTCGCACGTATCCATTCCGCCGAGTATGTTGAGTATGGTAGATTTTCCAGCCCCGCTTGGGCCAACAATTACAGCAAACTCGCCTTTTTCAATTTGGAAGGATACGCCGTCCACTGCTTTGACAGTAACTTCGCCCATTTTGTAGTGTTTTACGACGTTTTCAAGTACTACATAACTCATAATATCTATCACCTTGGCTCGACGAAAATGATGTTTTCTCATTACACATTCGTATATATAAATATTATACCACTTATTACTACGAGCTGCAGTATATTTGTATTTCTGCTGTGAATATTTTCACAAACCTTATTGCTGCAAGAATTTGGTCTAAAAAAGTTGGCGGATAAAATTTAAAGTTATTTACTTTTTCTCATATGGATGGTAGTATAATAAATAAATAGCAAGGGAAAGGGGCGGTGACATTGAAGGTTGCCATAATCGGTTCAAGAGATACATGTGAAAACGCTTACAATATGATTTTAGAGCAAATACCGGTTGGCTGTTCGGAGATCATTTCCGGTGGAGCAAGAGGAGTTGATTTTCTTGCGAAAAAGGCTGCAAAAGAATTGGGCCTTAAATTTACATGTTGTCGTCCCAATTATAAAAAGTACGGTAGAATTGCACCGCTTGTCAGAAACAACGAGATTGTCGACAAAGCGGATTATGTGTTGGCTTTTTGGGATGGTCACTCAAAAGGTACAAGGCACGCAATAATATGCTGCATTAAGCGTCGTAAACCGTTTAGGATATTTTTGCTTAACCAGCGATATTTTGTTTGCAAAAGCAATTAATTTCAGGAGTGTAGTGGATGAGTATTTTTGATGAAATTTCAGAAGGATTACAAAAGGGCAGAGTTAATCTTGTTAAGGAGCTTGTCCAAAAGGCGGTTGATCAAGGTGCTGAGGCTCAGGAAATTTTGGATAAAGGCCTCCTTGCTGGAATGAATATAATCGGCGAAAAGTTTAAAAAGAATGAAATATATGTTCCGGAAGTAATGATCGCCGCTCGGGCAATGAGCGCAGGAACTGAGTTGTTGAAACCGCTGCTTGTATCGGGCGGCAAAAAGACACTCGGAAAAGCATGTATAGGTACCGTTAAGGGTGATATGCACGATATCGGAAAAAATCTTGTTAAAATGATGATGGAAGGCAAGGGTATTGAAGTAATTGACCTCGGCACAAATGTGTCGCCGGAAAAATTCTTGGACACAGCAATTAATGAAAATTGCGACTTAGTTTGTTGCTCGGCACTGCTTACAACAACAATGGGCGTTATGGGCGAAGTAGTTAAAGCTTTTGAAAACGCCGGAATACGCGACAAGGTTAAGATTATGATAGGCGGAGCGCCGGTAACACAGCAGTTTTGCGATGAAATAGGTGCCGATTCATATACACCTGATGCTGCGACGGCCGCGGAAGTGGCAGTTGAGTTTTTGAAAAAGTAATCGGATTTCAGTAAAGCAAAAAAATGGGGCTGCCTTAGGGCAGCCCCATTTAATTTTTAAACAAGCCCGGGGATTTCCGTTTCTATATCTACGTCTGCTTCGTAGTTTACGCCGTCAATTCCAAAACCGAACAAACGGTAAAAATCGTCCCAATACCCGCGCACGTCGGCGACCTCTTCAAGATTGCTGTCGTTTACACTGTTCCAGATTCGCGAAACCTCTTTTTGGACGTCATCTCTAAGTTCAAAGTCGTCGAGCCGTATTCTGCCGCTTTCGTCGACAATCGTTTTTGGAACATAGAGTTTCTCTGCAAACATTCTATACATCTGCTCTATGCAGCCTTCGTGGATACCTAATTTTTTCATAACCTTGAATAATATCGAAGTATACAGCGGAACAGCCGGAATAGCTGAACTTGCCTGCGTGACGACAGCTTTGTTTACTGATACATAAGCTTTGCCGTTTATAGGCGCGAGCAAATCTGTAATATCCTTTGCGGTTTTCTCAAGGTCCTTTTTAGCCATGCCTATAGTTCCGTCGGCATAGATAGCGTGTGTTATTTCCGGCCCGATATATGAATAAGCAAGTGTTATAGCTCCCTGGGCGAGAACGCCTGCGCCTTTAAGAGATTCAATCCAAAGACGCCAGTCCTCGCCGCCCATAACCTTTATCGTTCCTTCGATTTCTTCTTCTGTTGCAGGCTCAACTGTTGCGGTTGAAAGTTTGTGAGTATTCATATCTATTGTTTTGCCTGTATATGCTTTACCTATGGGCTTGATTACTGAGGAATAGGTTTTGCCTGAATCTACAGTCCTGCGAGGAGCCGCGAGACTGTATACAACAAGGTCAACGCTGCCCAAATCTCTTTTTATGAGCTCAATTGTCTTATCTTTGGTTTCCTTTGAAAACGCGTCGCCCATTATGCTCTTTGCATAAAGGCCATCATCAAGTGCCTGTTTTTGAAACGCCGCCGTATTATACCATCCGGCAGTAGCTGTCCTTTTTAACTGTGCAGGCCTTTCATAAGCAACGCCGATGGTTGCAGCTCCGCAACCAAAAGCTGCTGCTATGCGTGTGGCAAGGCCGTATCCTGTCGAAGACCCGATAATCAGCGCTTTTTTTGTGCCATCAATTGCGGGCTTGCTTTTGACGTAGGCGATTTGCTCCGCAACATTTTTTGCGCAGCCTGTCGGATGCGAGGTGGTGCAGATAAAACCTCTTATTTTCGGCTCAACTATCATGCTAATTCTCCTTCTGGAATGATAAAGGTAACTGAACAAAAGTAAATTACAGTTTTCTATTATACAATATTATAAATTTGTGTTCAACTTTGGAAATAAAGAATATTTTTGAAGTAAAGTCACTATAGCAAGTCCTCGTTCATATAATTACAGGAGTAAACAGGATTTGATGACCGAAAGTTAACGACACACTGGCGGAGGAGTATTATGAGGCGTTTGCGCAGTAAAAGACGGAAAAATAGAGCGCTTGTTGTCGCCATTGCAATATTGCTGACGCTTCTTTTGTCATACATCATATTTATGAACAGACTTCTGCCAGTTGTAGAAACAATGGCAGTAAACAGGGCGAGAAATATTTGCACCGATACTATAAACCAGGCGGCGGGGAAGGTAATCAAAGATAATAACATAACTTATGATATGCTGATGGAGCTTGAAAAAGACAGCAGCGGCAATATCACTGCGGTGAAAGCAAATACATTGAAAATAGATGAACTCAAATATAAAATATCAAACGAGGTAATAAAAGAATTGAACGAGGCTGACACATCGAGTCTCAGTATCCCACTTGGAACGGTTATAGGCGGTCAGCTTTTTCATGGATTGGGGCCGAAAATTAGGGTAAACATTGAGCGAATAGGCAGCGCGGAAACAAAGATAATAAATGAGTTTAGTTCTGCTGGAATCAACCAGACGCGGCAGCAGGTTTTGCTTGAAGTAGACGCGTCAATAACGGTGCTTGTATCCACCTCACATATTACGACAAATGTAAAGAGCAATTATACCATTGCGGATACTGTAATTGTCGGAAATGTACCTGATTCATATACAGTGGTTGATGACAGCTCAGGGAAAAGCAATTCAGATAAGATATTCATTTATGGAAATAAAGGCTCAAAATGATGAATTTAATGCTTTGACGGAGTGATATGAATGAATTTTTAGCAGAAAATATATTCCTCTTTTTTAGCAATAGTAGTATAATCATATACAGTATGTGACTAAATAGCCTGAAAACATCTTATATTCTTTTGGCTTTAAGCAGTTAATTAAATCAACTAAAATAGCTTTATTAATTATGCTTTTAGTCAATAATGTAATCGCAAAGAATATTTGAATTTGGAGTGTTTATATATTGTCTGATCCAGCGAAACGCGCAGAAGAACTGCGCATACTCCTAAATTATCACAATTATCAATATTATGTTCTGGATAATCCTGAGATTGAGGATTATGAGTATGACAAGTTGCTTCGCGAACTTGAGGAAATTGAAGCAGCCCATCCGGAACTTATAACTCCTGATTCCCCGACCCAGAGGGTCGGCGGAGAGGCTCTTACTATGTTTGAGCCGGTTCATCATGAGGTCGTCATGGAAAGTCTTCAGGATTTGTTTTCCCATGACGAGGTTCGGGAATTCGATAAACGGGTTCGCGAGGCCGAGAAAGATATAACATATGTTGTTGAACCGAAAATCGATGGCCTCTCGGTG
>ENA-UPSB01004079-UPSB01004079.1-bioreactor-metagenome-genome-assembly--contig:-NODE-4079-length-10267-cov-6.161183_pt1 | contig 10267 bp, 10 predicted proteins | sample MGYA00238182_ERZ773286 | MGnify/ENA primary metagenome ERZ773286 (study PRJEB29026, sample SAMN07631240) | bioreactor metagenome | isolation source: Switchgrass digestor | place: USA: Dartmouth... | reverse complement strand
CTGCGATTACCTTAACCGCCAGCTTTTTTTCCTGCTCAACAAAATAACTGAATTTCCTTAGCAAATTGAAATTAAAATTCATATCCATACCCCCTTATCCAATGCAGGATAACATAATATTACACGATATGGATATAAATGTCAATGATATAATATATTACCTGGACGTCTTTCCCGTATCAACAAAAGACGGATCTCTGAAATACAGTCCCGTTCTCTTGATTTCTCCCTCCGATTCGGCGGCGCGGGAAATCCCGGCAAAGCCGCAGAATGCGTCAAGAACCGCTTCCGGACTCAAATTCGAAGTGCTGCCAGCAGCAAGCTTCATGGTTAACGTAATTATTTTATTATCGACCTGACCGCTGAATTCAGCGATCATAGGCTTGATATCAACTTCAAGTTCCTTCCCGCTTTTCTTCTGATGCTTGGTTATCATGATGCGATCCCGGGCAAGAAACCGTTCCGTCAGAACCGTTATGTCCGGTTCGGAATCAACGCAGGTCCTGTCGCTTTCTACCGAAGGGGCTACGAAGCGATTGTCAAGGGGGAATCTGACTTCGTAAGAAGCATATTCCGTCAATGCGGCCAGCGATTTCCCTGCTGCTGGCAGTTCTTCGCAGGAGAGTACAGAAACTCCCTCCGGCAGGACGGAATTGAGCTTATCCATGATTTCTTCGGCGCCGTAGGGTTCCCGGGTTTCGAATTCAAGATATTCGCAGGAACTGGTATAGCCCAGCGAAAGCGGCTGCGCGAAGCTCATTTTCGGATGGGGATTGAAGCCCTGAGAATGCTGAAGCCTGATTCCGGACCGTTTGAAGGAGCGTTTGAAAAGACGGAATAAATCCAGATGCGAGATATAGCGCATGGTTCCTTCCTTTGAAAATTTTAAGGCGTATCTGCTCAACGCGTCCCCTCCTCCCGGCATTGTGTTGTTTGAGCCGTACAGCTTGTTTTGAAATTGATCCCGCATCCGATGCAGCCGCGCCTGCAATCCCGGCTCTGTATACCTGAAGCGGCATACTTATTCTCGGATATCAGAAACTCCTTGGACACGCCCGAGTCAATCAGATCCCATGGAAGCGTCTCATCATAGGACCTTTCCCGGGCGGCATAGAAATCGGGATCGATCCCGGTTTCCCGGAAAGCTTTCAGCCACATTTCATACTTCATGTGCTCGTGCCACCCGTCGAATTTGCAGCCCAATTCCCATGCCTTGATCAGCGCGTCGCCAAGGCGCCTGTCACCCCTTGCAAATACGGCTTCGATATGGCTTGCCTCGGTGCCGTGGTAGTGGAAGGACACTCCCTTGATCTTTTTCAGCCTGTCCTTTAAATACAAATGCTTTTCGCCGAGCTGCTCCGGGGTGTTCTGGGGAAACCACTGAAACGGCGTATGCGCCTTCGGGACAAAGTTGGAAACGCTGACCGTCACATTGAACCTTCCCCGCTTTCCCGTTATTTGATAATTGATGTCGGTGATGTTCTTTGCGATCTCGACGATTCCATCCAGATCTTCAAAGGTTTCCGTAGGAAGACCGACCATAAAATAAAGCTTGATGTTGGTCCAACCGAGCCGGATGGCCTGTTCCACGGAATGATAAATATCCTGCTCCGTAATGGATTTGTTGATCACGTTCCGGAGCCTCTGCGTCCCGGCCTCCGGAGCAAAGGTCAGGCCGGTCTTCTTATATCCCTGTATTTCCTGAAGCACTTTAAAGGAGAAGGAATCCAGCCTCAGGGACGGCAGCGACAGGGATACGTCGTTGTCGCGGCAGATTGCCATGAGTTCCTCCACCATCGGTTCGATTTCGGAATGGTCGCTTGTGGATAGCGAAAGGAGGGACAGCTCCTCATACCCAGTAGAAGCAAGCTGGCGTTTTGCAAGATCCATAACCTTGTCCCGGGAACGCTCCCTGACGGGCCGGTAGATCATTCCGGCCTGGCAGAACCTGCAGCCCCTGGTGCAGCCCCTGAAGATTTCCACGACCGCCCTGTCATGAACCGTTTGAATATAGGGCACGATAAAGTTGACGGGAAATTCCGCCTGCTCCAGATTCGCAACAATGCGTTTCTCCACCCTGTCCGGCGCTTTTTCATTCGTCTTTACGATTTCCCGGATCGCACCGCTCTCATTGTAAACCAGTGCATAGAATTTCGGGACATAGACTCCTTTGATGCCGGCCAGCATCTCCAGAAACGCATCCCTGCCGGCCCCGGAGGTCTTCCACCGTCCGTGGGCCTCGCAGACCTCGGGCAGGACTTCTTCCCCGTCTCCGATCATGAAGAAATCCACGATCTCCGCAAGAGGCTCGGGATTAAACGCGCAAGGACCTCCCGCCGCGATAAAGGGATGGCTTTCATTCCGGTCCTTGCTTTTGAACGGGATGCCGGCGAGATCCAGCATATTTATAACGTTGCTGAAGGACAGCTCGTATTGCAGCGTAAAGCCAAGAATGTCAAGCTCGTTTACCGGGGTTTTCGTCTCAAGGGTGAAGAGGGGTATGCCCTCGCTGCGCATCAGCTCCTCCATGTCGGTCCAGGGGGCGAATATCCGTTCGCAATAAACAGAATCCATCCGATTCAGGATATCATACAGGATCTGCAAACCTAAATAGGACATGCCGATCTCATAGGTGTCCGGGAAGGCAAATCCGAATCGCGTCAGGATCTTTCCGGGCTCCTTCACCACCGAATTCAGCTCGCCGCCGATATATCTGGCGGGTTTCTCCACCCGCATCAGCAGCTTGTCCAAAAGCCCGGAAATGTCCGGCAGTTTCACCGGATTTCCAGGCGCAGTCCGATTTGATTCCGTAATGTTATGCAGTGTCATCCATACGTCTCCGTTTCTTCTCCGGGTTCAGGGACCCCGTCAAATCCGACAGGATTCCGGGCCCCTTTCTTTTCCCGTTTAAATTCCAACAGGGTTCTGAAGTCGGCATATATGCCGCAGTAATAGATCCCGTTTAAAAGCTCTTTTTCCGTCAGCTGCCCCCGGTATTTTCCATTGCGGCTTACAACGGCAAAGATCCGGTTGTCCATTGGTCTGTACCTTTCTATGACTTTTACCGCTCTCAAATCCTCCCGGCAGATCAGCATTCTCGGATTCCCGCTTCTGCTTTCATCTTCCATGGTCCGCGTAACCTTGTAAAAAATGAACCCGTTGTCAAGCCTGCGCTCAATGAAAAGATTGACGGCCAAAGCAGACAGAAAAAGATTCCATACGTTATATTGTACCAAGTATACGCCCAAAAGAAAAAGAAAAACTGAAAATATCAAAGAAAAAAAGCGAGAAATTTTCCGTGCCCTGCCGTAACCCAAAAAAACCGCCATGTAAAGGTCGGTGATTTTGCCGCCGTCCAGCGGATAGAACGGCATCAGGTTGTAAAGCGCTAGCACGGCGTTTGCCAGAATGACAGGCTGAAGCCACGGCAGGTAAAAATACAAATCAAGCCAGTACAGCGCCAATGCGGTGACAATGTTGAAAGTCGGTCCGGAAAGGTGGATCAGCAGCTCGTGGCGCGGTTTTACAAACCCTTCCCTTATGTGCAGCACGCCGCCGAAAAGGCCGAATGAAATTTTCTCGGGCGTATATCCGAGCCTGGCCGCCGTTTCCTTGTGGGCCATCTCATGCAGCATGGAAAATATTACCGAAGCAGCGGCGAAAGCCGCGTTTCCCGATAGAACTACAATTAAGAGCAACAGTAGAAAGGAAATATGAAATTCGACCTTCGTTCCGAATATCTGAACCCGGTACATATCAGCCGTCAGAAGTCGATATAGTCCGTCGGATTTGCGATCTTGCCGTCAACCCAAAGCTCAAAGCTCAGATATCCGTTGTTTTCCGGGCTTACCGACGCGATAAGCTGGCCTTTTTTAACCTTTTCCAGCGATTTCACATAGATCTGGCTGCAGCCCCCGTATACGGAGACGATTTCGTCGCCGTGCACAATTTTTACGTATTTTCCGTATTGGTCGCTGACTCCGATTTCTGAAACGATCCCCCCACCGATGGAATGAACCTGAATTTCCTCATCAGACCGGAATTTCATTCTCCACTCATATCTATACTGCCCGTTATTTTCCGTCTTCTCGCCGAAGGTGGCTACCACCGCCTCCGAATCGGTGGGAGGTGAAAAAGCCAACCTGCTGCCGCTTCTTTGAAGGGCCGCGGCAACCGATTCGGGAACCTCCTTCGCTTTGCCCGCGAGACGGACGGCGGAGTCTATGATCTCCGAGACCTTGTAATCCCTGTCAAGGCTTGCCTGGATCTGCTCCAGGCCTTTATTGAAGATGGCGATGTCCATGAGCTTAATCACAATAACAATAAGTACGATGATGATGCAGACCAGAAGCTGTCTGAGCATCGTCGCGCCATAATTCTTCCTTTTTCTAACAGACCTTCTCCCCCCGTACATATATAAAACCCTCCTCGTCTCAGCTTCAACGGTCAGCTTGCCCAATTTGCGAATACAGAATTGCTGCCGGCCGACCCCCAGCAAGAAAATCACAAATCGGCGATTTGTAGATTTCTACTGCTAAGCATATTAACGCGGAGGATAAAATATTACTTCAAATCAAAGCACGGAGCTGACGGGAGCTCCAAGGATCTGTTCAATCCTGCTGATCATGAGCTTATTGTTCTTGATCTTTTCGCTGATACGTGCGACCGCTTCCGGATTTCCGCGAAATTTCTCCAAAACGTACTGCATCCGGGCTTCCAGACCGACGTACTCATCCTCTTTCACCATCCTGTCAGCGAGACAGATAATATCCGTCTCGCTGATCCTTTCCTTGTTCGGATCACAGTCATAAAACATATGGATGCGGATGATTTCCGCCTCCTGATAGAAACCATGTTCTTCGGCGATTTTCGCGCCGACTTCCCAATGCTTATCTTCGATCCTGGCTATATCATGAATCAGTCCCGCTCCCTGAATCAGTCCGAGATCAAGGCCGCAGCCCTTTTCGTTCAATGCCTGCCCGATCTTTAGGGCGGTTTCGGTCACCTTGACGCAATGTCTGATAACATGGACCGGCGTGTTATACTGCTTGAGCAGAGCCATACATTCTTCTCTTGAGGGGTGTCTGTTAGCCATTGGGTACTCCTTTTGATGCTTTCAATACTTTTTCGCGATTCCGATTGAATCGTACGTTGCATATTCTGCCAAACCGATTTTACCACAAATTTTGATAATAATTGACAATATAATTGCGTGTTGGTATAGTAAATTAATATAAGGAAGCATTTAACAACCTATTAAAGAATATCTTAATATAATTGTTTCAAAGGATGTGTGTATCATGGGCTATGCAGAAATGCTGGATGAGATCATCTCCGAAAGCGAACTTTCCCTTCGTCAAATTTCAAACTTGTGCAAACAGTTCAATATCTCAATCACACCGTCATATATCTCACAACTGAAAAACGGAAAGCTTCCGCCCCCTTCACCGGAGGTGTCCCTGGCATTGGCAAAGGTTTGTAACAGCAAAAAACAGGCACAGCTCGTTTTTCAGGGATATATGGAAAAAGCGCCGGACGTGATCAGGGAATACATGCTCGCCTCTTCCCAGTTGAACAAGATCATGCTGGAATCCCTTTGCAAAGCGGAAAACAAAGCAATGTCCGAGGAAGCGTTGAACTTTCTCAAAAATTTAGACGTCCTATCCACACTGGAATTATCTTCAAAATATGTCAGTTCCGACAGAAATCTGAACCCGTCGGATCTGATACGCGAGATCACCCTCTCAAGCGGTGGCGTCGTAAAGGTTCAGGCTCAGGGTGACATGGTCAACTTCTTCTTGGGCGACACTTCCATGAGCCCGATGATACCCATCCACTCCTATATGTATATTTTGCCGACACGGCTTGAATTATTAAAAGAACGCGATATTATCGCATTTTATCCAAGCAACAGAAAGCAGCCGACGCTCAGGAGAATCTTCTATTCCAACGGAAAGATTCTCCTGGTCCCGGAAGACAAGTCCTATCAGATTTATATTGTCGACAGCTTTGAGGAAATTGACTATATCGGAAAAGTTGTTTCCTACAAGGTTGATTTATAAAGAGCGGTCGTCCGCTATTCATCGTAATACTCAAATTCATAATCAAAGATGCGGACCGTATCGCCTTCCTTTAACCCAAGCGCCTTCAGTTTGTCGATGGCGCCGTTTTTTTCTATATACTTATACAGATAGCGCAGGGATCCGAAATCGTTGAAGTTGGTCGAATTGAAAATTTTTCGCAGCTGTTTGCCCTCCAGCACATAAACGCTGCCGTCCTTGAAGGCATGAATTTCCCGGTAATCGGGATCTTCCCGGTCCTTTTCGAAATCGAAATATTCGACGACCTCCTCTTCCCGGGGCTCCTGTTCGATGCGGTGAAGCTCCGCCGCCGCAGCGGCCAGAAGTTCATGCACGCCCTGGTTTATAGGCGCTGAAATCGGAAACACCCGGTATCCTTTCCCTTCCACATATTCCTTGAACCGGACGTAACGTTCATCCTCCTCGTCCAGCAAATCTATTTTGTTGGCAGCAACAAGCTGCGGCTTTTTCAAGAGTTTTTTTCCATAGGACTCCAATTCCCTGTTTATTTTCTCAAAGTCCTCAATGGGGTCTCTGCCTTCCGATCCGGAAACATCCACAACATGGATCAAAAGCTTGGTCCTCTCGATATGCTTCAGAAAATCGTGTCCAAGACCCGCTCCGGTATGCGCGCCTTCAATCAGACCCGGAATGTCCGCCATAACGAAGCTGGTATCAAATATTTCAACCACTCCCAGGTTCGGCGTGTTCGTTGTAAAGTGATAATTCGCGATTTTGGGCTTGGCGCTGGTACTGACGGAAAGCAGCGTCGATTTCCCGACATTGGGAAAACCGATGATGCCGACGTCGGCGATGAGCTTCAGTTCAAGGATCACGGTCCTAGACTGGGCAAAGCCGCCCGCTTCGGCAAAATTCGGCGCCTGGCGGACAGAGTTTTTAAAGTGTACGTTCCCCTTTCCGCCCTTTCCGCCACGGGCCGCGACGAAGCTGTCGCCGTGATCCACAAGATCCTTCATGACCAATCCCGTTTCCGCGTCGATGATAAGGGTTCCCGGAGGCACCTTTATCACAAGATCCTTGCCGTTTTTTCCGAAACGGTTTTTCTTCATGCCGTTCTGACCGTCTTCCGCTTCGTATTTCTTTTTATATCTGAAATCCATCAAAGTCCTGAGGCTTCTGTCGGCTTGAAAGATGACGTCCCCCCCTTTGCCGCCGTCTCCGCCGTCGGGCCCTCCTTCCGGCACAAAAGGCTCACGGCGGAAGGAAACACAGCCGTCGCCGCCCTTGCCGGACTTGATGAATATTTTTGCCCTGTCTACAAACACCGTTTTCCCTCCAAACAGAATTATCCTATTATCAGATCATAATTCCTAAATTAAATTTTGAAACATAGTCTTAAGATCATAGTCTTAAGATCATAGTCTCATAAATCATAGTTCCCAGATCTTAATGTTCCTCGCCCGGTTCTTTTCTATTCCGGCAGGCCCTTTTCTCTTTTCTCCAGACAGAAAAGCCCCTATACGAGTATAGGGGCTTGATCCTGCGGTTTATGCTTCTATCGGATAGACGCTTACTTTTTTTCTGGTTTTGCCATATCGTTCGAACTTCACGGCTCCGTCGATCTTTGCAAACAAAGTATCGTCTCCGCCGATTCCCACATTGCTTCCGGGATGGAATTTCGTTCCACGCTGTCTGACCAGAATGCTGCCAGCGCTTACGAATTGGCCGTCTCCTCTTTTAACGCCCAGCCGTTTCGAAATACTGTCGCGGCCGTTCTTTGAGCTTCCTACTCCTTTTTTGCTTGCCATAGACCACACCTCCTGTTCCCTTGTGTTGTCCTTGCTTTCTCCGGAGTTTTCCGGCTCCGGATCGCTTTTATATGAAATACCGATATTGCTCCGCTATTGCAGTTTCCTGCAGTTTTGCAGCTTTTTCCGCTGCTTGCTTCTTATTTTTCCGTCGCTTCGCCTTCTGCTGCCGCTTCTTTCGCTGCGGACTTTTTCGCTGCAGAAGTCTTAGTTGCGGTTGTTTTTTTCGCTGTGGACTTCTTTTCCTTCGCGGGTGCTTCCGCGTTCACTGCCGTCTCAGCTACAGCTTCGGCCGAAGGCTGTTCAACCGCTTTTTTAGGCGCCGGCTTTCCGTCCGCCGATAACGATTCAATTTTTACCATTGTATACGGCTGGCGGTGTCCCTGCTTTTTTCTGTAGTTCTTTTTCGCCTTGTATTTGAAGATGATAATCTTTTTTCCCTTACCATTTTCAACTACAGTGCCAAAGACCTTCGCACCTTCAAGGACCGGCGCGCCAATCTGAACCGTTTCGCCGTCGCTCAGCATCAACACCTTGTCAAAGGCTACGGTTTCACCGACAGAAGCCTTGAGTCTTTCAATCGTGATCACGTCGCCTTCCCGTACTTTGTACTGCTTTCCGCCGGTTTCGATGATTGCATACATGTTTTTTCTTTTTACCTCCTCTAACCAGTCTCGCCATAAGGGGCAGCGTTTCGCTTTTTAAAGAGCCCGTTCTGAGCGGCTTACAGACATAGATGATATCATACAAGCCGTAATATGTCAAATATTTTTCCTTATTTTCCTGCGATTTAGAAGGTTTTATTCAAGTCGCTCACTGGAACTTAAAATTAAGCGCTCCGTTTTTCCTAATGATTCATTGCTCATCTCCGATTTCACGCATCGTATGAGCGGTCCGGATCGCCATCCGTATGATCAGTCCTCTATGATTACGCCGTCTTCATCCACTTTCGGCGCCTTCAAAGCGGGAAAATCGCGCATGAGACGCTCTTCGATCTGAGCCAGGATATCCTTGTTTTCCGCCAGGAAGGTCTTCGCGTTTTCCCTGCCCTGTCCGATTCGTTCGCCGTTGAAGCTGTACCAGGAGCCTGCCTTTTCAATGATTTTTGCTTCAACCGCACAATCCAGCACGTCTCCTTCCCGGGAAATCCCCTTGCCGTACATGATATCGAATTCCGCCTGCTTGAACGGAGGCGCGACTTTATTCTTTACTACCTTGACGCGGGTGCGGTTGCCGAGGACGGTATCCCCGGACTTGATGCTTTCCACCTTTCTGACGTCAAGACGCATGGAAGCGTAGAACTTCAGCGCCCTGCCGCCGGTGGTGACTTCGGGGTTGCCGAACATGACGCCGACTTTTTCGCGCAGCTGATTGATGAAAATTGCCGCGGTGTTTGATTTGTTGATGACGCCGGCGAGTTTCCGGAGGGCCTGGGACATCAAGCGGGCCTGCAGCCCCACATGGCTGTCGCCCATCTCACCCTGGATCTCCGCCTTCGGTACCAAAGCGGCCACGGAATCGATGATGATAACGTCGATGGCGCCGCTGCGCACCAGCATCTCGCAGATTTCCAGGGCCTGTTCGCCCGTATCAGGCTGGGATACCAGCAATTCGTTCACGTCGACTCCGAGATTTTTCGCATATTCGGGATCCAGCGCATGCTCCGCATCGATGAAGGCGGCTTTCCCTCCCGCCTTTTAGGCTTCGGCGATGACGTGAAGCGCAAGGGTCGTTTTTCCGGAGGATTCCGGTCCGAAGATCTCCGTGATCCTTCCGCGGGGGATACCGCCGATGCCGGTGGCGATATCGAGGCTCACGGCGCCGGTGGAAATCGCCTCGACGGCCAGGTTGGCGTCGCCGCTGCCCAGCTTCATAATGGCGCCTTTCCCGAATTGCTTCTGTATCTGAAGCATTGCCGCTTCCAGTGCTTTTTCTTTTTCTTCTTTATTGATGCCCATTGAATACCCTCCCGTTTATGTATTAAGAATCGTTGGATTCGGTCGTCAGCAAACAGAACATTTGTTCTGCTGATATCATAATATAATTCGCCATGCCCGTCAAGCATTATTTTAACTGATTTCCGGGCGATAGCGCGACTGACGGCCGTTTTCCGCCTCGAATCAAGATTAACATATAATAAACATTATGTAAATATATTCCATATTATTTTTGCTGCAAATTTTATTTTATTTGGTATGGGCTTAGAAAACAGGGATGACTTGAACGCTTTTGTTCATATTATCATCCGAATCGAGCTGGATTTTTAGCAGGTATTAAGAATGTGACTACGTTCACATTTTAATAGCCTAAAAAACGTGAAATGAGGATTGATAATATCAAAAGCGTGTACGGAATCTCACTTTCTAAGCCCATACCATTAGAATTTATAAAAAGAAGCAGCTTTCACTGCTTCTTGTC
>ENA-UPSB01004069-UPSB01004069.1-bioreactor-metagenome-genome-assembly--contig:-NODE-4069-length-10306-cov-17.555458_pt1 | contig 10306 bp, 4 predicted proteins | sample MGYA00238182_ERZ773286 | MGnify/ENA primary metagenome ERZ773286 (study PRJEB29026, sample SAMN07631240) | bioreactor metagenome | isolation source: Switchgrass digestor | place: USA: Dartmouth... | reverse complement strand
GTCACATCATTTTGGAGTTTCTGATATACAGCGTTTATGGCCCAGCCATAGTTAAGGTCATCTGCTTCAGTGACCCACAGGGTGTCGATGTCTGCGTTTCTCGCCCTTTTCGATTCCTCATCCCACATACTGATGAATAACCTGTCTTCCTGTCTCCATGAGTATTCCTCATCACCTATTATACCCACAACCTCCCCTACTCCATCCTCAAGGAACTTTGAGTGGCCGCAGACACGGCAGACCACGAACTGGCCCTCCCGGGTGTGGATCTTCTTTGGCCTGAAAAAGTCCCTCCCACATATGAGTGTCTTATAATTCTCCTTCAGGGCCCTCTGGGCCTTTTTTATCCTCTCAATGGCCCTCCTGGCAGCTATCCTGACCCCTTCCTCAGGGTCACTGAGGGCCTCCCTCAGCGCATCAAGGGCCACAGCATCCCCTGCCTCTCCAAGGTAATCTGCGGCCCTGGCCCTCACCTCAGGATCAGAGGAGTCCCGGAGGTATCCTGTGATCCCCTCAATGGCCTCCACATAGCCATCCATGTCCTCAGGGTCAAGAGCCCTGAATACCCTTCTGAGGTCATCTTCCTCACCGGATCCTCCCTCCAGTTTTCCGTGGAGGTAGGTGCAGATGGAGTGGAATATGCAGAGACTGCAGAGCTCGTTCTCCCTTGGAGGGAATTCCTCACGTCTTATCCTCTCAGCCACATCCTCAAGTAGGCCCTCCATGTCCTCTGTCGGTTCTATCTCATGCCATTCTGAATCCTCAAAGGTGTATGCGAGGAAGCCGTCGAAGTCCATGTCCAGTGCGTGCCTGTAGACTCCCAGCTGGAGTTCAATGTCCCTTGCATGTATACCCGACCCTGACATTGACTTGAAGTCCACCAGCTCCAGCTCGCCTTCAAGGTTTCTTATGATGAGGTCTGTCTGACCGGTTATCATGAAGCAGTCCCTCAGTATGCTGAAGGGCCTCTCTGCAGAGACTATCTCTGATGCACGGGATCTTATCTCATCAAGGTAGCGTTTTAGTTTTGATATGAAGGCTCTGAATCCATCAGGGGACATTTCGATGTCTCTGAGTGCATGTGATGCCAGTTCCTGAAGGTAATCATCTGTCACCGTCTCTCCACGCATCAGGCGCCGGTTTATCCTCCGGAGGCACTCGTGGACCGCCATACCGTAGATCTGGTTCCTGGTTGGTGGAACGTCGAAGCCGTACTCATAGAGCATCATGTAGTTGAAGGGGCATGTGAGGTAGGTGTTTAGCTCTGTGAAGCTGATCCTGAAGATTTCCCTGGTCTCAATGTTCTCCACCTGGCAGCTGTTCTTTATGATCTCTATCCTGGCATCCTCGGGGTCTATCCTCCCGAGCCTGTCACTGGTTATCCTTGAACTTTCAATGAGATCCTCTATGAACTCTGAGTAACCCAGCTGGCCCCTGTGGTTCCCGGTTGCTGAGATTATGAGCATGTCCTGGGCCCGGGTCATCCCCACATAGAAGAGGCGCCTCTCCTCCTTTTCCTTCTCTTCCTCCTCTTCCTCCATCACATCACCCCTCATTGTGCTCCTCCGGAGTTCTTCAGGTAATTCGAGTTCACTCCTCCCCTGGACCTTCCTGGGTAATTTCCCATTGAACACCGAGCAGATTATGACCACCGGGAACTCAAGGCCCTTGGCCCTGTGCATTGTCATCATGTTGACAGAGAAGGGGTTCTCCAGGAGTATCTGGTCGTACTTCTTGATCCCGCGGGACATGGCCATCCTTATGAACTCCATGAGGCCCTCCACGCTGGGCTCTGAGGAGACGCGCTCGTAATCCCTTATGAGTGAGCTGAACCTTGCCAGGTTGTAGAGTTTCTCCCTTGACTCATCATCACCCCTCTCAAGGAGCCTGTGTGGGTACTCTGTCAGTTCAAGGATCTCGTAGTACCTCTCAAGAACTCCGAGGTCGCTGTCTATGAGGCTGTTGAGGGCCACGAGTTTCCTGATGTCATCAGGGTCTGTGAATCCCGCCTCCCTGAATTCTCTGTGCTCCCTGAGACCCCTTAATTCCTCCTCATCCATGTCCAGGATGAGGTTGACGCTGCCTGGGGTCAGGTCCATGAACTCACCCTCAAGATGTTCGTATTTCAGTTTTCTGATTATCTTCCTCCTCTCCCTCCGGGTGTGGTGGAGGAGGTGCATGATGTAGAGTATTTCCTCCCGGTCAAAGAAGCCTCCCTCACCGTATACATTGAAGGGTATGCCCTCCCTGCGTAGTTCATTCATTATCTCCACTGCATCGTGCTTCACGCTTCTGAAGAGGAGGGTCACGTAGCCCTGGTGGGGTATTACACCGTGGTCAACGAGGGCCCTTATTATTCCCACCACATTGGATGGTTCATCCTGGTGTGTGGGGTTGTCCAGGATGAATACCCTGTTCTCTGAGTCCCTCACGGGCCTTATGTCCTTGGGGTACTCTCTGTAACCATCCATGAACCGCTGGGTGACGTCAACTATGCTGGGGACGGACCTGAAGTTCTTCTCAAGCATGACAACCTCGGCACCGTACTTCTTCTGGAAGCCCAGGAAGTTTTCGGGGGTGGATCCCCTGAAACCGTAGATGCTCTGGTCCTCGTCTCCAACAGCGAAGATGTTGCATTCCTCCCCTGCCAGGAGTTCAAGGAACCTCTCCTGTATCTGGTTGGTGTCCTGGTACTCGTCCACCATGAGGAACCTGTACCTTGACCTGAGGTCATCCAGGATCTTACTGTCGTTTTCAAGGAGTCTGACGACCCTCCACTGCATCCCTGCAAAGTCAAGCAGGCCGTTCTCATCCATGAGGTTGAGGTACCTCTGGTAGGCCTCTGCAACGGTCATCTCGAACCTCCCTGCACCCTTATTTCTGTAGTGCTGGATCAGGGTCTCGGGGTCGACCATGTTCTCCTGGCACTCGCTGAAGAAGCCCTGGATGAGGGGGAACCTCTCCCTCTGTACATTGCCAAGTCCCAGCTGTTCCCTGTGTTCGTATATGAACATGAGCTGGTTTTCCTCATCCAGGACATGGAAGTTTGAGCCGAGGGTGTGGTGGTCGGGGTACATGCGGAGTATGCGGTTGCAGAAGGAGTGTATGGTTGATATCTGCATCTCCTCTGCCCTTCCACCCACACGTCTGATTATCCTCTCCTTGAGTTCATCTGCGGCCTTCCTGGTGAAGGTTATCACGACCAGGGATGATGGTTCAGCACCCCTCTCATCTATGAGGTGGGCGACCCTCTCCACTATGATCCTGGTCTTCCCGGCCCCCGGCCCTGCAACAACGAGGAGGGGTCCGGTGAAGTGTTCAACTGCTCTGCGCTGTTCATCTGTGAGCTGAATCTCCCCTGTCATGAATGGCACCCCATAAATGTTATTCTATGGTTTCCATCCACTTTTATAGTTTTTCCATTGAATTCTCATGGCCGGTAGCCTCCCCTGAGATTATTGAAAATACATTAACATTAAAATTAAAGTTATTATGAAGAATTTAATAGGCTGATGAATTCAATAAAAAAATTTATATTCAATAATTTTAATGTACATTATTATGTCATACTCAGACTATAAGGGCTGTGCATCTATAATTTCAGAGGTGATGTTATGAATGAGACCGTCAGGGAGTACCTTAATGGACTTGAGTTCCTGAAGCCCCAGGTTTCAGGACCCATGGAGGTCATACCGGTCCGGGCTCCCGGGGGAAGTCTGAGCTATCTTACATTATCAGAGGCCATGGAAAGGGAAGTGCTCTGGATGGGGGAGGTGGATGAGTCAGGCTCGGTGCCGCAGGTGCGTGCAGTGAACCGCTCCTGCGAACCCGTGCTCTTAATTGATGGTGAGGAACTTGAGGGTGGCAAGCAGAACCGTGTGATCAATGCAACGGTTCTATTACCTGAGGAATCCGAGACAATCATACCTGTGAGCTGTGTTGAACAGGCAAGGTGGTCCTACACCTCAAAGGAGTTCAGGGACCCGGGGAGGGTCGCTGCCCTGAATGTCCGCCTTACAAAGACACGGACAGTTACAGAGAACCTGGAGAGGATGGCCGGACCCATCCTGGATTCAGGATCAGAGCAGGCACCTGAGGACAGAGCCGTGGAATTCTACCGTTCAAAGCAGGGGATGGTATGGGATGAGGTGAACAGGCTCCACAGGAGGACAGGTACTGAATCAGGGACCTGGGCACTGGGGGACGCCTACAGGAAGGAGGCAGATAAACTCAACAAATTCAAAAGACCATTCAAACCCGTGAAAGACCAGAACGGTGTTCTTGTAGCTATAAACGGGACGATAGCTGGACTCGAATTTGTCTCAAGAACTGAGGCCTACAGGAGGCTCCATGACAGGATCATAGGAAGTTACGCCATTGAGGCCATGCTGCATGAGAGGGTCGGATATGGAGCCGTGGACCCGGGTAGCTTCATTGAGGAGATAATGGGTGCAGATGAGAAGAGCTACCCATCCCCCGGCTACGGTACAGACCACAGGTACACCTCAGATCACATTACCGGTTCAGCCCTCACACACAGTGGTGAGGTGGTGCACTCTGTTTTCTTCAGACTGAGGAATGATTGCAGCAATACCAGAAATCATTGATTCCGTTAAAGAAACCAACCAGTAGATGTATCAATGACAATTTTAGAATGGGGATTGTCTTCTAGCATTATAGTCCCCATGCTACCATCTCTAATCATCTCAAAAAATTTACCCTCAGAAATCCCAGATATGATAGCTGCAAGCGTTGAATTAACCGATAATCCTGTTGATCCAATAGCTACATGCTCTACTTCAGGAAAGCATCAAAGAAGATAAATCTAGTTGAGGGACCATCTCATCCGCCAACTTATCATGCGACCACAACGTTGCAGGGGCTGCCATGAAGGAGCATCTTTCATGGGACCTGGTTTGTATAAAGGTTTCTTATCCGGCCAGTACCTTAAAGTTCCATCTGTTACTCTGGTTGTGGCTATGGCGAAGCCTCTCACACCTTCATAAACAATGGCATACATGGCCCCATAGTCTGCGCTGTAACCATTTGAAATTATATGGAACTTCTGTTATTATTGCTTTTTAATGAAGAATTTTATCGATCTATTTTTTTTCCCGGATTTAGTGGCGTTTAATGTGATTTTGATAATGGAAACATTTTTTGGGATTTTCAGTTTATATATAAATCTATTTCTTGTATCTAGAGGTATCTCCTGGTTATATATCCCTAGATCACTTGAACTGATTCTAACAGTTGCATTTACTTCTGAAGAACCATTTAAAATGCACTGTGTAGTGTTATTAGCTACAAAAACAATCATTTCTCCATTATCAGTATAACCCGCATTTACAAATCCATTTGAAGGATCAAAATTAAGACCAAGTAGAACCGAACTCTCAGCGGGATTTAAAAGGCAAACTGTACTAATTATCAGAACAATACCCAATAAGGAAGCGCTACAAATGGCGATGGCTTGACTTCTGGGGCTTTCACTAGACCACCATTTCCTATGACCCTCTGATTCATTTTCAAGAAATGCATAGAAATTTTCCGTTTCCTTCATAATTCTTAACTTTTTAAATCCAACAGCAAGAAATCCTCCTAGAATTACCAGAGCTACAAACTTACCCATGTGAAAGAAAAAATACATCAGATTATCTAAAGGAACTAATAACAATGTAATAATGATTCCGATAATGGTGCTTGATAGAAGTGTGTTTTTATATTCTTGGTTGCGAATCAATTGATAAATAAAGCCCACTGATACCACAATGATCAGCAAATAAGCTGGTGAAAGATAATAAGCACGAGTTGTTACTGTAATGTCCATTAAGTTACCTCCACTAAATATTACTATTTGTCATTTTTTGAAAACAGTAATAAGTTATTGTAGAAGATTCAATTATTACTCCTTGATTTTTAGGTATTTTAAATTTAAATGTATGCTGATCACCCTCATATAATACTGAAATAGATCTTCCAGGTAGCAGAACAGCATATTGAGTTTCTCTATATGATTTATCCCCAATGTAATAAACTACAGAACATTCTATAACCCAGCAGTCATTATTAGGAGAAGTTCTAACGACTTTATAATGGAACCAACTATCATCTCCCTCATCACCACCATATACAAAAATCATGAAATTACCATCGGGTGTCATTGAACTTCCCATAAAATTTGCTGGCTGCTCTTTTTCTAGATCCGATTGTGATGGAGTTATATCGTGATAATATTTTTCTAATGATTCTTTTAATGTATCCCAAAACCATTGTGATGGTCCTGATTCTCCCCAATACTGCGACATAAGTGGTAGGATGTAATTGGTGCTGTTAAACAGCCCATTTCTCTCGGATTCTGCTATAGATCCTGGTTTAAGAGTGTCGAGTATTTTTAGGGGTATTAATAGGAATAGCAGTGGTGATAATAGTTCCGCTGTTACAATAGTTTTTCCTTCAGAAACAGCTGTTCCAAACATGGCAACGATACTACCCAGAGAAATAGACACGTCACTAATTGAATCATAATCATCCGGCCTCACATTCAGATTACTCTTCAAACTCTCCGCCAACTGAATGCTCCGGTCGGTAATCTGATCATGGAAACAGTAAACACCACACAAGCTAGTCATAATATCCCGAACAATTCCAGTCTCAGGGTCAAGCAAAAGGATAAGCTCATCTTTACCCTTCATTTTAAAGACAATGTAACCGTTGCTCATGAACATCTCTGGTATCTCACCATTAAGAATCCTATAGCATAAACCAATGGTCACTGAACTAACCTGTAAAGTGAAAGGACTTGTCATGTTAACAGGCATAATAGATGACATAACCCAATGCTCAAGGGGAGAATAAGCCAATGAACAAGCAAAACGGAAGGCCCAAACATTCTCTGGTGCACCAATTACGGTCATACCCATACCATGATCACTCTCCCCCGTAAGGTAAGTGTCCTGAGCATCATCACACACTGAAAACACCGCCATACTGGTTCTAGTCCAGGTAACATTGAATTTAGCCGCAGCTTGATCTGCTACCATATCGTGGCATTTAATCATCAAGAGGGAAGTCAGGAATGTTCCATAGGCTGCTTTCATTGCCCCTGGTTGGTAAAGTGATTTTTTATCCAACCAGTACTGCACCACACTATCAGTTACTTTGGTGGTGGCAATTGCGAAGCTTCTAACACCCTCATATCCATCTCCATTCATGTATACCATTGGACTTACCCTTAAAATAGGATTACCTGGAAAGTTAAGGTTTAAAGTCTCACCATCGTCAGGATCAGTGATGGTTATCGTCTGGGCACTTTTTCCAGGATAGAATATGGATATTATCAAAGGATCTATAAAGTATCTACGATAGTTCTTAATAAAAGCAATCTCACTATCTGTGAAATTATTTTGCTCTTTAACCAAAGCAAGAATGCCATCTTCCAGCTGATTATCCGTAAAATTCCAAAGTTGGGGGTTGCTTGCGATAATCAACTGTAATGGAAGATTAGATTCTATAGGCTTTAAAAACAATTGATTAATGTAGCGAATCTGTTTAAAGACATTCTCAGAATAGGAATGCCGGTAATATAGGTAAGCCGCATTAAATACGGTCTTACTGGCCACTACATTTCCATTAACAATAAGATCTACTTCTTCCCTAAACATTCCAGTTTCCTTCCAGAGCACACTAACCCAAATGGTAGGATCATTCAAGGGAATCTCATAACTCAAAGTCAACGGATCATAACAGTAGTCCCACAATTCTGGCATCAACCCGGGTTCATCATAGGCAAGTGGATCCCCATACATCATATAGCAATACTCATCTATACCCATTCCAAGCTCCGCCCACGCTTTCTCCTCAAGTTCACAAAACGCATCCCAATTAAATTCCCAATGCCCTGAATTATGATCCAGCGCTGTGCTCCTAATAGTCAGGATGCCTTTAGCCGGTATCCTTGTAACAGTGGCAGAGACGCTTTGTTTGTCAACCGTGGCCGTGATATTAGCTGTGCCTGATAAGATGTTTTCCAGCAAAAGAGTGCCTGTTGCCTTACCATTCATTGTATACACTGGGGTTGTGATAGTTCCCATGTTGGTGGAGAATTTGACTGGAATACCATCCGGGACATGGCCTTTAGATAAGGTATCTTCTCCTATGTTGTTATGGGTCAAATCTGCTGTGATGGTGGAATTACCTAATTTGTATATCTGATCTGGTGAAGCGTTCATCTGAAGTATCAGCCATGGATCATATTCAACTTCCCCTGATGGCCAGCTATCACGCCATGACCCATCATAATATTCTCTTGTTATGTAAATATCAGATGGTTCGGCTACATAATTTGGATCGTTTCGACTCCACCACGGTTCTACTACAAATGCTGGGTTATTTGAGCTCCACCAGTTATTAGTCGCATTAATCCTGCCCTTATCAATGTAAAGTCCAAAATAGTTTTCAGTTATTCTGTTAAAATGAACATTTCCTGCAGAGTTATAGACGTAAATCCCGTAATCATTGGACACGATGTTATTTTCAATTATATGATTATCATCGCCATCAGGCCCTGAATAACCATCACTCTGCAAATAAATTCCATAGTTATTGTCATTTATGTTGTTTCCTGATATCCTGTTGTTTAAGGATGTGGAGGATATTCCTGAGTAATGAGTTTGGTAGAACCAGTATTCATCCCACCATATTGGTTCCAATTCAGGATCACCTAGATATTGGTAGAGATTATAATAATCTGCATACTCTTCCCAGTCCGTACAGTCTGCTGGAATGTAGATACCCCGTTCATTGTTCTTTATCATATTTCCGGCGATCTTGTTGTTCGAAGAGTTATACAGGTAGATCCCATAACAATTTCCAGTTATGATGTTATTATTGATTGTACAGTTGTTTGCACAGTCCAAATAAATCCCATATGAACCTGTTGCCCCGTTAATTGTGAAACCCTCAATGGTTGAACCACTTCCAGCTGCTGTTATGGTAAAAACAGGTTTTGATGGATCCAAAGCCTGAACAGTTACTACTTCACCTGAAAAGGGCCTTATTGTAAGCTTTTTATTAACGACAACATTTTCTGTGTAGGTCCCAGCTTCAACCTCTATGGTATGACCATCCAAAGTTAGAGGATCATCTATAGCTGCCTGGATGGTCGTATAACTTATTCCTGTGTTAATATTTTTTGGATCCGAAATTCTTGAGGTATTATCCTGCTCCATCACCTCTGGATTGTCAGTACCATTTACATCATATTGCTCCCGTGTACCTTGGGAAGCTGTGTAAACAGAGTCATTTTTTGATTGCTGCATGGAAACCGCTCGATCCTGACTTGTTGCGTCAGCTGCTACAGCTATCCCTGCTACTGCAAAGATGGTCACAAACAATCCCATAAATATAAGAGTCCTTGGAATTTTATTCATAATAACATCTCAAAATTTATTATTAAATTTATTATTAAATTTATTATTAAATTTATTATTATAAAGCATATATAATACTTTATATTTATTTAATATTATTAATTAATTCAAAAAAATTCAAAAAATGTAATAACAAAAAACCAAGCTTTATCCCAGGTATAGGAAATGTTGCATGAACTCTCCATCTTATGTGATGAGTTTAACCTCATACTTCATTAACCGTCATATTTAAAATGTTGCACCACCACTCCTGGTCCTGGACTACACAAACCTTCCCACCAGCGGGGGCCCTCGACGGCTGGCAGCATAATGGGTGAACGGCTCCATCACCATACCCAGCCTGATGTTGGGGAACATCTTCATAACTGTCCAGCCGACCCGTGGCTGGGATGAGGTCACAGACTACCATAACCCATATCTGCCACCCCACCACCAGTACATAGCATTTGATGCAGCTGCAGGGTCATCATCCAGTGCAGGTGAGGAGGGCGAAACCGGGAAGGCCTATGAGGTTTCAGCCTCAAACAGCAGCGGTTCAGCAGAGAGTCAGGTCCCGATCTATGCACTTCTCGGGGTTGTGACACTTGTCCTTCACTTCAGAAAAAATAAACACAAGTTCCTTTTTTAATGTAAAACATTATAACCCATTCAAACCCGTGAAAGACCAGAACGGTGTTCTTGTAGCTATAAACGGGACGATAGCTGGACTCGAATTTGTCTCAAGAACTGAGGCCTACAGGAGGCTCCATGACAGGATCATAGGAAGTTACGCCATTGAGGCCATGCTGCATGAGAGGGTCGGATATGGAGCCGTGGACCCGGGTAGCTTCATTGAGGAGATAATGGGTGCAGATGAGAAGAGCTACCCATCCCCC
>ENA-UPSB01004064-UPSB01004064.1-bioreactor-metagenome-genome-assembly--contig:-NODE-4064-length-10312-cov-3.647655_pt1 | contig 10312 bp, 9 predicted proteins | sample MGYA00238182_ERZ773286 | MGnify/ENA primary metagenome ERZ773286 (study PRJEB29026, sample SAMN07631240) | bioreactor metagenome | isolation source: Switchgrass digestor | place: USA: Dartmouth... | reverse complement strand
TCCGCGAGATTTGGAGGGTTGAATTGTTTCACGTGAAACACGGGAAATGCTACTATCATATAAAGGATTCGAGGCTGATTTCAGAATGTGCCAACTGTGTATGACCAAAAGCATCATTGAATGACGGCCTGATTTTTTAATCGTACGTGATTTGAAAACAAGTGCGGATGCATGGGAGGATAAAGATTGTGGTTATTTACTTTGACAATGCCGCCACCAGCTACCCCAAACCGCCTCGGGTACTGCAGACGATGGCAGATTTCTTGCAGCGCTGTTCAGCGAATCCCGGACGCGGAGGCCACCAGATGGCATTGGAAGCCGGGAGGATGGTTCTTGAGGTTCGAGACCAGATATGCAGGTTTATAGGTGCCGGTAAACCCGAAGAAATCATTTTCACATCCAGTGCGACCGAAGCGCTCAACCTCGCCCTGCTCGGAGGGCTGCGCCCCGGTGATCACCTGGTTATTACCAGCATGGAGCACAATGCGGTAGCCAGGCTGCCTATTATTTAAAGCGCACCGGGGTGGAATTGGGGGTGGTCGAGGCCGACCAATGGGGTATGATTACCCCTGAGGATGTTGCCCGCGCGATTAAAAAGAACACCCGGATGGTAGCGATCTTGCATGCTTCAAACGTCACCGGCGGGATCATGCCCATAGTCGAAATAGGTAGAATGTGCAGAAAAGCCGGCATCCGATTCCTGGTTGATGCTTCACAGACTGCCGGCGTAGTACCGGTCAACGTGCTCCAAGCAGAGGCGGACATGTTGGCATTTCCCGGTCATAAAGGGTTGTATGGTCCCCCGGGAGTCGGGGTCCTGTATTTGGGTCCGGGTATTGAGCTGGAGCCCCGCAAATACGGAGGCACCGGCAGCCAATCGGAAAACCTGGAGATGCCGAACATTATCCCCGATCGTTACGAAGCGGGAACCCTGAATACGGTAGGCATTGCGGGCCTGGGAGCCGGAATTGAATTCGTCCGGGAAACAGGTTTGGAGAAAATAGCCGCTCATGAACGGGAACTAACCCGGCATCTGATGGAAGAAATAGAAGCTATAAGCCGGATCAATATTTATGGCCCACCGGACCCGGAAGACAGGGTTGGGGTAGTCAGCTTTAATATAGAGGGGATTGATTCCTCCGATGTTGGGTTGATACTTGATCAGGTATACGGGATAGCGGTTAGGACCGGTCTTCATTGTGCTCCGTTGGCGCACAAAACCCTGGGCACGCTGGAACAAGGCCTGGTTCGGGTTAGTTTCTCCATTTTCAATACCCATGAAGAGGTTGACCAATTAATCTCGGCACTGTATGAGATAATCCGCGAGTATTAAAGATGCCGATCGTTAGCCTTCAGGAACCGTGTTTCCGGGGCTTTTCTTTTGACATCTTGGCGCGTTGTCGCCAAATCGCATGCCGTTCCCGATTTTCAGGAATGCAATGTCACCGATTATATGTGCTGATAATCTGGTTAACTACCTGATACAGGGGAAGGCCGGCACGAACCGCCAGCGCCCTGCATGATTCGTATTCAGGGGCAATGCGAATCGAGCCATCCCGGGTTTTCCAAACCTTAACCGCCGCCGTGCCCCAGGGTGTCGTTACTTCCTCCATATGCCAGGGCTGAACCAGCCTGCTCTCCAGACGGTAGCGAACACCCAGGGTGCTAGTTTCTGTCAGCAACAGTTCGGCGAAGGAGCGAATACAATCAGGTCGCACCAGGCAGGTTACCTGAAACCCGGGCCGGTTTTTTTTCATAACAATGCTCTGTACCGACAGGTCGAGAGCCCCTTCCATTTCGTAAAACCTTTCAAACAGATAGGAAAAGTATTCGGGACTCATATCGTCGATATTGGTTTCGATAACCGCGATTACTTCATCCTTTAGCTGGGTTTGCGCTTCGGTTCCCAGGACCGCTCTCAACAGGTTAGGTACGTCAGAACGCCTGCTCTTTCCGGCTCCATAACCCACCTCACGTATGGTCATGGAAGGGAAAGCCCCGAAACCCTGACACAAGGCGCCGAGGATGGCTGCACCGGTTGGAGTTACAAGTTCGATATCGGCATCGACTCCGTAGCAGGGTAACCCTTTAACAAGTTCCAACGTAGCCGGTGCCGGGAGCGGATACTTACCGTGGGCCATATTCAAAAACCCCCGCGGCATGGGCAGGGGTGAACAGTACAACGTTTTTACATTCAACTGCCGCAAAGCCAGGAGAAAACCGATAACATCAACCAGGGTATCAACCGTTCCCAGTTCGTGAAAATGCACTTTTTCAATTGGGACCCCGTGTACCCGGGCCTCACTTGCGGCCAATCGGGTGAAAATCTTTAGGGCTGCTGCTTTTTCATCATCCGCCAGGTGACTGTGTTCCAGAATACTCTTGAGCTCATCGATTCCGGTAAAGGCTGCTGAGGTGGCGTTTACTACCGTGACATCCGATGCCGCGATACCCAGGACTACTACCGGTTTGACTTGCAGTGCCACCGGTTGCGGCAGAATTTGATTTAGCTCCTTTTCCACCAGGGACAGATCAGCACCTAGGGCCGCAAGCGCGCCCAAAAGCATGTCCCCGCTGACCCCGGAAAAACAGTCGAAATATAGTATATTCAATCCCTTACCCTCCTTTTTTGTCTTGTTTTATTAAACTGTTGAGCGGACCCTGATAACATTGTTATTATTAAAGATAAGCGTTAGGAGGCAATACCTTGAAGGAATTGATTCCCCTGATTAATGATTACATTATTCTATTGCATCTGGCCTTGATCATTGTTGTTATTGTTCTCTGTATAATATTTTGGCGCAGGGACAAAGCCAACAAGGAACTGCTCAAATTTTATTCCACCCTTATGGAATCGTATGATAAGGGGAATCTGGAATCAATATTACAGCAAATGCTAAGCAAACAGGAAAAAAACTTAAAGCGGCTGCAGGTCATTGAAGACCGAGTGGCCGACATCGAGGCGCAGTTGCCGGAAAATATTGACCGGGTTGCCGTACATCGATACAATGCCTTTCCTGACGTTGGCGGGAATCTTTCCTTTTCTGTGGCTCTGCTTAACCGTAAGGGTTCAGGGTTGGTTATCTCGGGTATCTATGGTCGTTCGGAGACGCTTATTTATGCCAAAGAAGTACAAGCCTTTACCTCCGACCATCCGTTAAGCAATGAAGAACTACAGGCCATCAACATCGCCAGGAACAGGGGGACCCCCCGTGAGAAACGGCAAGAAAAAACATAAGAATGAGAAACTGACCATTATTTTGATTCCCAATTCGGGAAACCGGGCGAAAAGGTTATCCCTTACTTATAGACAAATCAAGGGGGCGATTATGGCTGTTGCCTTCCTGTCGTTCTTGTTGGTACTGGCCGGCGTGAACATCTATCAGGGACGCCAGGCGGTTAGTGAGGCTAAACGCATAAAATCACAGCATGAGCAGCAGCAACAGCAGGTTATGGAGCTAAACAACAAGCTGCTGGAAATGGAGAAACAGCGGGAACGTATTGAGGAAAGGCAGGAGCAGGTGCGCAAACTGGTGGGGGTGTCGTCTTCGTTGACCCCGACTGCGACTCCTTCGCGAGGCGGCGTAGACCGGAACTCCAGAACAGGCGGGACCAGAGATCTGAGAGAGATTTCAGCAGAAATATCCAACCTGCAGTATCTCATGGATGAGCAGGAGATGGAAATCCTTCAATTGCTCAACCATGCTCAAACCAATATTGACCAACTTAAAGCAATTCCCAACTACTGGCCGGTGGTAGGCAGAATAACGTCAACTTTTGGCTACCGTCAATCCCCTTTCGGCCGCAGCCGTGAGTTTCACGATGGGTTGGATATTGCGGCCCCGTATGGTACCGAAATTCGTGCGGCTGCTGACGGAGTAGTTATTCAGTCCAATCGGGTTCCCGGTTGGGGACGAATAGTCAAGATAAGCCACGGGAACGGGGTGGTTACCAGTTATGCTCACAACTCAACTAATTTGGTCAAGAAAGGTGATCGAGTTACCAAAGGCAGTGTAATTGCAAAGGTGGGCAGTTCCGGTCGCAGCACCGGTCCCCACGTGCACTTCACCATTGAAAAGAACGGCAAACCGGTGGACCCGCTCCTCTACTTGCCGTAAACACATAGGGGAGGTTTATTCTGCTATGCTGAAAGGAAAGAACAAGAAAGCCCCATATGAAAACATCGATACCATAATCAGTGAGAATGTGTTGTTTAAAGGAGATTTCAATTCTGAGGGTTCCGTCCGCATTGACGGCGAGGTGGAAGGTCAGGTGAAAATCAAGGGCGACCTTGTTCTGGGCGACAAAGGCAGCATAAAAGGTGATATCCTTGTAGCCAACATCCTGGTTTCAGGCACGGTGGAAGGTACAATTGTTGCCGAAGGCCGCCTGGAGATAACACCTACCGGCAAAATCAAAGGCGGTGTGCAGTGCAAGACCCTGGTGGTGGAAGAAGGCGGAATAATTCAGGGTAATTGCAAGATGCTGATGGACGAGGAGACAACAAAACCCCTGGACAATTTAACCAAACTGTATTCGGCAGCGGATTACTGATTATACTTCCAACAAAACTTGAATCCCGCATCCTGATGCAGCTTGTTATAGTTATATAAGAAAGGCCACATCGACACATGGGCCGGCTGTCTGTTGTCAAGATGTCAGTGACGCCATCCTACCGACTAAGACCTGCCAGGCCACGTGCGATCACCTCGGCCATTTTGAAAACCAGATTCAGCCGGGCATTCTGGAGAACCAGGTGCTCCAGGAATCCGCCGACATTAACAATACCTGAAATGTGAAGGTCTCCGACGGCCGGCAGAGATTTTTTCAAGGCGGTACCCGGAAAGAGAACCCCCGGTTTGACATTGATGTATCCTACCCGGTCAGCTTTGCCCAGACAGGCATCGACCGCAATGATAAAAGGATTACGGTGTTTGGTGTTAATGTCCTCTATTACCTCCACCAGGTTAACCGCATGAACGGGTTTATCCAGGGTGCCGACCACATCAAAGCCCCCGTTTTTTAGTTGGGTCAATCTTGTTCCTACCAGCGGACCAAGAGAGTCTCCCGTCGACCTGTCCGTTCCAATGCACAACACTACGAGGTCTCGATTCTGGGGATTGAGAGACGTTGTTAACTGGATGATTGATTGATGTATTTTGCGTGAACCGAAAGGATCTTCATAATGGACGGATACAGAAGCGACCTTGGTGGCTGTATATGGAAACAATTCCTCTATTACCCTCCGTTAGTCTTTGGATTCTAGTTTTAACTCCAAAAAATGTTTTTATACCGCATTATAGGGACGGCCCCCCGATATAAATGATCTCAGGGGGTAAAGCATGAAAAGAAACGATTTGGCAGTAGCCTTGGGATACATGGGGGCCGTTATTGGTGCCGGATTCGCCTCGGGGCAGGAGTTGGTGCAGTTCTTTGTGTACTATGGTATTCCGGGGACCTGGGGGGTAATTGTGGCCGGAGTCCTGTTTGCGTTTTCCGGCGGCTTGCTTATGTCCTGGGTACATGCCCATCATCTGGACCACTACCAGTCGGTATTGAAAAGTCTTTTTGGAAAGCGGTACAGCGGTATTATCGATTCCCTCCTCGCTGTTTTTTTGTTTCTGGGTATCTGTACCATGTTTGCTGCCAGCGGAGCCGTGTTTTATGAACACATCAATCAATCAAAGACTTTCGGAATAATGCTGGCTTACATCGCTGTGCTGGTGTTTTTGCTCGCGGGACGAAAGGGGATGATAAGCTCCTTTAACCTTTTGGTCCCGTTGAAGTTTTTGCTATTATTATCTGTAGCAGGCTATGCTGCGATCTTCGGAGAGGGAATCAGTCCATCCAGCGCTATGCCGGACCACCTCATAAACCCCAGTGTAGGGAATTGGCTCCTGGCCAGCTTGCTGTATGTGGCCTACAATTTCAGTCTGGCCATGGTAGTTCTGGCAGAATATCAGGCTGTTACCTCCTTGGGGGAAGGGGTCCGGGGAGCGTTTGTCGGGGGATTGCTGCTGGGGCTGGTAGCTCTGGTTTGCTATTATGCGTTGTTGCCGAGTATGCCGGCAATCGTGCATTATGAGATCCCAATGCTGTTTGTGGCCGGCAGCATATCAGCTCACACCAAAACGGTATACATGGCGGTGCTATGGATAGGAATTCTGACAACGGCTATTGCCAACACCTATGGCTTTGCCCAGAGGTTCAGCGAATTCAGCGACCTCAATTACAACCTGTGCCTGTTCATTACCGTGACCATGGCCTTACCCCTGGCATTCCAGAGCTTTGCATTCCTGGTGGGGACGGTGTACCCTCTTCTGGGAATTCTGGGGATAGTAATACTGGTTGTCCTGGTTTATAAGTCTATGCTTGATTTGATAAAATCCGTATCCCGCGGTCTATATAGGATAGTAGCCCGGCTGCGGAAGGGGGGTTAGCCGTTGGAACTTAAAAACCTGCCATCGGTGGATGAGGTGCTCAAGGACTCAAGGATTCAAAGCCTTGAAAAGGTATATGCCCGCCATCTGATAGTTCAAGCGGTGCGTGATGAATTGGACGTCCTGAGGGCTGAAATCATGGGTTCCGGCATCCGATTAACCCGGGACGAAGCTCGGGAACGAGTGGTGGTGGAAGTTGTCCATCGGCTGAACACCCTGCACCAGGGCAGCTTAAAAAAGGTCATTAATGCTACCGGGGTGGTCTTGCATACCAACCTGGGACGAGCTCCGCTTTCTCTCGAAACGGCGGAGCATATTGCAGGTTTGGCTCAGGGCTACTGCAATCTGGAAATGGATTTGGAAGAGGGGAAACGCGGATCGCGTTACCAGCATCTGGAACCTATGATTGTCAGCCTCACCGGAGCCGAGGCAGCATTGGTAGTTAATAACAACGCGGCGGCCGTTCTGCTGGTCCTCAATACCCTGGCCAAGGGGCGGGAGGTTATTGTTTCCCGGGGCCAGTTGGTGGAAATTGGCGGCTCTTTTCGCATCCCGGAAATTATGGCCCTGAGCGGAGCCAAACTGGTAGAGGTCGGAACCACCAATAAAACCTACCTTTCGGATTTCGAACAGGCTGTGTCCCCTGATACCGCCCTGCTTCTGGCGGTTCATACCTCGAACTACCGCATTGTAGGATTTACCCATGAGATACCCCTGAGGGAGTTGGTTGGCCTGGGATGCAGGTTGGAGTTGCCCGTGGTCCAGGACCTGGGGAGCGGTTGTCTTGTCGATCTTTCTCCCTGGGGACTTGAGGCTGAGCCCACCGTTCAGGAGTGCATAAAGGAAGGGGTTGATCTGGTCACCTTCAGCGGAGATAAGCTCCTGGGAGGTCCCCAGGCCGGAATCATTGTGGGCAAAAAACACCTGATCGATGCCATGAAGCGTAACCACCTATTGCGGGCTTTACGAGTGGATAAGCTGACCATCAGCGGTTTGGAGGCGGTCCTGGGAGGTTACCTGAGCGGTGAGCCTCAAAACAAGATCCCGGTTTTGCATATGCTGACCCGGGATCCTGCCGATTTGGAAGTTACGGCCGACGGGTTGTGCCGGGCAATCAGAGAGGAACTGCAGGATTGGGACGGGCAGCTCGATGTGAGGGTTATTGAATTAAAGGACAAGGTGGGGGGCGGGGCCTACCCGCTCCAGGAATTGCCCGGTTATGGGGTCGAGATTGCCCTGGGCTTCGATCCCGGGCGGTTGGTCTACAGGCTGCGTACTCTTGAACCGGCTTTATTGCCCAGAATTAAGGAAGGTGCCATTATTATAAGTGTTAGAACCCTGCAGGCGGGAGAAGCGGATTTGATTCCGGGACTGCTGCGCCGCGCTCTGGAGGCTCTTTAATGAAGAGAGTAATCATCGGAACTGCAGGTCACATAGACCATGGCAAAACCGCCCTGGTACGGGCTATGACCGGGGTTGATACCGACCGGTTAAAAGAAGAAAAGAAACGAGGCATATCCATTGAACTGGGATTTGCACCTTTAACCCTTCCCGGCGGTCAGCGGGCCGGCATCGTGGATGTTCCCGGACATGAAAGGTTCGTGCGCCAGATGTTGGCGGGAGCTTTCGGGATGGACCTGGTGCTCCTGGTGGTTGCGGCCGATGAGGGCATAATGCCTCAAACCAGAGAACATATGGACATCATTCGGCTGCTGGGCATCAACCAGGGAATTGTAGTGATCACCAAAAAGGACCTGGTGGATGAGGAATGGCTGATGATGGTGGAGGATGATGTCAAAGAATACCTGGCGGATACGGAGCTAAAAGAGTGGCCGATTATTGCCGTTTCCTCGACGACAGGAGAGGGCATCCCGGAACTGCTCAAATTGATCGAGGAACATTCCGCTCGGGTGCAGGAGAAATCGGCGCTGGGCCCGGTTCGCCTGCCCATTGATCGGGTTTTTACTATGACCGGTTTCGGTACGGTAGTAACTGGAACTCTCTGGTCAGGGCGCATCCGCCTCAACGACAGCCTGGAGATCCTTCCCCAGGGAATTCCGGTGCGGGTTAGAACCCTGCACGTACACAACCAGAAGGTGGAGGAAGCTTTGGCCGGTCAAAGGGTGGCGGTGAACCTGCAGGGAGTAGACACTTCGAATATCCATCGGGGAGATGTTCTGGCTGCACCGGGATTTCTGAGGCCTACCTACCGTATAAGCGGTAATCTGCGCCTGTTGAAGAGCAGTCCTCGTCCCCTGAAAAACTGGGCTCGGGTGAGGTTTCACCTGGGAACTGATGAGTGCCTGGGCCGGGTGGTGCTGCTGGATCATGACGAACTCCAACCGGGAGAACATGGATACGTGCAGATAGTGATGGAAGAGCCGGTGGTTTGTGCAAGGGGAGATCGTTTTGTTATCCGTTTTTACTCGCCCGTAACGACCATTGGGGGCGGAGTGGTGATTGATCCTCACCCTTCGAAACAGAAACGTTTTAACGAGGCAGTCCTGGAGGAGATGGCGGTCAAGGAAGGGGGCCTACCGGAGGAGGTCGTCCTGCAGGAATTAAACAAACACCCGGAGCGGATAATCTCAGTTGAAGACCTGGCGGCGGCAATCGGTTATGATCCCGTCGAGACCCGGGATATTTTAAACATGCTGCGTGAACAGGGATTAATCGAACATTTAAAGGTTGAGAACCAGGACTTCTACCTCAGCAATTTGGGAATCCATCACAGTATCCGGACCATCAACAGCATGCTGGAAGATTGGCACAAAAAGTATCCCTTAAGACCCGGTTTCCCCCGGGAAGAACTGCGCAGCCGCTACTTCAAACAGTACCCGGTCAAAGTTTTTAATGCCCTGATCAGCCTTTTGGAGGCCAAAGGAGTGTTATCGGCTGATTCCAAACACGTCAGGCTTCCCGGCGCTCCGACTACGCCCGACCAGGATGCCAAGAAGGCTATTGAGAAGGTTATGGAAATGCTGAATAAGAATCCCCTGGCGCCGCCCGGACTGAAAGAGATTCTGGAGGAAATAGCCGATTCCCCCCACGATTCTGCAGAGATAATTGCTTATTTGGAGGAATCCGGACAGATAGTCAAGGTAGCCGAGGGCGTCTACTATTCTCGTTTGGGGGTAGATCTCGCCTGGAGCCGATTAAACGAGCACTTTGACCAAAAGAAAGAGCTGTCACTGGCCGAAGCCCGTGACATATGGGAGACTTCAAGGAAGTTTACCCTACCTCTCTTGGAATACTTTGATCGGATTAAATATACCAAGAGGATTGGTGACAACCGGATAAGGATAACACGCTGATGCCGCCAGGTTCCTGCCAACAGGTGCATATGTATGGATATTGACCGGGCAGCAGAGGAAATTACTGTAACGGGCCAAAACTGCCGGTTATGGCCGCCTGTATCAATAAACCGTGCAGCATGAGTCTGACGGGGCTCGGGATTGCGCGATGGCCTGAGGAGAGGAGGCAAACACTTTGTTACAGATGGAAAACGTCAATGTTTACTACGGGCCCATTCACGCCCTCAAAAATGTTTCGTTAAGTGTAGAAGAAGGAAGCATTGTGAGCCTGATTGGTGCCAACGGAGCCGGAAAGACCACAACCCTGAAGACCATATCCGGCCTCCTTCGTCCTCGATCCGGGACCATCCGCTTCAAGGGCCAGGATATAACGTCGCGTCCCGCCCAGGATATCGTGGCCCTGGGCATATCCCAGGTGCCGGAAGGCAGACGGGTATTTCCTGCCATGACGGTTATGGAAAACCTGGAGATGGGTGCTTATCGGCGAAAAGATAAAGACGGTATTGCTCGGGATCTTGAGAACGTATTCAAAAGGTTTCCCCGGCTCAAGGAGCGGCG
>ENA-UPSB01004063-UPSB01004063.1-bioreactor-metagenome-genome-assembly--contig:-NODE-4063-length-10312-cov-3.809983_pt1 | contig 10312 bp, 10 predicted proteins | sample MGYA00238182_ERZ773286 | MGnify/ENA primary metagenome ERZ773286 (study PRJEB29026, sample SAMN07631240) | bioreactor metagenome | isolation source: Switchgrass digestor | place: USA: Dartmouth... | reverse complement strand
GGTTGCCCAGGCACTGGGGATGGTGGAAACCAGGGGATTGGTGGCGGCAATCGAGGCGGCGGATGCCATGGTCAAGGCAGCAAATGTGCAGCTTGCGGGCACAGAGAAAATTGGCTCCGGGCTTGTATCGGTATTCATCCGGGGCGATGTCGGGGCCGTAAAGGCTGCGGCAGAAGCGGGAGCCGCCGCAGCGTCTAAGCTTGGCGAGCTTGTTGCAGTTCATGTAATACCAAGGCCACACAACGATGTGGAAAAAATCTTACCATCGTTAAAATAAACAAAATCAATACATAGTAATTTAGGGAGGAAAACACAATGGCATTAGAAGCATTGGGAATGGTAGAGACCAGAGGCCTGGTCGCAGCAATCGAAGCCGCAGACGCAATGGTTAAAGCGGCAAATGTGCAGCTTATCGGTACTGAGAAAATCGGTTCAGGGCTTGTATCGGTTATGGTACGCGGCGACGTTGGAGCTGTTAAGGCTGCAACCGAAGCCGGCGCTGCCGCCGCTGCAAAACTCGGCGAAGTTATCGCCACCCATGTAATCCCCAGGCCCCATTCAGATGTTGAAAAGATCCTGCCGTCACTCAAATAAGGCGGGAAAAAGGCAAAAGGGACGCCTGGATTTTATCTGGCGTCCCTGCCTTTAACAAGTATGCTGATTAGAAGGTGAGCAGATGATCGTTGGCAAAGTTGTAGGAAGCGTGGTAGCTACCAGGAAAAATTCAAACCTTCTTGGCAGCAAGTTTATGATTGTGGAGCCGCTGAAGGAAATGAACAGCCAGGGCGGCAGGATTGTCGCTGTTGACAATGTGGGCGCCGGTATCGGGGAAATTGTGCTGGTGGCTCTTGGTAGCGCTGCCCGGATAGGCTGCGATATGGAAAATGCACCGGTGGATGCCGCCATTGTAGGTATTGTTGATCATTCTGTAGGGTTAATGGATGAGTGAAATGGAACTCAATAAACTTAAAGATATTATCCGCAGCAGCGGGGCGGTAGGCGCCGGCGGAGCGGGCTTCCCTACCTATGCCAAACTTGATCCACGCGCCACCACGATTATACTGAACTGTGCCGAATGTGAACCGCTGCTAAAGCTTCACCGGCAGGTAATGGAGCATTATGCAAGGGAAATACTGACAGCGCTGCAGTTTGTGGCTGATGCCGTGAAGGCTGAAGAAGTTATTATCGCCATAAAGCCGTCCTATAAATCGGCTGTAGAGGCAATCAACGCAGAAATCGGGGAATTCCCGGGATTTAGAATCGGCTTTCTGCCTGAAGTCTATCCTGCGGGGGACGAGGTAGTTGCGACGTACGAGGTTACCGGAAAAGTGGTGCCCGCAGGCAAACTCCCTATTGATGTAGGGGTTACCGTATTCAACGTGGAAACTATGCTCAACGTGTATAACGCCGTAACAAGCGGGATGCCCGTTGTAGATAAATATATAACCGTTACTGGGGCGGTGAAAAACCCTGTAACTTTGAAAGTGCCCGTCGGAATAGCTTTCAGCGAGCTGATAAGGCTTGCCGGCGGCGCTGCTATTGAAAATACTGAAAATTACGTACTAATTTCCGGCGGCCCCATGACGGGGGCTTTGGCTTCCCCGGCCGATGTTGTCACCAAAACCACCAACGCGGTTCTGGTGCTGCCGGAGGAGCACTATGTGGTGCTTAAAAAGAAGTGCAATCCTTCAGTTGAGATGAAACGGGCTATGGCATCCTGCTGCCAATGCCGGATGTGCACTGATTTGTGCCCCAGGTTTCTGCTCGGTCACCCGATTGAGCCGAATGCTTTCATGCGCTCGGCCTCCAGCGGGGTAACCAGCGACGTGACACCATATCTCAACACATACTTTTGCTGTTCCTGCGGACTGTGTGAAATGTACTCCTGCTTTCAAAGCCTTAGCCCCAGGTCACTTATGGATAAATGCAAGGCTGAACTGAGAAAGAACTGCGTTCCGGCACCGAAGGTTGAGACTGCGCCGGTAAACCCCCAGCGCAGCGGGCGGTATGTCCCCACTTCCCGCCTTTTGTCAAGGCTGAAACTGTCGGAATACAATAATCCGGCGCCGCTTTCGGATACCCTGGTGGGGGCTAACCGGGTAAAGCTCATGCTCCGCCAGCATGTTGGAGTGCCGGCATTGCCGGTAGTGGCGGAAGGGCAGGCAGTCGCAAGGGGGCAAATGGTAGCAAGGGTTGACGATACAAAACTTGGCTGCCCAGTTCATTCGCCCATTGACGGTACTGTCAAAAGGATTACCGAGCAGTACATACTTATTGAGAAATAACCGGGAGGAATACCTTGAATGAAAAAAGCAATCGGCATGGCCGAATTTATCACCGTTTCGGAGGGTATTGCCGCCACCGACCGCATGATTAAGACTGCGGAAATTGACGTAATAGAAGCCCAGACGGTTTGCCCGGGCAAATATATAGTTATAATAAGCGGCGAGATAAGCGCGGTAAATGCCGCTGTCGAGGCTGCAAAAACACACCACGGGGCAAAACTTATTGACAGCTTTGTCCTCGGAAACCCCCACGAATCCATATTCCCGGCAATTTACTCCAATGCCGAGGTGACGGGGGCTGAGGCTCTGGGGGTTATGGAGACTTTTTCCGCCGCTTCTGCCATTTTCGCAGCCGATGCCGCGGCGAAAACGGCATTGGTGGAACTGATTGAGCTAAGGCTTGCCAGGGGTATGTGCGGGAAATCTTATTTAATGCTGACCGGCAGCGTCGCCGCTGTTACCGCCGCCATAGAGCGGGCGAACGCGGCGGCCTCTGAACGCGGCATGTTCCTCGACAGCACGGTTATCCCCAATCCTGATAAGAAGCTTTGGAAAACCATACTGTAAATTCCGGCAAAAAACCATGGCAGTACATACTGCGGAATCAGGTTCCCACTGTTTGGCAAACCACCGGCGATTTGGTATAATAATCCGCAGTGAATAAGGAAAGCTGAAAGGAAGATAACCAATGCTGGCAATTGAGCGCAAAAATCAAATCCTTGCAAAACTTATCATGGATGGCAAGGTTCTGGTTAGCGATTTAAGCCGGGAATACGGCGTTACAGAGGAAACCATCCGCCGGGATTTGGAAAAGCTCGAAAAGGAAGGTTTAGCCAAAAAAACCTATGGCGGTGCGGTGCGGGTGGATAACCTGAATGCGGATATCCCCTTCTATGTCCGCAAGCAGACCAATGTGGAAAGCAAGCAATATATCGCCTCGATTATCGGGAGCATGATTAATGACGGCGATTATCTAATGCTGGATTCCAGTACCACCGCGCTGTATGTTATAAAGCACATACTTCATAAAAAGAAAATCACCCTTATCACCAATTCGATTGAAATATTGCTGGAGCTAAGCAACAAGTCAGGGTGGACGATAATTTCCACCGGCGGAACCTTAAAAGAGGGCGGGCTGTCCCTGCTGGGCTATCAGGCGGAGAGAATGATTTCCAACTTCCATGTGGATATGGCGATATGCTCATGCAAGGGTATCGACAGCGCCAATGGGATTACCGATTCCAACGAGCAGGACGCCGAAATTAAAAAAGCCTTTTTCAGAAACGCCAAAAAGCGGGTTCTTGCCGTTGACAGCACCAAGTTTGACAAATCTTCCTTTGTGAAAATCTGCGATATTTCCGACGTGGATTTGATTGTGACAGAAAAACGCCCGTCGGATTTCTGGCTTGAGAATTTAAAATCCGCAAATGTTGAACTTTTATATGAACCTGTACCGGAGGAGTAAACCTTGAAGATATTAGTTATCAATGCAGGAAGCTCATCGCTCAAATACCAGCTTTTCAACATGGTAGACCGTTCTGTTATCGCAAAAGGGATTTGCGAATGCATAGGTTCCGGCGGCAAGCTTATTCACAAGCGCCCCGGCAGGGAGGATTACATCTTAAACGTGGAATTGCCTACCCATGATGATGCCATTGATTTGCTGCTGAAAGTGCTGGTGGACAAAGAAGTTGGCGTAATAAATGATATTTCGGAAATCAACGCGGTGGGCCACCGAATTGCCCACGGCGGGGAGAAATACAAAAAATCCACCGTTATTGACAGCAAGGTTATCAAAGAGCTTGAAGAGCTCAACCCCATAAACCCCCTTCACGGTCCGCCAATCATCAAGGGGATTAAAGCCTGCATGCACTATATGCCAAACACTCCCCAGGTCGGGGTTTTTGACACTTCCTATTACTCCGACCTTCCCGATTTTAGATACATATACCCCCTCCCCTATGAACTTTATACCGAAAAGAAAATCCGCCGCTACGGCTTCCACGGCACATCCCACCGCTATGTGACAGCCCAGGTGGCAAAATACACGGGCAAAGGGTTGGAGGAGCTTAAGATTATCACCTGCCATCTCGGAAACGGTTCATCCATAACCGCCACTGCCAATGGCAAGGCGGTGGATACTTCCATGGGTTTCACCCCCCAGGAGGGCGTGGTAATGGGCACCCGTTCCGGTACCATTGACCCTTCGATAATCCCCTACCTTATGAAGGAGGACAACTTATCCCCCGCCGAGGTTGAGGATATTATCAATAAAAAATCCGGGCTTTTAGGGATAAGCGGGGTTTCAAACGACGCCCGGGAGGTTACAAAGGCGGCAAAAGAAGGCAACTACCGCGCCCAGCTTGCCCTGAAAATTCTGGTAAACAGCATAAAGAAGCTCATTGGCGCCTATGTGGCGGAAATGAACGGGCTGGATGTGCTGGTATTTACCGCAGGTATCGGGGAAAACGATGGCAATGTCCGAAAACTTGTCTGCGAGGACATGGATTACCTCGGGATTAAGATTGATGAGGACAAAAACGCCAACGCCCCGAAGGGCGAAGAATGGGAGATTTCAGCCCCCGGTTCACGGGTTCGCACATTTATAATCCCCACAAACGAGGAATTGATGATTGCGCTTGATACAAGCGCCCTTATCCAAAACAGCTAGTGCTTAAAATTATTGCACTGCGCAGGAGGCAACTGCTATGAGTGAAATTAGCAACTTACAGGTTGCGCAGATTGAAGAAATAGTGCGCAAGGTTTTACATACAATCGGCAACGCCAATCCGGAATCTATTAAGAAAGATTTCAGCTCAACCGGGTATAACGGTCGGAATTTTGTGGGCATTTACTCCGACATGAACCAGGCTATCGACGCCGCCAGCAAGGCTTACAGGGCTGTCCGGGAAATGAGCGTTGAGCAGAGGGAAAAAATCATCACTGCAATCCGGGAGCTGACCCGGAATGAAGCCCATATCATGGCTGAGCTGGGAGTCCGGGAAACCGGCATGGGAAAAGTGGAGCATAAACGGCTCAAACACCTGCTGGTAGCGGACAAAACCCCGGGTACCGAGGACCTTGTGACTTCCGCCAAAACAGGCGACCACGGGCTGACTTTGGTGGAGATGGCGCCCTATGGCGTTATCGGCTCCATCACGCCCAGCACCAACCCCAGCGAAACCGTAATCTGCAACAGCATTGGTATGCTTGCCGCAGGGAACAGCGTGGTATTCAACCCCCATCCGAATGCGGTTGCCACTTCCAATTATGCGGTGGACCTGGTTAACAGGGCATCCAAAATGGCGGGAGGCCCGGAAGTCCTGGTTGTATCCATGGATAAGCCCACCCTGGAATCTGCGGCCATTATGCAGTCCCACCCCGCTATCAAGCTTTTAGTCTGCACAGGCGGCCCCGGTGTTGTTAAGGCTGTTCTCGCCTCCGGCAAAAAGGCGATTTGCGCCGGCGCCGGCAATCCTCCTGTCATAGTAGACGAAACTGCCGATATAAAGAAAGCGGCTAAAGATATAATTGATGGCTGCACCTTTGACAACAACCTGCCCTGCATTGCCGAAAAGGAAGTTTTTGCCCTGCGCCCCATCAAGGACGAATTAATCAGGGAAATGCAGAAAAACGGCGCATATCTTATAAATTCCATTCAGGCGCAGCAGCTGGCGTCAGTTGTGCTGGTTGACGTAACCGATAAAAAAACGGGAAAAGTTAAAAAGGTTATTAACCGCGAGTGCGTGGGCAGAGATGCCGATGTGCTGCTTGCCAAAATAGGTATAAACGTGGGCAAGGATATCCGCTGCATTATTTGCGAAACAGATTTTGACCATATTTTTGTGCAGGAAGAACTGATGATGCCGATACTGCCTATTGTCGAGGCGGCAAATATCGATGAGGCTATTGAGATGGCTGTAAAGGCGGAGCATGGAAACCGCCACACCGCCCACATGCATTCCAAAAATATCGATAATTTGACACGCTTTGCCACAGCGGTGGAAACCACAATATTTGTTAAAAACGCCCCGTCCTATGCGGGTATCGGGTTTAATGCCGAAGGGCATGCCACCTTTACCATTGCAGGGCCCACCGGCGAGGGGCTGACTTCCGCCCGTAGCTTTACCCGCCAGCGCCGCTGCGTTATGGCAGACAGTTTCCGTATTATATAGTGCAAAGCATATATAGGCTTTTAATGCTTTAGCGTTTTTGAGAGGTAAGATAGTATGGATATAGATATTTCCGCAGTTGCCGAGGCTGTACGAAAAGTGCTGATGGAAACTAACATGGACGGCGGGGAGATGGATATCCCCGTCGGCATTTCAAACCGGCATATCCATTTAACCCAGGAGCATGTGGAGATTCTCTTTGGCAAGGGATATCAGCTAACCCCCATGAAGGACCTTTCCCAGCCGGGGCAGTATGCCTGCAAAGAGACTTTGACTATTGTAGGCCCTTCCATGCGCCCGATTGAAAATGTCCGGGTTTTGGGGCCGGTGAGGAAAGCGTCCCAGGTGGAAATTTCCCGCACCGATTCATATGTGCTCAAGCTGAAACCCCCGGTCAGGGAATCTGGCGATATTGCGGGCTCCGCGCCCATAACCCGGATAGGGCCGAAAGGCGTGGTATCCCTGCAGGAGGGTTGCATTATCGCGAACCGCCATATCCATATGAGCCCGGATGACGCTGCAAGGTTTAATGTTAAAGACGGGGATTATGTCGTTGTTGACAGTTTGACCGAACGTCGCACACGGTTTTTCGATGTGCAGATTCGTGTCAATAAGGATTTCAGGCTTGAACTCCATCTTGATACCGACGATGCCAATGCTGCGGGGATAGCCTGCGGCTCAAAAGTCCGTCTGGTTAGATAAGTTTTCACCGCGGCTATTTTGCCGCGGTTGTTTTTTGCGCCCCTATTTGCAGCGTGGAGGTTTTTTCCTATTCAGCGGCGTATTCTGTCCCCTATTATGTATACAGGTGCCTTTTTTCGCTATTAGATTGAAACGATGTTTCGATGTGTAAAACAAAACCAGTATTGGAAGAAAACAAAACAACTGGATAATAATCGGTAATGTTGCATAAAAAAAATATCGAAAATATTGGAATTATATGGGATATAGCAAACTGAATATTGACAAATTAAAGGTTTTGTGTCATAGTGAGGGTATAATATTAATAGATTTTCTATATAATTTATTGGGAGGTCGATAGTAAAACGTTTAAAATTAACAAAAGGAGGAAAAGTAAATGAAGAAAAGCAAAAAGTTAATTGTTCTGGCAATTTTGTCTGCGCTATGCCTTCTGATTGTTCCGGGATGTAAGAAAGGTGATGACAAGTCAGGTACCGGCGGTGAAGGAAAGACTATTGAAATTACCCACTGGTACTGGGCGGACAACTCCGATTATTCAGCAAAGATGCAGGAAATTGCTAAAACATTTAACGAAACCAACGGCAAGAATATAAAGGTAAAAGCGGAAGAATACCCCTGGGATGGCGGCGGGTACAGCGAGACACTGTTCACCGCGGCCATGGGTGGCGGTGGCCCTGATACCGCAGCCTGGAAGCTCACATCCACTCCGCTCTTTGTAGCGAACAAACTTCTTGCGGAGCTTGACGGCTTTATCAATAACTGGGCTGACAAAGACGACATAGAGGAAAACCTGTGGGATGTCATGAAGCAAGCAGGCGGTTCTGACAAAATCTATGTCATGCCCTGGAACACCCAGGTTCTGTATGTTTACTATCGTCCTTCAATGTTCAAGGCTGCAGGGGTTAGTGTTCCCAAAACTTATGAAGAATTCCTTGAAGCCTGCAAGAAACTTACCCGTGACACAGACGGAGATGGCAAAATCGATGTCTATGGTTTTGGTATGAGGGGTGCAAAAGGCGGACAGGAGCCGTGGGGAAGCTTCATCTGGGCCCGTGGCGGAAACTTCACCGATTTCACCACTCCGGAAGCCATCCAGGGTATGCAGGACTTCATTGATCTGTTTAAGAAAGGATATACACCTCCAACTGCACCCACCGATGGGTTTAACGAAATTATTGCCAACTTCAAGTCCGGCAAAACCGCTATGACCATCCACCACATCGGTTCATCCAGCGGCATGGTAGAAACCTTCGGTGACGACGTTGATGCCTTCGTATTCCCCGCCGGAAAAGGCCAGTGGACATCCATGGGAGATACCGAAAACGTTATCTTCGAATCCTGCAAGAACAAGGAAGCTGCTTTTGAGTGGGTATCATACCTGGCAACCGGCAAGGGACAGGAAGAATGGTGCATCACCACCGGCAACGTTCCTGTCAGCAAGAGGGTCCAGGCAATGGATTTCTTCCAGAACAACAAGTTCATGAAGGTATCAATTGAAGGCGCCCCCTATGCCGGTATTTTCCCGATTCTCGACACCACCACTGAGTGGATCAACACTGTTTGGCCCAACACAGTAGCAGCCGCCCTGACCGGTCAGAAAACCGCTGCACAGGCAATGGAAGAGCTGCAGAAAGGGTTATACGGCGATAAGAAGTAAACCAGTTGGAATTATGGAATGTAGGGGTTCGAGCTCCGAACCCCTATATTCTATTCATATCAGAAGTTAAAATAAAGGATTCATAGTCCATTCGTGATTCCAAAACCCAAAGAGGTGAGAAGTTTGCATGAAAGAAAAGCCGGAATCTGGCCATATTTGCTTGTGGCACCAGCGCTGTTAATTGTCGTAGCGGTGGTTTTCATTCCAGTTTTGAATGCTATTTTAATGAGCTTTCAAAGCTATGACTTAAGACGCCCTTCAGATATTGCATTTATAGGGTTTAATAATTATATAGCGGTTTTTAAGGACACGCTGTTCTGGCAATCGGTTTTAAGGACCGTTATATGGGTCGTTTTCGGCGTAGGGTTCCAGTTTGTATTTGGTTTTTGCCTTGCCCTTCTTTTAAATAAGAATTTTAAAGGCAGAGGGCTGGTAAGGTCTGTGAGCCTGATTCCATGGGTAACTCCCGGCGTTTTGATTGGCTTGATGTGGCGCTGGATTTATGACGGAAGCTATGGCGTATTAAATGATTTACTGATGAAAATGCATATTATAGAGGATCCTATTCCTTTTCTTGCCAGGCAGGGAACATCATTTCCCGCAGTAATTGTGACGATTATCTGGCAGGGTATCCCCTTCTTTGCCATTATGCTGTTGGCAGGATTGCAGGGCGTACCCCATGAATTGTATGAAGCAGCAGATATTGACGGGGCAAACGTATTTTCAAAGTTTTTCCATATAACAGTTCCGTGTTTGCGGAATACTATATATGTTACAACACTTTTGAGAATAATCTGGGTTGCTAACTCGGTTGACGTTATATATAACATGACAGGCGGAGGGCCTGCCTACGCTACACAGACACTCAGCGTTTATGTTTTCAACAAGGCTAATGCCCTTAACCTCGGCTATTCATCCACCATGTCCATAATGTTGACCTTGATACTTCTCATGGTTGCCATACCGTATTTAAAGACCATGTTTCGAAATCAGGAGGCATAAAATATGGAAAGAAGGCAAAGTGTCATATCACGGATTCTGTTTTTATTCCTGCCCCTGATTTTGCTGTTGCTGTTTATTCTTTTCCCGTTTTACTGGACATTTGTAACCTCCATAAAGCCGGAAATGGAACTGTACGGCAAAACGGTAACATACTGGCCAAGGAATGTTACCTTTGACGCCTACAAATCGCTGTTTGTGGACTACAATTTTGTAAAGCCGATGATAAACAGCTTTATTGTTGCCGCAACCACCACTGTGGTAACCCTTACAGTCGCAACCCTGGCTTCATACGCCTTCTCAAGATACAGGTTCAAAGGGCGCAAGGCTCTGATGGTGATGTTCCTCACAAACAATATGTTTCCCACCGTATTGCTGCTGATTCCCCTTTATGCCATCATGCGCAAGCTGGGGATTCTCTATACCCCGATAGCACTGGTTCTGGCATATACCACATTCACAATACCGTTTTCAGTCTGGCTGTTAAATGGTTATTT
>ENA-UPSB01004053-UPSB01004053.1-bioreactor-metagenome-genome-assembly--contig:-NODE-4053-length-10336-cov-4.007100_pt1 | contig 10336 bp, 10 predicted proteins | sample MGYA00238182_ERZ773286 | MGnify/ENA primary metagenome ERZ773286 (study PRJEB29026, sample SAMN07631240) | bioreactor metagenome | isolation source: Switchgrass digestor | place: USA: Dartmouth... | reverse complement strand
CGGTCGGGCCGAGGATGCAGCACCTGAGGATCTGTCCGAAATCGGTGTCTTGCAGGCCGATTCTCCAACCGAAATAGATGCCCCCGCCGAGCCGGCTGCAGAAGAGAAGCCTGCCGCAGAGGTGGAGGCAGTCGCAGAAGATGTAAGCGCTTCCCAGGATGGAGAAACGAAGGCGGAAGAAAGCAGCGACGACCTGCCTGACTGGCTGCGTTCGCTGGCGGCCGCCGACACCATCGACGCTGTCACCGATCCGCTGGTTATGCCCGCCGGAACGGAACCGGAAGCATCCACTGCTGAACCGGTCCCCTCAGAAGAGGAAACCTTCTGGCCGGAAATGGATCCTGAAGCGGCCATAAAGCTGGCCCGACAGCAGGAAGAAGATGCTAGCGTGACGGCTCCGGAAGCCTCCGCCGGTCAGGAAGTGGAAGAACCGGACTGGCTGGCACAGGTGACATCGTTAGACGACCAGCCCGAGAGCGCTGTTGAGCCTGAAGGTCTCATTCCATTGTGGCCGGCCCCCGAAATTGAGGAACAGGCAGGCGAGGACGAAGAAATGGACCAGGAGGAAATCCCGGACTGGATCAGAGGCCTGCGGATCTCCTATGATGAACAAGTCCCCGCTCCCGACGCCAGTGGACCGGCTGAGCCTGAGGGCAATACTACTGATGAGTATTCCGCAGCACGCCCGGAAGAGAATGGCACAGACTCCGCCTGGCTCGACCGTATCTCCAGCGTGATCACCCCATCCCAAACAGAAGCGGCTCCGGCCGAACCTGCTTCTCAGCCGGAGGACACTTCTCTCCCCGACTGGCTTCGCAGCGCACTCGACAGCCATAGCGAAGAAGAACCGCAGCCTGCCACAGTTCCCCTGGACAGGGGCGAATGGGTCCCTGCTGAGGATTATCCCCCGGCGGATGAAGGCGCTCCGGCGGAAGAATCCAGCGACCTGAGCTGGCTGCAGGAACTGATCCGCTCCGACAGCGGAAGCGGAAGCACCTTATCCGCCCCGGATGCCAGCCCTGTCATCGATTTCACGGATCCCGGGACGCCGGTCGATGAGGGTGTGCTCCGTGCTAGGGATGCCATGCGCACTGGTCTGGTTGAGGACGCTCTGCGGACCTACGCTGGTCTGCTGGACGATACCTCCCTGCGCCCGCTCATCATCGCCGACCTGCAGACCGCCGTTCGCCTGTATCCGGCTGACAGCGCCATCTGGCAGGCCCTGGGTGATGCCTATGCCCGCAACAACCAGCTGGCTGAGGCTCTGGAGGCCTACGACAAAGCCGAGGAGCTGCTCCGCTGATCATCATCACCATCATGGAGGATTGAATGGAACGCACCTTTGTACTGGCCAAGCCAGACGCTGTTCAACGCGGCCTGGTTGGAGAGATCATTGCCCGGTTGGAAAGAAGAGGATTAAAACTGGTTGCCGCAAAATTCTTGCAGGTTCCCCTTTCACTTGCGCAGCAGCATTATGCGGTGCATGAAGGCAAGGATTTCTATAACGGCTTAATCAAATACATCACTTCGGCCCCGGTGATGGCCATGGTCTGGGAAGGCCCCTCCGCGGTTGTCGCTGTACGCCAGACCATGGGCGCTACCCGCCCTCTGGAAGCCGCGCCCGGCTCCATCCGCCATGACTTCGGCGTCGAAGTCGGCCGCAACCTGACGCATGCTTCGGATTCGGTCGAAAACGCCGAGATCGAGATCAATCTCTGGTTCAAACCGGAGGAAATCGTCTCCTGGACCCGCCCGATTGACGACTGGATTTTCGGGAAAAATTAGGCTTCAGTAGCCATTAAAAGCCTTGACGTAAGGCCCGGGCCATGATAAACTATCGACCGTTCGGGGGCGTGGTGTAGTGGCTAACATGCGGCCCTGTCAAGGCCGAGATCGCGGGTTCGAACCCCGTCGCTCCCGCCACTAACAGAAAAAATCTGCTCGAGATCGAGCAGATTTTTGTTTTTCTCCCATGCGCAGCATTCACAACCGGATCGGCTTGGTGAGCAGCATTTCCTGCGAAGGAAGAGTTTTCAAGAACTGGCAGCAACCGCTTAGCAGCAGAAAAAAGGCTTTACTCCCTGCGTGAGACGGAATGCAAGAGGATAGGTTCACCTGTCCGCGCCTGGAACGTCTTCGTTTACATGCTTTCGCAGCCCCACAAGACGTTTCTTGTGCGTTCGCGCATTTCGCCGTACGCGCTCTGCGATCTGTTCTTCCTCAGGTGTTTCCAGATCTTCCTCCACATCCTCTACATCATCTGGTTTCGCGATATTGCGAAGTTGCTGTTGAAGACGGGCTGCACCCTTCTGTCGGTTTTTCAGAAACACAGCCTTTTCCCGCTGGATTTTGCCCTGCTCCGCAGCCTCCACATCCTCGTAGGCGTGCTGCTTCTTGTAGAACTCGTATTCATGCTCCGACATTTCATGCTTTTTGGTCATCCAGTTTTCTTTACCTTCTTACGTAACTTGAACCTGAAAAACAACCAGAGGCCACCCTTCTATTGGAAGCTGTGCAGTAGCCTTTCATGCTGTTTACGAAAGAATCATCAGTGGTTTCTCCGTATATATCGTTATCCGTGTCGGTGTACATCCACCTTTCGTATGATCAGGACCTGGCTACCAGATGGGTTCAATTCACATGGATCGACACCATTGATCGGCCTGGCGCGATGCTTTACGTCATAACATCCCGGAATTACATTTAACAAGAATGTGCTGCGATAACATATAATGAGTTCACAACCGGTTCTTGTTCCCTTTCGAAATCACTGATCAACAGGCCGTTCTACGTGGTCCAGCCATTCCGCCAGCCAGACGAACTCTACTTGCTTTCTCTCCTCGAAGAAGCAATAGATTTCGCCATCTACCGGGTTGCCGTGGATCCGACCAGCCCTTACGGCGGCAGGATTGTAATGGTCAGCCCCTCGATCAAGAGAATCGTGGGCATCCAGGAACCAGAGCGTTTCGAATCCTGGTTTGAACACCTGCACCCGGATGATGTCCTGCGTGTGGTTGAAGCCAACCGGCGGTCCTGGCAGGATCATGTTGTTTATGACCAGACCGCCCGTTTCTACAATGTCGTCAAAGGCCAGTGGGTATGGGTTCATACCATCTCCACCCCGGTGATCAATCCCAGAGGCGAACTGTCCCACTTTACCGGTGTGGTGATTGATATCACCCAGGCAAAGCAAGCCGAGCTTGAACTGCAGCAGCATGTGGCCTTTGAGAATCTTATTCTTTCTCTTTCCACCCGGTTCATCAACCTGTCGCCGGAAGAAGTCGACCCTGCAATTGACCTGGCGCTGCAGGCTATCGGTGAATTTACCGGGGTTGACCATGCTTACCTGTACGCCTTCCTCGAAGGTGCCCGGAACTTGACGCTAACCCATGCCTGGCACAGCGATGGCGCTTCACATCTGCACAGTCTTTTTTGCAGGTCGCCTGAATTGGCACCGGATTGGTTGACCGGAAAACTTCTGGCAGGGGAAGTTGTGCATCTCCCCCGGCGGAAGGACCTTCCTCCTGAAGCGCACGCTGAGAAAACCACGCTGTCTGAGCGGCACACACGGTCCTGGCTGGCCCTCCCCATGGCCTATCAGGGAAGGGTGTTGGGCATGCTGGGGTTTGAGTCTATTCAAGAGGAAAAAACGTGGTCAGACGACACAATTGGCTTGCTGCAAGTCGCCGGCAATATCTTCGTCAATGCTCTGGAGCACAAACGCACCCGGGAATCTCTGCAGCGCGCGCATGAAGAACTCGAACAGCGGGTGATCGAACGCACCCGGGAGCTTGCGCAGGCCAATGCAGCGCTGCGCAGCGAAGTCGAGCAGCGCAGACAGGTTGAAGAGTCACTCAGAATTAGCCAGGCCCATTATGCAGAAGTATTCGACCATTCTCCGCTGCTGATTTTCGTTCTCGAAGTGCTGCCCGATGGTCGTTTCAGGGTACTGCGCACCAACCCGGCCCACCAGCGCACGTATGGATTGACTGCCAGTCAACTGTGGGGAAAAACGATCGAGGAATTTACCGGCCCCGAAGCTGCTCAGGCGATCACCCGGCACTACCGCGACTGCATCAAGGCTGGAAAACCGGTCGAATATGAAGAGCAAAGCCCTGCACCTTACTGGGACCGTGAGCGAATTCGCACCTTTCGAACCACCCTTGCGCCGGTCTTTGACAGCGAAAGAAAGGTCATCCGGCTGATCGGCGCCAGCGAAGATATCACCGGGCAAAAACAGGCCGAACAGATCCTGATGGAGCGTGCTCGTGAAGAAGCGGTTGCCGAGGAACGCGGGCGCCTGGCGCGAGAGCTGCACGATGCGGTCACGCAGACGCTGTTTTCAACCTCTCTCACCTGTGAGGTGCTGCCGAAAATCTGGGAACGCAGCCCCGATGAAGGGCGAAAAAAGCTGGAGGAGATACGCGATCTGACACGCGGTGCGCTGGCAGAAATGCGCACCCTCCTGATGGAACTGCGGCCGGATGCCCTCGCCGACGCAGAACTGAAAGACTTGCTGCGGCATTTAACAAATGCCTTTATTGCCCGTTCGCGGATCACAACGCATTTATCCATTGAAGGAACGCCTGATCTTCCATTAGCGGTCAAGACTGCCTGTTACCGGATCGCTCAAGAGTCGCTGCATAATATCGCCAAACACAGCGAGGCCAGCCAGGTCAAAATCCAGCTGTCCTGCCAGCCCGGTCATACGGTCCTGATCATAGAGGACAACGGCCAGGGGTTCGATCCCGACCAGGCCATCAAAGCAGGTCACTACGGGCTGAGCATAATGCGCGAGCGGGCGGATCAGATCGGCGCGGATCTGCGGATTACCAGCCAACCCGGCGCAGGGACACGAATCGCACTGACATGGAATTAGCACCAGCCAGACAGCACGGCACTCAGCCAGGGAGTAAGATGACAACAGCTAAATGCATCAGGGTAGTAATTTGTGATGACCACGCGGTCGTTCGTAATGGCCTCACCTCGATCTTATCAGTCTATGATGACTTTGAACTGGTGGGTGAAGCAAAAAATGGAGAACAGGCTGTGAGATTGTGCAGCCAGCTCCAACCGGACGTTGTCCTGATGGACCTGGTGATGCCCGTGATGGATGGCGTGACCGCGATCCAGCTGATCCGCCAGAAACATCCGAATACGCAGATCATTGCGCTGACCAGTTTCAAAGAACGCGAGCAGGTGCAGGCCGCGATACAGGCCGGAGCGATTGGGTATTTGCTTAAGGATCTGAACGCAGAAGAACTGGCCCATGCCATCCGGCAGGCGCATGCGGGCAAACCTTCGCTCGCCCCGGAAGCAGCGGAGGTCCTTATCATGGCTGCGCGTCACTTAAACGACGAGCCCGGGTTCGACCTTTCAGAACGTGAACGCGAAGTTCTGGCCTTGATGGTGGATGGCCTTAACAACCAGGAAATCGCCGACAGGCTGGTGATAGGACTATCGACAGCGAAATCTCATGTCAGCAGTATTCTGTCGAAACTGGGCGTTGACAGCCGCACAAAGGCCGTCTCGCTCGCCCTGCAGAAAAAACTCGTATCTGGAAAATCTTGAAGCCAAAATTATCAAAGTTCCAGAACCACAGGGAGAAGTCCAATTTACATCTCCTGCATTCTTACCAGTAGAACAAACAGGTTACCTTTTTTTTACCAGCACTTAGCTTTCTGACCGGTTTAAAATCCTTCTTTCGTCTATCGAATTTCCTTTTCCAGACGGATGAGTTCATCCCCTCTTTTTGATATGCTGCTCATCGGGGATGTCAACAACCTACCATCCACATTTGCGTGTCTTACCGGCAGAATCCCTTCCTGTACCCGCTCTGCCATCCGCCAGGTCAGCTGGTTTTTTGGGAATAAATGTGCTGTGCCTGCCCCTCATCGTGCTCAAGGTGCTCTGAAATATTGATTTCATTCTGATTAGTCGCGTGAATTTCGTCCCGGCGATTCTATGCAAGTTGGAGTAATGCCATGAAGTCAAAGAAAAAAGGCTGCCTGAGCGTCGCCCTCCGCGGCCTCATGGTAATTGCCGGCCTGTGCCTGCTGCTCATCATTTTGATCCTGATCATCAACAGCCGGCAGCCCACCCAGTCGACAAAAATCGACCGTCTGAGCCCTGCTGATAAAGCCCGGTTGGCCGAGGTGATCCACCTGCGGCAGGCCCTGGGTGACCAGGTCATGCCCGGCTGGTCGCAGGCTGATATCCCGGTGATCGCCTACAACGAGCAGTATCTCTTTCTCGTTGGATGCACAGACCCCGAAAGCGGCTGGCGTAAAGTGCCCCAGAACACACAGCTCGGCCAGGATTGGGAAGTGGTTCCAGGGGACGACTTCTACGGCCAGATCTACTACCGCCAGCCTTTGCCGGCTCCTGGTGTAACGACTGAGAACTTCACCGTTCGGGTCGGGGAACACTGGGTGGCCAGCCTGATGAGCCTGGAATGGATGAAGATCTCCCTGGCTTCTGAGCTGCGGTCCGATATTCCGCAGCCTTTCAGCTCGATTGTCCCCTATCCGATCGTTGTCAGGCTCTTCGTCCCCGGAAGCGAATCGTATGTCACCGGTGTTCTGCATGAAGCGATGCACGCCTACCAGGGACAGCGTGCTCCAGCCCGCCTGGCCGCGGCTGAGCAGTCGTCGCGGAAGACGAGCGCGGCCTATCCCTGGGAAGAGGCAGCACTAACAGAAGCCTGGCAGAAGGAACTGGATCTGCTGCATCAAGCCATGCGCGCCACTACACAGGAAGAGTCCCTGCAGCTGGCACGTGAGTTCCTCCACCAGCGAGAGATGCGCCGTGAAGCGGCTAAGCTGTCAGACGCCTTAATTGACTACGAGCGCTGCCGGGAGTGGGAAGAGGGGATCGCCAAGTATGCTGAGCGGATGATCTACCTCCTTGCACACCAGACACCTGCCTACCAGCCGCTGCCGGAAATGGATCAGGACCCGGAGTTCCAGCAGTATCAGGGCGCGCAGAAGAAATGGGATCAGGAAGTTGATCAGATCCGCCGGATGGCGAATGATCCGGGTGACGGGCGCTTCTACTATTCCGGCTTTGCCCAGGCCGTACTGCTCGACCGGTTGGCGCCCGGCTGGAAGGATCGCCTGTTTGACAGCGGCGTCTGGCTGGAGGACCTGCTGCGAGAGGCTGCAGCCGTGCCATAAAGATCGACGAAGGCTCACTTTCCCTGGGTCTCCCGGCTGGTTCGTTGCGTACAGGATGAATTGGAGAAGCGGCATGCTGAGAAAACCCGTTTCCGCCCCTGCGCTGATAACAACTTTTCTGCTCCTGGCTTACGGGATATCCTGGTCATTCTGGATTCCGGCTGCGCTCCTCAACCAGAATGTGTCGCTCTTTCCGGGCGTGCTTCTGCTTTTTCTGGGCGGGTTTGGGCCATCACTGGCCGGCATCATCATGGTGTACCGGACAAAGGACCTCGCCGAACGGCTGGATTTCTGGCGGCGAACGGTGGATATCCGCCAGATTGGCGTTCGCGTGTTGTTGGGCATCCTGACGCTCTTCCCGCTGGTTGGACTGGGAGCCACTGCGATCTCTTTGCTCGTGGGTGGACCGCCTCACGACTATGCAGCTTTACAACAGGCAGCAGCAAAACCGGGGCTGCTCGCAATCATGCTCCTGGGCGGGCTGATCAGCGGGCCGGTCTCGGAAGAGCTTGGCTGGCGAGGTTTCGCCCTGGATATCCTGAACAACCGGTTGAAACCTTTTCTGGCCACTATCATGCTTGGCCTGTTCTGGTCGGTCTGGCATCTTCCGCTGTTTTTCATCCAGGGCACCACCCAGCAAGGTCTGGGGATCAATACTTTGAATTTCTGGCTGTTCGTTATCAATCCCATTCCCCTGTCAGCCTTGTTTGCCCGGGTGTACTACCAGACTGGCCACAGCATCCTCTCCTCCATTCTGATGCACCTGTCCTTCAACTTCACCGCCGGCCTGCTCTACCCGCTCTCTCCGCAGGCAGGTTTCATTCAAACAGGACTGCTCATGGTGCTGATGGCGCTGGCATTGGCGGATTTGTGCCACAGGCAATTCCGATTACCGGCGAGATACGCAGGAAAAGGTACGAATCCTGGTTGATTAGTCGAACAGGCGATCGTTCTTCCGTCCTTTGAATGCACTCAGTCTGACCTGATCAAACCGGTTCCGAGTTAACTGGGAGAAGCATGTTTTTTCTATTTATACGAGAAGGGCGCTGTTCAACGGTTCCTGGCTACTACCTCTTCATCGCCATCATGGCCGCCGATTACTTCTACAATGTCACCTTCATACAGCTTGGGTTTACCGATTAATGCAGCCGGATTCTGGGGATGTCGAAAGCGCAAACGGAGCTGTACATGGCCTTGCTGGCAATGCTCTGATTAATCCCACCTCTGGTCTCTGGCTTCTGGATGATGAAAACAGGCAGCGGTGCAAATAATCACTGGAAGCTGCGAGTTACTTTTTTCGTTATGCTCGCGCAACCCTGCTCACACTTCTGGAGACTGAGATCACCAGTCAGACTCGAAATCCAGCCAGGATATCAGGAACTGGTCCGTACCAATGCCGAACAGGCGCCGGGCAACTTCCGCATTGATTTCAGGAATCAGCGATTTGATCATAAAAGCCCGCCTGGTCGATCTGATCACCCGGTAGCCGGCGGACTGCAGGCTGTCGATATCCGACGGCCGGTAGACGGTCGCCTGGATGTACGAGCTGGTCAGGCAGGCCGTCAGCGCGGCGACTGCCTCTGCTGCGCTGACACCGGGCGCTAGGACCAGGTCCGTAATGTGCAAGATAGATCGCGCCATCCGGGTCAGCGCGTAGCCGGCGGGCTGCTCATTCCCCCACAGGATCCAGATATCCTCCAGCGAAACCCGATCGTGCAGCGGTGTATACGGACTGTGCCGCCAGGCATACCCCAGCCGACCCAATGCGAAGAATTCAAACAAAGCCTCCACCTCATCATAGCCGCCGGAAGGCATTTGACCGGCCCGCAGGCGGGTTGGCTGATGAGCCGTCTCCCAGCGGGCCAGGGCGCTTCCCCACACTTTCATGTCCTGATATCCGTGGTTTCGATACAGGCAGTGATCCAACTGACTGCGGTCTGACACCAGCACAGAAAACCGAATGCCGGCATCCCGCATTCTCGCGTGGGCTTCCTCCATCAGCAGCAAAGCCGCGCCTCGACCCTTATGATCCGGAAAATATCCAACTCCCCGGATACCTCCGGCAGTTTCCCGGCCATCCTTCGAGACCAGCACCTGGCAGATTACGCCTAGCTGCGCGACGGCTTTCTCTTCCTCAACTGCGTAAAGCCTTAGAAAGGGAAAAGGCCGGGGATCTGTCTGCCGGAGGTGAGCCGCATATTCCGGCGTGAGGGGAAAATCACTCGCCAGCAGGCTGATTTCCAGCGCCTGGAGGAGATCGATCTCGTCATACGTGAGGATTTCCATGGTAGATCCTTTCCGCTGCCTGCCAGCCATCAAGGATGCGGTTTCCGCCTGTAGGCCTTTGGACCAATAAACCATCTATATTGGACCAATAAACCATCTATAAAAGAAGTTCGAAGACCTTTTCATTGCACGGGCGGGCTGCCCAGGTGCATTACAAACGGTGCCCGATCATACACTGTATGCTTTTCAACCCGCGCTGCATGGCTCCATGCGGTTGTCTGGAACCAGTAATCATCTATCAATAACCAGCCCTCATAAGTAGAAATACCATTCATAGCCAACACACCTTTCAGCGAACTTATGCCAGCAGCCGGTAACCATCCAATCCGGATGGATATCGCGTGTGAAGCGATCACGGTTCACTCACAATCAGCCGGCCTTCCATACCGGCCTGACGATGGCCGGATACCGTACAGTAGTAGGCGTACTCACCGGCTGCGGATGCAGTTGCGGTCACCGACACCGACTGCCCCTCTTTCGACACGAGCGCTGTTTGAATACCCAGTTCCAGTACAGCGATGTCATGAGGCATACCATCTCCATTGACAACCTCGATTTCGAAGGTCTCACCTGTCTTGACCGCCAGATCCGGGTTGATGACCCCATCTATCGATCCGCCAGTTCCGATGTAAACCATCTTTCCGTCGATCACCTTGGTGATCAGGGTGAAAGTCACCGCCGGCTCGCCTGCATTGTCCACCCCCTGCGCTGGCGAGGCCGGCCTGCAGCCTGCCAGGACCAGCACAAGCGCAGCGAGGGCGATGTAGATCAACCTGTACCCTTTCATCGGTATTCCCTTTATATTTCCAGGCTAGAACACCCAGTAGCGGGCAGTGGCCATCGTCAGCATCGCAATGGAGACCAGAACGAAGTCG
>ENA-UPSB01004052-UPSB01004052.1-bioreactor-metagenome-genome-assembly--contig:-NODE-4052-length-10337-cov-5.545516_pt1 | contig 10337 bp, 6 predicted proteins | sample MGYA00238182_ERZ773286 | MGnify/ENA primary metagenome ERZ773286 (study PRJEB29026, sample SAMN07631240) | bioreactor metagenome | isolation source: Switchgrass digestor | place: USA: Dartmouth... | reverse complement strand
CAGACATAACACCTCAAGTAGCACTAGATGCATATGCCGGAGCCGCCATATCCGGTGGCAATCCGATACGGACAGGTGTAATTGCAACCCGGCTTGCAATTACCGCATTTATTATTCCATATATATTCGTGCTAAACCCCGACATGCTCCTTATCAACGCTTCTTTCTTCAGGGTTGCGCAAATTGTAATTACATCGACCATAGGCATGTTTTCCATCGCCGGTGGCCTGGAAGGCTATATGAGGAAAAAACTACCCTGGTGGCAAAGAATTGTGGCTGTTATTGGAGGGCTTCTCTTGATCGATCCCCAACCTTTGACCGATATTATAGGGTTAATCATGATAGCTTTCATCATCGTACAGCAATATGTCATAAAGGATAAAACCCAAAAAGCTCAGGAGGCATAAGCTTTGAAGCAATTACTGGCAAGTAACGGACTTTATTTATTGCTTTGCTGAACACAAAATTATTGTTAATTCTCCGGCAGGTTATTCTGTAATAGTCTGCCGTTTTTTTGACAGTATGACATTATTGCCAACGTAAATTTTATGACTACTAAAAAAGGACTTTTTGCATAAATGTCGAATATCTCAATAAACTACTTTATGTTAGGTGAGGTTACTAAATGTTGGAAAGCGCAGCTGTAAATGAATTTGAAAATATGAGTGATGAAGAATTGGCCATGCTGGCAAAACACGACACCGTTGCCGCTGAATACTTGATCACAAAGTACAAAAGCTTGATAAAATCATGCACAAAAGCTTTTTACGTTGTAGGAGCGGAAAAGGAAGATCTCATACAAGAGAGCATGATTTACTTCCTTAAGGCCATAAATAGCTTTAAACCCGGAAATACAAGCTTTTACAGTTTTGCCAGGATGTGCATAAGGCGGGGGATGATCTCCGTCATTAAAACCAGCAACAGATATAAAAATCTTCCACTCAATTATTCAATTTCATTGGACAAGTACTTTTTTGAAGATTCTGCAATGACCTTGCTGGACGTTTTATCCCCTAAGCATGGGGGTGACCCTTTGGATCAGATAATCGGTGACGAGGAATTATATGAGCTGGAGCAGGAAATATTCAAAGAGATGACACCATTGGAAAAGAAAGTATACAACTTGTATATAACAGGAATCAAGTACAATGAAATCAGCAAGAAACTGGGAGTAACATACAAATCCGTAGATAGTGCCATAACAAGAATAAGAAGAAAAGTTCTGAAAGCAATAAATAAGCTGTCATATGATGAAATCAACAACAAGTCCATCAGTTAGGTTTACGCGTATTGTATTGGTTGACGGGGCATTGACAGAAAGACCTGATGTACTGGTTTGTCCATAAGTCAAAGAAATCCAAAAGATCGTTTATACAAGCAATGCTGAAAGGTTTTATGAACAACTCCGTTATACAATAATTTAAATAACAGCAGCAAAAACTATCCTGCAATAGACTGCAGGATAATTTTTGTTGTTGCAAGGAGTTTATTTTTTGCTTTTTTCCAGGTAGTCATTAAATACTTTTATTCCCAGCCGGGCAAATTTTATAAACAGGATTGCACAATATGCCATTGATATCAAAAAAGCAGTCCCGAGTATTGTACTTATAACAGGCCAGGCTCCTAACCACCGGGGAACTGCCGGATTACCAATTCCTGCAACTTGTTCAATTTCTTCAACGAGAACATCCTATAATCAATATACCCTTTTTAACATTCAATGCAAATAATGGCATGGCGCTAAAACTACAACATTCCATAGGTTTTCAGAAAATACATCGCGAAGTATTTTACCTGTCAATGCCGATTCAAAAGTGGTCTATATATTAGTCACATTTTTTTATACCAATAAAGTACACTGAATTGCTGTCAATATTCAAAGACCTGGTGCCGTAATTCCTTGCTATCCTGTAGAACTTAGTAAATTCTTCCGATGCGAGATACTCTAGCTCTTTCGGTGTGATTCTGATATTATCAAATTTGGGTGTCAAAATGGCAACCGACCCATCCGCTATACAGTTTTTGGGCAGAAAACAAGCCCTGGGATAATAGGACAGATTGGGAAATAAGACGGCATTTTCGCAGTTCAGGTACTTTTTAACGGCCAGATCCTCAATGTCGTCTATATATTTATCATATCCCTCTATATTTATTATCTCATTTGAACCGATGTTGCGGGATTTCAGAACCCTGATCCTTCCGCTGTCCTTTAGTATTTTATTGGTGATCTGCCGGTCCCGGAACTCGTCAAACACTCCCAGATGCATTCCCTCTGCCACGGCATCAAAAAAGGAATTCCTGTAAAGCAGCCAGCACGGATACCTGTCTGAAAAGATATAGCTTTGCTTCTGGTATAATATCTCCCTGTTAAGATATGAATCTATCTCCACCACGTTATCTACTTTTTTCGGGCTGTTTTTAAGAATTATGCTGATGGTCTCAATCTTGACGTCAAAAGCCATCTCATTGTAATCATTGATCTTGATCACAGTCTTTTTCTCAATCAGTTCCCTCGTCTTGTTATACTCCGGTGAGTATATAAGGCTCTTCGGCACTACTAGAGCGACAATGCTGCCAAGGTCCATGGCCTTTTCCATAAAAAAGGCAAACAGGTTGTTTGTATCCTTGTTATATGCGTTTTGCCTGTATCTCTTCAGCAGCTCCTTATCTCCGGTTATCTTTTTAAACGGCGGATTACCAATCACGATATCGTACTTTTGGCCGGCAAAATCGTGCAGCAAAAAATCCGCATTTATGAAACCGACCTCTATGTTATCCGGCACATCAATTTTTTCCAACAACACTTTCAACAGTTCCAATGTGCTGCTATCTATATCTACAACATCGATCCTGACTTTTTTCAGGGATCCATATTTCTTAACAAGCAGTGGAATAAAATTGCCCACTCCCACCGATGGTTCCAGAATTCTCAATTCTTTTCTGTTGCTATACTCCTCGGCGCTGGGTAAATCTTTTAAAATGGAGTAACATATATCCTGCCTTGTATAGTACGCAGAATTGTCTACCCGTCTGCTGTTCGCCAGCTCTGCGATCTTAAAGAGGTTTTTGTAATCATAATTACAGGGGTTTTCCTTTATGAATCTTTTCAGATTTTCCTCGTCGGATAATTCATATTTATTAATTATCGCATCAACACTTCTTTTGTTCAGCACTTCATTTTCAAGAACATTTTTAATGTTTTTGCCCATCTCGGCAAAAACTTGAGTCGGAACAGCTTCTCCTATCGCATGTCTTATGTTCAGCTCGTTCTCTTTTAAGAACTTCATTTTCATTTCCGTACTATAACCGTTCAGCTCTTCAAAGCTGATATCCGTCCACTTAAATGAATCCGGTATGGACATCATGAGCATCAGCTCCCTGATGCTGAAAACCCTGTCATCCACCGGATGAATAGTATTCTGGCTGGCCAATATATCATTCCTGGTATGAACGCAGGGCGCTACCTTATCCCACACCTGCCTTTTGTATTTGTCCCCGTTTTTGTTTTGGTTGAGCACTATTTTCCCGTCTTTTACCTGATGGGGAATTTTCCGGGGGTCCGTGTTATCAAAGGCCGACTCCCCCTCTTTCAAATCCTTTATCCATTCCCTCATCTCGGGCTTATATCTTCTGAAAGAGTGATATATATCCCCGGGATCAATCTCGTCCATTTCTTTCAAAGACGGCAAATGCCCTATAACCTGCCTTAAGGTAACTTCCGGCCTGTATTCCGGCATGATGTCCAGAGGGGTTATCTCTTTCAGCTCCTTATTTACCCCTATGACCAAAGTTCTTGTCCTGCTGGACGGGCTTCCATAATTTTTGAAATTTACCACTTGATAATGTATTTGATACTGACCGGCCAAATTGTTCTCAATGGCTTCTTTTATTGGTTTATCCACACCGTCGACATCTGTACATATGGTAGTCAAAAATCTCATCACATTTTCAAATATGAAAAACTTCGGTTTTAGTTCCTTGGTTATTATAATGGACTCCACCACCAGTGAGTTTCTTTTCAGCTCATTTTTCTTCTTGTGATTGGCCAAAGATATGCCCTGGCATGGTGGTGTCGCTATCACCACATCCACATTGAAATTTTCAATATTCTTTCTTTTGGCATAGTTTTTTACTTCATCAAATAATCTCTGTTTTACACTTTCTTGTGTTATATCTCCCAATATATAACCACTGGGATACTCACATTTTTCATTATACTCCTGTATTTTCAGCCTCTTTTCCAAAATCTCATTGGTTGCAACACAAGAAAACCCTTCCTGCTTAAATCCATAGCATCCTATTCCCGCTCCGCTAAATAAACTTATGTAAGTAAAATCTCTACGCATTTTTAACCTCTTATCCTCTTAAGTAACAATATATTAATATAGTTTAGGAATGAATTTAGCTAATTGAAATGGATGATTGTTGTTACGAAAGGAGGGTGGTGAATCCTTTCTACACAATCAACACATCCATACTCGCTGAATTCAAACCGACTTTATATAGAGTAGAAACAGCTAATAATAAATGTATTGGTTGCGCAACAATTTTTCATTCAATTAGGTGTTTCTTAAACAAACCTATGCAAACACTGACAACTTATCAATGATAATGCAATAATGGTAACCCAATCCGTTTATTTCATTAAAGCCCTTGAATATTATTTGCAGTGTTTGCTGTTGAGTTTCCATATTTTAATCTATAGTAAAAAAATAGCCACTATAGAATTATTTTATAACTTCTATACCCGCAGAACCCTGCAAATATCTGTATACAATGCTTTTATACAACATTGATTATATCTGACTTATCTTAAAATATCAACTTCACCGGGAGAGAGTTTGATGTGTTAGAAAAAGCAAAAATTGTTATATTCCAGCCGGTAATAAAATATTCAAAAAGCCGTTTCATTTCAGGTTGTGTCATGCAGGCATAAATGAACAGGTCGATATATTGAAATGAATTTTTTGTATGGTGTTTTGAGATAATACTAATTGAGATAATACTAATTCATATTGACAAGACAAATAGGTCAGCTTAAAATATACCTAATTAGACTTCATTTCTCATGCCCATGAAGTCCATCATCTCCCAGGAGGTATTATTTTGATTAATGATTCCATAAAAAATCAAAACCCATATTATAAATGCCCGGAGCAAATAACAGCCTATCTGCAGGGTCAGAATCTAAACATAAAAGAAAAGGGTAAAAACCCTGCTTCAAGATTTATAGATCAAAAGGTTACACCCGATGTCCTCTCTGTAATAGCCAGTGTGATAACCAATCTTGATCCGGAAAAACAGTCGGCTTTTACCTCTTCCGACATATGGAATTCGGAAGACTTTGAAGCAGCCGTTTCAGAATATTTCAGCAAGCCCCTCCCCACAGAAAAAACAGCCGCCAATGAGTACGACAAATTTATCGGCCAATGCCTGAACACTTTAAACTTTTCCGGTGTCATTGAGCTTATAGGCAAATCGAGAGCTGCAAACCGGTTTAGAGTCCGTAACTCGGATGTTTTAAAGTATATCGCTTCCCATGACCGCAACGCTTATATTTTTATCGTAAATTTCCTCAAAGAAGTATTGATTCAAAGCGATCTGTCATATCAATTTGAAAAATTTTTGTTTGAAAACAATACCCAGGACGGATATATGACACTAAAAGACCAATTTGACTCATACTTAAAAAGTTATACCAATATTAGTGAGAGCAATTTTTATGAAAGCAAACGTATATTTACAAAAGTTTTGAATCCTCTAGCCCATTACTTTAAAAAGGATGGAACCCGTAAAGGCAGAATATCAAAATCTTTAATCACTTACGATGAGTTGTTGTACAATAGGCTTAACTGGAGGGACACAAAAAAGGAAAAAAACATAACAAGGCAGCAATTTCAAGAGCAGCATGAATCTAATCCTTCCAGGCTATATCTGGTTCAGAAAGCCAAAAACGAAATCAAGAGCTTTCACTCCCAAGTTGACGGCACTTTAATAAGCGAGGTAAAGGATGGTCTGGAGATAGGTACCATAGCCGTACATGTTCATCATATTTTCCCAGAAAGCCAATACCCTGAACTTTCCGACCGCCTTGAAAACCTGATTTTGCTGACACCCACCCAGCACCTTTCCAAAGCCCACCCCAACGGCGATACCGGCTCAATTGATCGGAAATATCAAAAATTGTGCCTATTGTCAAAGTTTGACACAATAACCAATCCGAAATATGCTATACTGTACTCAACAACCTCCTTTATTGAAATGTTGGAAATCGCAATGGAAATTGACATGCCCGCAGATTTTGATGTCATCCCGACAGCAGAACTAAGAAGCGTTTTGGAGGATTGCCTGAACAGATATTATTCATTATGACTGCTCCCTTTAAACAAGATTTATTGATGATTACATCCGCATAGGTTCACCGGGCTGACAGCATTAACCGACTTAACCTGTTTGTTTTGTTGATAAAAGCTTTGTTTGTAGTTTGAAATATTGTATTATATTTATGTAACTACATTTTTTACAGGGGGGATAAGATGAAATACAGGAAGTTTGGAAAAACAGGTTCTGATGTTTCTGCTCTGGGATTTGGATGCATGAGGCTGCCGGTTTTAAAAGACGGTACCGACAGGATAGATGAATCCGAAGCGATCAAAATGATACAGTATGCCATCGACAACGGTGTAAACTACATAGACACAGCATATCCCTATCATAACGGTGACAGTGAACCGCTCGTAGGTAAAGCCCTTAAAGACGGCTACCGCGAAAAGGTAAAGCTTGCCACCAAGTTGCCTGTATGGCTGCTAAAGGAGTATTCGGACTTTAACAGATTTCTTGATGAGCAGCTCCAGAGGCTGGATACGGAATATCTTGATCTTTATTTGCTCCATGCGCTGGATAAGGGTAGATGGGACAAACTGCTTAAGTTGGACGTATTCAAAGCCATTGAGGAATATAAGGCATCCGGAAAAGTAAAATACATGGGCTTTTCATTCCATGACGACATAAACACTTTCAAGAGGATTATCGATGCCTATGACTGGGACTTCTGCCAGATTCAGCTTAACTATATGGATGAATACAACCAGGCAGGACTTGAAGGATTAAAATATGCAGCATCCAAGGGGATTGCCGTGGTTATAATGGAGCCTTTAAGAGGGGGCAAACTGGCCCAGAAGCCGGTAGACAGCATTCAAAAGCTCTGGGACACTGCAGAAGTTCAGCGTTCACCTGCCGAATGGGCTCTAAGATGGGTTTGGAACCATCCGGAAGCATCAGTAGTACTGAGCGGCATGAGCACCTTCGATCAGGTCAAGGATAACCTCAGGATAGCAGATGAATCAGAGCCCGGTTCCCTTACAAAAGAAGAAATTGCGTTAATCGAAAGGGTCAGGGACACTTACAACTCCCTTTCAAAAGTCGCCTGCACCGCCTGCGGATACTGCATGCCCTGCCCTTCCGGCGTGGATATACCATGGAACTTTGCTTTCTACAACGAATACTTTATGTATAGTGAAAGTTTGGAAAAGAAGAAGAGGATTTATAAATCATTCGGCGGAAATGCCGGCAAATGCGTAGAATGCGGCAAGTGTGAAAAAGCATGCCCGCAGAAGCTTACTATAAGAAAATACCTGAAGGATGTTGATGCTTTGATGTCATAAAAGAAAGGGGTACTGGTTATGAAAGCTGCCGTCTATTATAGAAAACACGATTTGAGAGTAGAAGACATACCCGTCAGAGAATTGAAAGACAATGAAGTTCTGGTCAATGTAAAGTATTGCGGTGTCTGCGGTACGGACCTGCACATATACAATGGCGATGACGGTGCAGCTCCCGTGATACCCCCATTGGTACCTGGTCATGAGTTTTCCGGTGTTGTGGCGGCTGTAGGAAAAGACGTCAAATCGGTTAAGGTTGGAGACAAGGTAAGCATTGACCCCAATGATATGTGCTGCGAATGTTATTTCTGCAGAAACGGGCAGCAGCATTTCTGTATGAATCAGATCGGAATCGGAACCACATGTAACGGAGGCTTCGCAGAATATGTCATTTCCAGGGAAAAACAGGTCTACAAGTTTTCCGACAGGCTGAGCTTTGAAGAAGCTGCAATGACAGAACCCCTGTCCTGCTGTCTGCACGGCATTGACCTGTGCAACATTGAAGTGGGTGACACTGTTTTGTTGATAGGGGGAGGTCCGATAGGCCTCATAATGATGCAACTGGCGAGAAATGCAGGAGCAGCCCGGATTATTGTTTCGGAACCTGTTGCAGAAAAGCGGGACTTAGCCAAAAAACTTGGCGCTGATGTTGTCGTGGACCCCGTTAATGAAAACTTGCAGGAGGTTTTGAAAAACTGTTGCAAAAATGTGGATATAGTGATCGAATGTGTTGGAAGAACCGACACCATGGAAGATGCCATACGGTGTGCCGGAAAAGGTGCAACAGTCATGCTGTTTGGTCTGACAAGCCCTGATGCGAAAATGAGTATTCTGCCTTATGAAATTTTCAAGAAAGAACTTCATATCACAGCATCTTATATAAATCCTTATACTTTTGAACGCGCCCTCAAGCTTCTGGAATCGGGAAAAATCGATGTGAAAAGCATTATTACCGATATCGTCCCCCTGGACGATATAAACAAAGTATTCACTGATTCTTCCTACCGGCGCAGAGGAAAAGTCTTGATAAAAATATAAAGGAAAAGGGACAGGCTTCAGGCAGGGGAAATATGCTGCTTAATTCAGTTAACAGTGGTTGAATCTTTTATTTCCCTTAGATTAAATTCAAACCAATCTTGTGCATAATCATGTGATCCCCTGTTTGAAGCCCGTCAATGGTTGAGGGTTATCTGTCATCTGTTTGCGATACTCCCTGGGGGTAATATTCATTATACTCTTGTAAACCCTGTTAAATGTCCTCATGGTTTCAAAACCACATTCAAAGGCTATTTCCGTAATCGGTTTGTCCGTATAAGACAATAAGTAATTTGCAAAGTTTATCCTCAGTTCATTTATATACCTGTCAATTCTCTGACCTATGCTGACGGAAAAAATTCTGGACAAATAAAAGGGGCTTATTTTCAATTCATCGGCAATGGAAGACAGGTTTATTGGGTTCATGTAATTCGACTGGATGTAACTAAGGATCCGTTCAATCAAATCATTGTTGTTTTTTTGCTTTTTGCACAGGTCTAAAAGGGGAAGCAGCCTGCTTACAGCAAGATACAAATAACCGGTAATCATTCCGGCATTGTTTTCCGACATCACTTCTTCATGAATACATCTCAGATAGATGTATACTTCCTCCGGTACCTGGCTGCTTTGTATATAGCTCGCAGAAGACTTATAATTTGCAAATACATTTTTATAAATAGATAACATATCCCCATTGAATATAAGCAAAAAATATTCACTATGATCATGGGTTTTATAGCCGTGCACGGTATTTGGAAATGTAAAGATTATGTCCCCCTGCTCAAGGGTACAGGGAATAGAATTGGAAAGGAATTCAATCTCACCCTTTATCAGCACTAAAATCTCCAGCTCTTTATGTATATGGAGAGGATATGTCATGTTTGAGCCATAAAAACATGACAAATTGTCTGATTTGTTCTCATAGAATATCATCCTGCAACCCTCCGGAAATAATCCCCGCACACTACCATATATATCGGCTGCCACACTGCTGCATTATTGTCTTGACTATCAACATAATAATATAATGTAATCTTTCTGACAGCAATATTTGTCTACTTTTTTATGCATATTTTCTTTTAAAGATTCATTACCAATGATAACATATTATCCGGCAATATTATTCCGAAATTACTCCGATTGCTGTTTTCAACTCGAAGATTAAGCTCTGTATATGTCTGATACAACAGCAAATTATAAAATATTTACAGAAACGGGGGAATTCACAATGGACAGAAAAGCATTGATTGTAAGAGGCGGATGGGACGGTCATGAGCCGGTTCAGGTATCTCAGGTCTTTGACGGCATTCTCAGGAAAGAGGGTTTTGCAGTGGATATTTATGAAGACCTGGATGTTTTTGCTGATCTCGAGAACATACGGAAATACACTCTCATCATACCCATTTACACAATGGGTGAAATAAAGGAGGAATATGTAAATAACATATGCACAGCCGTTGAAAACGGTGTTGGCATGGCGGGCTGCCACGGCGGCATGTGCGATGCTTTCAGGAACAGCACAAGGTGGCAGTTCCTTACAGGGTCGCAATGGGTGGAACATCCGGGAAATGACGGTGTGGAATACGAAGTGAATATCATAAAATCCAGCTCCAGCCCGATAACAGAGGGAATCAATGACTT
>ENA-UPSB01004051-UPSB01004051.1-bioreactor-metagenome-genome-assembly--contig:-NODE-4051-length-10337-cov-5.620210_pt1 | contig 10337 bp, 8 predicted proteins | sample MGYA00238182_ERZ773286 | MGnify/ENA primary metagenome ERZ773286 (study PRJEB29026, sample SAMN07631240) | bioreactor metagenome | isolation source: Switchgrass digestor | place: USA: Dartmouth... | reverse complement strand
AACAGGCTAAAGCCCATAATAAAAGCCGCTTCATCAGCGGCTATTGTTGGTGGAGGCGAGGGGAGTTGAACCCCTGTCCGAAACCATATCCACAAAAGCTTCTCCGGGTGCAGTCTGTATTTTCTGCAAGGCTACGTTTCCCTTGCGGGACAATAGCCCTGCCTTTCCCTACGGTGATCCCCTACAGACAGGGTTTCACTTTCAGTATCCTTTAAGTTCCGCTGCGGTTCAAGGCTACCACCGCAGCAGTTCCGGCGTTTAACCTTCCCACGCAGAAGGGCTGACTTAATGACGCCAGCTACCCCAGGCGCAGCAACCCGGGACTGACGGGCTGCCTATATTAGGCAGCAGCTAAAGCGAAATTATCGTTTTTAGCGTTTATTTTTAATTTCTCGTTTTTTAAAGAGGCCAACGAGAATCCTCTACCCGCTACTTTTGCCTCAACGATCCCGTCGAAACCAGTACGCCCCCATATTTAATTTTTTCTTTTTACTATTTTATGTCTACTATTATATGTTATATGCTTATTATAAGTTATATGCGTTTTATAAGTTTTATGTTTATTATAAGCTTTATGCTTTTTATATGCTTTTCACAAAATTTATCCATTGTATGTCATTTTCCTAACAGCTTGACTAATCAGCTCTTCTAATCATTTTTTCTGACCAGTTACCAAATGTCTACCTGAGCTGGTCTTTCATCTTTCTGTCAATTTCCCTTTTCGCATCTCTTTCAGCTATATCGGCACGTTTATCATAAAGCTTCTTACCCCTGGCAACAGCAAGCTCTACCTTAACAAGCCCACCTCTGAAATACAACTTGAGGGGAACCAGTGTCAGACCCTTTTGCTGGGTATATCCTATAAGCCTTCTTATCTCACTCCTATGGAGCAACAGCTTGCGGGCTCTCATAGGGTCTTTGTTGAATATATTCCCCTTCTCATAGGGACTTATATGCATTCCATTGACAAAAACCTCACCGTTCTCAATAGTCGCATAACTGTCCTTGAGGTTTACCATGCCTTGTCTTATAGACTTTACCTCAGTACCTGACAGGACTATCCCTGCTTCAAAGGTCTGCTCTATGAAGTAGTCATGCCTCGCTTTTTTATTTTGAGCAACTTCTTTAATATCATCCTTTGTCTTAGCCATTTTCATACGCCTTTCAAGCTAAAAAACGCTTTTTGCTCCGATAAAAATAACCCTTTCGTTTGAAAAAGGGCTAATATCAATTATATTTTTCTTTACTGACACAACATATTGTATCAGCTTTAACAGGTTGTGTCAAGTGTCCGCAGAGTACGTTTTCATCCTTTCCAGCAACTCATAAGGTACATATAAATTCCCGTAGCCAACACCTATTTCAATATTAGGTTTAAAACTCCCGTGATAGTCACTTCCTCCTGTAACAAGAAGCTTGTACTTATCTGCCAGCCTAAGGAGCTCTCTGGTCTCGTCCTCCGAATTGTCAACATAATATGCTTCAATTCCCTTAAGGCCTTTATCCGCAAGATATTCCAGAAGATTGTCTAGGGACTTGAAATCCATATCCAGATATATCGGATGTGCCAGTACAGGTAATCCCCCAGCTTTAGTAATCTCCTCTATGCCTTCTTCGGGTGAAAGCATTTGCCTTTTTATATAGGCCGGTTTCCCCACAGAAAGATATTTGTCAAAAGCTTCACTTACACTTTCCACATAACCTTTCTTCATCATTACCCTTGCTATATGAGGCCTCGCAACAATTCTTCCCCCCGCCTGTTCCATGACCTCATCCATGCTAATATCAAAACCCATTTCATTTAGTTTCCTAATCATCTTTGGATTTCTTTCTTCTCTGTTTTTTCTCAATACTTCCAGAGTATTTTCTATATTCAAATATGAAGAGTCAAAAAAATAACCTAACATATGCATTTCCGGATCGAAATCAACACTTATTTCTATCCCCGGAATTACCTCTATACCGGTTCTTTGACCTTCCTGAAGGGCTTGTCCTATTCCATCAATTGTATCATGGTCTGTAATTGCAATAGCTGAAAGACCTTTCTCATGAGCATGCCTTACCAATTCTTCAGGACTTAAACTGCCGTCTGATGCAGTAGAATGAGTGTGTAAATCTATACGTCTCACTTTATCCAATATTCCTCCTTTTTACATATATCTGGGGGAAACTGTCCGTCATATATCATTTTTAATACTTTATCCAACTTGTTTAATGCACTGCATGCCTGTGGAACTGTGATAAGCCCCTGTTCCAGGGCTTGTGCCAGTTCATCGGTATCAAGCACTCTCAGAGCTCCGTTAGGCATTAGTTTTATATCAACAAGAAGATCTGTCAATATATACCTGTCATCATCTTTATCATATTCTACATCAATAATATCACAATACCAGTAAAGAAATATACTTTGCGCATCATAAAATCTTCCTACCTTGTACCCTTCATTCAAAAATGTATATGAAACCCCACCGCTAAAATCGCTTCTTGGTTTTATAGCATACCATCTTGTAATTAGTAAGTTATCATCTCTGTATAACAACTCGTCGCCAGAAATATCTACCACTTCGTAAGGTATAAATCTTTTTCTGAGTATAAGCGGTTTTTTCATACAATAACCTCCGGAGTACTTTCAACACACAACTTACAATTCACAACTTCCATCTCGAAAACTTGCTATTTCCATATTTTATATTTCATCTTGCATCTTTCATCTTACAACTTCTATCTCCCATAAGCTACCCTACACTAACGCGCTTACAAAGCTAAGTTGTATTTAATTATTATATATTTACAGAACAAAATATTCAAATATATATTTATATATTAGCCGGAAAATATTTCCCATATTATACCAAGAGCACAATTGTAATGTTATAATATATTAAATTAAATCACTCTGATACTAATATACTTTGATGCTTTGTTACTTTATCACATTGCCAGCTTTTGCATATTGTGCAGCACATAGAGGTTATACTGCCCAAGTATTTCTAATTCCCGGGATTCAAGGCCAGGAGGTAAATTTGCAATGAAACAAAAAAAATCATGCAATAACTGTATAAAAGGTATAAAAATTAGTATTAATAGCGACATTTTATGCAGAAAAAAAGGTATTGTATCTCCGGACTATGTCTGTTCAGGTCACCGCTTTGCGCCTGAATCAATTACTATTAAAGAAATGAATTATAAATGCATTGATTGTGAGAATTTCATACTGAATACCAAAAGCGTCGAAGATCCGGACTCAATAGGTGTTTGCAAACTGTTTTCCGCAAGACAGTTCAATGGAAATCAAAAAAGCGCTTGCTCCAAATTTATAAAAAAATCAATGTCCGCATTATCTTCATAAAAAAAAGCTAACATTTTTCATATCACGTGACGATATAATTATTGAGGTGAATTTTGTGTCTTTTAAAGTATCTGAAATTTTTGCGCAGAAGCTCAGTGAAATACAGAGCAGAGTGCCAATTAACATTACAAAGGCTAAAGCTGAAATACCCTTTGAAGAGTATTTAGAAGCAGCTACTTTAGATAATTCAAATAATATTAATTCTTTTGTTATCGATACAGTCATAGAAACTGCTGGTAAGGCTATCGACAAAGCGGGAAATGACCGTAGCTATGATCTTATGAGAGCTATGCTGTCCCGTGCGAATAGTAGTGCTGTAATACCTAAAAATTCGGAAGAACTGATGAAAACTATTGAAATGAATATAAAGGAAGCTTCGTTGAAATATGGTGTCGACCCAAATCTTATTAAAGCAGTAATTCGTGTCGAGTCAAATTTTAATCCAAGAGTTATTTCACGTACCGGCGCACAGGGCTTGATGCAGCTTATGCCAGGCACGGCAGATGGACTTGGTGTAACTGATCCATGGGATATTGCTCAGAACATTGATGGGGGCGTTCGTTACCTCAAGGATCAACTCATCAGGTTTAACGGTGATTATAAACTTGCTCTTGCTGCATATAATGCCGGTCCTAACAGTGTTATAAAATACAATGGGATTCCGCCCTATACCGAAACACAAAATTATGTCGTTCAGGTCATGAAATATTTTAATCTCTTTTCTCAGGATAGCGGTATAAGTTATTAACCTGGGTATAAGCAGTGGATAAATGTGTTGTTAATCATAAATTATTCATATGTAGATGAATGTGGCAATAGATGTAATTGGACTAAATTATAATGAAGTATAGATATTTTTCGATTATAAATAAGTGAAGAAAAAGGCAAATCTCTTATACGAAATGAGTTGATTTGCCTTTTAATATTCAGCCTATTTACCCCTTATATGACCACCTTTTGCCCGCCGGTTTTGAAAGGGGACAAAATTGTACAAATTTTAATCCACAATATCCACAATATTATCCACAGTCCAAAATATATCAAAATACAGCTTTCGTCTACAATTTCCACATTATTCACACCCGGTCTTTCAACATATTTTGACATTGTTAATAATCTATGGAATACCCTTTAATCCTTTGAAAATAGGACCTTTGGCCTATATTCACATAATTGTCTGTTTCGACATTGTTATGACAATTATCAAACCGCTGAAGAATACACTCACATTATCTATCAAATTATCCACAAAAAATATATCATTTCGGTGGCTCATATCAAAGTTATCCACACCCTAATTCCCACCAAGCCTTAAACCGGGTACAGCATTGAGTGCTAAATCAGAAACATTTCCTCGAATAAATTCATAATATGCAGCACATGCAATCATTGCCGCATTGTCAGTACATAGAACAGGAGATGGGTAGAACATATTTAACCCATTTTCATTTGCTGCGGCCTTCATTTGCGCCCTCAATAGTGAATTTGCAGCCACACCACCTGCAAGTGCAATTTTTTTTATGCCTGTGCTTTTTGCCGCCTTAATAGTGTTTTCCACAAGAATATCAATTACAGCTTGCTGAAAACTGGCCGAAACATCCTCAACTGAAAATTTCTCATTTTTCTGTTCCAAGGTATTGAGATAATTCAGAACTGCAGTTTTTAGGCCACTAAAACTAAAATCCAGACTTCCGTCATTAAAGTGTACCCGTGGAAAATTAACTGCTCTGCTGTTTCCTGACCTTGCTGCTTTATCAATTAACGGTCCTCCCGGGTATCCCAGTCCAAGTGCTCTTGCAATCTTATCAAAAGCCTCACCTGCAGCATCGTCTCTGGTCTGTCCCAGGGTTTCAAAACTGCCGTAATCCTTCACGTGCACAATCTCACTGTGCCCGCCGGAAACAACAAGGCAGATAAACGGTGGTTCAAGTTCCTTATATTCAAGATAATTAGCTGAAATATGACCTTCAATATGATGTACACCAATCAGAGGCTTGTCCAGTGCATAGGCCAGTCCCTTTGCTGCTGACAGTCCTACTAGAAGAGCTCCCACAAGACCCGGACCGTATGTTACTCCTATTGCATCAACCTGATCTGCTTTAATGCCCGCTTCTTCAAGTGCCTGATTTATAACAGGAAGTATAAGTTCAACATGTTTCCGTGATGCAATTTCAGGTACAACGCCACCGTATTTCTTATGTAGATCTATCTGTGATGATATAATATTCGACATTATATGCCTGCCGTTTTTGACTACAGCTGCTGACGTTTCATCACAGCTTGTTTCTATTCCCAGTATAATAATATCTTCCAACACATACACCCGCTTTTAGTTTTAATTTTTTATTTTATAGTATCTTAATTTGACTTACTGCATTTTATCAGTTATTTGCCCGGCGTTAGTTCTGTCTAAAGCATTAGTTTTGCCTTAAACATTAACTTTATCTTAAACATTGCTTTATTTTAAGCATTAGCCTTGTCTTAAACATTAGTGTTGTCTTAAATATAGCTTTATCCTAAACACTAGTCTTATCCAGGCGCTGGTCTTATCTAAAGGCTAGTTTTGTCTTAAACTTTGATTTATTATTATGATAACCTTATTATGCCCCACATTCAACAATGTTTATATGATTTTTTAATTTAAAACTTAAATGACAGATATGGTTTTAATTCGAAACTTGAATAACATCAATAGTACAGTGCAGACCGGATACAGACCGCTTTAAAGTAAATACAGACCAAATAAATATCAACGGAATGCTGAATTTATAGATCAAATATATACTCGACGGTATACTAAATATACAGATCAGAAGTGGACTCAACGTAGGCTGAATACAGATAATATAGCCTGAATATATAGGCTGCTCACATATACTAAATACTAAATTAAATATTATATAGTTCAAATATATAGACTAAATATATACAAAATATAGACTAAATATATAGATTGTGTATATTTCAGTATTTCTTAATATTTATAAAATAAAAAGAAAACATGGAGTTTATCTCCATGCCCCTAATAGGAGAAATGCTAATGTTCAAATATAATAATACCAGAAAATTTTGCTTTTTAACATAGTATATTTATCATATATTTATCCCTTTCATATAGGTCTATAGTACTACAAAAACATAGGACTATATCGAATGTAAAAATAAGTCAAAAAAGTCTGCCAAAAAACTTTCCGAAGAAGAGCTGGTCAATGAGTACAAAGGCCGCCAGTACAAAAACATAATAGGAAAATATCTTCATGCTTGCTTTTGAGAATATTTTAAGCATGAATCTTATTGCAATATACCCAGATATTGCCGCAGCCATCATTCCTGCGATTAGCGGTACTGTTTCCACATTGTTTGCAAAACCGCTACCGGAAGAAATAATATCATATCCGTCTTTGACAGCAGCACCAAGTATTGCAGGTATGGACATAAGGAATGAAAATTTAAGGGCAAATTCCCTGTTTAAACCACGTGAAATTGCGCCGGCAATAGTCAATCCGGAACGGGATACAGCTGGCAATATTGCCACTCCCTGTGCCATCCCTATTACCACTGCATCAGCATATGTAGTGCTGTTAATTCCTTTATTCCTGCTTTTTGTATTATCAGCATAATACAGCGCAATACCGGTGAGTAAAAACTCAAATCCCAGACTTTTTGCAGAATTAAACATATTCTTTATAAAATCACTGAACACGGCTCCAATAATGATTGTTGGTATAGTACCGGCTATTATTAGCAAAGGCAGTTTACCAAAAGGCTTTTTCAGTATTTCCCAAATTTCTTTTCTCATGACTATAAATACGGCAGCCAGTGTCGCAAGATGAACAGCAATATCGAAGGTAACAACTCCCTCTTTAAGCCCGAATAATCTCTGAAATATTACCAAATGGCCGGAACTGCTTATTGGTAAAAATTCTGTAAGTCCCTGTACTATACCCAGAATAACTCCTTGAATAGTTGTCAATATTTCTCCCCCCTTCACAATACAACTTAACCTCACTAACGATAATTTGTCTCACTAATAATAACCTGGCCTCATTAATAACAGCTTAATTTGCCTGGGCTACACACCCGAGGCAGTAAGCACATTGACGGCAGGTTTCTGTATGAGTATCCCTTCTTTCCTTTCCTTTTTTCTGTTGAACACAATTTCAAATACCTCATTAATGTCATCAACCGGAATAACCTCTATGCCTGAGTCAGTAAACAGCTCCTGCCAGTTTTCCTTTGGTATAAGAACTGTTTTTATACCTGCCTGTTTTGCGGCTTCAACCTTTGAAACCACACCTCCGACAGGTTTAACCTTCCCTCTTATAGTTATTTCACCGGTCATTGCAATATCACTTTTTACAGGCAAATTTTTTATTGTTGAATAAACAGCAGTGGCAATGGCTATTCCTGCCGATGGCCCATCAATTGGAATTCCTCCGGGAAAATTCACATGTATGTCGTATTCTCTTGCATCCACATTTATCAGTCTTCTCAAAACTGTCAGGACATTTTCAACAGAAGCCTTAGCTGAACTTGTCCTTCTCAATTTTTGTCCCCTTGCATCCATTTCCTCTTCTTCAATAATCCCGGTTACTTTAATTGTGCCTTTCCCATTTACAGCTTTGATAGCTGAAACCTCTATATCAAGAACAATTCCTGTGCTGTTGCCTACAACAGCCAGTCCGTTTACGCAGCCGATTTGCTCCCCCGGAGATATTTTTCTGTCGATCCTGGGACTATAATGCCCAAATTCAATAACCCACTCCACATCTTTTCGTGTTATTGTGTTGCGTCCTTCTACCAGCGCTATACCGCCTGCAATTTGAACCATATTAACCGCGTCTCTTCCGTTTTGGGCATAACGGGCTATCAGTTGTTCCAACCCCTGCTCCATGTTGAAACCGCCCTTTGTCGAGGCATTTCTTGCTATAACTTCAATTTCATGCTGGCTGAGAGCCCTGAAGTAAATCTCTACACACCTTGACCGTATTGCCGCTGGAATATCTTCCGGCCTTCTTGTCGTCGCGCCAACCAGCCTGAAATCCGCAGGCAGACCCTTTTGGAATATCTCATGAATGTGAGCCGGAATGTTGTTATCTTCTGAACTGTAGTAGGCACTTTCAAGAAAGACCTTCCTGTCCTCAAGCACTTTCAGAAGCTTGTTCATCTGCACAGGGTGCAATTCACCTATTTCATCTATAAACAGAATTCCACCGTGAGCCTTGGTGACGGCTCCCGGTTTTGGTTGTGGTATCCCGGCAACCCCGTATGCTCCCGCACCTTGATATATTGGGTCGTGCACCGAACCTATCAACGGATCTGCAATACCTCTTTCATCAAATCTGAGAGTAGTTGCATCAATCTCAACGAATTTTGCCTCCCTCCTAAATGGAGATATAGGCATTTGTTTCGCCTCCTCCAGTATTACCCTTGCGGCAGCAGTTTTACCTACTCCCGGAGGACCATAAATTATTACATGTTGGGGATTTGGACCGCATAGAGCAGCCCTGAGTGCTTTTAGACCTTGCTCCTGACCTACAATATCATTCAGTGTCGAAGGCCTTGTTTTTTCAGACAGTGGTTCACTCAGCTTTATTTCCTTGAGTTTTCTAAGTTTTTCCAACTCTTTACCTGATTCCTTCTCTATTGCGCTCTTATTTACATGCTGAGACTTTAATAGATTAAGAAAATATATGCCTATTATAACTGAGAAAAAAAACTGTATGATAAAAAGGGTGCTTGTCAGCAATGTTTATACCTCCTTAGTCCCATGGATTCATGTTTTCTTACATAATATTCAAGTTTGTCATTTACATTTATAGTATTGACTGTCTTAATTAATTTATCCCAGCAGTTTTAACTGATATTCACATTCTTCCGAAGATATCGACGGATATTTAATCCATTGGTTAATTAATCTATTAGTCCTGATATAGTATTTTTGTCCTGCTTTTTAAACTTATTATCAAAATAAAAAAGGCAGAAGCCGTTTTGCGACCTCTACCTTTCTTAATTCTAATCAGTTATTTATTTGTAAAAACATTTATCTATAAAAACAAATCCGCAAATTTATGCAAACTTATGATACTGATTCCCTCTTCATTCTTGATTTTTTTCCAGCGTTTTTCCTGAGAGGCTTTCTGTTTTCATTTATAATAAGTTCAGGTTGGCTGTTATTCTCAACAGTTTCTCTCTTTATAATGCACTTCTCTATGTTTGTTGACGATGGTATCTCAAACATTACATCAAGCATTATTTCCTCAAGAATTGCCCTCAAACCTCTTGCACCCGTATTTCTCAATATAGCCTTTTCTGCTATTGCCTCCAAGGCCCCTTCTTCGAATTCGAGTATTGTATCATCCAATTCAAACAACTTCTGGTACTGCTTAACAAGGGCATTTTTCGGCTCAGTTAATATCTGCATCAATGCATTCTTATCCAGCGAGTGCAATGTTACGATAATAGGCAACCTTCCGACAAATTCAGGTATCAGCCCAAACTTTAACAAATCCTGAGGAAGTATTTTTTTAAGAATATCACCCACATCTTTTTCCCTGGAGCTTTGGATTTTGGCACCAAATCCCATGGTTTTCTTTCCAATTCTGTCCTGGATTATTTTTTCTATACCGTCAAAAGCTCCACCACAAATAAAAAGTATATTTGTAGTGTCAATCTGTATAAATTCCTGATGAGGATGTTTTCTGCCACCCTGCGGAGGGACTGATGCCACAGTACCCTCAAGTATTTTAAGGAGAGCCTGCTGTACTCCTTCTCCGCTTACATCCCGGGTAATAGAAGGATTTTCAGATTTACGGGCTATTTTATCAACTTCATCTATATAAATAATTCCCTTTTCAGCCTTCTCAATATCATAATCCGCAGCTTGTATAAGTTTTAAGAGGATATTTTCAACATCTTCACCTACATATCCTGCTTCTGTCAAGGATGTAGCATCCGCAATTGCAAAAGGAACATTCAATATTCTTGC
>ENA-UPSB01004046-UPSB01004046.1-bioreactor-metagenome-genome-assembly--contig:-NODE-4046-length-10352-cov-5.293678_pt1 | contig 10352 bp, 7 predicted proteins | sample MGYA00238182_ERZ773286 | MGnify/ENA primary metagenome ERZ773286 (study PRJEB29026, sample SAMN07631240) | bioreactor metagenome | isolation source: Switchgrass digestor | place: USA: Dartmouth... | reverse complement strand
CCCGCCCGCGGGTGAGGGTGTTGATCACCAGGTCGATCTGCCCCGCCCGGATCATATCGGGGATGGCGTCCGAGCCCTCCGAGAGCTTGCTCACCCGCTCCACCGGGATGGCGCACGCCTCCAGGGCGCGGGCGGTGCCGGTGGTGGCGACGATGCGGTAGCCCAGGTCGCTGAACTGCCGGGCGAGGCCCATCGCCTCGGCCTTGTCCCGGTCGGCCACGGTGAAGAGCACCGTCCCCTTGTGGGGCACCTTCACGCCTGAGGCCAGGAGCGCCTTGTAGAGCGCCCGGGGCAGGTCGGTGTCGACGCCGAGCACCTCGCCGGTGGACTTCATCTCCGGCGAGAGCCCCGTGTCCACCGACGTCAGCTTCTGCCACGAGAAGACCGGCGCCTTCACCGCCACCCGCTCCGCCGGCTCGGGCCAGAGCCAGCCGGTGCCCTGCGGCGCCTCATAGGTCAGGACCGCGCCCGCCCGGCCGGGCTCGTAGCCCAGCTCCGCCAGGGTGTGCCCGGCGATCACCTGCGTGGCCACCTTCGCCAGTTCCAGCCCCGTCACCTTGGTGAGAAACGGCACGGTGCGGCTGGAGCGGGGGTTGACCTCGATGACGTAGATCTCCCCGCCGTGGATCACGTACTGGATGTTCACGAGCCCCTTCACCTGCAGCGCCAGCGCCAGCCGGGTGGAGTGGGCGACGATCCGCTCCCGCTGCCGGTGGGTGAGCGTGACGGTGGGGTAGACGGCGATGGAGTCGCCGGAGTGGACGCCGGCCCGCTCCAGGTGCTCCATGATGCCGGCGATGATCACCTGCTCGCCGTCGGCCACGGCGTCGACCTCGACCTCCTGGCCCAGGAAGTACCGGTCCACCAGCACCGGCCGGTCGGACGAGACGGCGATGGCGTCCCGCATGTAGGCCCGGAGCTCGTTCTCGTCGTGCACGATCTCCATCGCCCGGCCGCCCAGCACGAAGGAGGGGCGCACCAGCACCGGGTAGCCGATGCGGGCCGCCACGGCCACCGCCTCCTCCACGGTGGTCGCCGTGCCGCCCGGCGGCCGCGGGATGCCCAGATCGGTCAGGAGCCGGTCGAACCGCTCCCGGTCCTCGGCCCGGTCCATCTGGTCGATGTCGGTGCCCAGCACCCGGACGCCCGCCCGGCTCAGCGGCCCGGCCAGGTTGATGGCCGTCTGCCCGCCGAACTGGCAGACGACGCCCTCGATGTCCCCCTCCTGCTCCACGACGTTCAGCACGTCCTCCAGCGTCAGCGGCTCGAAGTAGAGCCGGTCGGAGGTGTCGAAGTCGGTGGAGACGGTCTCGGGGTTGTTGTTGATGATGATGGACTGAATCTGCTCCGCCCTCAGCTGCCAGGCGGCGTGGACCGCCGAGTAGTCGAACTCGATGCCCTGGCCGATGCGGATCGGCCCGGAGCCCAGCACCACGGCCTTGCGCCCGGGCGGGCAGACCGCCTCGTTCTCGTCGTCGTAGCAGCTGTAGTAGTAAGGCGTGGAGGCCGCGAACTCCCCAGCGCAGGTGTCCACCATCTTGAACACCGGCCGCACTCCCATCGCCAGGCGCCGCCGCCTGACCTCCAGGGCATCCAGGCCCACGATGCGGCCGATGGCCGCGTCGGAGAAGCCCAGCTGCTTCGCCCGGCGCATCCGCTCGGCCGTGAGCGGCGCCTCGGCAAGCTCGCGCTCCATCGCCACGATCTCCTCGATCCCGCCGAGGAAGAACGGGTCGATGGCCGAGAGGGCGTGGATCTGCTCCACGGTCATCCCGCGCCGCAGGGCCTCGGCCACCACCCAGAGCCGCTCGTCGTTGGGGGTGGCCAGCTTCGCCCGCAGCGCCTCCTCGTCCATGGCCTGCACGGACGGGTGGAAGAGCCCGTCCCGCCCGGTCTCCAGAGACCGCACCGCCTTCAGCAGGGCCCCGGGGAAGGTGCGGTCGATGGCCATGACCTCGCCGGTGGCCTTCATCTGCGTGCCCAGGGTGCGGTCGGCGGTGGTGAACTTGTCGAAGGGGAACCGGGGGATCTTCAGCACGCAGTAGTCCAGCGCCGGCTCGAAGGCGGCGTAGGTGCTGCCCGTCACCGGGTTCCGGATCTCGTCGAGCCGCAGCCCCGCCGCGATCTTGGCCGCCACCTTGGCGATGGGGTAGCCGGTCGCCTTGGAGGCCAGCGCGGACGAGCGGCTGACCCGGGGGTTGACCTCGATCACCACGTACTCCTGGGACGTGGGGTGCAGGGCGAACTGGATGTTGCACCCGCCCTCGATCCCCAGGGCGGCGATGATCTTCAGGGCGGCGGACCGGAGCATCTGGTGCTCCCGGTCGGAGAGGGTCTGCGACGGGGCGACCACCATCGAGTCGCCGGTGTGCACGCCGACCGGGTCGATGTTCTCCATGCTGCAGATGGTGATGGCGTTGCCGGCGCTGTCGCGCATCACCTCGTACTCGATCTCCTTCCACCCGAGCACCGAACGCTCGATGAGGCACTGGGTGACCGGCGAGAGCTTCAGCCCCTTGGTGACGATGTCGAGCATCTCCCCGGGGTCGCGGGCGATGCCGCCGCCGGTGCCGCCCAGGGTGTAGGCCGGCCGCACGATGAGCGGGTAGCCCACCTCCTCGCCGAAGGCCAGGGCGGCCTCGGCGGTGTTGACGATGGTCGACTCGGGCACGGGCTCGCCGATCTCCTTCATCAGGGCCCGGAACTCGGCGCGGTCCTCGGCCCGGCGGATCGCCGACAGCGAGGTGCCCAGGAGCTTCACGCCGTACTTCTCGAGAATCCCCGCTTCCTCCAGCTGCATGGCCATGTTGAGGCCCACCTGGCCGCCGAGGGTGGCCACGAGCCCCTGAGGCCGCTCCGCTGCGATCACCCGCTCCACGAACTCCAGGGTGATGGGCTCAATATACACCCGGTCCGCCACATGCCGGTCGGTCATGATGGTGGCCGGGTTGGAGTTGATGAGCACGACGGTGAGCCCTTCCTCCCGCAGGGCCTGACAGGCCTGGGTGCCGGCGTAGTCGAACTCCGCCGCCTGGCCGATCACGATCGGCCCCGATCCGATCACGAGAACCTTTTCCACATCCTGGCGTCTGGGCATGCTGCTTCCTCCTTGAGATGGGGCCTCGCCGGACCCCTTCATCTCCTCTAGGCCGAGCGGGTGGAAATCGTGCCCCGGGTCATCAGGGACACAAAGCGGTCAAACAGGTATCCGTTCTCCCGGGGGCCCGGGCAGGCCTCCGGGTGGAACTGCACGGTGATGAGCGGCAGACGCCGGTGCGCCAGCCCCTCGACGGTGCCGTCGTGGACGGAGACATGGGTGATCTCCAGATCGGCCGGCAGGCTCTCCGCCGCCACGGCGTAGCCGTGGTTCTGGCTGGTGATGTAGACCCGGCCGGTGGCCAGCTCCTTCACGGGATGGTTGGCGCCGCGGTGGCCGTAGGGGAGCTTGTACGTGGTGGCTCCCAGGGCCAGGGCGGCGATCTGGTGACCGAGGCAGATCCCGAGAATCGGCAGGTCGCCCCGGGCCAGCAGGGTGCGCACCGTCTCCACCGCCTCCGGCAGGTCGGTGGGCGCGCCCGGCCCGTTGGTGAGCACCACGCCGTCGGGACGCAGGGCCAGGATCTCATCGGCCGTGGCCGAGGCGGGCACCACCGTCACGTCGCACCCGCGCGCCCGGAGCTCCCGCAGGATGTTCCCCTTGGCGCCGAAATCCACGGCGACCGCGCGCGGGCCGGGGCCGGGAAGGCGGTAGGCCTCGGGCGTGCTGACCCGGCGCACCGCGCCCTCCAGCCGGAACGCCCGGGCCATCTCCACCCAGGCCGCCACCTGCTCGGGGCCGGCCTCGACGCCCTCCGCCACCGTGGCGATGACCCCGCGCATGGTGCCGTGGCTGCGCAGGTGGCGCGTGAGCGCCCGGGTGTCGAGGCCCGCCAGGACCGGCACCCCGTGCTCCGCCAGATAGTCAGAAAGGCTCCCGACGGCCTGCCAGTGGCTCGGCCTGTCGCAGAGCTCTTTCACAACAAGACCCCTGATCCACGGCTGCCGGGACTCGCCGTCGCCGGTCACACCGTAGTTGCCGATCAGGGGGTAGGTCATCACGACGATCTGGCCATAATAGGACGGATCGGTGACTACCTCCTCGTAGCCGGTCATGCCCGTGTTGAAGACCACTTCGCCGGCATGCACGGCCGCTGCGCCGAAACCCGCGCCCGCGAAGACCGTCCCGTCCTCCAATACCAGATAGCCCTTCATTATGGTGGCACCCTCCTAGAGATGTGGGCGTCGCGGCACCCACTTAATCCGCTGTCGGGAGATTCTTACCCTTCGGCATTATACTCTCCCATGACCAGCGGATCAAGCCCGACCGCTTGCGCATAATTATAAACCTGAAACGCATGTTTATGCAATAGGGGGAAACGGCAGGGGCTGTCCCGCAGTCAACGCCTGACTGTCGGGGCAGCCCCGTATGCGCGTTCCTATGCGGATTCTCCGTCCCGGCCGGCGGGCCGCACACCCTAGCGGGCGGCGAACAGGCCCAGCCGGTTGTTGACCTGCTCCAGCAGCGCCTGCCAGAACGAGGGCGCCTCCTCGATCATCTCGGGAGCCGGAGCCTCTGCCGTCGCCGGGGCGCGGACGGCCACCGCCTCCTCCCGCCCCTCCAGCGTCTCGGCGACGCCGGCGGGCGGCTGCATGCCGTGCTCGAGGGCCCACCGCTCGACCTCCTCCACCGAGGCGGCGTTGGCGATGAGGGCCTCCAGGGCCCGGTTCTGCTCCTGCAGCTGCTCGATCTGCCGCCTGGCCTGCGCCGTGGCGGCCTCCGCGCTCCGGATGGCCATCCGGGTCTGCACGACCGAGAAGGCGAGGAACATGAGCGCCAGCCAGGCCGCGACCAGGCCGAGCACCGCGGGAACGTTCACCCGGCGGCGCGCCGGGCGGGGCGCCACCCGCGGGGCCGGCTGAGGGGCCTGCCGGGGCGCCTGCTGAGGGGCCGGCGCTGCATAGGCAGCCCGCTGAGCCTCAGATACCGGGTTCAGATGCGGTGCAGCCGACATCTCACTTCGCCTCCTCGTCTCCCTGAAGCTTGACAACAGCCCGGAGCGTCGCGCTCCGTGACCGGGGGTTTTCCTTCAACTCTTCGGCCGACGCCTTGACCGGCTTGCGGTTGACCGGCTCGGCCAGCGGCTTCTGTCCGCAGACGCAGACCGGGATGTCCGGCGGGCAGGTGCAGGGCCTCGCCCAGCGGGCGAAGGTCTGCTTGACGATGCGGTCCTCCAGCGAGTGGAAGGTGATGACCGCCAGCCGGCCGCCGGGCCTGAGCACCCTCAGGGCCCCTTCCAGCCCCCGCTCGAGGGCGCCGAGCTCGTCGTTGACGGCGATGCGCAGGGCCTGGAAGGTGCGCCGTGCGGGGTGGCCCCCTTCCCGCCGTGCGCCGGCGGGAATCGCCGCCTTGATGATCTCCACCAGCTCGCCCGTGGTCTCGATGGGCCGCTGGCTGCGGGCCCGGACGATGAACTGGGCGATGCGGCTCGCCCAGCGCTCCTCGCCGTACTCCCGGATCACCCGGGCGATCTCGGCCTCCTCCCACTCGTTGACCAGATCCCTGGCGCTCAGCGGTTGGGTGCGGTCCATGCGCATGTCCAGCGGGGCGTCGTGGTGGTAGCTGAAGCCGCGCTCCGCCTCATCGAACTGGTGGGATGAGACGCCGATGTCCATCAGCACGCCGTCCGCCCCGTCGATGCCCAGCCGTTCCGCCACCTCGGCGATGCGCTCGAAGTTGGTCCGGACGAGCGTGACCCGGTCCCCGAAAGGCGCCAGCCGCTCTCCGGCGGCCCGGAGGGCGTTGTCGTCCTGGTCGAGGCCGATCAGGCGGCCGTCTGGCGCCGAGCGGCGGAGGATCTCCGCCGCGTGGCCGCCGCCGCCGACCGTGCAGTCGATATAGGTCCCGCCCGGCCGGACGGCCAGGGCGTCCATGGTCTCCCGCAACAACACGGGGATGTGGTGAAAGGCCACGGCAATCGCCTCTTCCTCTCAGAAGCCCAGCTTCTCCGCGATCTCGGTGTAGAGCTCGTCGGCCTCCTCACTGTACTCTGCCCACCGCTCCTGCGCCCAAATCTCCACCCGGTTCTCAACGCCGACGATGACGCAGTCCTTCACGATGCCGGCGTACTGGCGCAGGTTCCCGGGCAGCAGGATGCGCCCTTGTGGGTCCAGCTCGCACTCGGTGGCTCCGGAGAAGAAGAGACGGTTGAAGGCCCGGGCGGCGCTGCTGCTCATCCCGAGGCTCCGCAGCTTCTGGCTCACGGCCTCGAACTCGGCCAGCGGGAAGACGAACAGGCAGCGGTCCAGCCCCTTCGTGGCAATGAAGCGCTCGCCCAGCCCCTCGCGCAGCTTGGCCGGGATGATGAGTCGCCCTTTTGCGTCGATCGCGTGCTGGAACTCGCCCATGAACATCGCTGTCGTCCCCCGCTGCCAGGTGCCCTGCCGCAGAGCCGGCCGCTTGGTGAAGGGGTAAAGGTGGGTGGTGGCCCTGCAATGGGACAGTGCCCCACTTTCCACCACTCTTCACCACCATAGTACCACGAAATGGGCAAAAGGCAAGGGTTTCCTGCGAAAAAGGGCCCGCCCCCACTCGGGGGCGGGCCATGCATCAGCGGTCGGCGCCGTGAGACACTACGCGCAGCGGCGAAGCTGCCACCGGCGCACACAATCAGGAGCGCAGCATCATCAGATTCCCCGACTCGTACCGGCGCAGGCCCCGGTGGAAGGTCCAGATCCCCAGCCCCATGAAGGCCGCCGCGGCGCCGGCCAGCCACAGCAGCCGGAGCCAGTCGAACTCCCGGACCAGCTCCACCGGCACGGTGGAGACGAACCCCGCCGGCAGGATGGTGTAGAGCATCACCCGCACGCCCCCGTCGAAGATTCGGGCCGGGTAGGTGGAGAAATGGACCAGGGCGTTCACCACCTGGGCCAGCAGTGCGTCGGCGTTGCCGGCGAAGAAGGCTGCCGAGCCCACAAGGATGAGGAACCCCAGCAGCACCAGCGCGGCCAGCATCGTCACGACGGCGTACACCCCGACCTGGGCCCGGGCCGGCCGTACCACCGCCAGCAGCAGGACCGGCCCGAAGAGCAGGTCCCCGAAGTGGACCGGCCGCATCTGGCTCACCAACACGTGCAGCAGCACGTTCTTCGGCAGGGCGAGGAAGTAGTCCAGCTGCCCCTGCACGATCAACTGCGGCAGGCGCAGCACGTTGCCCATCAGCCCCACCGCCAGGCCGTAGGCGGTGGTGACCACCGCCCAGAGCACCATGACATCGTCGAGGGTCCATCCCCGCAGCACGGGGAAACGGGCGAAGTAGAGCGCCCAGAAGAAGACCCACAGGCCGTTGTTGAGGAGCATGCCGAGCACCTGGGTGATGAGGGAAACCCGATACTCCAGGGCCGTGGCCAGGTTGGCCTTCAGATAGGCGGCAGTGAACGCCGCTTGCCTAGCCGCCATGGAAACACACCCCCTTCAGCCCCGTTCGCCTAGCCGCCATTGAGGTCCACCCTCCGCACGCCGAGCCGGAAAATGCCGGAGCACATCAGCCCGAAGACCACCGACCAGGTGGCCTGGTGCACGAGCAGGGCGCCCGCCCCGCCCCACGAGAAGTGCACGAACAGCTCGGCCGGCCCCCCGACCATGTACCGGAAGGGCAGCCACTCCACCACCCGCCGCACGGTCTCGGGGTAGAGCCCAATGGGAATTAGCATGCCGCCCAGGATCCACTTGAGCTTGTCAAAGAGCAGGTGGATGCCCAGCACTTCCTCCACCCAGAAGGCCAGCAGCCCCACGGCCGCGACGTAGAAGAAGTTCAGGGCGTGGGTCGTCAGGTACAGCAGGAGGAGCACCGGGACGGCCTCCCAGCGGAAGGGGATCGGCCCCACCATCAGGTAGGCCGTGACCCCGCCGACCACCAGCATGGCGGCCAGCTTCACCAGGGCCTCGCCCAGGAAGGAAGCGTAGTGGAAGCCCAGGTAGGAGTAGGGCTTGGAGAGCCGCAGGGCCAGGTCGCCGTCCTTCACCTCCTGCTCCAGCACGGCGTGGACCCGCGGCAGCGAGAGGATGATGGCCTCGGTGGCCACCAAGTACCAGATCATCTCCGGCAACGTGAAGCCGTCGATGGCCGGACCCTGTGCGGCGAACGTCGCCCGCCAGAGCTGGACGAAGACGTAGATCACGACCACCAGGAACAGGGTGGACAGCAGCTGGTTCCACACGTAGGCCCAGGCGGACCGCACGGCGATCAGCCCGACCTCGGCGTACTTCAGCAGGCTGCGGCTCATCCGGCCACCCCCTTCCCCTGGTAGATGGCAGCGATGATCTGCTCCATCGGCGGCATGGTGATGGCGATGTCCTGCACCGGGTAGTCCCGGAGCAGGCGGCTGAGCGTCGCCTCGATGGGGGAGACCCGGGTATCCACGGCGAGCTTCAGCCCGTACCCGCTGGCCTTCAGCACCCGTACGCCCGGCAGGTTGAGTTCCCCGGCGACGGAGGCGCCCAGCTTCAGATCGATCTGCCGCTCCGGCATGTAGTCCCGCTTCAGGGCGCCCACCGAACCGTCCAGGATCACCTGGCCCCGGTTGATGATCACCACCCGCTTACAGAGGTGCTCGATGTCGCCGGCGTCGTGGGAGGTCAGGAAGACGGTCACGCGCTCTTCCCGGTTGGCCCGGCGGATCAGGTCACGGATGGCCCCCTTGGCCACCGGGTCGAGCCCGATCGTGGGCTCGTCGAGGAACAGGATCTCCGGCCGGTGCAGGAGGCTCGCTGCGATCTCGCAGCGCATGCGCTGGCCCAGGCTCAGCTTCCGGGCAGGCGTGTGCATGATCTCTCCCAGGTCAAACAGCTCGACCAGCTCCGCCCGCCGCTTCAGATAGGCCGGCCAGTCCAGTTCGTAGATGCGGGCGAGCAGGTTGAAGGTATCCACCGGGGGCAGGTGGAGCCAGAGCTGCGACTTCTGGCCGAACACCGAGCCGATGCGGAAGGCCAGCCGCTGCCGGTCCCTCCAGGGTGTGAAGCCCAGCACGTCGGCCTCGCCGGCGGTGGGGTGGAGGATGCCCGTCAGCATCTTGATCGTGGTGGACTTCCCGGCGCCGTTCGGGCCGATGAAAGCCAGCATCTCCCCCCGCTCCACGGCCAGGTCGATGCCCCTCACCGCCTCGACATCCACCGTCTGCGGACGCAGCGCAGCCCGGAGGCGGGCCCAGGCCGACTCCGGCTTCCGGTGCACCCCGAACACCTTCCGCAGACCGTGTACGGTGATCACCGTCATACCCGAACCCCCTCCTCTCAGCGTATTGATTACGTAGACGTCGATCCGGGCCCCAAGGTTCCACACTTGCATACAAGAATCGCGGTCATCGCGCCAAACTCCCCGTCGGACAAGCATTACAGCGTATGCACGAAAAGGGGGTCGCCGCCCTTTCAACGGAAGGACTGTCGCCTGTACTTGCTGAATAATTGCATGGGTGTCCGTATGGAACGATCGAAGGGAGGATCCATCATGACTGGCCAGCAGTTCTTCCGGGATACCCAGGAGACGATCCGTGCTGCCGTCGCCAGACTGGGTCATCCGGAGGGCGTCTACAAGATCCTGCGCAATCCCAGACGTACCCTTGAAGTTCACATTGCGGTCACGATGCCTGACGGCTCGGTTGAGACCTTCCTGGGTTACCGTTCGCAGCATGCCGCGGTGTTCGGCCCCTACAAGGGCGGCATCCGGTTCCATCCCAGCGTCACCAAGGAAGAGGTCGAGGCGCTGGCAATCCTGATGACCCTGAAGAACGCCGTGCTCGGTCTGCCGTACGGCGGCGCCAAGGGCGGCGTCATCTGCGATCCCAGGTCCCTGCCGGTCTCCGTGGTGGAGCAGATCGCCCGGGGCTACGTGCGGGGCCTCCGCGACATGATCGGTCCCAATACGGACATTCCCGCGCCGGACGTCAACACCGACTCCCGCATCATGGGCTGGATGCTCGACGAGTACCTGAAGTCCACCAACACGATCGATTTCTCGGTGTACACCGGCAAGAGCCTGAACCTGGGCGGCATCGAGGGCCGCACCGGGGCCACCGGCCTCGGGGTGGCCTATGTCACGCGTGAGGCCTGCAAGGTCCGGGGCGTGGAGCTGAAAGGCGCCCGGGTGGCCGTGCAGGGCTTCGGCAACGTCGGCCGCGGCGCGGTGCAGGCCATCACGGCCATGGGCGCCAAGGTCGTCGGGGTCACCGACGTCACCGGCGGCGTCTACCGGGAGGGAGGCCTCGACGTGCCCGCGCTGGTGGAGTACGCCAGCGTCCACGGCGGCGTGGCGGGCTTC
>ENA-UPSB01004044-UPSB01004044.1-bioreactor-metagenome-genome-assembly--contig:-NODE-4044-length-10358-cov-6.265554_pt1 | contig 10358 bp, 8 predicted proteins | sample MGYA00238182_ERZ773286 | MGnify/ENA primary metagenome ERZ773286 (study PRJEB29026, sample SAMN07631240) | bioreactor metagenome | isolation source: Switchgrass digestor | place: USA: Dartmouth... | reverse complement strand
AATGCCCGGTATGCCTATTTCATTGATCGTCCTTTTATCTATCTCCCTCATCTGTTCCGGTGTAACGACTTTCATGGCTTGCACTCCTTGAATTGTGTTTACTACAGATTCATTATATCAGATGGGATCAAGAAATGAAAATAACTCTAGCCGGGTACGTCCGTGTCATCTCCGAAAAACTCCCTGTCCAGCTTTTCCAGTTCTTCTGCGCCTAAAAGATCATGAAAATACGAATATGTATCTGCATAATCTTCCGATAACGATGCTTTTTCTTCAATATAACCCTTAAGCTTTTCCTTTGTTTCTTCAATGAGTTTTTCAAGCGCCCTGACCCTGTTCTGAGCGCTTTTCATCCTGAAATATACTAAATTGACGGTATGTTCAAGAAGTTTCAGATTCGCTTCCTTTATCCTGTCCGGCATTTTCTCCCTTAACTCACTTATTTCTGCAAGCCTCGCATTGATCCTTTTTATCTCTTTCTCGCATTCATGCATTTCTTTTCTGGCATCTTCATTGTTATTCTCGAATGCCTCCTCAGTAAGCTGAAGAATCCTGTCCATGCACAGTTTTTTCCTGTGAGCGATTTCCTTTTCTTCAGTGTTGAGCCTCGCCTGCTCCTTTAGCAGTTCTTTAAGCTTTTCCTCCCATTCCAGTATTTGCTCGTTCTTTTCTGTTCTCGTAAAAAGATTGTTCCATCTTTCATCAAGTATCAGCAGCGAAATGTCATTCTTTCTCAATGTTCTGCTGTCAAAATATCTTTTTTTTGATTCCTTCCTGAAAAAATTAAATTTAAACATAATACATATCACCTTTTATATTCATGTTATATTTATCGGCAAAACCCTCCATGCTTTACATAAATACTCATGCCCCTTTACACGGTTTTATGCTGCTGCATTGACATAAAAAAAGCATAATGCTAAACTTAATTGATAACTAAAATAACTGCAATTATAAAAAGAAAGTCGGTTATATTTATGAACAGGGAAATAACGCTGGTTAAAAATACATTTATATACATGATAGGCAATTTTGCTTCAAAGTTTTTGGGGTTTATACTGCTGCCCCTTTACACCCATTATATCCCTAAAGATGATTTTGGGTATTATGATCTCATCATAGCCACGGTTTCCGTAATAATACCTGTCATCACTCTTCAGATCAATGATTCCATGTACAGGTATATGCTGGATTCCAAGTCCAAGGAGGAAACCGAGAGGATTGTAACGAATTCCTTTTTCGTGTCTGCTGCGGGAGTTGTTGTTCTCAGCATTCTGTATTCAGTTTTCATCCAGCTTAAACCTTTGGTTTATGACTACCTGATACTGGTGTACATTATAGCAACCGTGTTTTCAGGCATGTGGCAGCAGATAGCCCGGGGTCTTAAGCATAACATGGTTTATTCCATTTCCGGCGTCCTTTACACCATAGTAATGTTTTTATCCAATATCGTGCTCATTGCCCTGCTGAAAATGAAAGCAGATGCTCTGTTATACTCAAACATCATTGCTTCGGTTTCCGTCATCGCATATATAGAGTGGAATCTTGGAATATCCAGGCTGATTCGAATAAAATATATCCACTGGGGTTTTACCGGGGAGCTGGCCCGCTACTCCATCCCCTTGATACCCAATGCAATCAACTGGTGGGTTATGGGCTCCTGCAATAAATATATAATCACCTATTTTAAGGGAAAGGGAGCCAACGGAATATTTTCAGTTTCCAACAAGCTTCCGAACCTGCTTATGATGATCAACAGCGTTTTTTACCTGGCATGGCAGGAAAGTGCCATAGGCGAGTATAACTCCAAAGACAAGGATGAATTCTATACCGAGATGTTCAACATATACATGAGGCTGCTGTTTTCTGCAATACTCATCCTGCTGCCCATGACTAAATGGATTTTAGGTCTCCTGGTTGATCCGGAATATTTCGAGGCATGGAAATACGTACCTTTTTTATATCTGGGTGCTCTGTTCAACTCCTTTGCAACTTTCTACGGCACAGGGTATCTCAGCTCCAAGGATACCAAGGGCGCCTTTACAACATCGGTTGCCGGAGCTATTGTTAATATTGTTTTCAGCCTCATTTTGATGCCTGTCATGGGCATACAGGCCGCATCCATTGCCAACATGCTCTGCTATGCTGCAATGTGGATCCTGAGGTTGATACAGACCAGAAAATACTTCAGGATAAAAATTGAGAAGTTCACCCTCATGTCAATGCTGCTGTTTACAGCATTATATGTAACATTTTTCTTCATCGATAATACCCTTGCCAACCTACTGTTGCTGGCGGCCTCTATAGCGATATTTTTCATCTACAACAAGGTGCTGGTGCATAAATCTTATAATTTTATAAAGAATAGGTTATCATTACTGTTCAGGTAATATCAGTGTGGACAGGAAGGAGTCTGGAAATGCCTGGTAATATAAACAACAAGCCAAAGGATTTATGTACGGGCTGCGGCGCTTGCCTGGCCGCCTGTCCCCATGGGGCGGTAAGTATGTCTATGGGTGATTCCGGCTTTCTGGAGGCTGTAGTCGCTGATGACAAATGCACCGGATGCGGCATGTGCACAAAAGCTTGTCCGAAATTTCTCCAACCCCTTGAAACAGCGGAATACATGGACAGTCTTAAAGAAAACGGCAATATCTACATGGGGGTCAGCCGGGACGATTCCACCCGGAAAAAGACATCTTCCGGTGGAATCGCCATGGAAATGGCCCGGGCATATCTGAATAAAGGATACAAAATTTGTGGTGTCGCCTACAACACAGAGAAGCATCGGGCAGAGCATATCATTGTCAATACCGAGAAAGACCTGGAAAGGATCCGGGGCTCCAAATATCTTCAAAGCAGTACCTCCGAAGCTTTCTCCCGGTTCAGGAAAGGTGAAGGATATGTGGTGTTCGGCACACCCTGCCAGATATACGGATTGAGAAAGCATCTACAAAGCAGGAAAATGGAAGATGACTTCATACTGGTGGACTTTTTCTGTCACGGGGTACCTTCATACTTGCTCTGGGACAAGTACCTCGAGTATATTGGGGAAAGGTATGGCATAAACATAAAATCCATAAAAAACGTAGACTTCAAGGACAAAAAACACGGTTGGCACAACTATTCCATGAGAATTTCCGGTGAAAAGTCTTCTTACCTGAAAAGCATGGAAGACGATGTGTTTTATGATTTTTTCCTTTCCGATATGTGCCTGAACAAACCATGTTTCAACTGCACCTTCAGGCATGATCAGGTTTATTCGGACATCAGGCTTGGAGACTTCTGGGGACCCAAGTACAAACATGACGAAAAAGGTGTTTCCATAGTCATATCCAACACAGAAAAAGGAAACAATGTAATACAGGACCTTAAAGAGCATTGCATTTTTGAGAGGGTAAGCGCTGAGGACATACTGGTATCCCAGCCTCACCGTTTTGTCAAAATTCCTTACGGCTATGAACGAGTCATGAAGATGCTGGAATCAGATATTCCCCTGAAGCAGATATATAAAAAGGTGCTTATGAAAAAACACATCAGGCGCAAGGCTGTCAGAACAATGAAAAGGCTGATCCCGCGAACTTTAAGGAAAAAGGTGAAAAGCCTGCTGAAAAGCACCTGAATTCATACAATAAAGGAGTGTTCCGAAATGAACATATATTTGCTTAATGCCCCAAACACCTATAACTACGGCTCCATGATGATGGCGGAAAATTTCATTTATTACTTTGACAAGGCCTGCAATACAAGAAATGAATACTATGTGGAAACCGACGATTTGGAAAGCACCCGGGAGAGGCTGCGCAATGCGACCGGTATGGACAATATACATACGGTTCCAACGGGAAGCCTTTATCACAACAGCCACATAAGCAGAAAAGCCATGATAAAGGGCGTATTGAGCAACAAAGGGATGCTCAGTGACTTTGCATATAAGATGGACGCAGTGGTCGTCCTCGGGGGAGATGACTATACGGAGGATTACGGCTGGAGGGCGCTGGTTTCCCAGCTTTTAAAACTCAATATAGTAACAGGGCATAAAAAGGTTTACTTCATAGGACAGACCATGGGGCCTTTTCACTCTTTCCGCCTGCCCATAGCAAGGCATTTTCTGTCAAAGGCGGAAAAAATCTATGTCCGGGATAAAATAACCTTTGAATATTTAAAGGGCATGAAACTGAAAAACATAGATGAAATACCTGATCTCGCCTTATTGCCTCTGGCAAGGGAGAACGGACATGCCGGAAAGGCAAGGCAGATATGCGTCTTCCCCAGTGAGCTTATATACAAATACTCAAAAAATCCCAACCGGCAATTATGTGTCGACTTTTATACAAAATTATGCAACACCTTGCTACAGCAGTATCCCGAACATCGGATCCTGCTCATACCTCATGTGCTTAAACCTGAAAGCTCCAATGACAGCGCCATGTCCAGGGATGTATATGGCAGTCTGCCTGACATGTATAAAGGCTCCAGGGTTCAACTGGAGCATCCCCAATATCCTTTTGAAGTACGGGAACTGATAAAGCAGTCCGAATTCGTTGTTTCCGCCAGAATGCATCCTGTAATATCGGCCATAGAGTGCCGTGTCCCAGGCATATGCTTCTCCTACAGCAGGAAATACTGGGGGATCATCGGTGAAGGTTATGGCCTTAAGGAATACATCATAGATATAAGGGATCATGATTATGAGGAGCTTTTGTCCGATTTCGGCAAGGTTTTGGACAATTTAAGGAAAAACCATGCAAAGGTTATTGAAAAAATCAGTACAAAAAACGAACAGGATCAGAGAATTATGATTAATAAGCTTAAAGAATTGGCAGGCCTTGTAAAATGAGTTCTGCATGTAAGTCGGCCGTATCCGGCAATCACAAGGTGGTCTGCCCAGCAGGTAAAAAACTATGTAAAAGGAGGTTTCTATGAGCGCTGTATCAGTGGTCATACCCCTCTACAATAAAGAAAAATACATTCAAAGAACGCTGAATTCGGTGTTGTCCCAAACGGTCCAGCCCGCAGAAATCATTGTGGTGGACGATGGTTCCACCGACAACGGCCCTTCAATTGTTGAAAGCATGATAGCCAAAGATCCCAGGATACGTTTGATCCGGCAGAGCAACAGCGGGGTATCGGCAGCAAGGAACAAAGGGATCAAGGAAGCCCGGTACGAACTTATAGCGCTGCTGGACTCGGATGATGCCTGGAAACCCGATTTTCTCGAAACCATACTGGGGCTGAGGCAAAAATATCCGGAAGCGGGGGCATATGCCACTGCCTATGAAACCTGTGAAAAAGCAGGAGAAACAAGGCCGGTGGAATACAAGGACATACCTTCCGCTCCATGGGAAGGCATAATACCTCATTTTTTCAAATCCATGCTGGGACAACCCCCGGTATGGTCATCAGCGGTTGCCATACCCAAACATGTTTTTGAAACTGCCGGCTATTTTAAAGTTGGAGAGGTTATAGCCGAAGATGTGGACATGTGGTGCAGGATCGCCCTAAAATACCCCATCGCATTCAGTTCCAAGGTCTGCGCCACCTATCATCTGGACGCGGAAAACAGGGCTTATGTCCAAGGCAAAAAGAACAAAAAAGCCACCGGTTACCTGGAGACATTGCACAGCGCATTGAAGAGCGATTCCCTTTCCCCGGAAGTCAAGACAGATATAATGAAATTAATTGAAACAGTGGAGATTGGCTATGCCTCTTCCCTTATATTTGCCGGGGAGCCTGGTGAAGCGAGAAAATCAATGAATGCTTATGACTTTCGATATTACAGGAAGCAAAAACAGATGTGGTATTTGCTTTCATTCTTACCGGCCAAAGCAATCATTTTCATGATGGATATTAAAAAACGGTTAAAGGGATAAAGCAAACAGCTTTATCGCTAAACCAAACCGTCTTTCAAGGAAAAGCATATCAGATTCAGCCTTTCCTGGCACACATATTGCATGTTCTTGTTATGATGCATCAATCATTTTTTAACAAATAATCTTCTTTTTTTGCACAAATCGCCAGCGTAGCCAGCATGATTCCGACAACCACCCAGAAAATGAGCATGACCCTCTGGTAAAACCATATATACTCAACAATTCCGGCAACCAAAACGCCTGCAATGGACATCATTCCTGATATCAAGGTGTTTTTTGCCCTTTCATCAGCGTTGGAATATACAGCCTTTATTGATCTCTTTGCTATCCTTATCATGGCTCCCAAGAAAGAGAGGATACCTATAATCCCCGCTTCAAGCCACAGCTGCAGGAAGAAATTATGGCTGTGGGCCGGAATGGAGCCTGTATACCAATAATATGTATTTGCCAGTTTTCTGAACACATCCGTTCCCAATCCGAAACCGGTGAGCCAGAAATCCCTGAGCATGGGTTTTACGCTGTAGTATATCTGCTTTCTGTAATTCATGGAGGAATCATAGGGATTGAATATGGTCAAAATCCTCCTGTATATTGACTTGGGCAAAAAGGGAACGGCCATCAGGCCCAATATTATTGCAACCGGAATAAGCTTTTTGTTCTTAAAAAACAGGTAAACCATGAATGCAGCTGCAAAACCTACCCATGATGCCCTTGAACCCGTAAGGAGCAAAGAAACCATCGGAGGCACCGCCAAAGCAGCATAAAACAGTTTTCTGACTGCAGTTTTTGAATTGAATATGGCGGCAAAGTAAAAAGGTATCATCATTACCAGTATCTCAGCAAAGTTATTTGGATTGTCCATTGTGGAATAAACTCTGCCGGGTAGTCCCTCATTCAGATTCAGGTCCACATAAGCCGGGTTCACAGGAACACCGACTATTCTCTGCCAAATGCCATAAACGCCGCTTATGGAAACAGCAACCAGCATTATCCCCAGCAGGGTTTCCAGTTTGTCCATTGTTCTGAATTCGCTGACTATTAGAAGAAGGAACAAGAAGCATGTGATGTAGAAAGCCAGAAAACGCAGGCTATACTGTGGATACGTGGAAAATACCTGTGCTATCAATATGGAAAGAACAAAAACAAACATGAAAAAGTCCAATGCCTTAGCTTGAAAACTCGTTCCCCTGAAAAATACAGCCTTTAGGAGGAACAGTAAAAACAATCCTGCCGCGGCTGCAGCGCTATACATGTTGTTCCAGTACTGATGCGGTACAACAATCACTAAAAACAAGAAAGCTCCCAAAATTAAATGATACTTCTTCAGTATTGCCTTGAGCAGCTTTATTGCAAGGCTGGCTTCAAAAACCTGCTCACCTTTCAAATACAATTTCCTCAGACTTGTTGACGGTATCTCCAAAACAGCTTTTATCACGCGATACATGCCGCTGTTCTCCCATGTCCTGGCAAGGAAGCCTTCCCTCATTATGAAGTTCAATATGCTGCTGTTTGCCAGCAGCCTTATCACAGAATGGTAGAGCCTTTCAAAACCTCTTACAATAACACTGTGGGATATATATCTTTTTAGGACTTCATAAAAGGAAAGTATAAATTTCAGAATTATACTTTCATAAACCAAGGCTCAATACCTCCTAGATTTTTTTCAGGTCATAAATTCTTAAGTAAGTGGCCGTATTTCCCACTTTGACTTCAAAGCTTTTTCCAATATAGTAGTCAGCATTGTCAAAAGTAACTCCGGAATCAGTATAAACTCCCTTGCCTTCAACTATCACTTCCACTGAAACATACCCGGGTTTTGACGCAACTACAATTCTTCCGTCATCGGTTGCGATACGGGTAACTGATTCTTTCTTCGTAATGCTTTTTACTTCTCCGAATACTGTACCTTTAACCAGGTCTTTCACCACATCTCCGGGTTTTATCGCGTCTGCAACAAACTCAAGTGTTTCATCGGCAATAAAAACTATCTGTATATTGTCGGTCTTTGTAAAAGGAGTTATCGTTCTGCTGTTCTTCACCTTATAGGCTAACCCTGCAGCTCCGGCAATAACTATCAAAACAATCAAAATGTCTATGATGCTTACCTTGCCGAATAGCTTTCCCTTTTTATCAATAAACATCCTATAGTCTCCTTTCGAAGTTATCTTTTTTCAGCTGAGTTGACTTACAGCTGGCTTTATATAGATTATAAGTTTCCATAACCATTTTATCAATACTAAATTTTTCAGCCGCCGTTTTCAGCGCATTGTTTTTAAGGGTATTATACAACTGTTTATCTTTCATTAATCTGTATATCTTCTCGGCCATACCCTTGGCATCCCCATACTTAACCAGCAATCCGCAGTTTGTATCCTGGTTTATAATATCGGTAGTTCCTCCTGCATCCGTGGAAACAATGGGAATACCGGATGCCAGAACTTCTACCAGAGCGAAACTGAGCGCTTCCCTTTCAGAAGGATTGACATACAGGTCGCATCCCCCGATCAGGTTCTTTACATCGGTACGGAATCCTGTAAATATCACCTCCTTTTCCAGTCCCAGAGCTTTCGCATACAGCTTGACTTCCTCCAACATCGGACCGTCATTGGCAAGAAGAAAAACATATTTTCCATCGGCAATTTTCCTGAATTCTGCAATAGAATCTATTAAGAACCTGTTTCCCTTATACTCGGCAAATCTTGATGCACAGAGGATTACAAAGGTATCCTCATCGATTTTGAACTCCTCCCGTACAGTGCTTTTCTCTTCCCTGGACCAATATTCCTGGTCAACTCCATTATGAATGACTCTTATGATTTTTCTGTTTACACCGTTGGATATAAGGGTGCTTTTTCCCGGATTGCAAACTGCAATGACTCCGGAGTTAAATCTTGTAATGATCCGGTTCATAAACTTAAGGACAGCATTGTTTTCCAATATGATGTGATTCGTGTACACTATCCCCGGTCTGGGAAAGAACATCTTGGACAGCACTGCGATATAGTTTTCCCTGAGAAAATTTGTATGTACTATGTCAATCCCAAGGCCCCTGCACAGTTTTGCCAGATCATAGGCTGCCTTGATGTCCAGCGGATTCCTCATCTTCAACTGAAAGGTTTCTATTCCCTCCGCCTTAAGTTTTTCCACCAAATGCCCCGGCTCATGGTAAGCAAAAAAGGCCTTTATTTTCCTGTTGTTCAGCTTGTTTATCAGTAATTCCACGTATTTTTCAGTACCGCCTTTGCCGGCGTGATTTAAAACATATAAAACTTTAAGCATCACCCATTCACCACAGCTTTTTATAAGTATGTCCTGCACATTTAAGATACGCAGATAAGGATACATGTATTCAGCCGGTGTACTAACCGGGATGTAACGCAAAAACGTTCATATGTATGCAGAATGTTATAAAGTCATGGTTGGAATGAATTCAGCGACTATGGATGCATGGTCACTGGGCACCAAAGCATGCATAAACGGGTGGAGTATCCCGTAGGGCAAAAATTCTCAGGATACAGACAGGTTCAGTAATATATTTGCCGTGCCGGCCCGATCTTCTTGAATAAAAATGTTCAGATGATATAATATTAGAGTCACAGTTTAAGATATGATTATAAGAGATTTGCGAATCAGATATATTGCGGTTAAGGCGATTCAAGGATTGCTTGCCGCCCGATGCCGTTTCCCAGGATATTGTCCATGGAATGGGTGTCAATGTATTTGAGAGGTAAGGAGAGATAAAATGCTGAATGTACTGCACTTAATAAATTATCCCGGCAAAGGTGGAACAGAGAAGTATATCCTGTCCCTGGCCGAAAGATTGCACGGCAACGGATGCACGTTTTATCTGGGACACTCGGAGGATGGTCCGATGCTGGATACCGTAAGGCAACTTGGCATCGAAACCATACACATACCTATGAAAAGCCCATACGATTTCAGGGCTGCAATTGCAGTAAAAGAAACATGCAGGAAGCTCGGCATCGACATAATACACACCCATTTCCTCAGGGAAAACTATATCAGCATAATTTCAAAGCTGGCCGGCAATAAGGCTGCGGTTATCTATACCCACCACATGCTTACAGAAAAGAATGCGGTGCTGAGGATGTCCAACAAGCTGTTTACCGCCATGGACGACAGGATTATAGCTGTTAGCAGGGCCGTAAGGGACATGATGGTCTCGGAAGGCATATCACCCTCAAAGATAGAAGTGATATACAATGGAGTGGACTGTGATTACTGGACGGGCCAGCGGAGCATGAAGTTCAGAAAGGAATTCGGGATTTCCGAAGACGATTTTGTAATAACTTCAGCCGCCCGCTTCTCAGAAGAAAAAGGTCATGCTTTCCTGTTGGAAGCCATAAAGGATTTTAAGGGGCAGGCTGCCAAATGCCCAGAAGGATTTGCCCAAAGGGTGAAATTCGTGCTTGTCGGAGACGGGGAACTTTTGGAAAAGGCCCGCAAGCTTGCAGCGGAGCTGGG
>ENA-UPSB01004028-UPSB01004028.1-bioreactor-metagenome-genome-assembly--contig:-NODE-4028-length-10418-cov-3.942005_pt1 | contig 10418 bp, 6 predicted proteins | sample MGYA00238182_ERZ773286 | MGnify/ENA primary metagenome ERZ773286 (study PRJEB29026, sample SAMN07631240) | bioreactor metagenome | isolation source: Switchgrass digestor | place: USA: Dartmouth... | reverse complement strand
TGCTGCCTTTGCCGCTGCCACGATTTCTTCCTCGGTGGCATCTTCTTTGCCATAGGCAATGTTTTCACGGATTGTGCCGTTGAACAGCCAAGTATCTTGCAGCACCATGCCGAACATTTTTCTGAGCTCTCCGCGGTTAATATCCCTTATGTCGACGCCGTCGAATGTGATTGAACCGCCATTTATCTCATAGAACCTCATGAGCAGATTAACAAGCGTTGTTTTGCCGGCGCCGGTAGGTCCGACAATCGCTATAGTTTCACCGCGTTTGATTTCAAGGTTCATATCTTCAATAAGCGGCTTATCTTTGCTATAGCTGAATTGTACATGTTTGAATTCAATGTTACCCTGCGGGTTTTCAATGATTTTTGCATCACTCTTGTCCGGTATTTCTTCTTTTTCATCAAGGAGTTCGAATACACGTTCGGCGCAAGCAACTGTAGACTGAATTATATTGGCAATGTTTGCTGTCTGGATAATCGGCATAGAGAAGGACTTTGAATAGGATATAAATGCGATGATATCGCCAAGTCCCAGCATATTTTTGGTGACAAAGACACCGCCGACAACTGCAATAAGAACATATCCAACGTTTCCGATAAAGTTCATTAGGGGCATCATAACGCCCGAAATAAACTGAGCTTTCCAACCAACGCTATAGAGTTCGTTGTTAATTTCCTTGAAAGTTTTGATTGAATCAGGTTCGCGTCCAAATGCTTTGACAACAATATGGCCGGTAAACATCTCCTCTGTATGTCCGCTGAGTGCACCAAGACGGTTTTGCTGCTTTGCGTAATACTTCTGGGAACGCTTTGCTATTATTGTCGTAGCAATGATATAAAGCGGCAGCGTAGCCATGACAATGAGAGTTAACTGCCAACTGATTGTCAGCATCATATAGACATATCCGATAAGCTGGAGAACAGCAGTAATGAGCTGAGTTAAGCTTTGCTGCAGCGTTGCGGAAATAGTATCTATATCGTTCGTCATACGGCTCAAAGTGTCGCCATTCGAATGTGAGTCAAAATACCGCAGAGGCAATCGAGACAGTTTGTGCTGCAGTTCTTTTCGCATATCGTAGACAGTCTTTTGGGCAACGTCTGACATGATGTACTGCATGAGGAACTGGAACAGCGAGCTCAAGAAATAGATAAGGACGAGAATAAGTAGTGTTTTAGCAATAGCATCAAATGGGATTGCACCGCCGTACTTGCGGACATCGGCTATGCCTTTATCCATATCTGTCTTAGATATTTTCATGCTATTGTTCTTTGACTGGGGCAGTTTCTTGCTAAGGTCGATGAGCTTTTGAATTGTATCAGCTTTTTTGTTGTTATCCTTGATATCTTTGACGTTGGGAAGGGAGATAATCTCTTGCATGGCGTCAAGCTGCTCGGAGGTCAAATTGCCTTTTTCCAGCATAGCCTTCTTTACGGAGTCTTTAACCTTTTTGACCGCTTCATCTTGAGCTTTTGCAAGCTGTTCATCCATTGTACTCTGCTGTTTTGCAAACTCAGCGTCAACGGCTTCCTTCGCCTTAGTTTCTGCCTGCTTTTTTGCGTTGGATAATTGGGCAGCTATTTTAGATTGCTGTTTTGCAAACTGATCGTCTACCATTTTAATGGCATTGCTCTCAGCAGCTGATTTGGCGGAAGCAATCTGCGCAGCAAATTGATTATCAACAGCTTGTTTTGCGGTTTCCTCGGCTTCAGCCTTAGCCTGATTTAAGGCATCGGCATAACCAGGAATATTGCTAAAGTCAGAAACGCCGGGGAAATTTTTCTTAAATTGTTCGTCAACGATATTTTTAGCTTTTTGGTCTGCTTCAGCTATTGCTTTGTTATAAGCATCCTGTTTCAATGATGCAAATTTCTGCTCAATCATAGCGTCGGCTTTTTGCTTTGCCTCCGCATAAGCTGCCTGCTTTTTTTGAGCCATTGTTTCGTTGAATTTCTTTTCAATAGCTTCATTAGCTTTTGCTATTGCTATATTATAAGCCTGCTGTTTCTTTTCGGCAATTTTCTTATCAAACTCTTCCTTAACCTTTGCCTTAGCTTCATCTACAGCCTTCTTTTCGGCTTCATCCATCTTCTCGAACTGTTTTTTGAGCTCGGGCACAACTTTTTTCTGAATGTCCGAAACCGCATTAACAGTCGATTTGGCAATAAAACCATCGGTCAGCTGGTTAGTTGCGTCGCCCATGATTTTCGGGGAGCGAATCGTAAAGATTGTGCTTACAACCGCAAAGACAAGAACGATAATAAGTTTCAGGGTGTGCGGTCGCAAATAAGATATCAACCTTTTAACTGTACCTTTAAAATCCTTGGCTTTTTCAACTGGCCTTCCGAGTGCAGCACCAGGGCCTCCATGCCTGCGGTTCGGTAGTTTATTTTTTATTGGGTAATTCTTTCTTGCACTCATGCTAATTCCTCCTCGGAAAGCTGCGAGGACACTATTTCACGATAAACTTCGCAGGTATTTAATAGTTCATGATGTGTGCCAATACCGGCAATCTCACCATCGTCGAGAACAATTATTTTGTCTGCGTCCATGACACTGCCGACGCGCTGAGCAACTATAATAACTGTTGAATCCTTAGTTTCTTTTTTAAGCGCCGCGCGAAGCTTGGCGTCAGTCTTAAAGTCCAGAGCAGAGAAGCTGTCGTCAAAAACATAGATTTCGGCTTTCCTTGTCAGTGCTCTTGCAATTGAAAGACGTTGTTTCTGTCCGCCTGAAAGGTTTAAACCACCCTCATATAGAACTGTGTCATATTTATCTTCCATCTTTTCGATGAATTCTGCAGCTTGTGCTATTTCAGCGGCGTGTTTAATACGGTCCATATCGGCTGTATCGTCGCCGTATCTGAGGTTCTCGGCAATTGTACCTGTAAACAGCAGAGTTTTTTGAGGTACAAAGCCTATTTTCTTTCTTAGTTCTTCTTGTGTCATCTGATTTACATTAACACCGTCAATCAAAATTTCACCGCTTTCTACGTCATAAAAACGCGGGATGAGGTTGACAAGCGTTGTTTTGCCGCTGCCGGTACCACCGATTATAGCGACAGTTTCCCCAGGCTTTGCGGTAAAACTGATGTTTTTAAGCGCAGGCTGCTCGGCTCCGTGATAACGGAACGTTACGTTTCTAAATTCGACCATGCCTTTTTGCGATGTTGCTCTGACCGGAGTCTTTGTTTCAGTTATTTCTGGTTCTGTTTCAAGTACAGCATTAATTCTGTCTGCGGCTGCCTCAGAGCGTGGTATCAATATAAACATAACAGCGACTATTACAAGCGAGAACATGATCTGTATTGCATACTGGGTGAATGCAAACAGATTGCCGATATTTAGCTCATTAGTATCAACACGGATACTTCCAAACCAAAGCAAAGCCGTTAACATCAGATTCATAATGAGCATTATCACCGGCATAAGGAACGCCATTATGCGGTTAACCCTGATGTATGTTTGAGTAAGATCGGTGTTTGCCTTTTCAAACTTCTCGTTTTGATGTGCTTCGCGGTTAAAGGCACGAATTACACGGATACCGGTAAGATTCTCTCTCATAATGAGGTTCAGCTTATCAATCTTGCTTTGAATCTGCTTGAAAATGGGTATAACATACTTTGCAATAAGGAAGATCAGCAGAGCAACAAAGGGCAGGGAAACAAGCAGTATTAGTGTAAGTGTCTTATCCTTAGACATCGCTTGGATAACGCCGCCTATACACATAAGCGGTGCTCTTAAAAGCATATTAATTATAAGTATTGTGACATTTTGTATTTGAATAATATCATTTGTAGTTCTTGTAATAAGTGTTGATGCTCCGAATTTGTCAAACTCATGTAATGAGAAGCTTTCAACTTTGGTAAATATCTGATTGCGCAGACTCGTGCCGAGGCTCATGGCCATTCTGGAGCCGATAAGACTGGCGAGAATAGCACATATAACTCCAAGTCCGGAAATAAAGAGCATATATCCGCCTTCTCGCCAGATATAATTGATATCTTCTTTCATTATGCCATTGTTAACAACATTTGACATGACGGTAGGAAGATACAGATCTGACATTACCTGACCAAAGACAAGAACAATAACAGCGATAACGCTGAATATATGCTCTTTTAGGTTGCGGTAAATTTTTAGCATTGTTTCATCTCCATCTTTAAATGTGCAATAAATATCCTGTAGTTGGTTTGATTAAGTTAGCCTTTATTGGAATGACGGCTGACTAAAAAGGCGTATACTTCGTTGACAAGTTCAGCAAGCATACGGCTTTTTTCATCTCCGAGATAGCATGCGAGATCGTGAAACTTCTTTTTGAATGAGGCCTCCATTTTTTCTATAAGTTCCAATCCAGCCTGAGTGAGTTCTATCCTGATATAACGCCTATCTTTTTTGTCGGTTTGTCTGCTTATGAGACCTTTATTTTCGAGGTTTAAAAGCATAGGGTTAATTGTTGGAGGTTTAACTTTCATTAACTCGCTCAATTCTGAAGCTGTCATTCCTTTTTCACATTTACTGTATTTTTTATAATACTTTAAATAGAATAGCAGCAAATATTCCCTAAATCTCAGACAGCTTTTGCCTTGATTTAGGTCGTCGCTATCTCGAGAACAGGTGAAGCGGTTAAGATGATAGAACTGTAAGAAGGCCTGAGCAAGTTTTTCTTCAGTTTCCTCGGAAACCGCGCTTGGCACTTTTTTAACCTCCTTCTAAGGAATAATTAGTATTCCGAATAATTAGCAAACCTAATTAATTATAAAACCCTTATCTATTAGCGTCAATTATTAGATTCAGACAAAATCATTATAGTGCGGATACTTTTTTATGCATGATGCACAGAGTGTTATTTTTGCATAAAATAATATATAATATACCCAATTTGCTGTTGTAGATTTGACAAAAAAGAGAAATAGATAAAAAATTGCTTGACATATTAAGCTAATGGATTATATAATACAAACAAATAGTTAAATGTGATGATGAAGAGAGCCAGGGTGTAGATTCCACAGAGATCCGGTGTACGCTGAGAGCCGGAGAATTGAACCCGTACGGCGAGTCGCTTCTGAACAGGCATTCTGAAATGCAAAGAGTAGGAGTGCACGTGTAGCCGCGTTAAGGTGATGGGTTTGTATGAACCCTTAGAGTGCGTATTTTATATACGAATTTGGGTGGTACCGCGGGAATTAACGCCCGTCCCTTAAGGATTTAAGGGGCGGGCTTTTTTGTTTGTCTCTTAAACTCCAATAAGCACTTCATAATATTTTTTACGGAGGCATCCATATGATCGGAATCAATGAAAAATATGTTAATGAGATTTACGATGAAAATGGCGTTATCAAGGAGTTTAGCCTGAATGTACCTGAGAATTTCAATTTTGCTTTTGATATAGTTGACGAGATTGCACGAATAGAGCCGCAAAAGAGAGCAATGGTTTGGTGCAATCCCGAAGGTGAGGAACATATTTTCACCTTTGCCGATATGAAAAAGTACAGCGACAAAACAGCGAACTTTCTGCGCTCACTTGGCATCAAAAAGGGCGATAAGGTTATGCTTCTTTTAAAGAGGCATTATGAATACTGGTTTGCGGTGCTGGCGCTCCATAAACTCGGCGCTATTGCGGTTCCGGGCGTATCAATGCTCACAACAAAGGATCTGGTTTACCGCTTTAACGCCGCGGACATAAAAGCTGTGATATCGACAGCGGACGGGGAAACCGCAGAGCATGTTGATGAGGCGGAACCCGAATCCCCGACACTGAAAATAAAAATAATCGCACGCGGAAAAAGGGACGGATGGATTTCTTTCCATGAGGGTATGGAAGCCGCTGACGAAAAATTTGAGCGCCCGCAGGGAAAAGACGCCAACAAATCAACCGATATGATGTTGATGTATTTCACATCAGGAACGACAGGTTTCCCAAAGATGGTCAGTCACGATTTTGCTTATCCGCTTGGACACATTATGACTGCTAAGCACTGGCAGAATGTTCAGCCGGACGGACTCCACCTTACAGTTGCAGATACAGGATGGGCAAAAGCAGCCTGGGGCAAGATATATGGGCAGTGGATCATGGAATCAGCGCTGTTTGTCTACGATTTTGACCGATTCGACGCTGAGGAACTGCTGACCGTTATTGAAAAATATAATGTAACGTCTTTTTGCGCCCCTCCGACGGTTTACCGTTTTCTTATTAAAGAAGGAATGGGCAACCATAAGCTGTCGTCACTCAAATATGCATGTACGGCAGGCGAGGCTCTTAACGCTGAAGTTTTCAGAAAATTTTACGAATACACTGGTATAAAAATAATGGAAGGCTTTGGGCAAACTGAATCGCCTGTGCTCATTGCTACACTAAAGGGAATGGAGCCAAAGCCGGGCTCTCTCGGCAAGCCGGTTCCGCTTTTCAAAATAGACTTAGTTGATGAAAAGGGAAGGCCTGTTCCAAAAGGTGAAGTAGGCGAGATAGTAGTTGACGTGTCTCAAGGAAAACCAGTAGGTCTCTTTAACGGCTACTACAATGACGAGGAAAATACAAAAAAGGTCTGGCATGACGGTTATTATCACACGAGGGATACGGCATGGTGCGATGAAGACGGATATTACTGGTACGTTGGCCGCACAGATGACGTCATAAAATCGTCAGGATATAGAATAGGGCCTTTTGAAATTGAGAGTGTTCTTATGGAACATCCTGCTGTTCTTGAATGTGCTGTAACCGGTGCACCCGACCCGATTCGCGGCCAGGTTGTCAAAGCTTCTATTGTGCTGACTAAAAAATATCAGCCTTCGGATGAGTTGGCAGAAGAACTTAAAAACTACGTTAAGGAACAGACCGCTCCTTATAAGTATCCGAGAATTATTGAATTCGTTGATGAATTGCCGAAAACCGCAAGCGGTAAAATTCAGAGAGCCGAAATTCGGAGACAAAATTACAGCATGGTTCAAAAATAAATTATATATTTTGAGTTATATTTATTGAAAAAGAGCCGATATAACAAGTGTTATATCGGCTCTTTTGTGTATATATATTGTATGCATTATATTGACAAGCACAATATACAGTGGTAATATTATGTCGTCAACTCTATTAAGAAAGCAGGTGCAGCAGCTCGGTGAATTAGTCACCGACGGGAAATTATGATAACGACAATAAAAAAGAGAGACGGAAGACTTGTACCATTTAATCTCGAAAAGATAAGCAATGCGATATTAAAAGCGCTTAATGCAAGCGGCAGCGGTGATGAAAAGCTTGCTGTAAAACTTTCCATTAAGGTTGCATCAGAGCTTGAAAAAACTGTTTGCAGCAATGGAGAAATTCCATCAGTAGAGGAAATTCAGGATATTGTAGAAAGAGTCCTTATCGACGAAGATTTAGCAAAGACAGCGAAAGCCTACATATTGTATAGGGCGGAACGCACAAGAGCCCGTGAAATGAATACGCGGCTCATGAAAACCTATGAGGAAATAACGAATAAAGATTCCATAGACAGCAATCTAAAGCGTGACAACGCAAACATAAACGGTGACACTGCAATGGGCGCTATGCTGAAATACGGTTCTGAAGGCGCCAAAATATACAATGAGATGTATGTGCTAAAGCCAGAACATGCCAAGGCACACCGTGAAGGCGATATTCATATACATGACTTTGACTTTTATACGCTGACGACTACATGTTGTCAGATTGACCTAAAAAAGTTATTTGAAGGCGGTTTTTCCACAGGACACGGATTTTTGCGTGAGCCGAATTCGATATCGAGCTATTCCGCGCTCGCTTGCATTGCAATTCAGTCGAATCAAAACGACCAGCATGGCGGACAGAGTATACCGAATTTTGACTATGCGCTCGCAGACGGCGTAAGGAAGTCATATAGAAAAAATTATAAAAAGTGCATTGAAGGTGCCGTTGAACTTATCAGCGGCGACGCAGAATATGCAAAAGATTTGACTGAATCGGTACACTCAAAAATATTAAAAGAATTTGGACTTACACCCGTTATTACTAATGATAACGGTTTTGCCGAAAGGGAGGCAGAGCTACTTTCACGTGAGCTTGACCCGGAACAGGTAAAGAGGATACAGAAATATGCCTTTAACCATGCCTCTCAGGAAACGGATAAAGAGACATATCAGTCTATGGAGGCCCTCATCCATAACCTCAACACTATGCACAGCAGGGCAGGCGCTCAGGTTCCGTTCAGCTCTGTGAATTACGGTACTGATACGTCTGCCGAGGGGCGCATGGTTATGAAAAATATGCTTCTTGCGACTGAAGCGGGATTGGGCAGCGGAGAAACGCCGATTTTCCCGATTCAAATATTCAAGGTAAAGGAAGGCGTCAATTATAACCCGGGCGACCCCAATTACGATTTGTTCAAGCTTGCCTGCCGTGTCAGCGCAAAAAGGCTTTTCCCGAATTTCTCTTTTATTGACGCGCCGTTTAATTATCAATATTACAAACCAGGAAAACCAGAAACTGAAATCGCCTATATGGGATGCCGTACAAGGGTTATAGGCAACGTGGCTGATCCATCAAGAGAAATTGTATTCAGCCGCGGCAATTTAAGCTTTACATCTATCAATCTGCCGCGTCTGGCGATTTTAAGTAATAAGAATGTCGAGGAATTTTACAGGCGGCTGGACGAGATGATTGACCTGTGCATTGATCAGCTCTTGGATAGATTTGAAATCCAGTGCCGCAAAAAGGTCCGTAACTTCCCGTTCTTGATGGGCAACGGTGTATGGCTCGACTCAGATAAGCTCAAACCTGATGATGAAGTGCGTGAAGTACTGCGCCACGGAACTTTGACAGTAGGTTTTATTGGCCTGGCAGAGACACTGAAAGCGCTTACAGGAAAACATCACGGGGAATCGGAGGAGTCTCAGAAGTTAGGGCTTGAAATCGTCAGTCATATGAGAAAACGCATGGATGACGCGGCGAAAAAGTATAAGCTCAACTTTTCGCTTCTCGCCACGCCTGCTGAAGGGCTTTCCGGTAGATTTGTAGAAATAGATAAAAAACGGTTCGGCATAATTCCGGGCGTGACAGACAGGGCGTATTACACGAACTCTTTCCATATCCCTGTCTACTATCCAATCAACGCTTATGACAAGATAAAACTTGAGGCGCCGTATCACAAACTAACGAATGGCGGTCATATTACATATATTGAGCTTGACGGCGACCCAACAAAGAACCTTGAGGCCTTTGAATCGGTCATTCGGTGTATGAAGGAAAACGGAATCGGTTATGGTGCAATAAACCATCCGGTTGACCACGATCCTGTATGCGGCTTCAACGGTATCATTGGAGATAGGTGTCCAAAATGCGGCAGAAGCGAGGATAATGAAAATAAATTTGAAAGAATTCGCCGTATTACAGGATACCTCGTAGGTACACTCGACAGATTTAATAATGCAAAACGCGCAGAAGTCAACGACAGAGTAAAACATTTAAGCATGAATGAAAGTACACTTGAAGAGCTTTAATAAACGCAGAAAAATTCCCGCCTTAAACAGCCGGTAACTGTTTAAGGCGGGAATAATTCATTTGGGTTCAATTTTTTAAATATGCAAGGTAAAGCGGCTTATACCAAAGGCGACCGTTGTCTCTCCGGCTTTCAAAAAGCGTAACGGCACTGACGCGAAAGACAAAATCAGGTATCTCAATGTCAGAAATTGCGTTTTTATCACACAATGCCCTGCGTGCCAGGGTTACATGCGGCGTGAATTTGCGCTTTTCTTTTTCATATCCAACCTTTGAAAGTGACTCGTCTACAGCGGCAGCTAAACTCTCAAGACCATTGCCTTTCATACCAAGCCAGATTGTTTTATCACTGCGGGAAGGGAAGTATCCCAACTTGTCCGGAACAATATCAAAACAACTGACAATTTGCGCTGCTTCATTGAGCGCTGACTTAATACTATTCAGCCTTGAATTGTCAGTTTCGCCTAAGAATTTTAGGGTCAAATGCAGATTCGATACCGGCGTAAAATTGCATTTTACGCCGGCTATGTCGAGCTTATTATAGAGCTCCGATATCAAATTTTTAGTATTTTCGTCGAATGAAATTGCTGCAAAAAGTCTCATATCAAACCATATAATCGGCCACTACGCGGTTTTCTATGACAGAATGAATAAATTCTCTGACTTTGATATGTTCCGGGTGCATCTGATAGGTTTCAAGGGCATCATGGTCATTGAATTCCGAGTAGAGTACTACGTCGTATCCTCCAGGATTATAGTTTATGCCGACTTCCATCTTAAAAGCTCCGGGAACAATACCCTGAAGATTTTCGAGTTTCTTTTTAATTTTTATGGCGTTTGTTTTTTTATCTGCGCCTTCCGCAAATGGTTTAAGCTTGTACATGACAATATGTTTAACCATAAAATGACCCCCGTAAAGATAATATGAA
>ENA-UPSB01004021-UPSB01004021.1-bioreactor-metagenome-genome-assembly--contig:-NODE-4021-length-10445-cov-37.619057_pt1 | contig 10445 bp, 12 predicted proteins | sample MGYA00238182_ERZ773286 | MGnify/ENA primary metagenome ERZ773286 (study PRJEB29026, sample SAMN07631240) | bioreactor metagenome | isolation source: Switchgrass digestor | place: USA: Dartmouth... | reverse complement strand
TGCCAGATACATAAGTAAGCTCTATTTGGATGAACAAATAGAGCTTTTTTCATTATAAATTAAATCAATTTTACATTTGAATTTACATATATTATAATTTCTATGAGCAGTTAATTTTTAGATTAATAATACATATTTGGGGAGTTTAAAATGGAAAGAAGTAAGAGAGTAGTTTTCATTTCACATTGCATATTAAACCAAAATACAGTGGTTCCGCCATTGGCTAGAGCAAAGGGACCATATAGGGATATAATTGAAGAAATAATGAATCATGGCATAGGTATTCATCAGATGCCATGTCCGGAGTATAGGTATCTGGGATTAAAAAGGAAACCTATGACCAAATCGGAATACGATACTGAAGATTTTAGAAAGCTATGCAGGGAAATTTCCAAAGATACAGTTAATATAATGAAAGAATACATAAATAGTGGTTATGAAATAATAGGATTAATAGGTATAAACCACAGCCCATCATGCAGTATAATGGGGAATAGGGGAATACTCATGGAGGAGTTGCTGGATTTAGCCTATAAATCAGGGATTAAGCTTAATTTAGTAGATGTACCTACAGACTATTACGATGGAGAAAGGGGAAAAGAGTTTATAGCTGAACTGAAAGCTTTTTTGAATAATTAGTAACAATAATTGTATTGTATCATCTTAAAGCTCTATTGGAAAACAATAGGGCTTTTTTATGTTAAAATAAAAATGGGTATCTATCCTAAGTCTATTGCTAATTAATTATAGGATCTACTCCAAGTGAGGCATGTGGATGAAAGAGGTTTAGTGCATTCAAAAATCAATATATTGATAGAGAATGATATGTATAATGGCTGTATTATGGTATAATTCTATAATGGAAGGTTTGGTGATTATTTTATAGAAAGGATAGTGAAATATGGACCGAAAATTTGATTATGAATATTTTAGGAAAAGTGCAGATTACATATTAGACAAAATAGACTTTAAACCTGAAATAGCTATAATACTGGGAAGTTCCCTGGGCCCTTTGGCTGAGGAGATCAAAAACCCTGTAGTAATAGATTACAAGGATATTCCCAATTTTCTAATATCCACAGTAAAATCCCATGCAGGAAAACTGATTCTTGGTGAATTAAATGGCAAGAAGATAGCCTGTATGTCAGGCAGATTTCATTTTTATGAAGGATATGACTTTGAGGAGCTGGTAATTCCGGTTAGAGTACTCCACCTGTTAGGAGTTAAGACAATAATCCTTACAAATGCTGCAGGTGCAGTAAACACTTCATATAAGCCTGGAGATATTATGATAATAAAGGACCACATCAAGCTAATGGGTGCAAGTCCATTAAGAGGACCCAATATTGAGGAGTTTGGGGAAAGGTTTTTCGATGTTTCTGATATGTATACGAAGAGTTTGAGGGAACTGGCTAAAAGATGTGCAGATAGAATTGGAATAAATCTACAGGAAGGCGTATACTTCTTCTGCCCTGGACCTCAGTTTGAAACACCAGCAGAAATAAGGGCAATAAGAATATTAGGCGGAGATGCAGTAGGCATGTCTACTGTTACAGAGGCTCTTACAGCTGCCCACTGTGGCATGAAGGTACTGGGACTGTCTCTCATAACAAACATGGCAGCAGGCATACTTAATAAACCTGTTACTTCAGAGGAAGTTGATGAAACAGGTGCTAAAGCATCGGAAAAATTCAGAAGGCTTATTGGTGAAATAGTAAAGGAGATTAACTGATTTAGAGGTGATAAGGTGATTAGAAAGGACGAAGGATTAGCCTTCATGCTCAGATATGAAAATGTTGCCTGGTATGAGGACGGAAAGGTTAGAATTCTGGATAGAAGGGTGTATCCCACAAAGGTGGAATACGTAACCTGCCTAACTCATGAGGAAGTGGCACAAGCAATTCATGACATGGTTACTCAAAGTGCAGGGCCCTATACAGCTGCAGGCATGGGCATGGCTTTGGCAGCCTATGAATGCAGGAATATGAATAGTAAGGACATGTGGGAGTACCTGAAGAAGGCAGCCTATACTCTGTCCCATGCAAGACCGACTACTGTAAACAGAATGGCAAAGGTAACTGAAGGATGCCTTAATACAGCAAAAGCTGCTATAGAAGAAGGCAGAAAGGTTGATGAAGCCATATTTAACCGCACTATTGATTCACTAAACCGCAGGTATTCTACCATGGAAAAGGTTGCTGAATACCTTGTAGATCTATTTCCGGATAAAGGGCATATAATGACCCAATGCTTTGGAGAGACAATTGTTGGAATGTTCCTGAAGGTGTGCAGAAATAGAGGTAATGATATAAAGCTATTTGTTCCTGAAACAAGGCCTTATTTTCAGGGAGCCAGACTTACTGCCAGCGTTGCACATGACATGGGGTTTGATACAACTGTAATTACAGACAATATGCCTGCCTATACAATGGTAACTAAAAAGATAGATTTGTTTACATCCGCTGCTGATGCCATATGTCTGGATGGTCATGTAGTCAATAAAATTGGGACCTACCAGATAGCCATTGTTGCCAAATATCATGGAGTGCCTTATTTTGTAACAGGAATTCCAGACAGGGAGTATGAAAATATATCACAGGTAACAATTGAGGAAAGAGATCCTAACCTGGTACTTGAGGCAAGGGGCATAAAGAATACCATGGATGGAGTTAAAGGCTACTATCCTTCTTTTGACATTACTCCACCACATTTAGTAAGCGGTGTGGTTACAGATAAGGGAATTTTTACTCCATATAATGTGAAAAGATATTTTGAAACAGAAGTGGATGAATTCTATTGAGGAGAGTGTGCAGGGTGTGAAAAGGTTTTTATGGACGGGAATAAGCTTATCATAAATATATTTAAGATTACGCCCAGTATATATGAAGAAGAAAAGGTAACTATAGGAGACAAGGCTTTTAAGGTATATATTGAGGAAAAACTGGTAGAATTAATAAGCAGATAGTATTAGCCTCTTACTAAATAAGTAAGAGGTTTTGTGCTATATTTATGGTATTTTACATAATAATAAAATATGATAAAATTAAAGAAAAGCTATTAGGAGGAAAATGTTATGAAATTAGGAAATAGATTTGGCAGCATAATAAACACTATAAAAAATGGCTTTAGAAGATTTCCGATAGCAATTGCAGTATCTACTGCATTGGTTATAATGTTGATTTATTTAATTGAGCAATACTCTGATTTGACACAAAATGCAAGGGATACTTTAAGTAGAATATGTATGATACTGGCAATGGGAATTCCTCTTACTGCATGTATAAATCTGATATTTGAAAGAAAAGAAGAGATAAAAAAAGCCCATAGAACTTTAGGCTATATAATTGGAGCTATTTTTTTAATACTATATTATTTCCTTTTTCTGGATGAAGTAAATTGGATAAGCATTTCAAAATATATAGGGGTTTCAATATTTTTGTATCTAGCCTTTGCATTTATTCCCTGGATTGGGAAAAGGGAAGGATATGAAAGCTATATTATAGATGTGCTTTCAGGCTTCATATTGACGATGATATATTCCTATGTCTTGTTTTTAGGTATTGCAATAATTTTATTTACAATAAATCAGCTGTTTGATGTAGACATACCAGAAAAATTTGTACTGTATACATTCATAATAATTGGAGGTATATTTGCTCCTTCATATTTCCTTGCAAGAATCCCTGTAGTGGAGAAGGATAACTATCAAAAGGATTACCCAAAGGCGTTGAAGGTACTGTTACTATATATAGTCATGCCTTTAATTACGGTGTACTCTGCAATTTTATATGCGTATTTCTTAAAAATAATAATTACCAGAAACTGGCCACAGGGATTGGTATCTCACCTGGTATTGTGGTATTCAATTGTTAGCGTTGCTGTGATATTTTTCATTACTCCTATCTTAAAGGATAACAGGTGGGCAGAGAAATTCAGGAGATTTTTCCCCATATTCATAATACCAATTCTGGTGATGATGTTCATAGCCATAGGTATTAGGATAAATGCATATGGTTTAACAGAAAACAGATACTATGGTATTGTAATGGGATTGTGGGTAACAGGAATAATGATATATTTTATATTCAACAGGAAGCTGGGAAACATCATTATTCCTGTATCACTGGCAATAGTTGCACTGATTTCCGTATTTGGGCCTTTAAGCAGCTTCACTGTGGCAAAGTTCAGCCAAAATAATAGGCTTGAATCTATACTTGAGAGAAATGGAATGCTTCAAGGAAATGAGATAATAGCTAGAAGTGACATACCAACAGAGGATAAAGAGGAAATCAGCATGATTCTAAGATACTTTGACACTAACCATTCCCTTGAAGACGTTAGGGTTTTAGATGAAGGATTTATGATTACTGACTCAAATATGAAAGCAGTATTTGGCTTCCCATTTACAGAGAAGAATCTAACTGATGAAGGTTACTTCTATGTAAGTACTGATTATAATTTAGTCAATGTAATGGATGTTAAGGAATATGACTATTTTGTTAACAGCAATGCATTGTTAGGTGGAGAAAGAGAAATAGACAATTTAACAATGTCCCTCCGAGATAACAGTATTTTTAGTATCACACAGGGAGATGTACTGCTGTACGAAAAGGATTTGAAGGATGATATAATTAATATACTGGAGGACTATGAGCTTGGAGGTAAAGGACTACAAAATATGCTAAGTCCTGAGGAGGCTACTATTATTGACGAAAATGATAATGTACAGGTTAAGTATATAATAACAGGTGTTAATGGCAGGTATGACCAGATAAATGGACAATATTTCATTTACAATATAGAATGTGTAATGCTGATTAATATAAAATAGCAAAATAAGGGGGCAGTGTTTTGAAAACTTTAAGGCAACTTAGCATTGTTTTATTGATACTGTCTGTTGGACAAATCCTGCAGACTAAATTCAATCTTTTTATTCCTGGAACAATATTGGGAATGATGATCCTACTGATTCTGTTGCTTACAAAGGTGATAAAGCTAAAATGGATTGAGAATATAACAAATGTATTGCTCGACCACATTTCCATATTCTTTGTTCCTGCAAATGTAGGTGTTATGGTATATTTGAGCCAGATAAAGGATGTATGGGCTCAGATACTTTTCATAGCAATAATATCTACCGTTGTAGTAATGGGGGTAACAGGAGCTGTTGTGCAGCTTGTTGACAGGCTTATGGCAAGGAGCAGGAAGGAGGGGAATGCATGAGCCAGTATTTTGAATCCCCTTTATTTGGGGTAACTATTACAATAATTGCGTTTTTCTTTGGCAAATATATCAATCAAAAGACTAAAAAGGCTATTTTTAACCCAATTCTCATAGCAACAGCTCTTATTATAATGCTTTTGATTAATTTAAACATAGACTATGAAATATACAACAAGGGTGGCAGCATTATTAGCTTTTTTATAGCTCCTGCAACAGTTGTATTAGCCGTTCCCCTTTATAAAAACATACATCTGCTAAAGGGAAGATGGATTTCAATATTAATTGGGATAACGACAGGAAGCCTTGCTGGCCTTGTAACCATATTTGTTCTTTGCAGAGCCTTTGGAATTGACGATATAATTATGATATCAATGTTTCCAAAATCCACAACAGCTGCCATATCCCTTGACCTTGCAAAAAGCATAGGTGGATTGCCCAATCTGGCAGTAATATTTACAGCAATAGCAGGTATAAGCGGAAACATATTAGGAGAATATGTATTCAAGCTGTTTAGAATTAAAGACAGGATTTCAAAGGGGGTATCCTTTGGTACAGCATCCCATGTACTGGGGACTGCCAAGGCAATGGAAATAGGGGAAGTGGAAGGGGCCCTATCTTCACTATCCATAACTGTGGCAGGTATTATAAGCGTGTTTTTGATACCCTGGTTTATGAGCATAATTGGTATATAGAATATTTAAGAAGGTGAAGGATATGAAAAGGGAAATTATTGAATGGATAAAGGCATTTGGCTTTGCTGTAGTTTTGGCAGTTATAATTAACTCCTTCATAGGAGGTACCAAGGTTTTTGGAAACTCTATGAATCCTACATTGAAGGATGGGGATTTTCTAATAACCTACAATGTTCACGGAAAGATAAAAAAGGGAGACATTGTAGTGCTTAAGACTGACCTGGAAATAGATGAAAGTGATGTAGCAGGATTAAATTCCATTGCAAGATGGAGAATAGGCAAACATAAGAAATTAATCAAAAGAGTCATTGCTGTAGAAGGGGATAGCATTATTGTAAAAAACGGAAGCGTAATAGTAAATAATGTTAAGTTAGATGAAGAATATATAAACGGAAGCATAACTCCAGGCAATGTAAAGATTGATAAAATCCCTGAAGGCAAGGTTTTTGTAATGGGGGACAACAGGACCAATAGCCTTGATTCAAGGAACAATATAATAGGGCTTGTAGATGAGGAAGATATAATTGGCAAAGCTATAATGAGAATATATCCATTTTCCAGTATTGGAATAGTAGAATAGTTGAAAGCGGTGAATATATGAAAAGAAGGATTATAATTATCTTTGTGCTGATTTTTGCATTCATTTTTGCTTTAACGGGATGCAATGATAAAAGTCAAAATGAGGATGAAGCTAATCTACACTATATTGAAGAAGAGTACAATCTTGATGTTGATAAGGGAAAGATTTATGGAACCCTTATGATGCCAAAGGATAGAGAAGGTTCTACAGTGGCACTTATAATAGCAGGCTCCGGTCCAACAGACAGAAATGGAAACAATTCTTCAATGAAAAACAATAGCCTAAAGATGATAGCCGAAGCTTTGGCTAAGGAAGGCATATCTTCAGTGAGATTTGACAAGAGGGGAATAGGGGAAAGTGCTTCTCTGGTTGAAAAGGAAGAGGCTCTGGTATTTGAAGATTATGTAAATGATGTAGTAGGATGGATAGAAAAGCTTAAGAAGGATAACAGATTTAATAAGGTTGTGGTAATAGGCCATAGTGAAGGAGCATTAATTGGAGCTGTAGCAGTTAACAACACTGATGTAGATGGGTTTGTATCTATAGCAGGAGTAGGATACTCTGCCTATGAAACACTGGAAAGGCAGCTTAAGGCACAATCACAACAGGTATTTGAAATCTGTAAGCCTATTATGGATGAGCTAATGAAAGGAAACCTGGTAGATGATGTGCCTGAAGGTTTGTATTCCTTATTTAGGCCAAGTGTTCAGCCTTATCTAATATCATGGTTTAAATATGACCCTGTAGAGGAAATATCCAAGGTGGAAGAGCCTGTGCTGATAATACAGGGAGATAACGATATTCAGATTACTGTAGAGGATGCCAACAGGCTTTATGAAGGAAATCCGGAGAGCAAACTTGTAATAATTGAAGGAATGAACCACATATTAAAGGATGCTCCAGAGGACAGAGAAGAAAACATAGCAACCTATAGCAATCCAACATTGCCTTTAAATGAGAGATTTGTTAAGGAGTTAATCAATTTTATAAACGAATTATAGATAGGAGGAGATGAGTTATGACAAAGGAAATTGTATTGGCTGGCGGATGTTTTTGGGGTGTAGAGGAGTACATGTCCAGGATTGATGGAGTACTTGAAACAAAGGTAGGATATGCCAATGGACATACTGAAAATCCTACTTACGAGGAGGTTTGCACCAACACTACAGGCCATGCAGAAGCTTGCTATGTAAAATATGATGAAAACATATTACCGCTGGAGGAATTGCTAAACAGGTTTTGGAGAATAATAGACCCAACACTTCTAAACCGCCAGGGTGCAGATATAGGAAGTCAGTATAGAACCGGAATATACTACATTGATGAAAATGACCTTCCAACAATTATGAAGACATTTGAGGAGCAGAAGAAAAAATACGACAAGCCAATAGTTACAGAAGTAGAACCTCTAAAGGTATTCTACGATGCAGAAGAGTATCACCAAAAATACCTTAAGAAAAACCCGGGAGGATATTGCCATATAGATTTAAATGCATAGCAGGACAGAAGACAAGAAGACAGAGGGAAGACAGAGGGACGGTTCTTCTGTCTTATTTTTTTGTGCTATTTATTACATAAATATTTTTATTTCAGGGAACTTTTTTGTACACATATCCATCTAATTAGTAGAGGGGAGGATGGAATGAGCACTATAAATTTGGATAATAAGAGACTTGTAAATAATGTAAAAAAGGGACAGCTACAGGATTTGGTACAGTGGATTCATAAAAATAAGGATAAGCTGTATAAAATCTCCTGGTCTTATCTGTACAACCATGCAGACATAGAGGATGTATTTCAGGATACCCTTATAAAGGTATATGAGAATATAGATACATTGAAAAATCCCAATTACTTCGAAACCTGGTATATTAGTATACTCATAAATGAATGCAGAAAAAAATTAAGGCATAGGAAGAAGGAAGTATTACAGGAAAGCATCGACTTTGATGAACATTACATAGATGAGTACAATTTTTTTCAGGATCTTAATTCCCTGGATGAAATATATAAGGTAGTTATAGTATTAAAATACATATCTGGATACAGCCAGGAGGAAATAGCCAGTATTCTTGATATTCCAATAGGGACTGTAAAGTCCAGAATTTATAGAGGTATTAGGGAGCTTAAAAAACTGGTAAAGGAGGTGTAGATATGGACTGCAATATTGTTAAGTATAAGCTTATGGATTATATGGATGGTAATTTAGATAGTGAAGAAGTAAAAGCAATAGAGGAGCACTTAAAAACTTGCAGTGAATGCAGCAATGAATATGCTGAAATCAAGTCAACTATTGACTATGTAATAGATAATTTCAGCAAAATTGATACAGGCAAGGAACTGAATCTAAACCCAAATATAATGAAGAAAAAATCTACTGGATTATTTACAAGAATGGGATTAATAGCAGCAATCCTTTCATTAATGCTGGCAGTAACAGTTTTTGCTACAGATATATTTGACTTTATAAAATGGTGGAAGAAAAGCAGTGAAAGGCAGATTTCAGCCTGGGAAAATCTTATAGAAAATGGTGTAGGGGAGAAGCTGAATATATCTGTGACAGATAAGGATATTAGGGTTACGGCAGAGGGAATAATAGCAGATGATCTAAACACAATTATTCTTCTAAAGATTGAGGATTTAAAAGGTAATACTAGATTTACACCATATGGAGGAGATAATTCTAATCCATGTTCTATATCAGTAAGTGGGGATATAAGAAAAAGGTTTGAAGACATTCCTCCACTAGTAAATTATTCTCCTCTTTATGCAGAAGATGAGAATACTGTTAAATTAATGGTATATACAGAGCCTTTGGATAAGGATGAAGGAATGGTGGAAATACACTTAAATAAGCTGATGAGCCTTATTAATGAAAATGAAGAATCCATAGTAGAAGTAAGCGGAAATTGGGATATGACCATACCTGCAAAGAAAATTCCTTCCAAGGTCTATTTTGTGGATGAGGAAATAGACCTGAATGGAAATGAACTGGTCATAGAAAAAGTAACCATAGCTCCTACTACTACAAGAATCCATTATAAGTTCAATGTATACAATGCAGAAAGTGGACGCTACATCGAAAATGTAACATTCTTAATAAAGGCTGGAGGAAAAACCTACGCAAGATCAGAGTTAAGCAGGGGAGGAAGCATGGCATATAGAAGCTATGGGTTTGTAAATAGGGAGTTTGATATCCAAAGCCTTTATCTCGAAGACCCATCTGATATCGAAATAATAGTAAACACCTGCACATATACTATGGGAGGCCTTGAAAAGTATAATATAGATTGGGATAATCTTCCACAGGTTATAAAATACCAGAATAGTAGAATTACCGTTGAGGATATAAAATACAGTGAGGATAGTACAGAGATAATAATTAAGGAAGATAGAAGCTGGAATAGGAAGTATATAAAAACCTATTTATATCTGAGAATAGATGAAACAACATATATTAAAGATGGAGAAGAAGATGTTCCCATTAAAAGGGATTATTACTTTAGTGGTACACCATTGGAATATGAAATTAGGGATTCAAAAGGCAAGGTAAAGGATCTGGAAAGCAAGTTATGGTCAGATGAATATCACTACTTCGTCTTTAGACAGAAGATAACCTTAAACAAGGAGCAATTTGAAAGGATGGATATGAATAAAGACCATTTTGATGAATATCTAATACCCGGCGAACTATATATAGAGGGACAGGAGTATATAGAGTATCCATATATAAAGAGAAATATTAAACTGCAAAGATAAGGATGGATTTACCATCCTTATCTTTTTAATAAATATGTTTAGATATAAAACCCTACAGATATAAAATCCATATATCAAAGAACAAGTTTCAAATAAGCATAATGACAGTTATTATTTATTAATGACTCAAGAGGAGCTTTTATCATAATGGATTACCAATATATTTATGTAAAGCTTGCTTGACAAAAAGG
>ENA-UPSB01004019-UPSB01004019.1-bioreactor-metagenome-genome-assembly--contig:-NODE-4019-length-10452-cov-3.618448_pt1 | contig 10452 bp, 9 predicted proteins | sample MGYA00238182_ERZ773286 | MGnify/ENA primary metagenome ERZ773286 (study PRJEB29026, sample SAMN07631240) | bioreactor metagenome | isolation source: Switchgrass digestor | place: USA: Dartmouth... | reverse complement strand
GATTTTGGAACAGACGAAGGACAAGGGTGTCAACATTTACACCCACGGTGAGATGCTGCCGGCTCACGCTTATCCTGAGCTTAAGAAATTCCCGCACCTCAAGGGCAATTTCGGAACGGCATGGCAGAACCAGCAGAAGGAATTCGACAATATTCCCGCCCCGATTCTTTTCACAACCAACTGCCTTATGCCGCCGAAAAGAAGCTATGCGGACAGGGTATTTACGACTTCAGTTGTCGGTTATCCCGGAATTGCACACGTAAAGGTGGATAGCAACGGCAAAAAGGATTTCACAGATATTATAAACAAGGCTTTGGAACTGGGCGGATATGCGGAAGACCGCCATATGTCCGGCATCAACGGCGGCGATACACTGACCACTGGATTTGGCAGGGGAGCGGTGCTGTCGGCTGCGGACAAGATAATTGAAGCGGTAAAGACCGGCGCGCTCAGGCACATATTCCTCGTCGGAGGCTGTGACGGCGCAAGGCCGGGCAGAAACTACTACACCGAATTTGTAAAGCAAACCCCGAAAGATACGGCTGTATTGACGCTGGCCTGCGGCAAATTCCGCTTCAACGACCTTGACCTCGGCGAAATCGGCGGACTTCCGAGGGTCATGGATATGGGTCAGTGTAACGACGCCTACAGCGCCATTGAGGTTGCCGTCGCCCTCGCAAAGGCCTTTGATTGCGGCGTAAACGACCTGCCGCTGACGCTTGTGCTTTCCTGGTATGAGCAAAAGGCAGTCTGCATTCTCCTGACCCTGCTGTCCCTCGGCATTAAGAATATCTATCTCGGCCCGACGCTCCCGGCGTTTATCTCAGATAATGTCCTCAATCTCCTCATTGAGAAGTTCTCCATCAAACCGATTTCAACGCCAGAAGCAGACCTTAAGGCAATCCTCGGCTGACGCGTGCATTAAATTAAATGCCGCCCCAAGCCGCCCCAATACCTGCACTTTTCAGTCAACATCGCTTTTACTTATATATTTCACTGATATAATGGCATTATATTAGGGGTGATGTTAATGCTTAAGAATATTGACTTTGAGAGCGTTATTCCGCTTGAAAAAACGGTCGCGTATCAAAAAGGCCAGATTGTCAGCAAGACGATAGCGCAGAATGACGCTGTAAGTTTAACACTGTTTGCGTTCGACAAGGGTGAGGAGATAAGCACCCATTCATCGAGCGGGGACGCAATGGTTTATATCCTTGACGGAAAGGCTCAAATCACAATCGACGGCAAGAAATACGATGTTCAAAAAGGCGAGACGATTGTAATGCCTGCGGGCAAGCCCCATGCGCTGTTTGCGACAGAACAGTTCAAGATGTTCCTTATCGTTGTTTTCCCATCATAAAATTTAATTTAAAAAAGAACCCGAAAGAGAAATCTTTCGGGTTCTTTTTATATTTTTGAATTATGACAATTTTTAATGTTAATAATAAGTCTGGCATGTGCATTTAAATGTGACAATTTTGAATAACAAGAGATCGCCGCCCAGTCAGACGGCGGCAGGGCTTTAAAGAGTTGATTAACATTGATGACGTTATTAAAGAATATAAACTGTAGCTTTCCGCAGGGCGAAAGACTTAGTGATATGCTGATCTGCAGGGATAAAATCGCTAAGATACGCCCCTGCGGTGAAATTGAAATGCAGGGGATTGTCGATGAAGTTGTCGACTGTGAGGGCAAAAGGGCATTTCCCGGCATAATCGACCAACACGTCCATATAACGGGCGGCGGCGGTGAACAGGGCTTTTCAAGCAGGGTATCGAGAATAGATATACGCGATATACTTAAGTCAGGGGTAACTACCGTATGTGGGCTGCTCGGCGCCGACGGGGTTACGAGAAATCTGACGGACCTGTACGCCACCGCAAAGTCCCTTGAGGCGGAGGGCATAACGGCGTTTATCTATTCCGGAAGTTATGCCATGCCGCCGCTGACAATTACAGAAAGCATAACAAAAGACCTTGTCCTCATCGACAAGGTTATCGGCGCGGGGGAGATAGCGATTTCAGACCACCGCTCATCCCAACCTTCGCCCCAAGAACTGGCAAAGCTCGCGTCACAGGTTCACCTCGGGGGCATGCTGTCGGGGAAAGCCGGAGTCATGCACATTCATGTCGGAGACGGCAAAGGCGGTCTCAAACCGATAATAGACACCGTTAAGCAATACGATTTGCCGGTTAATATGTTTGTGCCGACCCACCTAAACCGAAGCCCGGAGCTTTTCGGGGAGGCTATGGAGTTTTGCAGAGCGGGCGGCAATACGGATTTTACAGCCGGTGAAACAGTCGGGGTTCCAGTGCCGAAAGCGGTCAAGAAATTCTATGATTCCGGGCTGCCGATGGCTAATGTCACAGTAAGCTCAGACGCAAACGGCAGCATACCCGGCGGCGGGGCAAGCAAAATTCAAGTCATATACGACGATATATGGCACATGATAATGGAGGAAGGGCTGCCGCCCAACCTTGTTTTCAGCCTTGTGACTGAAAACGTGGCAAAGCGCCTGAAACTTTACCCGAAAAAGGGCGCTTTGAAAGAGGGCAGCGACGCTGACATACTTATAGTTGACAAAAATTATAATGTAGACAAGCTGTACTGCATGGGAATATTAAAGATTGACGGGGGAAGGCTTGCTTACAGCAATTCCACAAGAGACTGAGATAATAACAGAGCAGATATAGATATGACTTGCGCTGCAGTCATTTGCGGAATAGCTTTAGGTCCGAACCCGGGAGGAAGTTATGGAGGAAGTGTCAAAAGGTTATCTAATAATAATCGGAGGCGCCGAAGACAAAAACGGCGACAGTGAAATCTTGCGGCAGGCAAAACAAATGATGGACGACAGCGATTGGTTGACGGTTTTGACGACAGCGACGGAAAAGCCGCAGGAAGTTGGAAAAGATTATGCAAAGGTTTTTGAAAGGCTCGGCATAAAAAAGATCAATGTGCTCAATATCAATACCCGAGATGATGCCGAGAATGAAAGAAACTGTGAAATAATAAAGAAATCCCGCTGCCTTTTTATGACCGGCGGCGACCAGCTGAGGATCACCAGTATTCTCGGCGGGACCAGAGCCGGCAGAGCAATTATAGAGCTTTATAAAAACGGCGGCATAATAATGGGCACGAGTGCCGGCGCCTCGGTGATGAGTTCGACGATGATCGTTCAGGGCAACGACAACGAACCGAACAGAAAATGCACCTTAAAGATGGCTCCGGGACTGGGACTTTTTGACGGAGCAATAATAGACCAGCACTTTGACCAGAGAGGGAGGTTTGGGCGGCTTTTGTGCGGTGTCTGCGAGAATCCAGACGTGCTCGGGATCGGCATAGATGAGAACACCGCGATAAAGCTGTTCCCAGACAATCACTTTGAGATAATCGGCAGCAATGCTGTAACGATTATCGACGGCAAGACAATCAAAAGTTCCAACGTTTCAGAGCTTAAACCTGATGAAATTCTGGCAATCACAGGCGTTACGGTACATGTCCTGCCAAAGGGATATGGCTTTGATCTCAATGAAAGAAAGGTTCTGCGTCTTAAGAATGGAGACTGACAAGATCTCAATATGGGATTATACGATTTTTCCCGGACGTAATATATACAGTCACAGACCTGTCATGAAGATGATTGTGGATATCGGGAAATACGGCGATATCCCCACCAAAGACATTAAAGGGTTCAATGAAAAGCTGATAAAGGCATTCCCCGGGCTTCGCACAAACTGCTGCGGGCTGGGGTATGAGGGCGGCTTTCTTGAGAAGCTGAAGGCCGGCACCTATTTGGGTCATGTCCTTGAGCATGTAATACTGGAAATGCAGTATATGCTCGGATATGACGTAAGGTACGGCAAAACCCGGCTTCTCAAAGAACCCAATGTCTATTACCTTGTTTTTGAGTATAAAAACGAGGTATGCGGTCTGGAATGTTCAAAAGCCGCGGTGTTCATACTGAACTCATTTATCCGCGGCGAAGATGTCAATATAGATGAATTCCTCGACTATCTGCGGCGGGCTTCGCAGGACGGCGAACTCGGCCCCAGCACTTCCGCAATAGTCGAAGAGGCGAAAAAGCGGCATATACCGATAACCCGCATAGGGCACGAAAGCCTTGTCAGACTGGGATACGGCCGTCACTCAAGGCTTATCGAATCGACGCTGACGGATGCCACTTCGTGCATATCCGCTGATTTGTCCTCGAACAAGCAGCTGACAAAGGCGCTGCTCAGCGAGCACAAGATTCCCGTCCCATATGGCAAGGTGGTTTTTTCGGAGATCTCTGCCGTAATGGTGGCAAACCAGATAGGCATGCCCGTTGTCATAAAGCCCTATGACGGCAATCAGGGAAAAGGTGTTTTTCTTAACCTTAAGACCAATGAAGAGATAAAAGAGGCATACAGGGAAGCCTCTAAGTTTTCAAACGGCATAATTGTCGAAAAATTCGTAAAAGGGCGAGACTTCCGCATATTAGTAGTAGGGGACAAAGTCTGCGCAGTCGCGGAGCGCCTGCCCGCCTCAGTCACAGGTGACGGAAAGCATACAATTAAAGAGCTTGTCGATATCGTTAACAGCGACGAAAACCGGGGCGAAAGCCACGAAAAGGCGCTGACAAAGATAAAACTCGACAGCGTGTCCCGGAACCTGCTTCGGAAGAACGGCCTTACAGAGGATTCTATTCCCGAACCGGGTCAGGTCGTGGTTCTGCGTCAGAACGGCAATCTCAGCACCGGCGGCACAGCAATTGACTGCACCGATATAATCCATCCTGAAAACGCTCAGCTCGCGGTAAGCGCCGCAAAGGCCATCGGCATTGATATTGCCGGGATCGACGTTGTCGCCGAGGATATCTCAAAGCCAATAACTGAGACCGGCGGCGCGATAGTCGAGGTGAATACGGCGCCGGGTATCCGCATGCACTTATACCCCAGCGTCGGCAAGCCGCGCAACGTCGCCAAGGACATCGTCGACCTTTTGTTCCCGAAAGAGGAGGACTACAACTTCCCCATTGTTTCAGTTACGGGAACAAACGGCAAGACGACGACTGTGCGCCTTATCCATCATGTTCTGGGCCTTTGCGGCAAGACGGTCGGCATGACAAGCACAAGCGGAACCTATGTCGGGAACAAATGTATCTGCCGCGGCGACAATTCCGGGCCTATCAGCGCAAAGACTCTTCTGTCCAATAAGGAGATAGACGCGGCGGTACTTGAAACGGCACGAGGAGGCATTGTCCGCGGCGGGCTCGGATACGACCTTGCCGACGTCGGTGTCATAACCAACATAACCGGCGACCACATAGGGCTTGACGGCATTAACACCCTTGAGGATTTGGCATTCGTCAAGTCGTTGGTCGTCGAGGCGGTCAAGGAAAACGGCGCGGCGGTGCTCAACGCCGAAGACAGCATGACGCCGAAAATATTAAAGCGGGTCAAGGTGCGGCCGATTCTGTTCTATAAAGACGAGGAGCCGACACAGGTGACCCGGACCGTAGACTGCGTAAAGGTATTTACAAAAAACGGAACGATAAAGATTAAAGACGGGGCAAAGACTCTGGACGTAATAGATGTGAGCGATATCCCGATAACCTGCGGCGGCCTTATCGAATGTAATATTGAAAACAGCCTCGCCGCGGTATCGGCACTTTATGCGCTCGGCGTCCCGATTCCAGTTATCAGCGACGGCCTCAAAAGCTTTGATGACAATAAAGGCCGGTTCAACCTTTACAAGCTCAACGGTTTCCGCGTCATGCTTGACTATGGCCACAATCCGGCAGGGTACAGGCAGGTTATAAAAACATGCAAAAAGCTCGGCTATAACCGGATTATCGGCGTAATAGGCATGCCCGGCGACAGGCAGGACAGCGCCATGAGAACGGTGGGCGAGATGTGCGCAGAGGCGTTTACGAGAATAATAATTAAAGAGGACGAAGACCTGCGCGGCAGAAAAAGAGGCGAGGTCGCGGGCATATTCTATGACGCCATAATTAAGAAAGGCTTTGATAGGAATGCTGTCACTATAATTGAAAAAGAGTCAGACGCCCTCCGCGCCGCGGTCGAGGAGGCCAGAAGCGGCGACCTTATCGTAATGCTTTATGAAAAGCTCGAGCCGCTGCAGGAATACCTTGAATCGCTGGGCGCAAAAAATGCTTTCCCGCTGGCTGTGCAGGAGAAGAAAACATTTGAGTTATTAGCATGACATTGCAGCATAAAACAAAAAGCCGCGGCATATCTGCCGCGGCTTTTCTATTATCCGCTTTCGGTTTTTTTATAGTAAATTTGCTCCACTTTAATTATTTTAATTTGGCAGCCGCTTTAAGAAAACATGCGCCACCTCACAGTTGTTTCATTTTGCTGATTTAATTATGCGGTGAAATTTAATTTATTAATGCGAATTTAAAAGAGAAATACTAATAACGCCGTTTTTTTAAGATTTTTAAGATATTATTGTCATATTTAAAAAGATTATTGCGGGGGATAATATACAGCGGGAGGTAACTCCTATGTATTTTCTATTTTTTATCCTAATTGTTCTTGCATTATTTGTCCTTCTGATGTTTTATGTCCCGGCAGATATCAAAGCAAAGATCAATACCGACAACAACGTCTATGATGTATTTGTCCACTGGCTGTCGCCGGTATTCAAAGCAAAATTGGAAGTGGAAGACTACAAGCCGGTGCTTTCAATAAAGCTTTTTGACAAACAGGTGTATAAAAAAGCAATCAAACCCCGCAAAGGGCAAGGCAGGCGAAAGAATCTTTCGGTTTCAGATTATTATCACGCGCTCGTACTGAGCAATTCTTATGTCGACGCTCATTACGGGCTTAATAATCCTTTCGCTTTGGGCATTGCCAGCGGGATAGTGGGCCTTATAGGCTCCTATTTCGACATTGATATCAATCAGTCACCGGAGTTATTCCCTTTCAGCAACTATCTTATTGTCAATGCGGGGACACAGCTTAACATTGGCAAATCCTTGTTTAATCTTCTGAGAGCATACGCTGCAAACAAATACGCTGCAATTAAAAAATCCATGAGGAGCGATGAATATGGAACAGTTGAGTATGGCTGAAAGCGTCGACACTTTGTTTCGCAGTCTTGAATCTTTCACCCAAAAAGAGGGCGTTATCGGTAAACCTGTAACACAGGGCGATAAGACATTCCTTCCTGTAGTTTCTGTTACAGTCGGTTACGGCGGCGGCAATATGAGCATGAAAGGCCAGCAGACGAGCAGCACCTCTTCTCCGGCCGGAACTGGTTCCGGTGCCCTTGGGCTTGGTGCAAAGCTCAACACAGAGGCCGTTATCGTAATCGACAATCAGGATGTCTCTATGATGCCGATGAGCGCAGCGGGTGCAAGCCAGCTTATCGACAAGATCCCGCAGATAGTTTCAGGCATGAGCACAAGCAAGCAGGGCCAGCAAGGTCAGTCCGGACAATCTGGTCAGTCAGGTCAGTCCAGTCAATCCGGTCAGGCAAGCTCATATTCAAGTTCATCAATGTAAAAAATGCCGCCGGTTTAAAATCGGCGGCATTAATTATTGCCTAATTTCTTTCATATGCTTGTGCCTTGCAAATACAAGGCGCAGCCTTTGTATAATTATAACTACACACAACATAAAGACCGAGATAAGCGCCGTCATGCCGCCGGGGGCACACCCTTGATAATATGAGATGACAAGCCCGGCCATTATATCAATGACGCTGATTATAATAGAAGCCAAAAGCGTAGTCTTAAAGCCCTTTTTAAGCTGAAGCGCGGCGGCGACAGGGAGCGCTGTCATTGACGACAGAACAAGGACACCGACAATTCTTATTGAAACTGAAATAGCCGCGGCAACGAGGATTGAAAAAATGTAGTTTATGATTTTTACTTTAACCCCGGCGATTTTCGCTCCGTCCTCGTCAAAAGCGATATAAATAAGCTGGTTATAGAGCAGTATGAGCGTCAGAACGAAGATAGCACTTAAGATAATAACGGTAACAAGGTCGCTTTTGGACACGGTGAGTATGCTGCCGAACATAAAGGCGTTTATATCGGTGTGAACGGAGCCGGAGCTCATTATCGTAATCGCTGTGCCGACGCTGAGCGAAAGCACGATTGTCAGGATAAGGTCGGTGTATTTTTTAAAATAAGCGCGCAGAAACTCGATCAAGGCGCCGCAGAAGGAGGTAAAGACAAAAGCGCCGAGGATAGGGCTGGTGTTGAACAGCAGCCCGCCCGCAATGCCCGCAAGGGAAGAGTGGGCGAGAGTATCGCCGATCATTGAATTGCGCCGCAGCACAAGGAAAATGCCTATGCAGGGGCACAGTATAGATATAAACAGCGAAACGACAAATGCGTTTTGCATGAAAGCGTATCTAAGCATTGAATTCCTCCGAAAAATCTATTTATTTTTCGCCGTTTAAGAACTCTTCGGCGTAGGTTTCAGGCGAACAAACATGGGCGTGACCATTTGAGATATGGTATATAATCGTCGAGTTTTTGACGGCGGCTTCAAGGTTGTGTTCGACTGAAACAACGGTTATGCCGTCCTCGCGGTTGAGCTTCTTTATCAGGGCGTAGATTTCGCGCTGGCTTTTTAGATCTATGCCGGTTGAAGGCTCGTCGAGCACCAGCAGGTCAGGGTCGCCTAAGAGGGCGCGGGCTATCAGTATCTTTTGAAGCTGCCCGCCCGACAGCGTCCCGATCAGCGCGTTCTCGTAATCTTCCATCTGTACGCGGCAAAGGATTTTGTGCGTTGCGTTTTTGTCCTTGACTTTCAACACCGCCCGGGCGCAGTTCATTACTTCCCGGACGGTAATAGGGAACTGCGGATTGAACCAGTCGGATTTCTGGGCTACATACCCGGTTCTTTTGGCATTGTTCTCAATGCTGCCGCCCACCGGCTTCAAAAGCCCGAGGATGAGCTTTACAAGCGTACTTTTCCCGCTGCCGTTATCGCCGAGAATCGAAACATATTCGCCGCGTTTTATCTCTAATGAAAGCCCGTTCAGAAGAAAAGGCGGCGCTCCGTTATACGAATAACTGAGGTTATTTATCTTAATCATGCAATACTCCCGAAAACATTTGTATATTTAATGCTTTGGCAAATGAGCCTTTTATAATCAGATAAAACATCAAGTCAAAAAGGTGATATCACTTAAAAGCCCTTAAAATTTTGGAATAATTGTTAATATAGTTATTATACACGCAAATAGGAATCATTTGCAACTGGGAATAAAAAATTGCCGCAGAAGATAAACTTTTGCGGCAACTTGAGTGTTTATTATAACCAGGTTTATTTTTGCGGGAAAAGCTTGTCTTTAAAGCGGTCTACCACATACATGAACGGGTAACCACCGATAAGACATACAACGGCCTCGCCCAAAGCCACATAAAGCATAGTGGGAACAAGGGGCGCATTGGTTAAAAAGTACAGCTCCAAGCCTACAATAACCGCGTTGCAGATAATCGGCGGAAACGGCACCAAGTATTTGGGCATAATCCGCGACAGCAGTGAGGCGATAAGCGTTGCCGATGTACCGACGAGGATGTCGATAGGCCCGAGGGGGCTTCCGATATTTGAGAGCAGACATCCGACGACAAGGCCGGGAATTGCGGCAGGCGTAAAGTACGGCAGCACCGTCAGAATCTCGGCGATACGGAACTGCACAGCGCCATAGCTCATAAATGCAAAGGCATAGGTCAAAGCCGCGTAAAGCGCTGCGATTACAGCAGCGGTGGTTATAAATCTTACTTTTTTCAAGGCTCTTACTCCTTTTTGAGGACAGAATCAGAACCACCGCTGTACGATAAACTCAGCGCAATAAAAATGGTGCTTGAAAATTCAAGCACCATCCAAAACTGCCGTAAACCGGATTCGATTTACGACAGTCAAATCCCGTAGTTTTGTTTAAGGACAGGATGGTTTCGAACTGTCCTATTCAATTTTAGTTTATGTACCTTTGAGAAGATTATCACAAAGCACAAAAAATGTCAAGCGGTGTCATTTAACCGCCCGTTTTCATCAGCCCGTACTTTGTTTTTACCCTGTTTAAGATTTTGAGCCAGGGTTTTGCCAGCAAGAACAGGAAAACGACTGTAGAAACCGCGTGAGTCAGGTCAAAATAGAAGCTTGCGGCAAAGGTCAGGAAAAACGATTTCAAATTAATCGGATTGACAAATCCGAGAACCTGCCATAAATCCATTATCCAACCGTAGATAAACGCGCTGAAAAAGCCGTAGACGCAGATAAGGGCTGTATTCTTAAACGATTTTTTAAAAATCCCCGCAAAAGCGCCCATGATACCCCACGCGAACATCTGCCATGGGGTAAACGGCCCCTGGCCGAAAAATATATTTGAAGCGAGCGCCGCCGTCGCCCCGGTGACAAATCCGGCTTGAGGCCCGAAAGCAGCGCCGGTGATAATTACGATAGCGGAAGTGGGCTTTACGTTAGG
>ENA-UPSB01004013-UPSB01004013.1-bioreactor-metagenome-genome-assembly--contig:-NODE-4013-length-10465-cov-4.139385_pt1 | contig 10465 bp, 8 predicted proteins | sample MGYA00238182_ERZ773286 | MGnify/ENA primary metagenome ERZ773286 (study PRJEB29026, sample SAMN07631240) | bioreactor metagenome | isolation source: Switchgrass digestor | place: USA: Dartmouth... | reverse complement strand
GAACCCGTCGCGGGCCTCCAGCACCGGGGACTGGCGGTTCAGCCCGTCCACGTTCCAGCTCAGCGTGTTGGCGAACAGCACCGCCACCTCGTCGTCCAGATTGTGAGCGGTGAGGAGCACATCGTACCCGCCATCCCGGGCGGCCTGGTTCATGATGTGGCGTTTGGCCATGCCGCAGGCGGAGCAGGGCTTGGAACGGCTGCGGTGGCGCAGGCGGGCCAGTTCCGGCACGGTCTGGCCGAAGGACTGCTTCACGTTGACCACCTGCAGCGACAGGCCGCGCTCTTCGGCGAAGGTCCGGCAGTACTGCTCGGATTCGTTGGAGTAATGCTCTTCGCCGTCGATGCCCAGGTTGATGTACATGCCGTCCACACTGTAACCGAGCCGCCAGAGCACGTCCCACAGCGCCAGCGAGTCCTTGCCGCCGGAGACGGCCAGCAGCAGGCGGTCAGCGAGGGTGAACATGTGATAGCGCTCGATGGTGCGCTGGGTCTGCTCGACAAACCACTCCAGATAGTGGTCCCGGCAGAACATCAACCGGTGCTGGCGCATGCGGATCGCCGCGCGCTGGTCGCATTTCTGGCAGAACATGGTGGACATGGCTACCCTCCTGAAATGACGGGCACCAGCTTGACTACCTCTCCGTTGCGCAGCGGCTCATTTTCGTTCAGCATTTCCCCGTCACGTACCACCAGATGAGATTCGGGGGACAGGCCCAGCTGTTCGAGCGCCTGCTTTACCGTCAGCGTGCCTTCCAGCTGGAACTGCTGTTTTCTCAAGATCAGGGTGATCGGCATGACCCCTCCTTTCATCCTTGTTTGTTTACCATTAAACCCCAAATTGGGGAAATAACCCTGTTTCCGGCTTCCGCGGACTGCTTCAGTGCAGCCCATCCTGAACGCACAGCAGCCAGTCACGGGCCAGGCCGGCTGGCTCGCTGGCGCTGAGGGCCAGAACCGGGAAATCCAGCACGGCCGGGTCCGGCAGGTCCGTCAGCTCCAGCTCGGCGGTCCGGTCACCGATCATGCGGGCGGGCAGAAAGCCCAGCGCCCTGGCATCAGCGGCCACGGCTTCGAGCATGGCGCTGGTCGAGGGAACCAGGATGGTTTCCGGCAGCAGGCGTGTATCCGGGAACAGCGCGGCTTCGATTTGCCCGGCCAGCGGGTCTTCCGGAGGGTAGGCATACGGCTGGATGGTGGCGTCCGGGCGCAGGCACTCGATGCATTTTGTCGAGTCCAGCTCCTCCCAGTAGAGGATTCGCCCGGCCAGAACGCGCTGGAACTCTTCCAGCGGCAGCTGGCGAATGGTGTTATTCCGTGAGACCACCGCTGCCAGCCGTTCAACCCCGATTTGTGCGACAAAGGGCAGGTCTGTACCGGCCTGACCCCAGCGGAGCTCAATCCCGCCTTCTTCGACAGCGTTCTCGGACAGGATCACAGCGAGCTGCGGCTGCTGCGCGGCGCAGGCGCTCACCAGCGGCTCCAGCCAGCCTGCGGAGTGGTCCAGGCGCACCGGCAGGGTCACCTGGGTGGGGGCGGGTGTGGTCACCACGGCGCCGCCTGCCGGCTGGCAGGCGGCCAGCAGCAGGCCGGCGGCCAGAGCAAGGATCATGAAGCGCTTAAACATAGGCCACGATCAGGTTCAGGATGCCAAAGGCCACGCAGTAGACGGAGAAAACCGTCAGCGGGTGGCGCACCAGGTAGCGCAGCAGCCAGTGAATCGAAAAGAACCCGACCACCGCCGCAGCAATGAAGCCGGCCGCCAGCACGGGCAGGAACCCTGACAGGTCTGGCACTTCGAGCAGGTCTGTAATACTGACCAGACCGGCTCCCAGCATCACCGGGATGGACATCAGGAAGGAGAACCGGCCCGCAGCCGGGCGCTCCAGATCGCGGGTCATCCCGCCGGCGATGGTCGAGCCGGAGCGCGACACGCCCGGGAAGAGGGCCAGCACCTGAAACAGGCCGATCACCAGCGCATCTTTCATGTTCATCTCGCTCATCCCCCGGCTGCGCTTGCCGATGCGCTCCGCCGCCACCAGCATGCTGGCGGTGACGAACAGGAACAGGGAGGTTGCCACAGGGCTCTGGAAGACCGATTCCACCGCATCTTTGATCAGCAGCCCGGCCAGCACCGCCGGTATGGAGGCCAGGACCAGCAGCCATCCCAGGCGGGCGCCTTCCGATGCGAACGGTTTACGGTCCTTCAGCCCGGTCAGAACGTCGCGCACGATCTTGAACAGGTCTTTGCGGAAGTAAACGATGACCGCAAGCAGGGTCCCCAGCTGCACCAGCACACCGAAGGGGAAGACCTGCTCCTCGGGGAAGCTCCAGCCAAGCAGAGAGGGGACCAGCACCAGGTGTGCGGAACTGGAGATGGGGAGAAACTCGGTCAAACCCTGTACGATGCCCAGGACGATGGATTGGAAGAAGCTCATAGGGTCCTCTCGTACTGCTCCAGGAAAGCGTCAGCGTAGGCATCGAACCTGCCTTCCAGGATGGCCTGGCGGGACTGGCGCGCAATTTCCAGCAGTGTGTAAAGGTTGTGGATGGAGATCAGCGTGGCGGCGAGCATCTCTTTGGCCACGATCAGGTGGCGCAGGTAAGCCCGGGTGAACTTCTGGCAGGTGTAGCAGCCGCAGCCCTCGACGATGGGGTTGTGGTCGCGGGCGAAAACCTGGTTCATCAGGTTGAGGCGGCCTGTCGGGGTCATGGCGGCGTGATGGCGGGCCAGGCGGGTGGGCAACACGCAGTCGAAGATGTCCACGCCGCGGCGGATGCCGTTGATCAGGTCCTCCGGCGAGCCGACGCCCATCAGGTAGCGCGGCTTGTCCTCCGGCAGCACGGCGTTAACTACCTCGAGCATCTGGTTCATCTCGGCCTTGGTCTCGCCGACCGACAGCCCGCCGATGGCATGCCCGGGGAAGCCCAGCGAGGCGATGAACTCCGCCGAGCGCTCGCGCAGGTCGGGGAATACGCCGCCCTGCACGATGCCGAACAGTGCCTGGTCCGGCCGGGTTTTGGCCTTCAGGCAGCGCTCCGCCCAGGCGTGAGTGCGGGCCATGGCCTTTTCCGAATACTCGCGATCGTAGGGAGAAGAGCACTCGTCAAAGGCCATGATGATATCGGCTCCTAGCTTCTCCTGGATCTCGATCGACTTCTCCGGGGTGAAGCGGTGTGTAGAGCCGTCAATATGGCTCTTGAAGGTCACCCCGTCGTCGTCGATCTTGCGCATATCGGTCAGGGAGAAGACCTGAAACCCGCCCGAGTCGGTCAGCATGGGGCGGTGCCACTGCATGAACTCGTGCAGCCCGCCCATTTCACTTACCAGATCGGCGCCCGGGCGCAGGTAGAGGTGGTAGGTGTTGGACAGGACCAGCTGAGCGCCGATTTCCTCCAGCTGGGCCGGGGTGACGGCTTTCACCGTCGCCTGGGTGCCCACCGGGGCGAACACCGGCGTGAGCAGGTCACCGTGCGGGGTGGAAAAAACGCCCGCCCGGGCCTGACCGTCTTTCTTGAGCAGTTGATAGCGAAAAAGGTTGTCTGTCATGTTCTAGAAACCCCAGAATACCACTAATCCGGCAAGAATCAAAGCGATTACGATCAGGGTGAGCGGCGCGCCCACCCGCAGGAAGTCTTTGACCGTGTACCCGCCCGCGCTGACCACCAGCAGGTTGGAGGGATGGCTGAACGGCGTGAGGAAGGTCAGGGAGCAGCCCAGGGCCACCGCCATGCCCATGCCGCGAGGGTCGATGCCCAGCGCTTCGGCGGCGGAAATGGCCACCGGGGCCAGAATGAGTGAGGCGATCTGCCCGCCCATGAACTGGACAACGGCCAGGCAGGTCAGCAGGAAGACCAGCGCCACCAGCAGCGGGCTGGCCCCGCCGATCAGGCTCATCAGTGTGGTCACCGCCTGGTCGGCCAGCCCGGTGGTGCGGATGGCGATGCTCAGCGGCCACATGCCGGCCAGCAGGAAAACCACCCGCCACTCGACCCCGCGATAGGCCTCGTTCATGCTCAGCGAGCGGACCAGCAGCAGCAGGACTGCCCCGAAGAAAACTGCCTGGGCGACCGGGATCAATCTCGTGGCGGCGACGATCAGGGTGACCAGGGTGATGAGCAGGGTGATGGTGGTCTTGCCCGGGTTGAGCACCGCGTCCGGGTCTTCCTCCAGCAGGATCAGGTCTGGCTCGTTGTGGTGCAGGGCATGGACGCTCCCGGCGCGGCCCTGCACCAGAAGCGCATCGCCGAATTCGAGCGGCAGGTCGGCGATGCCGGAGTGAATGGGCTTGCCTTCGCGCCAGATGGCCAGCACGTTGATGCTGTGCTTCTCGCGGAAGCGCAGGTCCCGCAAGGTGCGCCCGATGATGGAGGCATGCGGCGCGACCACCACTTCCGCCAGCACCACAGTCTCGTCGATGAACTGCGGGATCTGCCCGGAGCTGTCGTCCACGACCAGTTTGAGCGCCGCAAGCCGCTCCGGATCAGGCTCGCCGTGAACGACCACCCGGTCACCCGGATGGATATAGGCGGTGCCCCGCGGGGCCAGGTGAGTGGTGCCGTTGCTGACCAGGCCGACCACCATCAGTCCGGTGCGGGTGCTCCATTCCCCCTCCGCCAGGCTGCGGTTGGCCAGCGGGCTGTCCGGCAGCACGCGGACCACGTTGAGCTGCCGGGTGAGCTGGTAGAGCGTCGCCAGGCGGGTGCCCAGACGCTGGGTCGCCTTTTCCGGCTCCGAGGTCCGTTCTTCGCGCAGCAGCCGCCGGCCGATCGTCATCAGGTAGAGTGTTCCTGCCAGCACCAGCATCCCGCCGATGGGCAGGAAATCCAGCAGGCTGTAGGGCTGGTAGCCGGCTTCGAGCAGCGAGGCGCTGACGACGATGTTGGCTGTGGTCAGCAGGGTGGCCATGCCCCCCAGCGTGGTGCCGTAGGCCTGCGGAAGCAGCAGTTTGTAAGGCCGGATCTGCCACTTGCGTGAAAGCGCCATGACCGCCGGCATAAGCACACCGACCGCCGCGATATTCACCATGAAAAGCGACAGAACGGCCGCCGCCAGAATGGTGATGAGAACCAGCCGGGTTTCGTTTCCCTTTGCGAACCAGTCGAGCACCCGGGAGAGCAGCAGGCTGACACCGGTCTGGCGCAGCGCCACGGAGATAATGGTGATGCTCAGGGTGGTGATGACCACCGAGCCGCTGAAGCCGGAAAAGATCTCGTCCGGCCCGACAATGCCGGTCAGCCCGAGCACTGACAATACGAGCAAGGCCACCAGATCAGCCCGCAGGCGCTCGGTGATCAGAATGATCCCGGCTGCCAGAATCAAAAGCAGGGTTACAATTGCTTCAGGACTCATTGGTAGAGGGATTATAGCCTAGAATACCCTCCCGGTCCTGTCAGACCAATCCTTGTAAAACAGGATTACCGGCTTTATACTTGGCGTGATGTCCGGACCCATACACACAAACTGGCTCGAAGTCGACCTGGGTGCCATTAGAAGTAATTACCGGCGGCTGCAAGAGATTAGCGGCCGCCCGGTTATGCCGGTTATTAAAGCCAACGCCTACGGGCACGGGATTGTGCCGGTAGCCAAGGTGCTGGAGAAGGAAGGAGCCGAATGGTTCGGCGTCGCCCGGATTGAAGAGGCCCTCCAGCTGAGGCAGGCGGGTATTTCGGGGCGCATTCTGGTGCTGGGGTCAACCCAGATGGAGCTGGCCGGCCTTGCTGCGCAGGAGCACATCTCGCTGACGGTCTATTCGCCTGAAAATGCCTTCGGTCTGGCCCAGGCGGCGGCCGCCAGCGGTCATAACCTGTGCGTCCACGTCAAGGTGGACACGGGAATGGGGCGGCTGGGAATTACCCCGGGGGAGACCCTGGAAATGTTCCGCCAGCTGTCCTGCCTGCCCTCGCTCACCGTCGAAGGCATGTTCACGCATTTCGCCCGGGCGGATGAGCCTGATGTTCCCCTGACATTGGAGCAAATCAGCCGCTTTGACGAAGCCCTGGAGGCCGTCCGGGCGGCGGGCTACCAGCCCGGCTTTGTGCACGCCAGCAATTCGGCCGGAGTGATCAACTTCCCCCAGGCCCGCTACGATATGTCGCGCTGCGGCATTGCCCTGTACGGGCTGGAGCCTGGACCGCAGACCCCGCTGCCGGAAGGTTTCCGCCCTGCGCTGGCCTGGAAGACCACGCTTGCTTCCATCCGCAAGATGCCCGCCTTCGCGGGGATCAGCTACGGCCACCGCTACGTCACCAGACAGCCCGAGCGGATCGGTACCCTGGCGGTCGGCTACGCGGACGGTTTCCGACGTCAGGCGGGGAACTCGGTGCTCATCCGGGGGAAGAAAGCCCCGGTGGTGGGCACCATCTGCATGGATCAGTGTATGATTAGCCTTGAGGGTATCCCCGAGGCGCAGGTGGGGGACGAGGTCGTACTGATCGGGCAGCAGTCGGACAGCGCCGTCCGCGCCGAGGAGATGGCAGCGCTGTGGAATACCATCAACTACGAAGTGGTTAGCGGCATCACCGCCCGGGTCCCGCGTATTTATATAGAGTAGACTTAGCGGAAAGGCTGAAGTGCCCCATGCCGGTGTCAATGAAAAAGAAATGGGTGATTGCTCCGCCCATTCCTGAGCAGGTCATTCAGGAGCTGCGCGATTATCCGCCCCTGCTGCGGCAGCTGCTGTACAACCGCGGGATCACGGATGCAGCCAGCGCGCGGGATTTTATGGATGCGGCGCCTTCGCGGTATGATCCGTTCCTGCTGTGCGACATGGAGGTGGCCGTCGAGCGCCTGCTGCAGGCGGTGGACCGGCAGGAGAAGATCGCCGTGTACGGCGACTACGATGTGGACGGGGTGACCTCCACAGTTCTGCTGGTTCAGGTGCTGCGCCGGCTGGGAGCCAATGTGCGCGAGTACATCCCCAACCGGTTTGATGAGGGCTACGGTCTCAACCGAGAGGCGATCTCGCACCTGGCCGAGATGGGGGTGCGCCTGGTGGTCACCGTGGACTGCGGCATCCGCTCGCCGGAGGAGGTGGAGCATGCCCACTCGCTCGGCGTGGACGTGATCATCTCGGATCACCACCACCCGCAGGAGACGCTGCCTGCCGCGCTGGCGGTGGTGTGTCACCGCCGGCCGGACAACACCTACCCGGACACCAATCTGGCCGGGGTGGGGCTGGCCTACAAGATCGCGCAGGCGCTGCTTTCCCGGCGGCCGGTGCCCGGCGTGGAGGCGGAGGACTGGCTGGACCTGGTCGCTCTGGGCACGGTGGCCGACCTGGTTCCTCTGACCGGCGAGAACCGCAAGCTGGTCCGGGCAGGGCTGAACCGCATGCGGCTGGGGTACCGGCAGGGGCTGGTCTCGCTGGCGCAGGCGGCTGGAGTCAGCCTGCCGCGGGTGACAGCCAATGAAATTGCCTATTACCTGGGGCCGCGGCTGAACGCTGCCGGCCGGCTGGAATCCGCGCTGGCGGCCTTTGAACTGCTCAACAGCGACGATGTCTTCCAGACAGGCATGCTGGCCCAGAGGCTGGACGACCAGAACCGGGAGCGGCAGAAGCTGACCCTGCAGACGCAGGTTCAGGCGGAAGCGCTTGCCCGTGAAACCGGGCTGGAGAACATACTGTTCGCCGTCCATCCGGATTTCAATTCCGGCATTGTCGGGCTGGCAGCGTCGAAGCTGGTGGAAACACATTACCGCCCGGCCGTGGTGGGCCAGATGGGCGAGGAGTTCACCCGGGCATCCTGCCGCAGCATCCCCGAGTTTCACATCACCGAAGCGCTGGATGCCTGCCGGGACCTGCTGGTGCGGCACGGCGGGCATGCCATGGCGGCCGGGTTCACGGTGCGCAATGAAAACCTGCCGGAGCTGATCCGCTGCCTGCGAGAAATCACCAACCAGGCGCTGGGCGAGCGAGACTTGTGCCCGACCATCCGAGCGGACGCGGAATTACGCCTGAGCGAACCGATGGCCAGCCTGATGCCCATGCTGGACCTGCTGCAGCCGTTCGGGCAGGGCAACCCCGAGCCGCAGTTCATCTCGCGCGACCTGCGCATAATCCGGGCCAAACCGGTAGGGTCGGAGGGACAGCACCTGCGGCTGACCGTGGCGGATAAGCATGTGTTCTTTGACGCCATCGCGTTCCGCCAGGGGGAGTGGGCCAGCCGCCTGCCCGAGCGCGTTGACCTGGTCTATCAGTTCGAGCGCAACGTGTGGAACGGGCGCGAAACGCTGCAGCTCAACGTTAAAGACATCAAGCCCGCCGGAGAGCCGGACTGAAGCCGGATCCTGCCAGACCGGCAGCATCGGGCAGGCTGACCTTGCGTATAGACGATGCCCTTCCTCGAGGGTGATTTTTCGTTTTCGGGGACTGGGCATGCTATAATTTGACCCATCACCAGGAAGGATTACATCGAGGGCAGGCATGAACAGCATACTCCACTCCGCTGAGTCGTTTCAGAAACCCGGGGGCGAGGAATCATTCGTACCACCGCCGGTAACCCGGGTGGAAGACACCGGGCTTGGCGCCCTGTGGCTTCAGGATCTGATCCTGAAGATTATGTATTTCCAGGGATACATGAGTGGGTTCAAAGTGGCTGACGAGATTGCGCTGCCGTTTACCGGCGTGGTGGACCAGCTGCTGGATCAGCTGAAGAGGGAAAAACTGGTCGAGGTGCGCTCCTCGCAGATGGGTCTGGGGGATGGGGCGTACATGTACGCGATCACCGCGGCGGGCATTTCGCGCGCGCGAGAAGCGCTGGAGCGCAACCAGTATGCCGGTCCTGCGCCGGTGCCGCTGCAGACCTACAACAAGGCTATCCTGGCCCAAAAGCGCGGGCGCGTCACGGTGACCAACCAGACCCTGCGTCAGGCCCTGAACGGGCTGGTGCTCTCGGAGTCAGCGCTGCAGCGGATCGGCCCGGCGGTGCATTCCGGCACCTCCATTTTCCTGTACGGCCCGTCGGGGAACGGCAAGACCAGCGTTGCCCGGGCGATTGGTTCGCTGACCAAAAGCCAGGGGATGTACATCCCCTACGCGCTGTACCTGGACGGGCAGGTCATCAAGCTGTTTGACTCGGTCAACCACCGCATCGCCGAAGAGCCGGGCAGCAAGGGCGGCCTTGGAGCGCCGCGCCGCGACAACCGCTGGGTGTACATCCAGCGGCCCTTCGTGGTCACCGGCGGTGAGCTGACCATGGCCGGGCTGGATCTGGTTTTTGACGACACGCTCAAGTATTACGAAGCGCCTTTTCAGGTGAAGGCCAACGGCGGTGTGCTGCTGATCGACGACTTCGGCCGCCAGCAGGTGCGCCCGCGTGACCTGCTCAACCGCTGGATTGTGCCGCTGGAAAACCGCGTCGACTACCTCACGCTGCACAACGGGCGCAAGTTTGAGATCCCCTTTGAGGTGCTGGTGATCTTCTCCACCAACCTGCCACCCAAGGAGCTGGTGGATGAGGCCTTCTTGCGCCGCCTGCGCCACAAGGTGGAAATCGCCGACCCGACCTTCGATGAGTACCGCGAGATCTTCCGCCGGGTTGCGGAGCAAAAAGGCGTTGCGTATAATGATAATGGACTGGCATACCTGCTTCAAGAATATTATGTAAAACGCGACCGCCGCCTGCGCGCATCACATCCCAGAGACCTTTGCGATCAAATTATTGATATCGCCCAGTTTTTCAACACCGAACCGGTGATGAGCCGCGAGTTGATCGATCGCGCTGCTGAATCTTATTTTGTAGAATTATGAACTTGCTGTATGAGCTGCCCCAACCTGTGATTTTTGCTCACCGCGGTTCCTCCGCCTATGCGCCGGAGAACACCCTGGCCGCTTTTCGCAAAGCGGCTGAGCAGGGGGCGGACGCGATCGAGCTGGATGTGAAGCTGAGCCTGGACGGGGAAGTGATGGTCATGCACGACCCCACGGTCGACCGCACCACCGACGGCAAAGGGGCAGTCAACTCGCTCAGCCTGGCGGACCTGAAAACCCTTGATGCCGGTTCGCATTTCGATATCGAGTTCATGGGCGAGCCCGTTCCCACCCTGGATGAGGTTCTGGAAGAGGTGGGGCGGCAGCTATTTATCAACATTGAGCTGACCAATTACACCTCGCCGCGGGATGAGCTGCCCGATAAAGCGCTTGAGCTGGTCATGAAGCACGACCTGCTGGACCGGGTTCTGTTTTCTTCTTTTCACCCCATGAACCTGTACCGCATCCGCCGGCTGAACCCCGACGCGCTTGTCGCCCTGCTGGCGCTTCCGGGCAAGGCGGGCCGGCTGGCACGCGGCTGGGTCGGCCGCCTGTTTTCGCCGAAAATCCTGCACCCGAATGTCGATGATGTGGGCGGGGAACTGCTGCGCCGGGAGAAAGCCCGCAGCCGCCGCGTGCATGTGTGGACGGTCAACGACCTCCAGGATATCCGGCGGCTGGCCGACGCAGGGGCCAACGGCATCATCACGGACG
>ENA-UPSB01004002-UPSB01004002.1-bioreactor-metagenome-genome-assembly--contig:-NODE-4002-length-10496-cov-4.832870_pt1 | contig 10496 bp, 11 predicted proteins | sample MGYA00238182_ERZ773286 | MGnify/ENA primary metagenome ERZ773286 (study PRJEB29026, sample SAMN07631240) | bioreactor metagenome | isolation source: Switchgrass digestor | place: USA: Dartmouth... | reverse complement strand
CCGACTCCAATCAGGATAAGTATCGTTATTATGCCTGCCACAGCCAAAGACCGATAGCCTTGAGTTAACATTCCGGCGCCAAATATTGTGCCGATTGCTATTAAAGTGGGAAAACGTCCATTACACGGAACGAAATTGTTTGTTAACACGGCAATTAACTTTTCTCTTGGCGAATCAATTATTCTGCAGGATACAACACCGGCCGCATTGCAACCAAAACCCATACACATAGTAAGACTTTGTTTGCCACAGGCTTTTGCCTTTTTGAAAAGGCTATCCAGGTTGAAGGCTACTCGAGGTAAATATCCAAGATCTTCAAGGATGGTAAACAAAGGGAAAAAAATAGCCATCGGAGGCAACATCACAGAAACTACCCAAGCCACGGTCCGATAGAGCCCCAGAACTAAAACCCCATGAAGCCAAGCTGGAGCATTTATTGCCGCAAACCAATTGGTCAGTATATCCTGAAAACTAAAAAATAATGTAGAGAGAAGTGCAGAAGGAGTATTGGCTCCTTCTATGGTAATCCAGAAAACTAAAGCCAATAATCCCAACATAATTGGATAGCCAAATATTTTGGAAGTAACTATATTGTCTATTTTATCCGTATAAGATTTTATGCCGGAAGCATTTTTTAGAACCCTTTGCGCTATATTTTCTGCATTTTTGAAAACATCAGAAACAATTTTGTCATTATAACTTTTGTTAGCCGCACGTATTTGTTCTGCTTCTTTAAGTAGCTCTTTCAAAGCTATTTTTTTGGTTATAGAGATCATAAAGCAAGTTCAACCTCCAGGACAGATCTTTGGCTGTAATACTCCTCCAGATAAAAGAATATTTTTGTGAGAAACTTTTCATCACTGTCCAACAAACGAAGAGCCAGCCAGCGAGGAGTAAATAACCCATTGGTGTCTAAATTCTTTATATGAGGGAGGAGCCGGTTCACTGCTTGTTCCACTTCGTTAGAATAGCGAACCCTGTAAGGGGTAGGTTTTATTTCTCCAACAGCAAGTTTATAGATTTTGTCTTTTAGTTCGCTTAAGCCTATTCCATGGCGAGCGGCTGCTGGAACGATCGGTACACCCAATTCTGCTTCCAGCGCGGGAAAATCAATAATTATTTTCTTTTTCTTGGCTTCATCAACTAAATTGATACATATTACTATGTTTGAAGTAACTTCCATTATTTGCAAAGTCAGATTAAGATTCCTTTCCAGCGAAGTTGCGTCTATAACAATTACAGTTACGTCGGGCCGGCCAAAGCATAGAAAATCTCTGGCAATTTCTTCTTCAGTTGTATGGGCGAAAAGGGAATATGTACCGGGTAGATCGATTAACAAAAAATCCATGTTATTTACTGAGAAACTTCCTTGAGCATTATTTACAGTTTTTCCCGGCCAATTCCCGGTATGTTGTCGTAAACCTGTTAAAGCATTAAAGACAGTACTTTTGCCAACATTAGGGTTTCCTGCTAAAGCAACGATTGGTTGATTGGGTTTTGCTAAAATGCCGAAATGTTCGCGTAATAATTCATGGTGATAATTTTTATGCATCATTGTTCCTCCTGTTAAATTGGGTAGACATTAATTAAATTACTGTCCTCTTTTCTTAAAGCAATTGTTGTTCCTCTAACTGTATAAGCTATCGGGTCACCGGATGGCCCGCGGCGAACACACTGAATTTTTGTGCCCGGAATTATTCCGAGATCGAAGATTCTCCGGCGTAAAGTTCCGCTTAATTCGATGTCAGCTATTTCACAAATTTTCCCGACGGAGATTTCCGATAGGGGAATTTTCTTGTATGTGCTGCCCATTTTTTTCCCTCCAAAAAGATTTTTATCTTTTTATTAACGATCTGTTAGCCTTGGCTAACATTTATAAAATATAATCTGAAATATCATATTTTTTAAAAAAAGATTTTGATACTAACTCAAATGAGGCAAATATTGGATAATACATAAACTCATAAAATAAGAGAAAACTATAATTGTTTAAAAATATTTTTTACTGGATCGGGGGTATATGCGTTGTTAGTTAGAGAGATTATGTCTACTGATGTGAGCTTTGTAGACGTTAGCGTAAAAGTTCCGGAAATAGCGAAAATAATGAAGCAAAATGATATTGGAGCAGTGCCGGTGCTTCAGAACGGCAATCTTGTCGGTATAATTACTGACAGGGATATTGTGGTTAGAGTCTTAGCAGATAATAAAGATGTGAATACGACTACAGCTGAACAAATTATGACAGTGGACCCGGTTAGTATAGAGGATAATAGCGATGTCGATAGAGCAACTGAATTAATGGGAGAATACCAAATTAAGCGCCTGCCTGTAATGCGTAATGGCAAGTTGGTTGGTATGTTATCCCTTGGAGATATAGCGATCGAAAACATTCATATAGACGAAGCCGGTGAAGCTTTAAGCGGTATATCACAAGGAATAAGACACTAAAAGGGAAAAGCAAAAGTGCTGAGTTGTCAGCACTTTTTTCTTGATGTTCTTAAACCTACCTTTTATTATTAATATTAAATAATCGAAATTTACGAATATGGAGGAACGATAATGATTAAAGTTGGGGCTAAAGGGAAAGCGGAGAATATTGTAAACACCTCAAATACGGCAAAGAGCGTTGCCAGTGGTACTCTAGAAGTTTTTTCCACACCTATGATGATAGCACTGATGGAGAACGCAGCAATTAACGCTATTGAACTTCCAGAAGAGCAAAGCAGTGTCGGTACTTCTATTGATATAAAACATATTGCAGCAACTCCTGTAGGAATGAAAGTTTGGGCAGAGGCTGAAGTAGTTGAGGTTGAGGGACGTAAAATTGTTTTTAAAGTTGAAGCTTATGACGAAGTAGAAAAAATAGGTGAAGGAAGGCATGAAAGGTATATTATTGACATTAAAAAATTTCTAACCAAAGCAAACTCTAAATTAGGGAAATAGGTTATGGAAAGTTACAATACAATTGTTCAGGAAGTTTCAGCGGAACAAACAATTGAAAAATCGAGATTTATTGCCCATATTTCTCCTGTAGCTAACCTTGACGAAGTTGAGCAACATATGAAAAAGGTAAGGCAAATTTTTCCTAATGCCCGGCATTATGTCTATGCTTACAGACTATATAACGGATATATTGAAAAATGCTCAGATGATGGTGAACCCCAGGGAACGGGCGGTCGACCCGTATTGGATATTCTTCAGCATTGTCAGTTATGGGATGTCCAGATTATAGTAGTACGCTATTTTGGCGGAATATTGCTAGGTACGGGCGGTTTGACAAGAGCTTATGGGCGCACTGCTCGTCTTGCTGTTGATAATTCCACCATAACTCGCATGATTCCTCATGTTATTTATAATTTAAAAATTCCCTATCAATGGTTTGAGCAAACGAAATATTGGTTCAGTCAAAAAGGCTGGGAGTGGACTAATGAACAGTTTACGGATATTGTAAACATAGACCTTTATGTTCCAGAAAAAGATTTTTCAAGTTTTGAAAAATGGATAGACGAAGTAACCAATAAGCAGATATTGTGGCAGAAAGTCGGTAGTGTTTTTAAAAAAGAATTTCGGAGTTGAAATAGTAATATAATAAAATCTTTTATGCTGTATATTAAATACTTTTTGAACAAAAATTATTTATGGTTACTCCTTTCAGTATTTATAAAGATATATGAATTAACTTAAGGTGAAATTAAATGAAGGTTAAGCTTACGGTTTTCGATATTGATGGGACTTTGGCACCTACTGAAAAATGTATCCCTGAAACAGTAAGCAGAAGGCTGAGGATTTTGGAAGATAAAGGGCTTAAAATAGTGTTGATATCCGGAAGAACTGCATCTTATCTTGCCGGGTTGGCTCGAGGGATGGGGATAAGAAAGCCGTTGGTTGCTGGTGAAAATGGGGGAGTTATTTTTGACCCTGTGAACTTTTGGGAGAGAAGACTTGATTCTATACATCCCAAAGTTGTAACTGAAATCCAGAAAATACTATTTCAAGAATTTGGAGAAGTATGGTTCCAACCCAATCAAACAATGATAACTGCCGTTCCTAAAGACTTATCGCGCATTGAAGAATTATATATGTTAATAGAAAATTTACCTCAAGTAAGTGAAAATGATTTAAAGTTAAATAAATACAACGATTCTGTTGAAATACTACCACGAAAAAACAGCAAGGGCCAAGCCCTTGCTGTTATACGAGATAAATATGACATACAAAAAGAAGAAATCGTTGTTTTCGGCAATACAAACGTTGATTTACCTATGCGAGCCGAAGCTGGTGAGTTTTTTATTATAGGGGAATATTTGAAGGATTATAAAATGAATAATTATAAAGATATTGAGGAAGCTTTACACTGTTTTGAAGAGAAATTTTTAAATTAAAACCCTTGTCATTGAACTTTCTCCAAAATATTTCTGGCAACATAAATACCACTGGCAGCTGCTTGGGACAAAGATCTGGTAATTCCAGCACCGTCACCGATAGCATAGAAATTAGGATACTTGACAGTTTCAAGTTTTTCATTGATTTCAGGCCTTGCAGAGTAGAATTTTACTTCCACTCCATAAAGCAAAGTATCATAGTTTGCTGTTCCTTTGGCGATATTATCCAGCGCATAGATCATTTCAATTATATTGTCCAAATAGCGTTTAGGTAAGACAAGTCCCAAGTCTCCAGCGTTTGCAGATTTTAATGTCGGTTTCACGAAGGATTTATTCATTCTTTTTTCGTTTGTTCTTCGTCCTTTGATAAGGTCACCAAACCGTTGAACAATTACACCGTCTCCGAGCATATTGGATAATGTGGCAATATATTTGCCATATTTTAACGGTTCGTTAAAAGGCGAGGTGAACCTATTAGATACTAAGATGGCAAAGTTGGTGTAATCACTTTTAAGTTTTTCATCAGAATAGCTGTGTCCGTTTACAGTCAATACACCTATTGTATTTTCTGTGACTACATAACCCCGTGGATTCATGCAGAAAGTTTTAACCAGATCGTTGTATTTTTTAGTATGATAGTGAAGCTTGGCCTCATAAACTTCATCAGTAATATGGCTAAAAATCTCGTAAGGTAATTCTACCCTAACCCCTAAATCAATCTGATTATTGGTTAGATTGATCTTTAACTTTTTGCATTGTTCGCTAAACCATTCGCTGCCTACTCTTCCGACAGCACTAATCAAATAATCGCAGGAGAACTCTTCTTTAGCGGTAGACAGCACATATTTTCCGTCTGAGTAAGCGATATCGATAATCTCAGTATTATGCCTGATATCCGCTTTATCTTTTAGATAATTATAAATATTGGTCATAATTTTAAGATTGTTTTCAGTGCCTAAATGTTTTACTTCCGCCTGCAAAAGGTGAAGATCGTTTTGCAAAGCGATCTTTTTTAATTCTCGGGCTTTCGGGGTTTGAGTTGAATATCTACGTGTGGTTGCGCCGAATTCAACCAAGATTTTATCCATATACTCAATAAGTTCCATTACTTTTTCGCTAGGAATATACTCAGGGAGCCAACCTCCGAATTCTGTAGTAAAGTTATACTTGCCGTCGGAAAAAGAGCCACAGCCTCCAAAACCTTCCATAATCGCACAGCTAGGACAGTTTAAGCATTTTTCGGTTTTGTTCTCAGTAAGCGGACATCTTCTGTTGGCGATGCAATTGCCTTTTTCAAAAATACATACCTCAAGTTCGGGCTTATGCTTTACTAATTCGTAAGTGGCCATTATTCCAGATATTCCGCCACCTATTATCCCTATATCATAATGTTTCATTTTTTTACCTCGCTTTAAATTAGGATTTTGAACCTTTGGCTTATAGTTTTAAATACTTAATAATGTAATTAGGGCTTACCTTCAGGCCATTTAGTAGTATAACACTTGTTAAAAATTTGAGCAATAAAAAATAAATTTAAAAAAACTTTAAAGATTATTTTAACTATTTTAAAAAATGTTTTCAGCCATATTTAAAATTATAAAAATTTTACGATTAGAAATTTTTATATATGTTTTTATTTATTGTGTAAAACATGTTTCAATTTATTGTAAAAGTTTATTATCAGTATATAGAAGGATATAGCAAATTCTTATAGAATCTCTTATATTATCACTATTTTGATCAGTTTTTTAAGAATAAAAGGAGAATTAAGATGAAACCGCTATCTGATATTATCGGTTTAAGAATAATAAGTATAAATCAGGGAAAACAAATCAGCAAGGTAAAAGACGTAATTATAAACCCTGATAATGGCAGCATAGCCTTTTTTATAATTGATCAGCCTTCGGACTATTTAGGGGCAAGAATCATATCCTACAAAGATATCGTAGGGTTGGGAGATTTTGCGCTAATTATTCCTGACAGTAAAATTATTCAAGATGTAGCTCATAATCCGGTTGCTATAGAGTTAATTAAAAAGGATATAAAGGTTATCGGAAGCTATATACTGACTACTAAAGGATGTCTTATTGGACAAGTTACGGAAATAATGATTGATGAAGAAACCGGAAGAATTGTCGCCTGTATGGTTTCCGATTCTCAAGGAAAGCAAGAAAAGGTTTCTTGTGACACAGTAATAACTTATGGTAAAGAAATAATCTTGCTCGAACAGAATTCTGATAACACTGATTCCGAACCTCAACTTAAATCCTTTAATAAGGCTAAAATTAGGCTTGATGTTGACAAAAAATCAGAAATTGATGAAAAAGAAATTTTAAAAAGAAAAATAGCCCAGCTCGGAGTTCAAGATACCCAGACATCCGAATCTGAGCCGAAACCACTTGTATTTCCTGAAGGATTTAACGTTTTTGAGCAAAAGCAACTTCAATTTTTATTGGGAAAAACACTTGACAAGGATGTTATGCTTGATAATGGTTGTTTTTTGAAAGCGGGAGAAAAAATCACCGCTGAGTTGTTGTCTGAAATCAAAACAAGAAATACATTAATGCAGATTACAGCTCATGTTGTTAAATAAGATGTCAAGTAGTACGAACAATTGGAGTTAAGGGGACAACTGTTGCATTTGGGCTTTCTGGCCATACAGGTCTTTCTGCCATGATATATTAAACGATGGTGGATGTCTATCCAATATTCGGAAGGGATAAGATTTGTGAGGTCTCTTTCAACCTTTTCAGGGTCGGTTTCATTGGTTAAACCAAGTCGCTTAGCCACTCTTTTCACATGAGTGTCAACCGGAAATGCCGGTATTTTAAAAGCGTTGGCCAACACTACATTGGCCGTTTTTCTCCCAACTCCGGGCAGTTTGGTGAGTTTATCAATATCTGAGGGGACTTCACCGTTATACTCTCTGACGAGAATTTCACAGGTTTCTAAAATTCTTTTGGCTTTTGTTTTATACAAACCGATTGGATTAATTATTTTCTCCAGCTTGGACACAGGTATTTGGAGCAATTTCTGCGGAGTGGGATACTCGGCAAAAAGTTGGGCTGTAACCTTGTTTACGTTTTGGTCCGTCGTTTGTGCGCTAAGGATGGTAGCGATTAACAATTGAAAAGGGGTTTGATAATTTAGATCGCATTTGGCTTGTGGATAAGTTTCAGCAAGAAGTTTTATTATATTATGAACTTTATTTTTATCCATAGAATGTTTCGTCCTTTGATAGTTCATTTTTTTAGTTTTTAGAGAACTCTCTCAAGTTTTACATTCGAAAAATCATAAAGGAGAATAAATATGTTAAGTGTTGCACTAATAGCTCATGATCGAATGAAACCGGAAATGATTAACTTTGCGATGCAATATAAAGAGATTCTTTCCAAATGTCAAATTGTTGCGACTGGAACAACGGGCTCGCTGATAGAGAAACATACTGGATTAAAGGTTGAGAAAGTATTGTCCGGTCCACTCGGAGGGGATCAACAGATTGGAAGTAGAATATCCTGTCAGAAAATAGATGTGGTGATTTTTCTGCGCGATCCGCTGACTGCCCAACCTCACGAACCGGATATTACCGCTTTGTTGAGAGTATGTGATGTGCATAATGTCCCGGTTGCTACCAATCGAAAAACAGCAGATATTTTAATGAATTATATTTCCGAGCAAATTGCCAAAAAAGATCTATAAGATTCTTGGCGAGGTATTAGAAATTTAGTCTTCACAATACAATCCTCCACCGATGAATTCTCTTAGAATGGAGTTGAACGGGACCTTGGTTGTATCCATTGATTCAAAGAAAGAAAGAAGATTCAGTAGGCGCGAAGCGTCCTCATAATAGTCGCTCTCTTTAGATATTTTTTCCAAAAGAGGTTCAGCATAAGCTCGCAGCGCGTTTAACTCGTAAATCAAGCTGGAGTTAAACATGACGTCAGCCTCTTCTTGATATTTAAAGACATTATTAATTTCACCCCTTCGCACGCTTGGCCACTGTTTAAGGGTACGTTCCGGTCCAAAACCCCTATATTTATAATCTCTGACGATACGTCTTATAAGCCGAACGTCAGTGGTAGGAACCCGATTGTAAGGATCAATATTCAACAGGAACAGGGCACTAATATAAATTTTAAAGAATTTAGTTTTATCAATGTTGGGGAAAAGTCTAGGATTCAGGGCGTGAATTCCTTCAACCACCAGTACCTCGTCCTCGTCAAGGCATAATGATTGTCCCGTTGGAGCTCTCCGTCCGGAAACAAAGTCAAAAATTGGCACTTCAACCCTTTCTCCTTTAAGAAGTTTGTCAATTTGTTCATTTAATAACGGAAGGTCTAAAGCTTCAAGGGAGTCAAAATCGTATTGGCCGGTTACATCTCTGGGGGTATCTTCTCTGTTTAAAAAATAATTGTCCAGTGAAATAGGTACCGGTCTAAGCCCATTGACTCTGAGCTGAGTAGCCAGACGCTGGGCAAAAGTAGTTTTCCCTGAGGAAGATGGCCCTGATATTAAAATAATTTTCACTGTTTTCTTTTCACGTAATATTAGATCGGCGATATCAGCTATTTTTTTCTCGTGCAAGGCTTCGGATATACTGATTAAATCTATATGTTTTTTGTCCATAATTGCTGAATTTACGTCTTTTACTTTGTCCAATTTAAGATTTTCTAGCCATCTTTTAGTTTCTGTGAAGGTGCTGGATAATTTTTCTGGCAGTAGAAGCTGACTTGAGTCAATCATACTGCCAAAATAAAGAATAAAGCCTGGGTTAAATGGTATAATACTGAAATCTCTTATTTTTGATGTATCAGGAAAGGCAGGATAAATAGAGTTGATTACGGTATCTCCAATTTTATATTTATAATATTTTTCATCCTTACCTATGAGTTCTATTCTACTTTTTTGTTCAACCCATGATTTCAATTCTTTTTCAATTGTTTTAGTTTCTCTTGGTGAAACCGGTGAATCGGAAAATTCGCAGTAAACTCCGTCTAGGATAGAGAACAGGATTTTAAGCTGTTCATTGGGAAAAAGATCGTTAACTATTTTTATTAGTCCTAATTGTAGGGTTTGACGATATTTCCTAATAAGGAATTCCGATACTACATTTGTTCCAGGCATTTGTGTTCACCTCTTAATATATAATTCGGCCAAGTCAGTGGTTAATTATTGTTAGCATATATTATATCTAATATAGTTGAAAAGGGAAAAGTTTTATTCAAAATTAGCATGTTCCGAACAACTAATATATGAATTTACCCGGATATTATCCTTTATTTTATATTTAAGTTTAAGGAGAGATTGTAAATTTGCTTGAATGCTGAGATTAATTAAATTAAAATGGTTATATTGTGAATAAACGTTTTTTATACGGTTTTTCAGGAGGGAAAACTTTGTATATAAGTACAAGAGGAAATATTGAAAAACAAACTTCTGCAGAAGTTATTGCTTTGGGCATGGTTCCCACAGGGGGTCTTTTTGTTCCAGAAAATATCCCCGAAGTTAACTGGCAAGATTATAAAGATTTGGATTATGCAAACTTAGCCTATAATATTATGAAATTATACTTACAGGATCTCCCGGCTGAAAATATTGCCAGTGCGGTCAAAGTATATAGCGACGGTCGTTTTAATGGATATAATCCCGTGCCATTGGTTGATGTTGGTTCTTACGGTTTTTTGGAATTATGGCATGGTCCAACTGCTGCGTTTAAAGACATGGCTTTGCAGGTTTTGCCTCATTTACTAACTTCGAGTATAAGAACTTTAGGTTTGGACTCCGAGGTATTAATTCTGACGGCCACTTCGGGAGATACAGGGAAAGCTGCTTTGGAGGGATTTAAAGATGTATCCGGTACCAGAATCGTTGTTTTTTATCCGGCAGGGGGGGTAAGCCATGTTCAAGAGCGGCAAATGACAACTACCGATGGACGGAATACTCATGTTGTTGCCGTGAATGGGAATTTTGATCAGTGTCAAACAGCAGTAAAAAAAGTGTTTGCTTCCGATGAACTGAGGAAAAAGTTTAACGAGAGCAATAAAATTTTATCTTCGGCAAACTCAATAAATTGGGGAAGGTTATTACCGCAGATAGTTTATTATTTTTGGGCTT
>ENA-UPSB01003984-UPSB01003984.1-bioreactor-metagenome-genome-assembly--contig:-NODE-3984-length-10541-cov-3.719626_pt1 | contig 10541 bp, 9 predicted proteins | sample MGYA00238182_ERZ773286 | MGnify/ENA primary metagenome ERZ773286 (study PRJEB29026, sample SAMN07631240) | bioreactor metagenome | isolation source: Switchgrass digestor | place: USA: Dartmouth... | reverse complement strand
GGCGACCACCGAGATCTACACTCTTTCCCTACACGACGCTCTTCCGATCTGTCCAGGCGCAGGGTTTCGCTGACCGACCAGCCGCCGCGCTCCAGCTCCGCCAGGTAAAACTCCGCCAGACCGGACGGGTCCAGGTCGCTGAGGTAGGTGGTCACCCCGCTGACGCTGGTGCGCTCGCGCGCGTCCGGATGGATGGGGATGGAAGCGGCGATGTCGCGGGCGGTCTGGCACTCGCCGGGCAGGTGAATGGCCCCCAGCGAGTTGACGCTCTGCAGCTCGTAGGCCCAGCGGGAGCTGCCCTCGGGCGAACCGGCCGCCGGCAGCCCGCTGATCACGCCCTCGGCCTCGCCGGAGAAGCGCACCACAAACCCGCCTTCCCGGGCGATCCACACCTCCGCCGACTGCCCGCTGCCCGCGCCCAGCTCCATGCGGCCCAGGTCGACGGTGTAGCGGTCGGTGATCAGGCCGTTGAGCAGCTCGCCCGGGGCCACCAGCCGGTCCGGCTGGATGGGGCCGAACAGCTGGTCGGGGGTGAGCGCCTGGCCCTGCTGGCGGGTCCGCTCTCCGCCGGAGGTCATCAGATTGCAGATGGGCGGCTGCGAGCCCTGCTGCGTGAGCAGGTAGAAATCGCTGCCCTGAATGAAGTACTCGAACACGGCCTCGCCGGACGGGCCGGAGGAGGCCATGCGGTAGTGGGTATCGCCCGTCTCACGGTTGATTTCCTGCAGGATGGAGACGGTGTCCCCGCCGCTGCCGGAGCCTACCTGCAGCTCGAAGGTCACCCGGTAGCTGGTCAGCTGCTCCAGCCCGGCGGCCAGGTCTGAAAGCGGCGGCAGGGGCGTGCCGGCGGGCAGGGAGGGGGCGGACGGCAGCACGTCGTCCGAGGCCTGGCCGGCCGCGTCCAGCTGCCGGAGGAAATCAACCACCCCGCAGCCGCTCAGCAGCAGGGCCAGGATCACCCCCACCAGCCAGACCCGGTACACCGGTTTCATCCCATCCGCCTCTCTACAAATAATGCATCCAGCCGGAGAGGCCGCGGTACAGTCCCGAGGCCAGCACATGGCCGGTTTTAACCATCATCCAGCCCAGCACCAGGCTGCGAACCAGCCAGAGCAGCGCCTCCACGGCGGGGTTGGCCAGGCCGAGCAGCGCCGGCAGCGCCCACACGGTGGAGAGCAGGGCGGCGGCGGTGATGCCTGGGTAGGTCCCCAGCCAGGCCGAGAGCCGCTGCTGCAGGAACCCGCGGAAGATGGTTTCCTCGGCCAGGCCGATCAGCACCCAGAAGGCCAGCCCCAGCAGCGTGGTCAGGGTGAACTGGTCAAAAAGGGTGAAGAATTTACTCGTCAGGAACAGAACCGCCATACCCAGCCCGGCCCCGATCGTGGCGGCCTGGCGGGCGTTGGAGGGCAGCCAGCCGGCTGCGGCGGGCAGGTTTGACCGGCGAGCCGTGAGCAGCGCCGCGGCGAAGGGCAGCAGCGCCAGCAGGCTGAGCAGAGCCCGGTTTTGGAGCGCGGGCATGACTTCCGGCAGGGTGAGCGCGCCCCGGTTCAGGCCGAAGACAGCGCCAGCCGGCAGGCCCGGCACCAGCCAGACCAGCATGGATGCGCCCAGCAGCCCGATCCCGAGCAGGGATTCTGCACGCGGACTGCGCAGGGTGACTTTTCGCGGCCGCAGGCGCGGTCCGCGGGCGACGAGCATCAGCACGGCCACCACGGCGAGCATCTCACTGAGAAACAGGATCAGGACGCGGGTGTCCATGCCTTGTCCGTTTCAGCTCACGTGGCGGGGGGATCGTCCCCGGCGGGAGCTTCAGCTGCCGCGCCGGGCGGCGGGTCCAGGTTCAGCTCCACGCGGTCCTCCATGCGCACCTGGCCGCGTAGAAACGCGCCCTCTTCGGTGGCGAAGGAGACGGTGGTCACGTCCCCCCAGACACGTCCGGTGGAACGAATTTCGATTTTTTCGGCGGTGATGTTGCCGCGCACCGCGCCGGCCACCACCACGGAGTTGGCCTGCAGGTCTTCGCAGGTGACGCGGCCGGTTTCTCCAATCACCACCAGGCCGCGCACCACGATTTCACCTTCAAACGTGCCCTCGATGCGCACCCCGCCGCTGCCGCGCAGGTCGCCCTTCCATTGAATACCGGGGCCGAGCACGGAGGTAACCCGTTCGACGGGTGCGGTGTTGGGAGAGACAGGGGGATTCTTTCGAAACATGCGATCCTTTACTGGCTTTGAGCGGATTCGACCGGGCGGGGGGGCCAGATCACGCCGGCCCAGACGCGCCCCCCGGCGGGCACGTCGGCCTTGACGGTGGCCCCGTTGCCCACCCGGGCGGCCTGCCCGATGGTGAGGTTGAGATTCACCGTCGCGCCCATGCCGATCTGGGCGAAATCTTCTACAATGACCCCGCCGGCCAGCAGCGCGCCCGGAGAGAGGTTGACGCAGCGGCCGATCTGGCAGTCGTGCGAGACCACCACCCCGGCATTGATCAGCGTGCCGAACCCCACCCGGGCCTCCGAGCCGATGTAGGTCTGGGCCAGCACCTGCACGCCGCCTTCCAGCCGGGCGCTGGGCTCGATCACCGCGGAGGGGTGCACCAGGTTGGGGCAGGTGAAGCCTGCTTCGGCCAGCAGCTCGAAGACTCTGAGGCGGGCGGCCACGTTGCCGATGCCGCCCACGGCGTTGGCCGCCAGGGTGACTCCTCTGCGGCGCCACTCGCGCAGGGCGGACGATCCGCCCACCACCGGCACGCCCATCACCTGGGAGTTGACCGGCAGGTTATCGTCGATGATGCCCACCACCTGGTACAGCCCGGCGGCGCGCACCAGATCAATCACGGTCTTGCCCTGACCGCCGCCGCCAAAAACCAGCAGCGCGGTGGGGTCGGTGTCGAATTCTGGCATCTCGAGGGGGCTTGCGGTCATGTTTCGTTTATACCATAGACTGGAGAGATGGTGAGGTCCGGCGGCTCGATCCAGAAGCGCCAGGGCTGAGAGCGCCACGGCTCGGGCACCGACTGGATGCCCACCCGCGGCCCGCGGCGGACTATGTCTTCGCTCACCGACGGGCCGGGCTCGATCCACAGCCCGGAGGCGGGATCGGTAAGCGGGCTGGCGTTCAGCCGGCCGTCGATCTGCAGCGCGCGGCAGAGCTTGCCCGGCCCGTCGGCCCAGCGGTGGGGCGGCGCGCCCGGCCTGTTCCCGGCGATCCAGTCCAGGCCCTCGATGGGCCAGATGGCGCGGATCAGCACGGCGGCCGGCTCGCCTTCCGGGCAGGTGACGGCGTTCAGGCACCAGTACATGCCGTAGATCAGGTATACGTAGGCCCGTCCGGGCGGCCCGTACATCACCTCGGTGCGCTTCGTGCGCCCGGCGCGGGCGTGGCAGGCCAGGTCGCTTTCGCCGCGGTAGGCCTCGGTCTCGACGATCAGCCCGGCGGCGCGGCGGCCGTCCAGACCGCGCACCAGCCGCTGGCCGAGCAGGTCACGGGCCACTTCCAGCGCGTCACGGCGGTAAAAATCGGCGGGCAGGGCGTTCATCACACTCTGGGAATCGGGCATAAGCTATTGTACAATAGCGCAATGACCCAGGAAAAGAGCATTCATACGATCACAGTGTTTTCCGGCTCAGCCGACCACCTGCATCCGGATTATGTGGAAGCGGCCGCGGAGCTGGGCCGGCTGCTGGCCCGGCGGGGGATCCGGCTGGTGTACGGGGCCGGGCGGACCGGGCTGATGGGCGCGGTGGCCGAAGGCGCGCTTTCGGCCGGCGGTGAGGTAATCGGCGTGACGCCGACCGTGTTCAACACGCCGGTGCTGATCCACCAGGGGCTGACCCGCCTGGAGGTGGTGGAGAACATGCACGTGCGCAAGGCGCGCATGCACGAGCTGGCCGATGCCTTTATCGCCCTGCCGGGCGGCTACGGAACCTTCGAGGAGCTGTTCGAGACGCTCACTTGGTCGCAGGTGGGGCTGCACGACAAGCCGGTCGGGCTGCTGAACATCCGCGGGTATTACGATCCGCTGCTGGGGCTGATCCGCCACGCCCGCGAGCAGGGCTTTATGTACCCGGAGCACGAAGCGCTGCTGGTGGCCGACGACGATCCGGAGCGGCTGCTGGAGAAGCTCGCCGCCTACCGCCGGCCGGAAAACCTGGCCCGCTGGGTGGAGCGTGAAAAAGAAGCCTAGCGCGGGACAAGGTTTACCCTGAGATGGAAAGCGCCCGGCAGACCTGGCCGGGCGCTGTTGTTTCTCTGCCAGTGGTTTACCGGCCAGTGATATCCGCCGGTTTCACTACTGCGCGCGGTAGCCCAGCAGCCGCAGCGCGTTCAGCGCCACCAGGATGGTGCTGCCTTCATGGAAAATGATGGCCGGGGCAATTTCGGCAATGCCCAGGATGGCCAGGGGGGACAGCACCAGCGTCACGCCCAGGGCGATGAACAGGTTCTGGCGGATGATCCCGTTGGCCTGCCGGCTGAGGCCCACCGCGAAGGGCAGCTTGCTCAGGTCGTCGCCCATCAGGGCTACGTCGGAGGTCTCGAGCGCCACGCCGGAGCCAGCACCGCCCATGGCGATGCCCACCGTGGCGGTGGCCAGGGCCGGAGCGTCGTTGACCCCGTCGCCCACCATGGCCACAGAACCGTGCTCTTCCAGCAGGCTCTGCACGGCCAGGCGCTTTTCACCCGGCAGCAGGCTGGCCTGGAAATCGGTCAGCCCGACCTGGCTGGCCACGGCGGCGGCCACGCGCGGGTTGTCGCCGGTCAGCATGACCAACTTTTGAATGCCCTGCTGCTTCAGGCGAGCCATCACGCCGGCCACACCCTCGCGGGGCTGGTCGGCCAGGGCCAGGATGCCCAGGAAGGTCTGCCCGCGCTGCACCAGCATGGTGGTCTTTCCGGCGTTCTCCAGTTCCTCCACCTGGCGGGTGATTTCGGCTGGCAGATCCTCACCGGCGAACAGCTTCAGGCTGCCGATGCGCACGTACGAGCCGTTCAGCCGGGCTTCGATGCCCTGCCCGCCGATCACCCGCACGGCTTCCACCGGGGCCGGCTCCGCGGCCGGCAGCGGCTGGCTGAGCGCGTAACTCACCACCGCCCGGCCCAGCGGGTGTTCGGAGCGGCTTTCCACCGCGGCGGCCAGGCGCAGCAGCTCTTCGCGGCTCAGGCCGTTGAGCGGCAGCACGTCGGTGACCACCGGCCTGCCATAGGTGATGGTGCCGGTTTTATCGAAGGCCAGGGCGGAGATGTGCCCCAGGCTCCACAGGTGGGCGCCGCCCTTGATCAGCACGCCGTTTCGCGCCCCCTGGGCGATGCCGGCCAGCACCGCCGCCGGGGTGGAAATGGCCAGCGCGCAGGGCGAGGCCGCCACCAGCAGCGTCAGCCCGCGCACCAGGGCCTGCTGCCAGGTGAGCCAGCCGGCCAGCGGCGGCACCACGATGACCAGCACGGCCGCGGCCAGCGCCGCGGGGACGAAGATCTTCTCAAAGCGGTCGGTGAACTGCTGGGTGGGCGACTTCTGCGTCTGGGCCTCGGCCACCATCTGCACCACACGGGCCAGTGTGCTCTCGCGGGCCAGTCTGGTGACCTTCACTTCCAGCACGGCCGCGCCGTTGATGGTCCCGGCGAAGACGGATTGGCCGGGGGCCTTGTCGACCGGAATGCTCTCGCCGGTGACCGCGCTCTGGTCCACGGTCGACTCGCCGCGCAGCACCTCGCCGTCGGCGGGGATGCGCTCGCCCGGCCGCACGATGACCACGTCACCGCGCTCCAGCTCCTCGACCAGCACTTCCAACTCGCGCCCGGCGCGGATCACCCGGCCGGTCTGCGGGGTGAGCTCGGAGAGCTGCTGCACGGCCTGGCGGGCGCGGTCCAGGGCGAAGTGCTCCAGCGCGTGGCCCAGGCTGAAGAGGAACAGCAGGAAAGCGCCCTCGGCCCACTGGCCCAGCACGGCAGCGCCGATGGCCGCCACCACCATGAGGAAGTCGATGTCGAAGCGCAGGTGGAGGGCGGCGGTCAGCCCGTGGCGGGTTGGCTCGAAGCCGCCGGCCAGGTAGGCCAGCAGGTAGAACACGATGGCCAGATTCGGGTCCAGACCGAAGAAGCGCTGACCGAAGAAGCCGGTGGCCAGGAACAGGCCCGAGAGCAGGGCGACGGCCAGGGGGCCGAAGCGGTTCCAGAAGGTGTCGGCGTGCTGTTCCTCCACCTCGTAGCCGATGGCCACGATCAGCCGGACGATCTCCCGGCGGTTGGTGATGGTGGAGTCGTACTCGATGCGCATGCGCTCCGAGGCGGCGTTGACCGACACGGCAAGCACGCCGGGCTTGCGGGCCAGGATGTGCTCGATGCTCAGGGCGCAGTCGGCGCAGTCCAGGTTGTTCAGGCGCATGGTCTCGTGGCGGTAGCGGCGGGAGAGCCGGGCGCCGGTGTCGCGGGCGCGGCGCTGCACCTGGTCCAGCGAGACCAGATCGGGGTCGTAGTGCAGGCAGAGCATGGCTTTGTGGTCCTGCTCTTTTATGTGAGCCTGGCGGATGCCGTCCATGCCCTCCATCTGCGCGCGCAGGCGCTCGATGCATTCGTCGCGCTCGCTGCTCACCTCGGGCAGCAGCACCGGGATGTCAAGCTGCAGTGTGGATTCACCCATAATTTCGCTTCTCTCCGTCAACCGTTAACCACATGATCCAGACCATAGCGCAGCAGTTCGCTGACATGCTCATCCACCAGCGAGTAGTAGACCTCACGGCCCTGCTTGCGCGCCCGCACCAGGCGAAGCTGCCGCAGGCTGCGCAGGTGATGCGAGACACCCGCTTCGCTGATGCTCAACCCCTCGGCCAGGGTGGTGACGTTCTTCTCGCCGTCCATCAACATCCACAGCATGCGCACCCGGTTGGGGTCGCCCAGCGCGCGGAACACCTCGGAGAGGTGATACGCGGCCGTTTCGGTCAATTCGCTGATTTGAGGTTCCATTTGCATTCCTAAATACATAAACATATGCTCAGATGTTTTTCGCATTATAAGCCCGCAGGGCGGCTCTGTCAAGAGAGGAAAGGTGAAAAAAAGCGGGTTCTACCGCTTATTTTCATGATGCAGGCCCGGCCTGAGACGGGCGCATATGCTGTTTATGGGCTTCGGTGTGAAGGCGCATCCCAATACCTGCCCTCAAGGGAAGAGCAAGTGAAGGAGTGCTCGCTTCTCACCCATGGAGGGGTAGTCGCCCACCCATCTCCTCAACCCCCCTTCCCGTAGCGGCCGGGCTATCTGTCCCCGGCTCCGTCACTGGGAAGGGGGGATTGTTGTTATGTGGAGGAAGGCGCGAAACCGGCCAGGAACCCGAGGCGCGGGAAAATGTTGCTAGGGGAAGGGGGGAACAGGGGGTGGGTTGAAGGCTGCCCATGCTCCATAGGGAAGGGAGGCGCACCCCTATGGAGGCAGGTGGGGATGGGTAGGCAAACACCTCCTGGTAAACGGCAGGGAATGGGTACTCACAAAGAGCTGGTAATCGCTATCCGGTTTTCACCCATGCAGATGTACAAAAGACACAGGCCAAAGTCCTGACCCGCACTACAATTAACCCAATGGACCATCCGGACGGTGACCGCAGCCGGCGCCTGCGCGAGGTGGCAGGCCTGTTCTTTCGTCTGGGCGTGACTGCCTTCGGCGGCCCGGCGGCGCACATCGCCATGATGCACGACGAGGTCGTGCGGCGCAAGAAGTGGCTCACCGATCAGGAGTTCCTGGACCTGCTGGGTGCCACCAACCTGATCCCCGGGCCGAACTCGACCGAAATGGCCATCCACCTCGGGTTCGAGCGCGCCGGGTGGGCGGGCCTGCTGGCAGGCGGGGCAGCCTTCGTGCTGCCCTCCACGCTGATGGTGCTGGGCCTGGGCTGGGTCTACCAGCGCTACGGTTCCACGCCCGGAGCCGCCTGGCTGCTGTACGGGGTCAAGCCGGTGGTAATAGCATTAATTGTCCAGGCACTGTGGAGCCTGGGATCGAAGGCTGTTCGCGGCAGGCTGACCGCCCTGGTGGGTCTGGCCGCCTTCGGACTGTTCTTTCTGGGGTACAACGAGATCGCGCTGATGCTGGCCGGCGGGCTGGCGGTGATGGGGGTGGAGAACTTCCAGCGCTGGCGCTCGGCCCGGCTGGTTCCGGCGGTGCTGCCCGCGCTGCCCGCGCTGACCTGGCTGGCACAGGCCGCGCAGGCCGCCGCTCCCTTCAGCCTGCGGGTGCTGTTTCTGGTGTTTTTCAAGGTGGGGTTCGTGCTCTACGGCAGCGGGTACGTGCTGCTGGCCTTCCTGCGCGCCGACCTGGTCGGGCGGCTGGGCTGGCTGACCGAGCAGCAGCTGCTGGACGCGGTGGCCATCGGCCAGGTGACCCCCGGGCCGCTTTCCACCACGGCCACCTTCATCGGCTACCAGCTGGGCGGGCTGCCCGGCGCGGTCCTGGCCACGCTGGGGATGTTCCTGCCTTCCTTCCTGCTGGTGGCCGTCTCCAATCCGTTCATTCCCCGCCTGCGCTCCTCCCCGCTGGCCGGCCCCTTCCTGGACGGGGTCAACGCCGCCGCGCTGGGGCTGATGGCCGCCGTGACCGTGCAACTGGGGCAGGATGCGCTGGTGGACCCGTACACCATCGCGCTGGCGGCCATGGCGGTGCTGGCACTCTTCCGGTTGAAGGTCAACTCCACCTGGCTGGTGCTGGGCGGGGCGCTGCTGGGGCTGGCCCGCTTCCTGGCGGCCGGGTAAGCGGCCTTTCTCATCTGATTCCAATCCAGGTGGGGTAAAATAATACCGGATTTATCCGAATTACACCGGGGAAAGGATCTGCATGGCCCTCGACCAGTTCGGCCGCACCATTCGCTATCTGCGCATCAGTCTCACCGACCACTGCAACCTGCGCTGCGTGTACTGCATGCCGGAGGATATGACCTTCCGGCCCAACGCCGAGCTGCTGCAGGACGACGAAATCCTCACGCTGATGGAGCTGTTCGCCCGGCTGGGCTTCGACAAGTACCGCCTGACCGGCGGCGAGCCGACCGTGCGCGCCCATGTGGTGGACCTGGTGCGGAACATGAAGCAGATCCCCGGGGTGCGCTCGCTGTCGATGACCACCAACGGGGTGCTGCTCAAGAAGCTGGCCGGCCCGCTCAAGGAGGCCGGGCTGGAGCGGGTCAACGTCTCGCTGGACACGCTCGACCCGGAGCGCTTCCGCCGCGTGACCCGCTGGGGTTCGCTCGAACAGGTCTGGGAGGGGATTCTCGAGGCCGAGCGGGTGGGCCTGACGCCCATTAAGATCAATGCGGTGGTGGTCAACGGCTACAACGACGGCGATCTGGTGGACCTGGCCCGGCTGACCTGCCAGTACCCCTGGCAGGTGCGCTTCATCGAGATGATGCCCTTTGGCGGGGCGACCGAGCTGCAGCTGCGCCAGGTGGTTTCCACCGCCGACATGCTGCGCACGCTGACCGAGCACCTCGGCCCGCTGGAGCTGATCGACAACGGCCGGCTGGACGGCGAGGCGCGGCTGTACCGCATCCCCGGCGCGGCGGGTACGCTGGGGTTTATTTCCTCGGTGACCATGCCCTTCTGCGCCGCCTGCACCCGCGCCCGGCTGACGGCCGACGGCCGGCTGAGGCTGTGCCTGCTGCGCGACAACGAGGTGGACCTGCTCACGCCCTTACGCCAGGGCGCGACGATCGAGGACCTGCGCCAGATTATTCTGGACGCCATCTGGAGCAAGCCCTGGGGGCACGGTCTGGCGCGGGGCGAGTTCGCTACGAACCGGACGATGAGTGAGATCGGCGGATAGCCCCGGCCTCCACAAACCACGCATACGCGTCACGGATGGCCTGATCGGCTGACCGCTGTGTGCCCAGGCGCAGCTGCGCCCGGGATTTTTGCGTGTCCACCCAGAAGTTGTACCCGGCCAGCTCCAGCAGGTGCGGCGAGAGGGGGAATGAGAAAAGAGAGCCTGCCGCGCGCAGCAGCCGCCCCAGCCTTCGCGCCGCCGTCCCGGGGACCCAGACTCGCGGGGCCGGCACCCCGGCCGCCGCGGCGATGCGGTTGATCAGCTCCGATACGGTCATGTTTTCGCCGCCCAGCAGGTAGCGATGCCCGCAGCGGCCGTGCTCCAGCGCGGCCAGGTGGCCGGCGATCACGTCGTGCACGTGCACCACGTTCAGCCCGCCCTCGACCAGCGCCGGGATGCGCCGCTCGGCCACCAGCACCACCGGCGAGGAGGACTGGCGGTACAGGTCGCCCGGCCCGAGGACATACGTCGGGTTGACGATGACCGCGTCCAGGCCGCGGGCCACGGCCGCCTGCACTTCCAGCTCGGCCAGGTACTTGGTGTAGCCGTACAGCCAGCGGTCGGGCGGGCAGTTCCAGGTGCTGTCTTCGGTCAGCGGCATGCCGCCGGAGGGCAGCCCCAGCGCGGCCACCGAGGAGGTGTGCACCACGCGCTGCACGCCGGCCTGGAGGGCGGCTTCAAGCACCGCCCGGGTGCCTTCCACGGTGACGGTGTAGGCCTTGCCCGGCTGGCGGTCTGCGTCCA
>ENA-UPSB01003979-UPSB01003979.1-bioreactor-metagenome-genome-assembly--contig:-NODE-3979-length-10558-cov-5.942207_pt1 | contig 10558 bp, 8 predicted proteins | sample MGYA00238182_ERZ773286 | MGnify/ENA primary metagenome ERZ773286 (study PRJEB29026, sample SAMN07631240) | bioreactor metagenome | isolation source: Switchgrass digestor | place: USA: Dartmouth... | reverse complement strand
TGCCCGCCCGAGATCGACACGGTGAAGGGGCTCGAAGACGTGGCGAAGCAGCGGGACGAGCTCGGCCCGATGACCGTGCGGGAGAAGAAGTTCCTGGCGGTGTTCGCCTGCGCCCTGGTGCTCTGGTTCACGCAGCCGTGGAACAAGATCGACACCGCCGTGGTTGCGATCCTGGCGGCGATGGCTCTGTTCCTCCCGGGCATCGATCTGCTCACCTGGGATGACGTGAAGGGCCGGATCGGCTGGGACGTGCTCTTCCTGATCGGTGGCGCGAACGCCGTGGGAATGGCGCTCTCCTCGACCGGGGCCGCCTCCTGGATCGCCTCCTCGCTCCTGGGCGGCCTGGCCACGGCCGGCGTGTTCGTGACCCTGCTGGTGGTCACGGCCTGGGGCATCTTCTCCCACTACGTCATCCCCGTCGCCAACGCCACGATCGCCGTGTCCATCCCCGTCCTGGCCGCACTGGCGGTGGAGATGGGCATCAACCCGGCGCTGCTCGCGATTCCCATCGGCTTCACGGCTTCCTGCGTGTTCGTGCTGCCGTTGGATCCCATCCCGCTTGTGACGTACAACTACAAGTACTGGACCTTCGGCCAGATGATGAAGCCCGGCCTGGTCATCTCCCTGGTCTGGCTGGTCATTATGGCCTGCGCCATGTACCTCGCCCAGATGATCGGGATTATCTAGGTCAGAAGGCCGGGTGATGCCTGACGGCCCGGTCGGCAGGCATCACCCCCTTCACCGGTGCAACTGGAGGGAAACGCTTGGCTCGAGAACAGTCGATCCTGCAGTCTGTCGACAACGCCCTGCGCGTGTTGGAGTCGTTTTCGGTGACGGAACCCGAACTGGGGATTGCCGAACTGAGCCGGAAGCTGGGGCTGGGCAAGAGCACGGTCTTCCGCCTGGTGTCCACCTTGGCGGCCAGGGGCTTCCTGGCCAAGAACCCGGCCAACGACAAGTATCGCCTGGGAATGAAGGCCCTGTACATCGGGGGACTCGCGCTCCGCCAGATTGACCTCGTCAAGGACTCCCGGCCCTTCCTGGACACGCTCGTCCTGAAGTCCGGCGAGGCCGCGCACCTGGCGATACTCGACGAGGGGCACATCATCTTCATCAACAAGGCGGAGAGCGGCCGGGCGATGAGCATGGGGTCGACGATCGGAGCGCGTATGCCCGCGTACATCACCGCCACAGGCAAGACGCTGCTGGCCCACCTTCCGGACGACGAGCTGGAGGCCTACCTGCGGCAGACCCAGTTCAAGCGGTACACGGCCAACACGATTACCGATCCGGACCAACTTCGCAGCTGTCTGCAGGAGATACGGGCCAGGGGCTACGGCACCGACATGGAGGAAAGCGAGGAAGGCCTCATGTGCATCGCCGCCCCGGTGCGGAACAACCGCGGGCAGGTGATCGCCGCCATGAGCATCTCGGGTTCGGCCGTGCGCATGCACCGCCGGTTCGACGAGTTCCGGCAGCTGGTCATGGAACAGGCCGAGGAGCTTTCCCGGACGCTGGGCTGGAATCCCTCCGTGAAGTGGTAGGTTCCGCGGGTGACATAAGCCTGTGTGTAAGGAGGCTGAAGCATGCTACAGATCAAGTTCTACGGCTTGGGTGGGCAGGGCGTCGTGACTGCCGCCAAGATCCTGGCGCAGGCCATCGTCGTCCACGAAGGAAAATACGCCCAGTCCGTGCCCGCCTACGGTCACGAGCGTCGCGGAGCTCCGGTGTACTCCGACCTGTTCGTCGACGACAAACCCATTCTGCTGAAGTCCTTCGTGTATGAGCCCGACCACGTGCTGGTCTTTGACCTTGCCGTCCTGGACAAGGGCGTTGACGTGCTCCAGGGAGCGCATGCGAACACAGAGTTTCTGGTCAACCACCATGAGGCGCCCACGGACTTCCCGTTCGCCCGCGGTTTCGGCGCCGTCCGGTACGTGAACGCCACGAAGACGGCGCTGGAGACCATCGGGGCGGAGATCCCCAACTCGGCCATGCTGGGCGCGTTTGCGGCGACCGGCGTTGTCAGCATTGACGCGATCTGTGCTGCGCTGAAGGACACGTTCAAAGGAAAGGCGGGAGAGTTGAATGTCGAAGCTGCACGCCAGTGCTACGCAGCCGTCAAGCGGCTATAGGTACGTCTACGGCCCGTGCGCCACCGTGTTCCAGGCGACCAAGACCGGTACCTGGCGCACGCACCGTCCCGTGGTGAACCAGGAGCTGTGCAACCGGTGCAGCAAGTGCGCCCGCTACTGCCCTTCGGACCTCTTCTCCATGGACCGCAAGGACCGGAGCGTCCCCGTCACCATCGACATGGAGTACTGCAAGGGCTGTGGCATCTGCGCCGAGGTGTGCCCGCTCAAGGCGATTGAGATGGTTCCGGAAAGGAGTGTGCGCTGATGTCCGTCCGCAAACTGCTCGACGGTAACGGCGCCGCGGCCGAAGCGATGAGGCTTGCCCGCGTCCAGGTCGTCTCGGCGTACCCGATTACTCCCCAGAGCCCGCTGGCCGAGCGGCTCGCGGATTATGTCGCAGACGGCTCCCTGAAGGCCAAGTACATCCGGGTGGAGTCCGAGCACACCGCGATGTCCGCCGCGGTCGGCGCACAGCTCACGGGCGTCCGCACCGGCACGGCCACCTCGTCGGTGGGCCTCGCCCTGATGCACGAGGTCCTCGGTCTGGCCTCCGGCTGCCGGGTTCCGATCGTGATGCCGGTCGTGAACCGCTCCCTGGTCAGCCCGTGGTCCCTGTGGTGCGACCACCAGGACACCATGGCCGAGCGCGACTCCGGCTGGATCCAGCTCTACGTGGAGAACTGCCAGGAAGTGCTCGACACGGTCCTGATGGCCTACCGGCTGGCGGAGGATCCGCGGGTGCTGACGCCGACGATGGTCTGCATGGACGGCTTCTTCCTCTCGCACACCTCGGAGGCCGTCATCGTGCCGGATCAGGCTGAGGTGGACGCGTTCCTGCCTCCCTATAAGAAGCAGAACATGTACCTGGATGTGGAGGATCCGATGTTCGTCAACGACCTGACGCCGCCCGGAGACTTCACCGAGATGCGCTGGCAGCAGAAGGTCGGTTTCGACAACGCCCTGACGGTGCTGGAGGAAGTGCAGGAGGAGTTCGCCCGGAGGTTCGGGCGCCGGTACCACATCCTCGACGCCTACCGGTGCGAGGACGCGGAGGTCGTCCTGGTAGCGATGGGCTCCATGTCCGGCACGGCCAAGTACGTCGTCAACCAGCTGCGCGAGCAGGGCAAGAGAGTCGGCGTGCTGCGGATCGTCTGCTTCCGTCCGTTCCCGGTGGAGCAGCTGCGCGAGGTCCTGCGCAACGTCCCCGTGGTGGGCGTCATGGACCGGACCGCGGGCCTGGGCGCCGAAGTGGGCCCCGTCTGCACCGAGGTGCGCGCCGCCCTGTCGTGCTCCGACACGCCGCACCGGGTGGTCGGCTTCATGGGCGGCCTCGCCGGCCGTGACCTGTCGCCCGCGATCATGAGGAAGGTCTTCAACCAGCTGCTCGATATTGCCGCTGGGGCTCCGGCGCCCACGGCCATGCAGTGGGTGGACGTGCGGCCCGACGCGATGGAGATCCGGGAGGTGAAGCAGCGTGTATGAGCTGAAGTCGGAGGCCAAAGGCCTGGTGGCTCATGGCATCAGCACCTGTCACGGTTGCGGATTGGAGTTGGCGATGCGCACGGTCCTGGGAGCCCTGGGCGAGCGGACCATCCTCGTGATTCCTCCCGGGTGCGCGGCGATGTTCTCGGGCTACGGCAAGGAGACGGCCGTTAAGGTCGCAGGCATCCAGGGGTGCCTGGAAAATACGGCTGCCATCGCGGCCGGCATCCGCGCCGGCCTGGAGGTCCAGGGCATTGAGGACGTGAACGTCGTGGCCTTTGCCGGCGACGGCGGCACGGTCGACATCGGCCTGCAGAGCCTGTCCGGCGCCCTGGAGCGGGGCGACCGCATCATCTACATCTGCTCCGACAACGAGGCGTACATGAACACGGGCATCCAGGGCAGCGGCTCGACGCCGTACGGCGCCCGGACCACCACGACGCCCGCCGGCAAGCGGAACTTCCGCAAGGACATGCTGGCGATCGCAGTGGCCCACCGGATCCCGTACGTCGCCAGCGCCTCCGCCTTCTACCCCGAGGATCTGCGGCGCAAGGTCCTGAAGGCGCGGGACTGTGGCGGACCGGCTTACATCCACATGTTCATGCCCTGCCCGACGGGCTGGGGCTATCCCTCCGAGAAGTCGGTGGAGATCTCGGAACTGGCCGTCAAGACCCGCATCTGGCCGCTGTACGAGGTCGTCAACGGCAAGTACCGCCTGACCGTCACGGTGAACGACCCCGTGCCCGTGGAGCGGTACCTGCGGATGCAGCGCCGGTTCCGGTCCCTGACCGACGAGGACATCGCCGCCATCCAGGCGTTCGTCGATGCCGAGTACGAGAAGCTGCTTGAAAGGGTGAACCACTAGTGGAGGCCAGTTCGCTGCACTCGTTCTTCTACCCCAAGGGCGTAGCTGTCGTAGGCGCCTCGAAGAACCCGAACAAGGCCTCGCACCAGATCCTCAGGTCCATGGTAGTCGAGGGGTTCACGGGGAATCTCTACCCCGTGAACCCCGGTGAGACTGAACTGCTGGGCCTGAAGGTTTACCCCTCGCTGGCCGCGGTGCCCGGCGAGTGCGACCTGGTCGTGATCGCCGTGCCAGCGCCGCACGTGCCCGGCGTCATGCGGGAGGCCGCCGCCCGCGGGGACGTGAAGGCCGCCATCATCGTCTCCGCCGGTTTCTCGGAGACCGGCATCCCCGAGCGGGTGGCCCTGGAGCGGGAGACGCTGGAGATCGCCAGACAGGCCGCGATCCGGGTGATGGGCCCCAACTGCGTCGGTGTCATCAACACCGAGAACAATCTGGTCACCAGCTTCCACCCCGGCCTCAAGATGGTGAAGGGGAACATCGCCGTGTTTACCCAGAGCGGCGCGGCCGGCGGGACGATCCTGATGGCCGGTCACGCCGAGCCGGCCCCGATGGGCTTCGCCAAGTGGGGCCACGTGGGCAACATGAGCGATGTGACCAACCTCGAGCTCCTCGAGTATTTCGGTGAGGATCCCACCGTGAAGGTGATCGCCGGCTACGTCGAGAGCGTGCGCGACGGCCGGGAGCTGATGCGGCTGGCCGATCGCATCACCCGCAAGAAGCCCATCCTGCTTCTGAAGGTGGGCCGCACGGAGCTGGGCTCCAAGGCCGCCCTCTCGCACACCGGCGCCCTGGCGGGCTCCGACCGGGTGTACGACGCGGCGCTGGCGCAGTGCGGCATCATCCGCGTGCAGACGATGACCGAGCTGGTCGACGCCGCGCGCGCGATCTCCATGCTGCCCATGCCGAAGGGCAACCGGGTCTGCATCCTCACCGAGGCCGGCGGACCGGGCATCATCGCCATGGACGAGCTGGGCGCCGACGGCAGCGTGACCCTTGCCCCGCTCACGCAGGAGACGCAGGAGAAGCTGGCGAAGGTCCTGCCGCCGATGGCCATGATCGCCAAGCCGAACGGCTACGTGGACATGACCGCTGCCGCCATGGAGAAGCAGCACGCCGAGGCGCTCCGCATCGTCCTGGAGGATCCCAACGTCGACTCGGTCATCCTGATCAGCGTTCCGCCGACCTTCCTGCCGGCCGAGTGGGTGGCCAGGGAGGTGGCGAAGGTGGCCAAGGCGTACGACAAGCCCGTCGTCATCAATTTCATGATGGGCGAGTCGATGGCCGCCGCCCGCCGCCACCTGGAGGAGAACGGGCTGCCCACGTTCGAAACGCCTGAGCGCGCGGCCCGGGCCTTGATCAACCTCACCAAGGCCGCAGCGCGCCTGGCCCCCGGGGCCGCCGCGGAGGCGGCTGCAGCGGGCGCGGTGGAGATCGACGCGACCGAGGTCCACCCCGCCGTGCGGGAGGCCATCCGGCAGGAGCGCAACCTCCTGGAGCACGAGGCGGTCCACCTGCTCAGCGACGCCGGGGTGAAGACGCACCCGTGCCTGTTCGCCCGCAACCGCGAGGCGGCGATGGAGGCCGCCGACTCGATCGGCTACCCGGTGGTCATTAAGGTCGTCTCGCCGCAGATCCTCCACAAGAGCGATTACGGCGGCGTGCGGCTGAACCTGAAGGACCGGGAGGCTGTGGGCCGGGCCTACGATGAGATGATGCAGGGCGTGCGGGCCAAGGCTCCCGACGCGGAGATCCTGGGTGCGGTGGTGACCCCGTTCGTCACCGGCGGCGCAGAGGTCATCGTCGGGATGACGCGCGACCCGCAGTTCGGCCCGGTGATCATGTTCGGCATGGGCGGTATCTTCGTCGAGGTCTTCAAGGACGTCAGCTTCCGGGTGGCCCCGTTCACGCGCCAGGAGGCGCTGGCCATGATCGACGAGACGAAGGCCTCCGCCGTTCTGCGGGGCGCCCGCGGCGCCGCGCCGAAGGACGTGGAAGCCCTGGCCGATCTTCTGGTGAGGGTGGGCAACATCGCCGTGGCCAACCCGCAGATCCGGGAGATGGACCTCAATCCGGTGCTCGTTCAGGAGCACGGGCTGGCCGTGCTGGACGCCCGGGTCATCGTGCAGGGCGCCAAGTAGGTGTACAACCCGAAAACGGTCTTCAACGGGCACTTCAGGCGCCGGCAGCATTTGCTGCCGGCGCCGGGCTTTTCCTCAGGCGGCGATGGAAGCGGTGGGCTGTGAGCCGTGGGTCGTGGGGGTGGTGGCGGCGATGAAGGCGGTGGTCCGTGAGAAGTGGGCTGTGACAGCAGTGAACCGGTGAGGAATGGGCGGTGAAACCGGTGCACAGTCGGGAAGTGGGCGGCGCAGGCCGCACCGGCGGGCGGATCAACCAGGACCGGGACGCCTGCGGGACGAGGCCCGCCCAGCCCTCAACTTGAGCCTGGCCTGCCTTGTCACCCTCCTCCAGTTCTCGTTGCATTTCCAAACCCCGGTCAGCCGAACTGGGCGGCCAGGGCCACATCACCCTGGGCCATGAGACCGTCCGCTACCCTCAAAGCCACGACGATTCGCTCCTTCACGCCTGACGCAGAGAACGTGGAGGCGAAGGTAAGAAGCGCGTTCTGAGATGCCGTCCATAACCTCCTTCGTACTGGAGGCCCCGGCGAAGCGTGATACAACAGGCGCGCGAAGGGCTGGCTCTCTTCTTCGGGGGGGCGCCTCCCTTTATCTGGATGACCCAAGTACGTTACCCCATCCGGAAAGCGCCGCCTGGTCTGCAGAATGCGCTGAACATAGACGTCGGGCTCCTGAAGAGCAGCACCGTCTCCGTCAAATCCATGTTCATCCCCGGTACGATGAACTACGGACAGCGACCCAGCAGACTAGAAGCATCGCGGTCAACCCGCTCCCGCGGAGTTCAATATGCGACAGAGGCACCCTCGGTCAGGGTGCCTCGCTTCGGGTTCCGATCTGATCCTCGAACCTGAGCGGCGGCTTGCGGCTCCCGGGTTAAGGCTCCCGGCCTGAAGCTCACGGGAAACAACTCACAGCTCACAACTAACAGCGCCTGTCCTCCCCACCCCCAACTCAGTGCTCACTGCCCACAGCCCACAGCCTTCCGTTCACCGCTTATTGCTCACGGCTCACCCCCCACCCCCCACCCCCGCCTACGTCAACTCAATGTGCAGCGCCCGCCGCAGCCGCAGCGCTTCCTGGCCGGCCGCGGTGATGGCGTGCAGGACGTCCCGGAAGACCTCGGCCCCGGGGGTGAACGTGAACCGGGCCTCGGCCACCTCCGGCCGCCCGGCGACGAAGGCCTGGTGCCAGCGGGTGACCGGCGGCAGACCGGGCAGGTCCGGCAGGGTCACCGGTGCGCCGGAGCCGCCCATTTCGGGCGTCCTGAGCCCCTCGACGCCGCCGGCAGTGAAGCGGAGCGCGGAGAAGAAGCAGGCATACCAGCCGCGCTCCAGCCCGGGGGTGGAGCGGAACCCGACCGGGGGCGGGAACCGGCGGAGCGCGATGTGAATGCCCTGCGGCGTGAGGCAGATGCGGGCCTCGTCGGACCGGGCGATCTCCGTCTCGCCCTGCCCGCCGAACAGCGCGCCCAGGGCTGTATCGGAGGCGGAGCGGAAGGTGAGCGTGGGAACCTGTTGCGCATGGATCTTCGGGGCGACGCGTTCCGTCTCGTCGAGCAACACCCCGGCCCGGACGGGCTGGAGCCGAGTAAGGTCGGCCGCACCCAGCCGCATCAGGAGCGGAAATTCCTCGGCGCCGATGAGGGCAACGGCCTCCTGCAGCATGGCCAGGTGGGCCAGGGGCACGAGGTGGTGGGTGCCTCCGGGCACGGAGAAGCGCAGTTTGTCGAACAAGCTGTTCCCTCCCCGTATTGAAAGGACAATAGATGAAAATAAGGTGCGTGAATAACAGGCGCATGCGTCCCGAGCGTGCACTTCATCTCTTGCGGCGCCGCAACCGGCCCGGCGCAAGCCTTGTGTGCAATTGCACAAACAGAGCAACATAACATAAGTATTGCTTATGCCCGTGATTGCTACCAACAATAGCCTTTCAGAACGTTGACAGTACTTTCGTCGCAGGACTACAATGGGTCCAACCTATGTGTGTGGTACGTTCGAACTAGAACGTGTGATGCAAAGGGGCATGGTCCAGTATGGATTGGACGGGGCTTCCTGACAAGACCATGTGGGGGAAGGAGCGTACCAGGGAATGCGAGAGTTTGTGAGACGCAATCATTTCCTGCTCCGGCGGCTTCACTCGCTGGCCGGCGTCGTGCCCGTGGGCCTTTTCCTGACGTTCCATCTGTTCGAGAACTCCAAGGCCATGTATGGGCCCGAGGCGTACAACGAGGTCGTGCTGTCGATCAACTCGTTGCCGTTTATCCTTCTGATCGAGATCTTTGGCATCTTCCTGCCGCTTTATTTTCATGCCATCTACGGTATTTATATCGCGGCCGACGCACGGCACAACGTCTCCAACTACAGCTACGAGCGGAACTGGGCTTTTGTCCTGCAACGCATCACGGGCCTCCTGACGCTCGTCTTTGTCACGTACCATATCTGGCACTTCCGGGTCCAGAAGGCGCTGGGACGCTACGACGTGGGCACCGCCATGCCCGGCCTGCCCGACTACTTCACCGTGGCTGAGGCCTTCTCGAGCCCCATCGCCAAGGTGGCGTACTTCATCGGCATCGTGGCCGCGGCGTACCACTTCGCCAACGGCCTTTACACCTTCCTCATCACCTGGGGGATCACCATCGGCCCCCGCAGCCAGCGGGTCTCGGCCGTCGTCACGAACCTGCTCTTCGTGCTCGTCTCGGCGATGGGCCTCACCGCCCTGTTCGCATTCCGCATGTAGGAGGGAACGGCTGTGCGACGCAATCTGATTGTCGTTGGCGGCGGTCTTGCCGGACTGATGGCGGTGATCAAGGCCGCCGAGGCGGGGTTCCACGTCGACCTGATCTCCCTGGTGCCCGTCAAGCGTTCCCACTCCGTGTGTGCGCAGGGCGGCATCAACGGCGCGGTCAACACCAAGGGCGAGGGCGACTCCCCCTGGATCCACTTCGACGACACCATCTACGGCGGCGATTTCCTGGCCGACCAGCCGCCTGTCAAGGCGATGTGTGAGGCCGCGCCCGGCATCATCTACCTCTTCGACCGCATGGGCGTGCCCTTCAACCGCACGCCGGAGGGGCTGATCGACTTCCGGCGCTTCGGCGGCACCCTGTACCACCGCACCGCCTTCTCCGGCGGCTCCACCGGGCAGCAGCTGCTCTACGCCCTGGACGAGCAGGTGCGCCGGCACGAGGTGGACGGCAAGGTCACCAAGTGGGAGGGCTGGGATTTCACCGGCCTGGTGCTGCACGAGGGCCGCGTGGTCGGCTGTACGGCGCAGAACCTGCGGACGATGGAGTTCCGCGCCTTCAAGGCGGACGCCGTCATCATGGCCACCGGCGGCATCGGCATGATCTTCGGCAAGTCGACCAACTCGGTGATCAACACGGGCTCCGCCGCCGCGATCGTCTACCAGCAGGGCGCCTGGTACGCCAACGGCGAGATGATCCAGGTGCATCCCACCGCCATCCCGGGCGACGACAAGCTGCGGCTCATGTCGGAGTCGATCCGCGGCGAGGGCGGGCGCGTGTGGACGTACAAGGACGGCAAGCCCTGGTACTTCCTCGAAGAAAAGTACCCAAAGTACGGCAACCTGGTGCCGCGCGACATCGCCACCCGCGAGATCTTCGACGTCTGCGTCAACCAGAAGCTGGGCGTCGACGGCAAGAACATGGTCTACCTGGATGTCAGCCACATCCCGGCTGAGACCCTGCGCCGTCGCATCGGCAACCTGATCGACCTGTACATGAAGTTCGTCGGCGACGACGCGACGAAGGTGCCGATGAAGATCTTCCCCGGCGTCCACTACACGATGGGCGGCCTCTGGGCGGGCTACGAGAAGAAGGCCAACAACGACATGGACCTCTCGAGCCCGAAGAGCTTCATGACCAACATCCCCGGCCTCTACGCCGCGGGCGAGGCCTCGCACCAGCACCACGGCGC
>ENA-UPSB01003974-UPSB01003974.1-bioreactor-metagenome-genome-assembly--contig:-NODE-3974-length-10569-cov-4.472513_pt1 | contig 10569 bp, 8 predicted proteins | sample MGYA00238182_ERZ773286 | MGnify/ENA primary metagenome ERZ773286 (study PRJEB29026, sample SAMN07631240) | bioreactor metagenome | isolation source: Switchgrass digestor | place: USA: Dartmouth... | reverse complement strand
AGTGATATTTAAAGCAGTAACGTTTTAAGAAGTAATATTTTTAATAAGCAGTAATATTTCTAAAAAAAGTGAGGTTGGATAATATGAGCTTGTTGGACAAATTTCTACCGAGACAGGACTTTGATTCATATGAAGATTTTTATAAAAATTTTAAGATAAATATCCCTGAAAATTTCAATTTCGCATATGATGTGGTTGATGAAATTGCGGATAAGGAACCAGATAAAATGGCCATTGTATGGTGTAATGACAAAGGTGAGGAAGCAACCTTTACATTCGGGCAGCTCAGAGAATACAGCAATAAAGCGGCTAACTTTTTTAAAAGCATTGGTATAAAAAAAGGCGATCCTGTAATGCTTATACTAAAAAGGCGTTATGAATTCTGGATCTGCATACTTGCCCTTCACAAGATAGGCGCTGTCTGCATTCCGGCGACACACCTTCTGACAAAGAAGGATATTGCATACCGCAATAATGCCGCCGATATCAAAATGATTGTAGCCGTTAACGAACAGCAGGTCCTTGACAGCGTTGACGCAGCCGCGGGCGAATCCCCTACGCTTAAAATAAAGGTTATGCTTGACGGCAAACGTGAAGGCTGGCATACGTTCCACGGCGAATATGAGTCTTTTCCGGACGTCTTCCCGCGCCCAACCGGAGCAGACGCTGTTTCAATACACGACAGGATGCTTCTTTATTTCACTTCAGGGACAACGGGAATGCCCAAAATGGTTCAGCACAATTTCAGTTATCCGTTAGGACATATTATTACCGCAAAATACTGGCAGAATGTTCAGGATAACGGCCTGCATTTTACCGTTTCCGATACGGGATGGGCAAAATCCGTCTGGGGAAAAATTTACGGCCAGTGGATATGCGGAAGCGCCGTATTCGCTTATGATTACGGCGGCAAATTCCATCCGACCGATCTTTTGAAACTGATCGGGAAATACAAAATTACGACCTTCTGCGCTCCTCCTACGATATACCGTTTTTTCATCAAGTGCGACCTTAAGGCGTTTGATTTGAGCAGCCTGAAATACTGCGTTGTCGCGGGGGAACCGCTGAACCCCGAAGTTTACAGGCAGTTTTATGAAGCAACAGGATTAAAACTTATGGAAGGCTATGGCCAAACCGAAACGACTGTTGCGATAGCGACGCTGCCGTGGACAACCCCGAAACCAGGGTCAATGGGCAAGCCCGTCGCATTATATGATATTGAAATACTCGACCAGGACGGAAACGTGTGCGATGTCGGCGAAGAAGGGCAGATTGTCATCAGGACCGATAAAACCCGCCCGGTCGGTCTGTTTGACGGATATTACCGCGATAAAGCCTTAACCGATTCCGTATGGCATGATGATATTTACTATACCGGGGATATTGCCTGGAAAGACGAAGACGGTTATTTCTGGTTCATCGGGCGTGCCGACGATGTTATAAAAAGTTCGGGTTACCGGATAGGGCCGTTCGAAGTTGAAAGTGCGCTGCTCGAACATCCTGCCGTACTTGAATGCGCAATCACGGCAGTACCTGATGAACTGAGAGGCCAGATTGTAAAAGCCACCGTAGTCCTGGCTAACGGATATACTCCGTCCGATGAGCTTGTGAAGGAACTGCAGGAGCATGTTAAAAATGTAACGGCACCGTATAAATACCCGAGGATAATTGAATTTGTCAAGGAACTTCCGAAAACAATCAGCGGAAAAATCCGAAGGGTCGAAATACGGGACAAGGATGCCAAAGCAAAAGGCTAAACCGTTCTCAACGCGACGCTTAAATCTATCGCGCCGGTGTAAATTGCCTTTCCGGTAATTGCACCGGCCGCGCCTGTATTTTTAAGATTTATCAAGTCCTGAATTGAACTTACTCCGCCCGACGCTATAATATCAATTCCGACTGCGCCGACCACCTTCTCGACAGCCTTAAGGTTCGGCCCTGAAAGCATGCCGTCGGTCGAAATATCGGTATATATAATAACCGAAACGCCATACTGCTCAACCCTTTTTGCAAATTCCACAGCGTCGTGTGAGCTTAATGTTTCCCATCCTTCCACGGCAACCTTGCCGTTTTTCGCGTCGATGCCGACGGCAATTTTATCACCGTAATTATCAACGGCCTCTTTAAGAAGCCGCGGGTTTTTGACAGCCGCGGTTCCGAGCACGACTCTTGCCGCGCCCAGAGCAATAACTTCGTCTATATCATCAATCGTGCGTATGCCTCCGCCTGTCTGCACGGGTATTTTAACTTTTTTAACAATATCCGCTATTATACTGCGGTTTTTTGATATCCCGCTGCGAGCCCCGTCGAGATCCACAACATGCAGCCATTCTGCCCCGATTGACGCCCATTTTTCCGCCATTTCGACAGGATCATCGCCGTAAACCGTTTCGCTGTCAAACCTTCCCTGCAGCAGCCTTACGCAGCGGCCGTCCTTTATATCGACTGCCGGATATATGATCATTTTACGCATACCACCTTATTAAGAATATAAATTAATTTGAACCGTCCTGTTACAGGACTCCTTTTGTAGAGAACACGCCCTGTATCCGTTCATCTGTTGAAGCGGCCTGGCGGAGCGCCTGTCCGAATGCCTTGAAAACAGCCTCGGCCATATGGTGATTGTTTTTACCGTGGATCATCTTGATATGCAGCGTAATACGCGCATGAACCGAAACCGCCCTGAAGAATTCTTCTATCATTTCGGATTCCAATTCACCGATTTTCGCCCGCGAGAATGGGACATCAAAATATAGAAACGGCCTTGATGAAAGATCAATCGATACCATCGCGAGAGATTCATCCATCGGAACAAAAGCGGTTCCGTAACGCCTTACCGATTCCTTGTTTCCGAGCGCCTCGGAAATAGCCTGTCCTATAACTATTCCGGTGTCTTCAACGGAATGGTGCGCATCCACTGAAATATCCCCTTTAACGGAAACCTCCATATCCATCAGAGCGTGTTTTGCCATTAACGAAAGCATATGATCGAAAAAACCGATACCGGTTTCTACACGGGAATTTCCCTCACCGTCAAGGTTCAATTTCACATTGACTTCCGTTTCAAGTGTTTTTCTGCTAATTTCGGCTTTTCTCTCCATAATCGAATCACCTTTTCTTTTCCAGAAACATTTGTAATAATTCAATCAATTATACCATCATCGCTTTCAGCTTTTCAATCAACAGGGTCATGTCATCATCGGTGCCTATCGTTATTCTGAGCCAGTTGTCAATACGCGGATCTTTAAAATGCCTTACAAGTATTCCTTCCTGCCTGAGCCTGATAAAAAGTTCCTCCGCTGAAATGTTCTTATGCGAAGCAAACAAAAAATTGGCTTTGGACGGCAGCACCACGAACCCCAAACGTTCGAGTTCCTTTGCCGTATATTCCCTTGTGTCCATAATGCGCGCTGCAGTCCGGAGAAAATATTCCCTGTCCTCTATCGCAGCTTCGGCGGCTTTCTGCGCAACCCTATCAATCGTGTAAGAGTTGAACGAGTTTTTCACGCGTTCGAGTGCCTCTGTAAGCCCTTTGTTTCCGATTGCAAAACCTACCCGCAGGCCCGCAAGGGATCGGGATTTAGAAAACGTCTGGACGACCAGGAGGTTATCGTATTTGTGAACGAGCGGAACGCACGAGCACGCTCCGAAATCAACATAAGCCTCATCGACGATAACAAGAGTGTCGGGTAACTTCTTCAGAAGTTTTTCAATTTCACCGGTATCCGCAGCAATACCTGTGGGTGCGTTCGGGTTCGGTACCAGTATTCCGCGCACCCCGGAACGAAAATCGTCAAACGGGATTGAAAAATCGCCGGCAACGCGTACCGTTTCATACTCAACTCCAAACAGCCGCGAATATACCGGAAAAAAACTGTATGTAACGTCAGGAAACGATACCGTATCGCCCGGATTGAAGAAAGCCGGGAAACAGAACGCAAGGACTTCGTCCGAACCGTTTCCGACAAACACTTCACTGCGGTCAACCTGGTAAAAACGCGCAATCGCATCTTTCAGCGCAATTGCATCGGGATCAGGATACAGCCGCACATCCGCCGAAGTTTCGTCCCTTATCGCCTCCAGCACTTTCGGTGAAGGGGGATACGGGTTCTCATTCGTGTTCAGCTTTATATATTTTTTGTCGCGAGGCTGTTCGCCCGGCACATACGGTGAAATACCGGATATAATTTTACTCCAGAAACGGTTCATTTGTTTTCCCCCTCAAAACGTATCCTCACTGAGTTTGCGTGTGCCTCAAGCCCTTCCGATTCGGCAAACAGACACACATCTTTCATGAGACCCTCCAGCGCTTGTTTCGAATATGATATCACACTTGTTTTCTTTACAAAATCGTCCACGGACAACGGTGAATAAAACCTTGCCGTACCGTTTGTCGGCAATACGTGATTAGGTCCTGCCATATAATCTCCAAGCGGTTCCGGGGTATAATTGCCAAGAAATACGGCTCCCGCATTCGTTATATCCCCCAGCAGCTCAAACGGGTTTTCAACACACAGTTCGAGATGTTCAGGTGCTATCGTGTTTGACATCATAACGGCATCCTTCAGCGTATCAGCCAGAATTATCGCCCCGTATCCGCTTAACGAACGGGAGATAAAGTCTTTCCTCGGAAGTTTCTCCGCCTGTTTTTCGATTTCTTTTTCAACGCTTTCGGCAAGCTCGCACGATGTGGTTATTAATATCGCCGAAGCTAGTATATCGTGTTCTGCCTGGGACAGCAGATCGGCCGCAACGAATTCCGCGTTTGCGGTTTCATCGGCTATTATCAGTATTTCGCTTGGTCCCGCGATCATATCTATACCGCAGATGCCGTAAACCATTTTTTTCGCTGTCGCGATGTATATGTTACCCGGACCCGTTATTTTATCCACCTTCGGTATCGATTCCGTGCCGTAGGCCATTGCCGCAACAGCCTGGGCACCGCCGACCGCGAATACCCTGTCGGCCCCGGCAATATCGGCACAGGCCAGAATAACCGGATCGGGCAGCCCGTTTTTGCCCGGCGGTGTACACATGATTATCTCTTTAACACCGGCGACCTTTGCCGGTATGACATTCATAAGAACGGATGACGGCAAAGGCGCAGTACCGCCCGGGACATACACGCCTACCCTTTCAAGCGCAGTAACCTTCTGCCCCATAAGGACGCCGTTCTCTTCGGTAAAGAACCATGAATTTCTCTTCTGCTTTTCATGAAATCTGCGGATGTTATCCGCCGCTTTTCTTATTGATGAGACAAGTTCGGGCTTCAGGCTTTTAATCGCGTCCGAAATAGTATTTTTATCTATTTCAAGCCTGTTGAGAACAACACCGTCAAACTTTTCCGTATATTCAAAGACCGCCTTGTCCCCTTTAGCCCTGACATCACTAATAATACTTCGCACCGGCTCGGAAACTTCCTCCAGTTCTTCGCCGTTCCTTTGCCGCAGGCGGGCAAGCAGCTTTTCAAAGTCGTTCTGCCGTATTTTACTAATTTTCATATTTCCATTCCTTCCTTTCAAACATTCCGTTTTTCCAGGCAGCTTCTTATATTTTTGATAATTCGGCCTATCCTTTCGCTTTCCATTTTCATGCTTACCCGGTTTACAATCATCCTCGCGCTTATATCGGCAATTACGTCCAAAATGACAAGCCCGTTTTCCTTGAGCGTTTTTCCTGTTTCAACAAGATCTACAATCACTTCGGACAGGCCGACCAGCGGAGCGAGTTCAACTGAACCGTTAAGTTTGATTATCTCCACGGACTCGCGCCGTTTATGCCGGAAATATTCCTTTGCTATCTCGGGGTATTTCGTCGCAACACGGGTAATTGTAAGATTATCCATGTTCCCTTCAAGTTCTTTCGGACCCGCGACACACATTCTACACGCCGAAAATCCGAGGTTTAATACTTCATAGAGGTTTCTCCCCTCTTCCAGAAGCGTATCCCTTCCGACAATACCCATATCGGCCGCGCCGTATTCAACATAGGTCGGGACATCGGAAGGTTTTGCGAGAAAAAACCTTATCCGGTTTTTTTCATCAGTCAGTATCAGTTTCCTGGTGTTTTTCTTCAGTTCGGAACAGTCGATTCCCGCTTCTTCGAGAAGCTCTATCGACAAATCCGTCAACCGTCCTTTTGACAACGCCATCGTTAAATATCTCATAAATAATACTCTCCTTTTGAAAAGAACAATGTCCTGCGGTCAAACGTGTATTGTTTCGATGTCCTCTTCATTTTTCACGAAAATTATCTTATCCAACCCCTTGCTTTTCGCGTATGTTTTTGCCATTTCAATATCCATCCCCGATATGTCTATTTCGGTTTTAATGTTATCGTTTTTAAGCTTATTCGTTATAGAAAACGCCTTTTTCCTTCCTTCCCGGCGGTAAAGAATGAAATAACCCCCTGCGGGTTCCTCGGGAAGTTTTCTTCGCCTCTCAAGAGCCGTCAATACCATGTTTACCCCGAGTGAAAATCCCGTTGCGGGACAGTCTTTGCCGAATTTGCTTATCAGGTTGTCATACCTGCCCCCGCTTAAAACCGGGAATCCCACATCATATGTAAAACCCCTGAAAACAATGCCTGTGTAGTAATTCATACTCTGCACCATTCCGAGATCGACAGAAACATATTTCCCATAACCCCAGTCATCGAGTATATCAAGCACTTCTTTCAAATATTCGAGAGCTTTCAGAGCTTTACCCGTTATGTTCCTCCGTTCGAGTTCCTCTATCAGTTCTTTGGAACCGAAATATCCGGGAAGGTTAAGCACAATGTCCTTAATCTCATAAGGAATCGCATGGCTGTTCACCAAATGCTCCACGCCGACAAAATCTTTCCGTTCAATCAGCTCCCTTATTTCTTCGGTTTCCGCAGGCGACAGCCCGGATTCCTCCATCAGACCCCTGAAAAAATCAACCTGGCCGATATCTATCTGGAACTCTTCAAGCCCTGATAACTGAAGAGCCTGTACTGCGAGTGCGATTACCTCCGCGTCGGCTTCAGGGCTTTTAACACCAAGCATCTCAACACCTGCCTGCGTAAACTCTTTTTGTTTTCCGCCGCCAAGTTCGTTGTATGAAAAAGTATTGCCTATATAAAAGCATTTCACGGGCCATATATTGTCTTTGATCTTCGTAGCCGCAATCCTCGCAACGGGAATAGTCATATCGGGCTTTAAAACAAGAATCCGCCCCTGCTGATCGGTAAACTTGAACATGCTTTCCTGCGGTATAAGCTCCTGATCACCTGAAAACACATCATAAAATTCGACCGTTGGTGTTTCAACTTCCCTGTAACCGCTTACAAGAAAAAGCTTCCTGAGCTTATTCTCGAGGTCCCTCTTCACATAGCACCTGTCAAAAAGAATATCCTGCATCCCATCGGGAGTGTATATGTTCCATCGCTTCATTCACTACACCTCTTTATCACTGCATTTAGATAAAGTAATGCAGTAGTATTGCAACAATTATATATCCGTTGATTATATATGTCAATACAAAAATAAAAAAATATGCTTTCCGTAAACGCATATGCCTGTGAGTAGGGAACTGAAATTTTGATGAAAGAGGCAGACCCGTTAATCTCCATGGCAGGCTTAATTTGTTAAAACATCGTGATCTGCCTGTCTTCCTTATCTTGCTCTTTAAGATAAAAGCCTATCGCCGGAATGTTTTTCGTCCTGTAATAATCAACATCTTCAAAGGAAACTTCGCTTATATCTTTTATTCTGACCATGCTACTGCCCTTCTTTTGCTTCAAAACCTGGACTCCGGCAGAGTTTCTCGTTGCTTTTTCATTAATTGCGGAGGTATTGAATACCAATACCTTTCCTATATCGGAAAAAGCGACAAGGTCCCTGTCCTGCTGCAAATGCCTTATATCACAGACAGGCGACAGATCGGAATATGCATTGATAAGCTTTCTTCGGTTGGATTTCGTAGCGTAGCTTTTAAGCGGGATTTTTGCCGCTTTGCCGTTTTTAAAAGAAAACAGCATATGTCCCGAATAGTCTTCGGTCGCTACCATGTAAATAATCTTTTCGTCGCTGCCCATGTCAAGGATGTTCCCGAGGTATTCACCGAGCGTTGAAGCTTTGCAGTCGTTTATTTCATGCACCTTTATTTTATATGCCACGCAGGCTGTTGAAAACAGAATCAAATCGGATTTGTTTCTTGCTTCGGTTTCCTGGATTATGTAATCATCCTCTTTCAGCTTGTGTTCACCGGCAGAGCGCAGTGAAATTAACGGGATCTTTTTCAGATATCCCTGCTCAGTCAAAAACAGTTTGACATTATAGTCTTCAATAAAGACCTCCTCGCTTATTTCATCCACATTAGCCTCGTTTATTATTCCCGTCTTTCTCTGCTGTCCGTACTTTTTGGAGATTTCGTCAAGCTGCCTGCAGATAATGTCCAGTATCTTCGATTCCTTGCCGTATATATCCTTTAGCTCGGAGATTTCCGATCGAAGCGTTTCAATTTCGGATACCTTATTGAGTATGTATTCGCGGTTAAGGTTCCTGAGTTTTATTTCCGCAATAAACTCCGCCTGGGCTTCATCAATCGAAAAACCTTTCATCAGATTCGGAACAACCTGTTCTTCCTTTTCGGTTCCGCGTATGATACGTATTGCCTTGTCGATATCGAGAAGTATTTTATTAAGCCCTTCAAGCAGATGAAGACGTTCGGACTTCCTTTGTATGTCAAAAGCCGTCTGGCGCCTTATGCACTGCATCCGGAAATCGATCCACGCATCAAGTATTCCCTTTATGCCAAGCACCTGCGGAACACCGTTTATGAGAACATTAAAGTTACAGTTAAAGCTGTCTTCAAGCGGTGTAAGCTTGAACAGCTTGTTCATCAGTGTTTCGGGATCGGCGGACCGCTTAATGTCAAGAGTAATCTTCAACCCGTTAAGATCGGTTTCATCACGTACATCGGTAACTTCTTTTATTTTTCCGGATTTCACCAAGTCCGCCACTGCGTCAATAATTGCTTCCGCAGTCGTTGTATATGGTATTTCATATATTTCGATGCAGCTATTTTTCTTGTCGACCCTGTACCTGGCGCGTATTCTGAAGCTTCCTCTTCCGGTTTCATAAATATTTTCAAGCTCGTCTTCCTTCATGATTATTTCCCCGCCGGTCGGGAAATCCGGAGCTTTAAGGTAATCAACAAGGTTTATGCTGTCTTTCTTAATATATGCAACAGCGGCACTGCATACCTCGGACAGGTTAAAACTGCATATATTGCTGGCCATGCCGACGGCGATGCCCTGGTTCGGGTTTACAAGAATATTCGGGAAAACGGTCGGCAAAAGGACCGGTTCCTTCATTGTACCGTCATAATTATCCGTAAAATCAACGGTATCCTTTTCAATATCCCTGAAGAATTCGGCGCAGATCTCCGCCAGTTTGACTTCCGTATACCTGGGCGCCGCATACTTCATATCTCTTGAATAAACTTTGCCGAAATTTCCCTTTGAATCGATAAGCGGGTGCAGCAGAGCGCCGTTTCCGGTCGTAAGCCTTACAAGAGTTTCGTAAATGGCCGAATCCCCGTGCGGATTCAATTTCATCGTTTGACCGACCACATTTGCGGATTTTGTTCTGTCACCCTTAAGAAGGCCCATTTTGTACATCGTATACAGAAGTTTGCGGTGGGACGGTTTCAGCCCGTCTATTTCAGGAATCGCGCGCGAAACAATAACGCTCATCGCATACGGCATATAGTTTTGCTTCAATGTTTCGACTATTCTCTGACTTGTAAACTTCATATCAACCCTCGCATTTTAAGGTAATTGGCCGCCTTCCGCATGTTATCGGCCGGATATTTCCCGAAATATCAGCTTACATCCAGCATATCCATATACTCATGCCCATGCAGCGTGATGTATTCCTTCCTTCCCTGCAGATTGTCACCCAGCAGGAGGTCAAAGAATTCTCGCGTTTTTTCCGCGTCATCGGGCATTACTTTTATAAGCCTTCTGGTTTCCGGGTTCATAGTGGTTTGCCACATCATTTCCGGATTGTTTTCCCCAAGTCCTTTCGACCGCTGGATGGTTACTTTCTTTCCATTCAGCTTGTTAAGTATTGCGTTTTTCTCCTTTTCATTGTATGCAAACCATGTTTTGTCCTTGTATGTTATCTCAAACAGCGGCGATTCGGCTATATATACCTTCCCCTTTTGTATCAGCGTCGGGGTAAGCCTGTACAGCATCGCAAGAATAAGAGTACGTATCTGGAACCCGTCAACATCGGCATCGGTACAGATTATAATCTTATCCCATTTGAGATTTTCAAGGCTGAATGTGTTCAAATCCTTGTTATGCCTTGTCTTAATCTCTACGCCGCATCCAAGCACTTTTAGAAGATCGACTATGATTTCATTCTTGAAAATGCTTTCATAGTCCGCTTTAAGGCAGTTAAGTATTTTACCGCGTACGGGCATAATTGCCTGGAATTCCGCGTCCCTTCCCATTTTACAGGATCCCAGCGCCGAGTCCCCCTCGACAATATACAACTCACGCTTTGATACGTCGCGGTTCCTGCAGTCGACGAACTTC